>Ga0187770_10000368_pt1 | contig 21867 bp, 24 predicted proteins | sample 0116_SJ02_MP02_2_FD_133154 | JGI IMG/M metagenome (GOLD analysis project Ga0187770, IMG submission 133154) | Tropical peat soil microbial communities from peatlands in Department of Meta, Colombia - 0116_SJ02_MP02_20_MG | ecosystem: Environmental > Terrestrial > Soil > Wetlands > Peat | place...
TCAACATTCAACAAGCTAGCAAGTTACATAATCATTGAGTCATTAGGTCAGTGAGTCACTAAGAGCTGAAAGTTCAAAGCCCAAAGGCTTCTGGATATTGGGTTATTAGGTTACTAAGTCATTGAGAGCGACGATAAGCTCAAAGCTAAAAGCTTCAAGGAAGGCCAAAACGCCTGACTGGCCGGCAATGGGTGCTGCCGAGCGCACAATAGGAAACGAGACTTTCCCTTACGGGAAGCACATTTTTTAGCTGCTTCAAAAATTCAGTGAAGTTTTGGGTGGGTTACCGTGAAAGATTCATAAGATGTTCAAAATATGCGTCTTGGCCGCCTTTGTAGCCGCTATTGCTATCATTTTCAAAAGCCCGTGGTTCGAGGGATGGACAGGCGAAATCCAGATTAATCTCATTACTAAGTTTTTCTTGAGCAAGGATGTCTATCATCTCATCAAGAATGTAGGGAGAGAAAGGTCAGGTCTTGCAATCACGTATTTACAAAACAAGGCTTGGGTTTCCTATCTCCTCCAGAAGATGGGAGAGGAAATGGGGCCACTTTCTCCTCCATTGCCTCCTTCCTTGGGTTCCTGGTACTCGGAAATCGGATCAAATCCTGTGTAAGTTTGATCAATTCATCTCTCTTGATCCCTCTAAGTAATCTCTCAATCTTCAAAAGCCATCCCCGTATTATTTATGTAGTGACCAATGACTTAATGGCCAGTGACTTACTCTCTGATTTTAGAGGGTGGCTAATTCTTCATTGAGCAGATCCGAGATGAACATGTGGCCGGGTGCATGCGTGATACAGAGATCAGGTTTGGCCTCCATCACAACAACCTGCGGCGTCACGCCGCAAGCCCAGAAGACAGGAACTTCTCCCTTCTTAACAGTTACTGGATCTCCAAAGTCGGGTTTTCTGAGACTTTTGATTCCTATCATCGAGGGATCACCAATATGAATCGGCGCGCCGTGCACTGAAGCATAGCGTGAGGTAATTTGAACCGCCTTGGTCATTTTATTTGATGGAATGGGTCTCATCGTAACAACCATTGGCCCACGAAAAACTCCAGCGCGTTTGCAAGGGATATTGGTGATGAACATCGGGACGTTTTTCTCCTCTTCGATATGGCGGACGGGGATCTTCGACCGGAGCATTGCCTCTTCAAAGGAAAAACTGCAACCCAAAAGAAAAGTGACAAGATCCTTTTCCCAGAGGCTTTTTATATCCTTGACCTGACCTTCCAACTTCCCTTTCCTGTAAATGTTGTAACCAGGAATATCCGTTCTGATATCGGCATCCGAAGATAAGAACTTCGTTCTGAATTCTCCTGGTTCTAAGACTTCAAGCAACGGACAGGGCTTCGGATTTCTCTGGCAGAAAAGGAGAAAGTCAAAGGCATATCTCTTGGGGAGGATGACCAGATTGGCCTGAGCATAACCCATGGCCAATCCTGCCGTCGGTTTATCCCATTTGCCTTTTCGGATGAGATTCCGGATTTGTTTGGGAGTGAGTTGTTCCATGTTTTTCATGATCATTTCAATAAACTATATGATGCCCAGCCGCAAGTTGAGCCTTGCGAAATCCCGTTTACGGGGGCTCCCAAAATCCTCTGTAGGGAACGGTTTGAAACCGTTTCCTACGAGGTACGCCGCAACAAGCCTGCCCCGTATTTGACAGGCGAGGGATGAGGGGTGCCGTTGCAACGAGTAAGGAGCAACTCTTGGCACGCCTGCGAGAAGGTGAGCGGGCCGGATAACGAAGCAGATGGGTGTTTTTCGGCAGCGTGTTAGAGAACAAGTTCGAACTTCTGTTCAGTAACGGCCTTTCCCCATCGCTCGCCTTCGTGTTCCTCGCACAGTCTGAATCCAAATTTCTCGTAGAGATGACGTGCAGGGTCGAGACCTGCAAAAGTCCAGAGGTAGACTCGGCCAAACCTTTTCTTTCGGCAAAATTCGATTGCCTCTTCAAGCAACTTCTTTCCGATTCCATGGCCCTGGCTTTCCGGTGCCACGATGAACCATCTCAAGTGGGCTCCTTTGCTATCGTAATGAACTCCATCGATGGCAATGGAGCCTAAAATTTTTTTTCCAACGCTTGCTACCCAAAACCCATCGGTCGCTTCATTAAAACGTCGCAAAAACTCAGAAAGCTCTATGGCCACTTTGGATTCAAAGAAAAGATCGAACCCCCAGTGCTTGTGATAATACGTACCGTGGATTTCAGCAATTCGACCGATGGCACCGGGGATATAACCCGACAATTTTATATCACTCATAAGAGATCTTCCCGCAAGACCTAGTGTACTGCGTCAGAAGTCCTTTACTTTGAATGTCATTCCGGGCTTGACCAAGCTTGCCCCGTGCTTGACACGGGGGAATCCGATGATTTCAACTGGATTCCTGCTTTTGCACGAATGACAGCTTCTGGACTTATGTAAAGAAGTGTTGGACGCACTAGACTAGCCCTATCCTCCCCTTCTTTCTCGGTGTCTATGTGTTAAACACGTTTGATATATTTTTCCCTTTAGTTTCATAGAAGTCTTATAGCACTGGGACATCATGAGATCAAGGTGACACGAGATGAACCTATCTGTTTCAGTTTTATTTTATAAATGAAACGACAAATTGGTTCTCGGAAGTAGATTTCCCTATATGAAAATCATAGTGACTGTGAATAGCAAAAATCAGATCACGATTCCCAAGTCAGCCCGCAGAAAGTTGGCAATCGGTCCGGGGGACCCGTTGATCCTACGGGTGGAAAAAGAGAGTCTCATTCCTAAGCCAAAACCGAAAAGCTATACGAAACATTTGCGTGGGTTACATAAGGATGTATGGGAAGGATTGGATGCTACGGAATATATAAGAAAAGAAAGCCTGGAAAACGGGTTAATGGAACCTCTTGGGACCTCGATGGAGTCATTAGAATGGAGCATAGATTTAACGAATATCTATCCGCCAACCAATTTAACAAGAAAGGGGTTTTCCATGATCTCTTATCCTTTACGCGAGTATCCCATAAACGAAATTCCCACCCCTCCAACGAGTACAGCCAAAAGGTACGTGATCGATCGCGAACCAGCGATAGGCATCAAAAAAAAAGTCGTTGTAAGTGTGCCAAGAATGCTCCCCATCGTAGAAATGCCATAAATCATCCCAGAGATTTGCCCTAATTTGACATGCTCAATCAATGATAAACGAATAGCAAACGGTGTGTAGGCTCCCAGAATAGAAAGAGGAACCAAAAGTAGCACTATCGAAGATAAAAGTACACTTGATGCTCCGTCGCCGAATACATCTATCATCCACTCCAAAACGAAACTTGCAGATTTCGGAATGCTACCCAAGTACACTGATGCCAATATGATTAGGATTCCCAAAAGAGAGAATGAAGGAAACCTATCTACTACAATCCCACCGACAAAATATCCAATCATCAAGGCAGCGAGTACAGTTGAGATCAAAGCCGCCCAAGTTTCAATACTTCCCCCATAATACGGATAAAGATAGCGACTCCCAAGCATCTCGAATCCCATCAAGGCAAACCCCAGAACGAAGGCGTTTATATAGAGAATGATATGCTTAAAGTTTCTATTGGTTTCCATAAAATGAGTTTGGCGGTTCTTAATTTGTGGGATAATGGCTTTGGACAAATCAACCGTAGCTAATGTACTGCGTCAGAAGTCCCTTTACTTTGAATGTCATTCCGGGCTTGACCAAGCTTGCCCTGTGCTTGACACGGGGGAATCGAATGATTTCAACTGGATTCCTGCTTTTGCAGGAATGACAGCTTCTGAACTTATGTAAAGAAGTGTTGGACGCACTACACTAATTATTGAAATATCTTAATTCCATTTTTCATTGTGCTTTTTTATGCCCTTTAGATATTCAACTGGTGCAAAATCATCTGTAAGAGGCTTCCCAGATGGGAAATTTGATAAAACTTTGCGCTCTCCAATCATACCACTAAGATTATGGAAAAACTTATATTTCTTTTGGAGGTTTGAAGCTTTTAGGACCAACTCTTGGTTTGATTGCATTGGACCATCATATGCAACCGTAACGACATTTCCACCTGCTTCAAACAAATCAATGTTATTGAAAACCGACTTCATTGTCACGATCGCCGCATCAAATAGCATTGTACTGGGTTCAATATTTTGCACAGTAACCCCACCGGGTTTTAATTTATTTTTTACCAGGCTATAAAATTCTTTTGTCAAAAGATGAAATGGCACAAATGGACCGCGATAAGCGTCGATGAGGATCACATCGTATTTGTCAGCATTTCTTGCCAAATAGATCCTCCCATCACGCACGACCATGTTGAAATTATTCTCTTCCCTAATCCCAAAATATTTTTTGGCCAATGAAATGACTCCGGGATCAAGTTCTACTGTTGTAATCAACGTATTTGGTAGAGTTTTATGAAGGTACCATGAGGTTCTTCCACCTCCGAGGCCGATCTCAAGTATCGAGTCAATCCCCTTTGTATAAGCGAGCCCAACGGTCATGTATCTTGTATAAACCACTGGGAGCTCCCTCTCATTTTCCTGATTGAACTCTGATTCAACGTAAAGTCGTTTATTATAACCAAATGTCATGGTGATGATGCGACCTCGTTTGTAAATATAAATATTATTATAACTTGATTCCCGGCTCTCTAGTAGTTGATCAGCATTAGCATTTGAAATAAATAACAAGAAAAAAGATGTAATAAAGGCGATGAAGGCAAGGCCGCTTACCAAGCTTGAAATAGTAATCTTTGCGTAGCAATGAAGGTGTTTATTCATAAAAAAGGAGTGCCATGATTTTCCAATTGCCTGTCGGTTCCCGATAAAGGATAAACCTGTCGGTCCCAGTGATTACAACGCTGCCTTTGTGCAATTCCCATTGCACCGAAACCGATGCCGCTTTTGGATCTGCATTAGCTGTAAAATTAGTCATTTTTTCATACATAGGCTCGGACGAACTTACATGGGCAAAACTTTGTTGAGTCATGAAGGAGTTCAAGTCTAAACTATCTATTGTATATGGTTTACTACTAATATAAAAAATACGGGCATCTTCATGAAAGTGGGACCTATAGGCTTTTAAATCACGGGCAGACCATGTTGAAAAATATGATTCCAAAAAAGCACGAATGTCAGCAGGAGACGAAGCTTGAACCGTGCAAGACATCCAATAAAAGAGTAATAAAAGTGAGATTATAAGCGTGACACCCGCCAGAATTAGGCCACGACGGAATTTTCGCTGAGGAGGTTTTATCTGGCCATTTTTTTGGTTTTTGCTTCTGAAATCATCCGTTGTCAGTTTCATAAAGACAAACTCCAACTGAACCCTTCCCCAATTCAAAGAGTCCAAGTTGCCCTTGGCAATAAATAATATGAACCTCATCCTGTTGTCAAGGCGAAAAACGGGGTGTGCTTATAAAATAGAAGGTCCTTTGCTAGACCGTTACGTGCATGCGACACCATCGGCCAGAGCTAACTTAGACTGAAGATAGGCAGGTGGAAGCTGTATTTTTGGTCATTCAATGGAATTGTCTTCTATCTCCTTAAGTTCATTTTCATCTATTAAAAATAAACGTAATTCTTATGATTGCATTGTAATGAGCACATGCTGGAACTTGCCTAACGGTTGGCGACTTTCATAGCCTTCGATAGACAGTGAAATCGGTGCTGAACGTCCATCATCTCTTCTCAGTCAGGAATTCTATAACCTCACGTAAAAATAACTCTGGAGCAGTGTCCATCGCCGCATGCCGTTGTCCTGGCATCGTTGCGATTCTGCTATGGGGAAGAGATCTTTTTAGAGTTTCGATCGCGGCACTGTAGAACGGAGGACTTTCTCCCCCCAGGAGAAGTAATGTTGGTATTTCCATATGGGAAAACCGTTCAGGGTTGAAGAGGTAGGAGTCGACACTCGCTTCTTCCCGGGGAATGGTGTGGGCGGTAGCTACCCTTAAGGGCCAACCGGGCATGGATCTCAACCTATTCATTTCACTCGTTGGGATTCCGACGATCTCCCGCAGAAAAATGAGCAAAGCTTTCTCGCCTTCTCCAATATGCAGATAGGAGTGGATTCTGTCCATCGCGTCGGGAGGGTAATTTTTTTTAATAGGAGTGGATATTGGAGGTTCATATAAAATCAGCTTTCGAAGGTTGGGCGTCTTCAGAGAAGCTTCCAAAGCGCATACGGCGCCAAAGGAATGCCCGAGTAGGTTCACTGGGCCAGGAATGGAATCGACGGTGGTCGCCACATCTTCGTATTCATGCTCTATGGCATAGGGCTCGGCATCCCCGCTCTGACCGCGACCTCTACGATCTATCGCATAAACAGTGAAATGTTTTCCCATTTTCTGGAGGATTGGCCTCCAACGTGTATGATCCGCCGCTGAACCGTGGACCAAAACGAGGGGTGGTCCCTGGCCGCAACGTTCATAGGCAATGGGGACACCATCTTTCGATGTGACATGCTCCACGCTTACCTTTGCCAAGCCACAGGATTGGGAAGGATACCAATCCCCTCAATTTCCGCCAATGATTTATTGGAGCTTCCCGACCGCAGGGCGGGGTTTCACTTCTGAATATATTTAAGATCCCCCTTCACTACTTTACCGGCAGGATTTCTGGGCAACGCATCTAAAAATTCTATGTATTTGGGAATTTTATAATCTGCCAAGTGTTCTGAACAAAAATTCTTAAACTCCTCCTCGTCTGCAGTTTGTCCAGGTCTCAATACGATCGCGGCTTTCACTGCTTCACCCAAAAATTTATCAGGGACAGCCACAACGGCTACCTCTAACACGTTCGGATGCTTAGATATGACATTCTCAACTTCGAGAGAAAATATCTTTTCCCCTCCCCGATTAATCATATCCTTCTTGCGGTCAAGGATATAGAGGTAGCCTTCGTCGTCCAATTTTCCAATATCGCCTGTATGCAGCCAGCCATCGATGATCGTGGCCTTCGTCGCCTCGGGCTTTCCCCAATATCCCTTCGTGACGGTTGGGCCTCTCAGAATAATCTCACCCACACCGTTGGGGGGCAATTCTTTTCCTTCTTCGTCCACAATTTTTGCATCCACCAGCGGGAGAATCTTACCTGCCGCTTCAATCTTCCGAAGCGTATCCTCATAGGGTGTGGTTGAAGCAATCCCGTCACTCTCCGTTAAACCATAACCGATGCTCAATTTAAGATGAGGAAGTCTATTCAGAATCCCTTTGACCATCTCTTCTGTAGCAGGCGACCCACCACACATGGCTACTTTGTAGGAACTAAAATCAAAATGGTCGAACTCAGGGTGATGAATCATTAACCAAAGGATAGTAATCACGCTGATGGTCTTGGTAATCTTTTCGGAAGACATGATCTCCAAAAAATCTTTTACCTTGAACGTTCTCACATAGACACAAGGGATGCCGCTGAAGATATGGGAGAGCATAATTTGAGCAAGGCCCGTGATATGAAAAAGGGGGACAACACAAATGACTCGATCTTCAGGCTCGTAAGCGATAAAATCACTGATATGCATGGCCGTTGCGATAAGACTCCGGTGATACAAAACGGCCCCCTTGGGTTTCCCCGTCGTACCCGAAGTATACATAATGATCGCATCATCTGTTTCGTCTAAGATTGTTCTTTGAAATGTCCCTTCTTGGCTTTCCTTCAACTCAGCAAAAGGAAGAACGCCCTTGGGAAGACCTGATCCATTGAAGAATGTTTTTTCAACGGTTTTTAAGTCATTGTGGACGGCGGCAATCGATGGCCAATATTCTTGATCCACCACGAGCATTTTGCTTCCGGAATCATTGATCTCATAAGACAATTCTTCCCCTTTGAATCGTGTATTTAAAGGGACTGCAATCGCACCTAATTTCATTAATGCAAAGAAACATAATGGGAATTCTAACCCGATCCCTAAAAGGAGAGAAACACGATCTCCTTTTTTGACATGGTATTTTTGCAACCCTGTTGCAATTCTATTTACGATTTGATTAAATTCCTCAAAGGTTAATTTTTGATGATCGCAAATGAACCCTATACGGTTGGGGTACCGGGTGACGGTGTTCTCCAACATTTGGACGAGATGCCTTGGCCTATTTTTAAAGATTCTCCCTCTAAAATCGGGCCATTCCTCCTCCACGATCTCCCCGCCCATCTTACTCCCCAAGCGTTTCATTTGGCCTCCCTCTAAATCCCCAAATAAGCCTTTCTCACATGATCCTCCCCTAAAAGTTTCTCACTCTTTCCTTCCAAAATAATTCTTCCATTCTCGATGACATATCCCCTTTGAGCGGTGGAGAGGGCGAGATGCATGTTCTGCTCGACCAACAAAATCGTCATCCCTTCTTGGTTAATCCTCTTGATCACCTCAAAGAGGTTCGTGACGATCAAAGGGGCAAGCCCTAAAGAAGGTTCATCCAACATGAGGATCCGGGGAAGTGTCATTAAGCCTCTGCCGATGGCTAACATCTGTTGCTCTCCGCCACTGAGCGTTCCTGCGAGTTGATGCTTCCTCTCCTCGAGGCGGGGAAATATGGCAAACACCTTGACTAAGTTCTCTTTCCGATGTATTTTGGCTGTCCGGATATAGCTTCCCAATTCAAGATTTTCGAGTACGGTCATTTCTTGGAAAATCTTTCTCCCTTCGGGGATCCGGACCACTCCTTGTTTAACAATCTGGTGAGGTTCTAAACAATCAACCCGTTTATTGAAAAAGTAAATCTCCCCCGCTGTCGGCCGTAGAACTCCAGAAAGAGTGAGGAGCAGCGTCGTCTTCCCTGCTCCATTTGCCCCTAACACGGATACCATCTCTCCCCTTTCAATCTTCAGGGAAACGGTGTGAAGGATCTGAACGTCGCCGTATCCTGCAGAAATTTGTTTCACATCAAACAAAGCGATATTTCTCCCCTAAATAGGATTTAATGACATCTGGATCCTGGGCAACCTCTCGAGGTCCTCCCTGCGCAATAATCTCTCCGAAGCATAAGACTAATATTCGATCGGATATGGTCATTACGATTCGCATCGTGTGTTCAATCACGATGATGGTGACCCCGCCCTCCCTGATCTTGATGACCAACTCGATCATCTGCTTCTGTTCGACAGGGTTTAGACCAGCCATCACCTCGTCCAGCAGGAGAAATTTGGGTTGGGTGGCCAAACATCTAGCCAATTCTAACTGTTTCCGTTCTGCCAAGGTGAGACTGCCTGCAAGTTCATTTCTCTTTAACCATAGGCCCACAAATTCAAGGAGGCTTTCTGATTGACGATTTGCTTGCTTGATCTCTTTTCCCCGGTTGAACACCGCCGCTCTCACATTTCTCATCACACTCAGATGAGGAAAAGGTTTGACGATCTGAAAAGTTCTGCCAATTCCTCTCTTGCAAATCTGATGGGGTTTGAGGCCGACTAAACTCTCGCCTTCAAAATAAATGCTTCCTGTATCAGGAGGGAGAAAACCAGAGATGAGGTTGAATAGGGTGGTTTTGCCCGATCCGTTTGGACCGATTAAACCCAGAATCTCTCCTCCTGCGACCTCGAATGTCACGTGGTTGACCGCCATCAATCCACCAAATGACTTGGACAGATTTTCTATTTTCAAGGATGGCATATTTTTGGTCTCAATGTTTTTTCTTTAAACTGCTTAACCATCCGTAGATTCCGTTAGGAAGGAAAATGATCACGCCAACCAAAATGGCCCCGTAAATCATCAGATGGACCCCGTGGTAACCACCCAATATTCCCCGGGTCACCTCTCCCAGAGGGCCCAAGACGAATGATCCGATGATGGGACCATAGACGGTCCCCACGCCTCCGACAATGGGCCTCAAAAAAATTTCAATAGAGGTGTCGACACCGAAGGTGACCGGTGGGTCGATGTAAAGGAAATACTGGGCATAGAAGGTTCCTCCAAGGGCAGTGAGAAAGCCACTGATCAAAATCGCCAAAAGTTTATATGAAAATGTATTGACCCCTATTGCCTCGGCTGAATCCTCGTCTTCCCGGATGGCGGCAAGATAGTCGCCGATCTTTCCCGTGTCAATCCACCGGGCAACCCAGAGAACACCGATGAACATCAGTAAGATCACAAAGTAGTAGAAAATCTTCGATTCATGCTGAAAAGAGAGGGGGGCATTTCCTTTAAGGGGAATGAGGATGCCCATCGCCTTTCCGGTCACATCCAGATTGAGAGAGATCAAACGCAACAATTCAGCGAACGCTAATGTCGCCAGGGCAAAGTAAGGGCCTCTCAGTCCATAATGGAAACAAAGAGAGCCGATCAACAGTCCTAATAACATTCCCAGAAGACCCCCCAAGACCATTCCAATCCACGGACTGATGTTCCAATTGACGAAGGCCAATGTCGAGGCGTAAGCCCCGATTCCAAAGAAGGCAGCGTGCCCAAAAGAAAACTGGCCAGCATAACCTCCCAAGATGTTCCAACTCGTTCCCAAATATCCGTAGAAGAGAATCATGATAAGAACATGAACAAAATACGAGGGGAGTAAAAAGGGCAGCAAAATAGAGATCAAGGTAAGGCCGAACCAAAAGAAAAGTACCTTTGGAATTCCATTTCTAGACATGCTTTTTCCCGAACAACCCTTTCGGTCTGAGCAGAAGCGTGAGAATGAAGATGGAATAGATGGGCACTTGCTTCAAGGAGCCAGGAAGCAAAACTTCGCCAAGAGATTCTGCGATTCCTACAATGAGAGCTCCAAAAAATGCTCCCCAAAAACTTCCCAGCCCACCCAGGACGACAATCACAAAGGCTGTAATGACGAAGACCATGCCGACCGTAGGGGTGATATAAAAAAAGGGGGTGATCATGGTGCCTGCAGCAGCGACACAGGCGGCGCCAATTCCAAAGGCGACGGAGTATATGATTTTCCTGTGGATGCCGATCACATGTGCTCCTTCTCGATCCTGGGAAATAGCTCGAATTGCTTTTCCAGAATCGGTTTTGGTCAAGAAGAGGTAGAGCAGTAAGGTCATCGTAAGGGCCGCTCCAAAAGCGATCATCCGGGGAGTACTGAACATCAACTTGTGTATATGCATGGCTCCTGCTAAGGTTGTCACCTGTAACATCCGATAGTTCGGGCTCCATAGGAATAGAGCTAAGTTCTCGAGGAAGAGGGCGATCCCTAAGGTTAAAAGAAGCTGATTGTGTTCAGGCCCCTCGATGATCCGATTGATCAGACCATACTGGATGAGGAACCCAACCACGAAGAGAGCGCACATACTGATAACTAATGAGAAATAGGGATGGATATCCAAGAAGATCGAAACCCAATAAGTGAAATACATACCAAGCATCATAAAAGCGCCATGAGCAAAATTGATGATCTTCATCACCCCAAAGATCAAGTTCAGACTGACTGCGACCAATGCATAGACTCCCCCCATGAGGAGTCCGCTGATGATGGCTTGCGCCAAAATGTTGGTATCCATCCCTACCCTCTCTGCAGCTAGCCAAACCAGGTCATTTACGATCTTTCCACTTGGGCATCGGCCAAATCGGTCTGCTGGCAGCATACTCTTCAGGGAAAATGGAACGACGCTTCCCATTTTGAACCTGAGCAATCACCGTCCTCGCATCTTTATTCTGCCCGTCCTCGCCAAAGAGTATAGCGCAGGGTTGGATGTTCCCTTTTTCTCCTGGCTTCAAATTGGTCTTCGTAAGAGCCTCCCGTATTTTTTCACGATCCGTTGAGGCTGCTCTCTCAAGGGCATCCTTCAGCACGTAAACACACGTGTAGCACATGGAGGCGACGCAGTCCATTCCAACGCCATTCCTCTTAATAAAATTCTCATTGGCCTCTTTGACTCCAGGAATCTTCAAGTCATCTTCCCAGTTCTCACAAACAGAGACGTATTCTGTCAATTTCCCCAACGCTTTAATGTAGGCATCATCTTGATGTCCTCCACCCATGCCAATGATGGCCTGCGTGTTGAAGTCAAGATCTTTCATCGTTCTTGTTGAGAGAATGGCGTCAGAGATGTAGGCAACCGTTAAGGCCACATCCGGGTTCGCCGCTTTTAGCTTTGAAATAATACCCGTAAGGTCTGAGGTGGCATGAGGATAGGGAAGGTCGGCTACAATGGAATACCCTTTCTCCGCAGCCAAACCTTTCCAGGCTTTTGCACTGGATTGACCCCAAAGGGTATCTTCATAATATATCCCGATATTCTTTATCTTGATCCCCCTTTTTTTCTGAATATAGGCCAAATATTCGTATTCATCCCGAATATGCCATGCATCGGTAGCAATGGGTCTGAAGGTATACTTAAACCCGCGCTGTGTGATCGACTCGGCTACGCCAACGCCCACGATGAAAGGGGTTTTATACTTTTCAGCTACCTGGGTGGTAGCAAAAACGACGGCACTTTGAAAGGCTCCCATGACGGAAACGGCACCCCTTTGTATATGTTTTTCTGTCTCTGCCATTCCCACCTCCGGTTTTCCTTCGCTATCCCCGAGCATGATCCTTAATCTCGCACCGCCTAGGGATTTGATTCCACCGGTTGCGTTGATCTCATCCACTGCCTGTTCATAGCCTCTTCGATCACTCAACCCCAGGGGAGCCAAAGGACCGGTCAGAGGTTCAACCACACCAAACTTTACTTCTTCTACAGAATGGGCTAATCGAGGGAATCCAGAGAGGGTAACAACAGCTCCCAATGCGCCCATTCCTTTTATGAATTCTCTTCGATTTACACCTCTTTTAACCCTCTTCTTCATACAAACCTCCTTTCAAAATAGAATGAGTGAGCTAAATGGTATACAGCCTCTTACCCTGTTAAGATGATTCCCATCACCCCCTCTCAATCACCATGGCGAACCCCAACCCTCCCCCAACGCAAAGGGTAGCAAGCCCCAGATGAAGATTCCTCTTGGCCATTTCATGAATGAGCGTCACGACCAGCCGGCATCCTGTTGCCCCTACAGGGTGGCCCAAGGCAATGCCACTTCCGTTGACGTTGACAATCTCCCTATTTAATCCTAACTCTTTCTCGCAGGACAAATACTGTGCAGCAAAGGCCTCATTGATTTCTATGAGCTGAATATCCTTGAGGGAAAGACCTACCTTTTTTAATACCTTCTGCGTGGCAGGAACAGGTCCGATCCCCATATAGGATGGGTCCACCCCGACGATCGCATAACCCAATATCCTGGCCAAAGGCTTTAGCCCCATTTCTTTCGCTTTCTCTTTCGACATTAATAGAGTCATCGCAGAGGCATCATTGAGTCCTGATGAATTTCCTGCTGTCACGGTTCCACCTTTTTTAAAGGCCGGAGGCAGCTTAGCCAGCTTCTCCAGCGTCGCATCAGGTCTCGGATGTTCATCGGTATCAACAATCTTTGTCTCTCCTTTTTTCTGAAGGATGGGGACAGGAGTAATCTCGTCCTTAAACCTTCCCTTTTGAATCGCTTTACAAGCTCTCTGTTGGCTGATCAACGAAAACTGATCCTGTTCTTCCCTCGAAATCCCATACTTCTCCGCCAGATTTTCTGCTGTTAGCCCCATTCCAGCACCAATCGGGTACTCCTGCATAGCTCTCCATAGCATATCGATCAATTGCCCATGCTGAAGACGCTGCCCCCAACGGGTCGTCGTAAGGATGTAAGGAGCATTGCTCATGCTTTCAACCCCTCCTGTCAGAACCACACCCACATCCCCATCTCGAATCGCCTGGGATCCACAGATCATCGCCTGCATTCCGGACGCGCAATTGACCCCAATCGTGAAGCCGGGCGTCTCAAGGGGAAGACCACATTTGACTGCTGCGATTCGCGCAACATTTTGATCCAGCGGTTCAAAACAGTTTCCCATGATTACCTGCTCCACGGACCTCTTTTCGATACCAGCCTGCTGAAGAGAGGAGTCAATGACCGCCATCGCCAAAAAAGTTGCTGGGACATCCTTTAATGACCCGCCAAAATCTCCAATGGGTGTTCTCGTCGCACTCACGATCACAACATCTTTCATCGTTTCTCCTTTCTCGATCCTTAAAAATAGGTTTTCATTTCTTTAAAAATGCCCTCAGTCATAACTTCCCTAATAACTCACGGGCAATCGTATTCTTTTCAATCTCCTTCGTCCCTTCGTAGATTTCCACAATCTTTGCATCCCTGTAGAAGCGTTCGATATCGTAATCCGCGATATACCCGTATCCACCATGGAGCTGAAGGGCCTCATTGGTCACTTTGACTCCAATCTCTCCGGCTAAATATTTGGCGATGGAAATCAGTTTGGGATCCACCTTCCCATGATCGAGCATCCATGCTGCTTGATAGCAGAGGATCCGAGCTGCTTCGACCCAGGTAGCCATCTCCGCGATCTTGAATTGGACTGCCTGAAAAGCACCAAGGACTTGCCCGAACTGTTTCCTCTTCTTCACATATTGGGCGGCTTTATCCAGAGCGCCTTGTGCAACGCCGACACCCTGAGAGGCGGCGATCACTCGGTTGATGTTGAAGAGTTGCATGATTTGTGAGAACCCTTCTCCTTCTTTCATTCCGATGAGGTTTTCCTTCGGAACTCTCACGTCATTGAGCCGAATCTCTGCGGTGTCGGACGCCCTGATACCCATCTTCCCGGTAATCTTTAAGGCACTGAATCCCGGACGATCTGTCTCCACAAGGATCACCCCGAACCTCTTGAGCCTCGATTCTACCTCCGGATTCACCTGACAGAATACGGCGAGATAATTGGCAATACTTCCATTGGTGATGAATTGTTTCGATCCGTTGATCACAAAGAAATCCCCATCTCTTTTTGCTAAGGTTAAAATGGACAGGATATCGCTTCCGGCATCCGGTTCTGTGATGGCAGTCCCCATAATCGCTTTTCCCTTTGTAAGAGGCGGGAGGTATCTCCGTTTCTGTTCGTCCGTGCCGTAAAGTTGAATCAATTCAGAGCCGAAGGCCGTCAGCAAAATATTCCCGCATCCAGGATCCACACGCCAAAATTCTTCCATCACCAGTGCAAATTCAAGGAACCCTAAACCAAGGCCTCCATATTCTTTTTTGAGAAAGAGACCGATAAATCCCAGTCCGCAGGCCTTCTCCCAAAGGTCCTTTGGAAACTCCTCCCGGCGGTCATATTCGCGAGCAACCCCCGGAAACTCTCCTTCAGCAAACTCACGTGCAGCCGCCCGTATTTGTTTTTGCCGATTTGTCAGTTCAAAATCCACCGCCTTCTCCCTTCGCTTATGCCATCAACCCTTGGAGCATAATTTTTTCAAATGTATTGACATACGCCCTGCCGTCAATCTGATCCTTGTTCATAGACCACTGGAGCAAGATACCGACATGGAATGCGATAATGACCAGTGCAGCAAGATTTTCGTCAATCTCCCTCTTAAAGACCTTTTCTTTTTTCCCCTGAACAATTAAGTTCGACAAAAATTTCTGATACTTTCTGTAGATCCTTCTAAATTCGGCCTCTATGCCATGATGAGCCCCAATGAGTTCTGCGGCTAATGTTTCAAAGGAAACACACAATTCTCGATTGTAGTAAGCAAAACCCGCGTTGTACCGAAAGTATTTCTCAATCTTATCAGGAATGCTTCCTTTCACCTCATTCACGGTCTGAATCATCCCATCCAAGAATCGTTTTTCATATTCTTTGACAATTCTTTTGAGCAGATCCTCTTTGCTTTTGAAATGCCAATAAAGAGCTCCTTTGGTCAACTTGGCTGCTCGAGTGATATCATCGATTGAAGTCCCATGATAGCCCTTCTCCAAAAAGATTCGCATGGCTTGAATCAAAATTCGGTGCGCTGTATCGTTCGGCTGGAGCTTTTTAGCTGTCGCAAGATTTCTCATCGGCTGTTTCCATACTAAACATTTAGTATAGAGATGGTCATGTATATTATTAAGTTCAAAAAGAAATGTCAAGAAAAAAGGTTGACTTCGACTTTTAGGCGGGGACAAAGACCTAAAAGGGGGGAAGCCGCATTTTTAGGCCATTCAACGGAATTGGTCTCTGTTTCCTCGAATCGTATCTTCATCAATCAAAAATTATTTTAATTAGGTTTTTCACTGCGGGCACTTAAGCTATTACAATCCTAAAAAGGCTTTCTTGATGATTTCGGCGTTGAGGAGCTCTTTGCCGGTTCCCTGGTGGATGGTCCGTCCGGTTTGAAGGACATAGCCGCGGTCGGACAATTCGAGGGATTCGCGAACATTTTGTTCGACGAGGAGAATCGTCTTCCCTGAATCTTTCAATTTGGCCACGGCCTCCAGCATTTCATCCACAAGTTTCGGCATCAGACCTAAGGAGGGCTCGTCGAGCATGAGAAGCTTCGGGTTGGACATCAATCCCCTTCCAATGGCGAGCATCTGCTGTTCTCCGCCGCTGAGGGTCCCTCCTTGCTGGGGACGTCTCTCGGCCAGCCGGGGGAAGAGATGATAAACATATTCCAAATTCTTTTTCACCGCCTCATCATCATCGATGATGTAGGCTCCCAATTCCAAATTTTCCTCAACCGTGAGAGGTCCAAAAATTAAACGCGCCTCCGGGACATAGGTGATTCCCATATGAACGATATCGGATATAGAAAGACGAGAGATCTCTTGATCCTCAAACCGGATGGAACCCTTGGAGCAATGGACGGCGCCTGCGATGGCCTTGAGAAGCGTCGATTTCCCTGCGCCGTTTGCGCCGACCACGGAGACCAGTTCTCTCTGGTTCACTTCAAGGGAGACGTTGTGAATGACGGGGACGCCGCTGTATCGGACTTCGATCTCAGAGACCTTTAGCATACTTCTCCCCCAGATAGGCTTTAATCACCCGTTCGTTCTTCACAATATCCTTCGGCAATCCTTCTGCAATTTTTTCACCGCTATCGAGGACGACGACCCTTTGGGAGATAGGCATAACCACCTCCATCACATGCTCGATGAGAAACAGGGTCGTCTTCCTTTCTTTGTGAATCCTTTTCAAAAGATCCACCATCTCTTCAGTTTCTTTAGGGTTGAGGCCAGAGGCCACTTCATCCAGCATCAAGAGTTCGGGCTGGGTCGCAACGGCTCTCGCCAGCCCTATTTTTTTCTGGGCTGCGATTGGCAATTCATTAAGATGATAGCTTTTCACGCTATCCAACCCCATAAATCCCAGAATGGCAGCGGCCTCCACTTTTGCAAGATTTCGATCATCGGTCCTGCAAAAAGCCCCAACCATCACATTCTCAAGGACTGTCATTCCTGTGGTTACCTTTGTGATCTGGAACGTCCTCCCAATCCCTTCCCGGTTGGTCATAAAGGGTTTGAATCCAGTGATCTCCTTTCCTTTAAAGATCACCTTCCCGGAATCGGGCTTGTGGTAACCAACGATACAATTAAAGAGCGTCGTCTTGCCCGCGCCATTCGGACCGATCAAACCGATCATTTCACCTTCATTGATTTGGAAGGAGACATGGTTGTTGGCCACCACACCGCCAAAGTCTTTGACCAGATCGATCACTTCAAGAAATGCCATGCCTAAACGCACCTTCTTTATCCACCCCCCCACCTCCTTAGAGACTATGTACCAAGAGGGAGAGACTGTCGGGTGGAAAAGTCTTAGAGCGGCAACACAACCTCCGAAGAAGGAATGGTCGGTTGCTATTTTTTCCGAAACTGCTCAATGATGCCCCAGATTCCTTGAGGTTGATAGGCAGAGACAACCATGATCAGCGCAGCGTAAATCATAAAGTCAACGCCGATCAACCCTTTCTGAGCACCCAGCCAGCTTCCGAGAAAGCGATCAAGAGGGACTAAAAAACCTGAGCCGATGATCGGTCCCCACATGGAACCCGCTCCTCCTAACATGGCCATCAAAGCAATTTTAATTGAGAGGTCCAGATCCATCACAGAGTAGGGATCGATGTAGAGGTTGTAAACAGCCATGAATCCGCCTCCGACAGCCACAAAAGCCGAGGCGATGGAGTAGGCCTTGATCTTGCACCACCGGGCATCTATGCCCAGGCTTTCTGCAGCCTCTTCATCCTCCTTGATCATCCGGAGTTGATAACCCAATTTCGATTTCCGAAACCAGTTCATATAGAAAATGGCGGTATAAAAGAGGGCCATGATGAAATAAAAATAATAGGTATCCGACTTAAACTGCATATAGAGAAAATCAGGGTGCTCATGGATGGGAAGTTCTATCCCCTTCGCAGCCCCGACCAGCTTCCAGTTGATAAAAATGTCTTGAAGCACCAAGGAGGTGCAGATGGTGGCAATGGCAAAGTAATGGCCCTTCAACCTGAAAAGAGGATACCCGATAATGAAGGAGTATCCAATGGCAATGAGGATGCCGATTGGCATTGCGGCCCAGAAAGGAATCTTCCACCACACCATGGTCAGAGCGACGGTATAGGCTCCGATCCCAACGTACTGAGCTTTGCCCAGCTCCACCTGACCCCCATAACCACCGATCGTATTCCATCCCATTCCGAAAAGGGAGAAAAGAAGGAACTGGATCGCCACGGCCTTAACAAAGGATCTAACGCCGAGCCAGGGAAAGATGAGAAGGAGAAGGGTGAAAATGGCAAACCCAACCTTCTCTGGTTTTGAGAAATCTCCGAAGTCGAAGGCGTCCCTTATTTTTTCCATCCAAACAATCCCTGAGGTCTCAAAACAACGATGATGAAATAGGCAAAATAGACAACGGTGAATTTAAAATGGGGACCGAAGAAATCCCAGCCGGTGAAATGACCGACCATTGGGAATAACATCTCGATGATCCCGATCAGGATTCCCGCGAAGAAAGCTCCCTTAATACTCCCGAATCCGCCCATGGCCACCGATGCAAAGGCGATCATCACGAAGAGGAGGCCCACGGTAGGATAGACATACCAGAAATTGACGATCAAACCTCCAGCAATGCCGACGGTTCCTCCGCCAATCACCCAGGCAAGGGCATTCATCCGATCGGTTTTGATCCCCATGTAATTGGCCGCTTCCTTGTTGAGTGCCGTGGCGCGCAGGGCTTTCCCCAGTTTGGTTCGATGAAGAAGGTAGTAGACGACCAGAAATGCAATCAGACTCAATATGGCTGCGGAGAGCTTTGTCCAATCAAGTCTGAAGGGGCCCAATGAGAGGGTCTTTCCAACGAGCAAACCTTTTTGGATGATCCGGTAATCGATGCCAAAAAGGAATTGGGCCAGATATCTTAAGAAGAGCATCAGGCCGAAGGTTCCGAAGAGCTGAGCAATCATCGGACCTCGGAGTAAGTATTTTACCAAACAATAATAGGATGCCAATCCAAGAAGCATTCCCACGATGGCGGAAGCCGGAAGGGTGATCAGGGGATCGATATGGAGGAGGAGGCTTGTCCAGTAAGTGGTATACATTCCGATCATCAAGAACTCGCCATGGGCAAAGTTGACGATGTCCATCATGCCAAAGATGATCGTGAGACCGAGGGCAACCAGGGCAAAAAGAAGCCCCATCAAGATTCCCTGAAGAAGCGCGTCGAGAAGAATCATAAGAGCCAAGGTAAAAAATTATTTAAATCCCAAATTCCAAATCACAAACCCCAAACAAATTCCAAATTTCAAGTATCGATGACGGAAACTTGTTCATTTCGAATCTTGGTGATTGAAATTTATTTGGAACTTGGTGCTTGGAATTTGGAATTTCACAGCAACCGAATTCAAGACGAGCTAAGATTTAAAACGGGGGCCCGATTGATCGATAACCCCCGCTGCTCACTTTACTTCCATCCTGGGAAGGGATAGACCATGTTTGCTGTGGCAAGGTCAAAGGGGTAGATGATTTCGAGTTCGACCTTCCCTTCTTTCGACTGATATTGCCCGATCAAACCCCTGCCTTTGATGTTCTGGCCGGTGGCATCAAATTTGATCCCGTCCCAGGGCATCACCAGCTCGTAACCTGGAATGTCTAGTTGATTGCAAGCCTTCTGAATGGCCTTCGGGTCCGTTGAACCCGCCCGGCTCAGGACATAGGCCCATGTTTGAACCCCCACTACCGAACGAGCGGTTGCTCCGGTCAGATCGTCTCCGTATTTCTTTTTGTAGAGCTCATTAATCTGGCCGGCGACTCGTTTCACCTTCGCTATTTTTGCAATAAACACGGTCCGTGTCAGGACCCCGTTGGTATCGGTCCCGAGGGTTTTGGTGAAGTCAGCCATTTCAAACCCCGCATCCTGTCCCCAGAAGAAACGCGGGGAAGCCCTCATCCCCTTCAGGGTTCGAATCATAAGGAGCGAATCTGAAAGATAAGAAGCAAAGAGCATGGCATCCGGGTTGGCTGCAACCAGGGCCTGTGCCTCAGAAGATAGATCAGGAGAGTTCCCGGCATAGAGGAGTCCCTTGACAATATTGAATCCGTACTCCTTGGCAAACTTCTCAAGATCCTTGGCAACACTGGCCCCCCATTCCGTGTTTTCGCAGGCATAGACTAAGTTCTTGAGCTGGTCCTTGGGAACAGCCTTCACCCCCTTGACTTTTCCCTCCGTCAAACCCTTTAAAAGTTCAAAGAGGTCTTTGTCAAAATATTCGTCGTGGGGAGTGGTGCGCCAGAACCACTTGAATCCTCTTTTTGTGAGATCGGGAGAAGTCGAGGAGTCATTGATCATTGGAATTCCATAACGCTCAGCCACCGCACTGACGGTCTTGGTCACGGCGCTTTGATAAGCGCCCATTAATCCAACGACTTTATCATCGAGAATGAGACGTTTGGCCAAATCCGCCCCACGATCCGGCTCTCCTCGGGAGTCGGCAAAGATCAGGTTGATCTTGGCATTCCCTAAGGTTGGAATGCCTCCCCATTTCGACATGAGAACATCGACATTAGGATTTTTATTGTTTACCAGGTTCTCTGCCGTGAATTCCGCGGCCCTTTGCAGGTCTCTTCCAATCGTTGCCAAGGCCCCGGAAAGAGGATAAATCACACCAATCTTGATCTCCTTCTCAGCCGCCAATAGAGGGGAGCAAACCATCAAGATAGATAAGATCAAAACGGATAGAATAATGAGAAATCTCTTGGTTGTTTTCATATAAGCCTCCTTATACCAAAGAATGGGAATTTCCAAAATGTTAATTAAAATCCTTGTTCTTCTTCACCTCCTTCTTTCTTAACTGCCTTCCGTTTCTCAATTGGCCGTAATTTTATCCATTCAGATCCTGTATGTCAATAATTCAATTTGAGAGATTTTCAAAATGTTATGAATTCTCTAATTACACAGATGTAAATACTTTTCGAGAATAAAGAAAAATCAGTGTAATCAAGAGGGTACACTAGTTTCTTCCTGCCGCTCCCAATTTGGAGTTGCCTTTCTTTTCCTTTCTTTGTAAGATGAGACCGGATAAGGGGAAGCGATGATGAACTTACATCCGTTCATCAGAAAGAAGGAATTAATTGACTTAACCACCCGGTTAGTCCATATCCCTACCGAAAACCCACCCGGAAATGAAAAGCCGGCCGCGCAATTTCTGAAACCTCTCCTCGCAAAGATGGACTTCAAAACCAAAATCGTCCTCTCCTCGAAAGGAAGATGGAATATCGTTGCCGAAAAAAGATGGGGAAAGGGTGGAAGAACGCTAATCTTCAACGGCCACCTGGATGTCGTCCCCGCCGGTAACCCCTCCCAATGGAAATACCCTCCTTTCGAGGGGAGGCTTTTTAAAGGGAGGATCTATGGTCGGGGCGCATCGGACATGAAGGGCGGGATTGCCTCTTTCATTCATGCCCTTTTGATGATGGACCGATCGAAGATCCGTCTCGATCAAGGTGCCGTCGTTCTCCATCTGGTCTCCGACGAAGAATCCCATGGCCATCAAGGCATGGGTTTCTTGACTCAAAGGGAAGGGATCCGAGGAGATGCCGCTCTTGTTGGGGAGCCCACGGACCTCCAA
>Ga0187770_10000369_pt1 | contig 21859 bp, 15 predicted proteins | sample 0116_SJ02_MP02_2_FD_133154 | JGI IMG/M metagenome (GOLD analysis project Ga0187770, IMG submission 133154) | Tropical peat soil microbial communities from peatlands in Department of Meta, Colombia - 0116_SJ02_MP02_20_MG | ecosystem: Environmental > Terrestrial > Soil > Wetlands > Peat | place...
TGAAGTATCTCTCCGATCCGAATTACGATTATCTCAGGTCAGTAGTTGTCAATGCACCTGTTGCCGGCCGCAAAGACATGAATGGCCTTTACCTGAGCCAGGCCGTAACTGCTTATAAGGATTGGGATATAAAAGCCAAAATCGATTCACCGGCTCCGTCCGGAGGTGCTCTTCTATTCAATACAAGGTTTGCACCAGGCTGGAAGGCTTTTATTGATGGTAAACCCGTGCCGGTTTACAAGGCTAATTATATCCAGATGGCGGTATTTGTAAACAGTGGGAAGCATACCGCCGAATTCAGATATGGACCCGACAGCACTTCCTTTTTAGTATCATTTATAACGGTTATTACAGGGCTTGCTTGGGCTTTTCTTTACGCACTATACAGACTGATTTTTAAAAGTAAAAGAACTGGACCCGTATAATAAGAGGTTGATTAATTCTCGATGATTGATAAGATCGTTATAAAAGGTGCAAAAGAGCATAATTTAAAGAACCTGTCGCTCGAGATACCCAGAAACAAGATAGTGGTATTTACCGGTGTTTCGGGAAGCGGCAAATCTTCTCTGGTTTTTGATACAATATACGCAGAAGGTGAAAGGCGGTACCTGGAATCGCTTTCAACATACGCCCGGCAGTTTCTCGGGGAAATGAGAAAGCCGGATGTCGAATATATCGGAGGCCTGTCTCCGGCGATCTCCATCCAGCAGCAGAGCGTGCATGCCAACCCAAGGTCCATAGTCGGCACTGTCACCGAAATATATGATTATTTAAGGCTTTTATGGGGCACGATAGGAACGCCTATCTGTCCTGTCTGCGGGAGGATATTGACATCGGTGACCAGTGACGAAATCGTGGATTCCATAATGAAAACCCCGGAAGGGACGAAATTCATGATAATGGCTCCTGTAGTCAAGGGTAAAAAGGGCACTCATGCAGAGGTACTGGAAGAGCTCAGAAAGGAAGGTTTCGCAAGGGTAAGGGTAAACGGCAGAATAGTTGAGCTTGATTCCGAAATTAAACTGGATAAAAATAAAAAACATGATATTGATATAGTTATAACAAGACTCTCGATAAATGAGAAATACCGAACCCAGATAACCGATTCCGTTGAAACAGCTCTCCATTACGGCGATGGTCTTCTGACCTTCTCATTCATAGATTCCGGCGAGGAAAAAGTATATTCAGAGCGTTATTATTGTCCCGATCATGATATAAGTTTCAGTGAAATATCTCCCAGGATGTTTTCATTCAATGCACCTTACGGTGCATGCCCGGAATGCAGCGGATTGGGTGAAAAGCTTGAATTCGATGAAGAACTGCTAGTCGATTTTGATAAAAGCATCGAAGATGGAGCGCTTAAAAGCCACTCGCCGAGTCAGGGTCATTGGCTGAGTTTTCTCAGAGCCCTATCTGCCAAATACGGTTTTTCTCTGGACGTTCCATATAGAGATCTTCCTCACAACATTCGGAATATGATTATGCATGGAGATTCCAATAAGGTTGAAATACATTATGAGAGCGATAGATTCGATTTCAAGACGGTGTCTCAATATGAGGGAGTAATTCCAAACCTCAAAAGGCGCTATTTTGAAACCCAGTCGCTTGAAATGAGGGAATGGCTTGAACAGTACATGGAAGCTGTAAAATGCCCGCTCTGCAATGGGGAAAGACTTAAAAAAGAAAGCCTGTCGGTGATTGTTTCCGGAAAGAATATTATGGAAGTCACAAGGATGAATGTAGCCTCTTCATTTCAATTTATTACCGGACTTTCGGATACACTTGGGCGCAGCGAGCTGATAATAGCAGAGAGGGTACTCAAGGAGATTGAAAAGAGGCTGCAGTTCATAATAGATGTCGGCCTTGATTATATCACCCTTGACAGGAAAGTAAGTACCATTTCGGGCGGAGAATTTCAGAGAATAAGGCTGGCATCGCAGATCGGATCTGGCCTGATGGGAGTACTCTATGTTCTCGATGAACCGACAATAGGACTTCATGCTAAGGATACGGACAGGCTGATTTTGAGCCTTGAAAAGCTTCGTGACGCCGGAAATACAGTCCTGGTCGTGGAGCATGACGAAGAGACCATATCGAGATCGGATTGGGTGGTCGATATAGGCCCCGGAGCAGGAATTTACGGCGGTAATCTTGTTGCAGAAGGAACATATAAGCAAATAAAGATGAATAAAAACTCTCTGACTGGGAAATACCTGTCGGGAAACTTATTTGTTGCTATGCCTGAAGAAAGAAGGAAAGGCAATGGTAAATTTATCAGGATAATCGAGGCGGAGGAACACAACCTTAAAAAAATTAACGTAAATTTCCCACTCGGGAAATTAATCGTAGTGACAGGCGTAAGCGGGTCCGGGAAATCCACTCTTGTCAATGACATTTTATACATGGCGCTTGCAAAATGCATTAATAGAACTAAATGTATCCCTGGAAAACATAAAGAAATCCTGGGAGCGGAAAATATCGATAAAGTGATAGATATCGATCAGAGTCCCATCGGGAGGACTCCCCGCAGCAATCCGGCAACCTATACGGGTGTTTTTACAGAAATAAGGGATATCTTTACAAACCTTCCTGAGGCAAAAGCGAGAGGTTACAAGGCGGGCAGGTTCAGTTTCAATGTCAAGGGCGGCCGGTGCGAGGCATGTCAGGGAGATGGTTTGATACAGGTAGAAATGCATTTTCTGCCTGATGTTTATCTGACCTGCGATGTATGCGGGGGGAAGAGATATAACAGGGAAACCCTTCAGATAAAGTATAAGGGGAAATCTATATCAGATATCCTGGATCAGACAATAGATGAATCCCTTGCCTTTTTCGAGCATATCCCTGCAATAAGGAGAAAATTGGAGGTTTTGAAAAACGTCGGGCTTGGTTATGTACATCTGGGTCAGGCAGCCACGACACTATCCGGAGGAGAGGCCCAGAGAATAAAGCTTGCAAAGGAACTGTCAAAAGCCGGAACCGGAAATACAATCTACATGCTTGATGAACCCACGGTGGGGCTCCATTTTGACGATGTTAAAAAACTTATCAATGTCCTTCAGTCTCTTGTCGACAGGGGAAACTCGGTAATAGTGATCGAACATAATATGGATATTATAAAAGTGGCCGATTGGATCATAGATCTCGGGCCCGAAGGCGGAGACAGGGGAGGAAATATCGTATTCGAAGGAAAACCGGAAGACTTATTGAAAAATAGTAAATCCTATACCGGAATATTCTTGAAAAAATATCTGCAGGAAATCAAATCACAGGTCTCTGCTTCCTCATAGATTTTTTTAAAAAAACAGTGGATTTTTAATGGGAGTTAAAATATAATATTTGATGGAGGTATTTCTTAAAAAATTGAAATCGGAGAGGGGAGTTTTTTTGATGCACAGAAGAATGGTCAGCATCCGTGATTCGTATTATACGCTTTCTTTTTCTCCTTTTATGCTGACACTGTACAAGGAAGATATACTCAGTCTCATAAAAATTGCAGGATCCTCTTCCGGCAAAACCTCTTTTCAGGTAGGGAGCTACACCCTTGAAAACGAAATAAAAAATTCCAAAGACCTGGAAAAGTTGGTAAAAAATGATGATTTCAAGCAAAAAGAATACCATTCTTTTTATATTATCGTTCAGTCAGCTGCAGGGCTTAAGGAGCAGCCTTATTTCATACTTGATATATCCCCTTCAAGTTGTAATATTTATTTATCAGATACAGGCGATACTGAACTTCTAAAAATTTATAATGATATTAAAAAGATTATTGAGCACAGGAATAATTTACGCTTTTTCAGAAAAAGAATTATAAATTTCATTATTGTCATCTGCGATATTTTTTTAGTTCTCAGTATCTTTTTTCTTAAGGATATAATGGAGAAGGCATTAAATAAGCGGTTTCCTGATATTATTCCTATTCTTATGCTGCTTTTGCTCAATATAATATATATCATTCCTCATGGTAACAATAAGATCTACCTTTTCGAAAGAAGAGATGTTAAATTTTTATTTAAAAACAGGGAAAATATCTTTCTTGTCGGAATTCTTGCAATAATTGGTATATTCATTGTCATATCTGTGGTAAATCTATTGAAAATTTGAAAATGTGATCAATCGATCGGGAGGGGTCAAAATGGAACAGCTTGTAAAGGACCTGGTGAAGAATAAAAAATCTAATAATCAAAGCGCTTTTGTAAAGAAGCGTGACGGCAGAATAACAGACTTTGACGGATCAAAAATTGCAGGTGCTGTCAACAAGGCGTTTGAAGCTACAGGTGAGGGCAATTATAACCAGGCATGGGAAATCACGGCTATGGTTATAAGCAAGCTTGAAGACAGAGTTGTCGAGATCGAGCATATTCAGGATATTGTTGAAGACACTCTTATGAATATGGGATTCAGAAAAAGTGCGAAAGCTTATATTCTTTACAGGGCAAAAAGGGGAGAACTCAGAAATATAACAAAAACTCTCAACGAGAGCCTTAACATGATTGAGGATTATGTTCATCTTAAAGACTGGAGAGTCAGTGAAAATTCTAATATGTATTATTCCCTGCAGGGCTTGAATTCTCATGTCTCCTCCACAATAACTGCCAATTACTGGCTTACCAAGATTTATACCCCTGATATCGGGGAAGCTCATAGAAGCGGTGCAGTGCATATTCATGATCTTGGGTCTCTTTCTGCCTACTGTGTAGGATGGGATCTCGAACAGCTTTTGATACAGGGATTCGGCGGTGTTGCCGGAAAGGTCGAGAGTAAACCCGCAAAACACTTCAGATCGGCTCTTGGACAGATCGTTAATTTTTTCTATACTCTTCAGGGTGAAGCAGCAGGAGCGCAGGCATTCGCAAATATCGATACCCTGCTTGCTCCCCTTATAAGATTTGACAGACTGAGCCGGGAAGAGGTAAAACAGGCCATTCAGGAATTTGTATTTAACCTTAACGTGCCGACGAGGACAGGGTTCCAAACACCTTTTACAAATTTAACATTTGACCTTGTATGTCCTTCTTATCTAAGGGATAAGGGTGTGATAATAGGCGGGGAGATCATGGATGAAACTTATTCTGAATTTAAAAAGGAAATGGACTGGATCAATCAGGCTTTTGCTGAGGTAATGCTGGAAGGAGACGCAAAAAACAGACCATTTACCTTCCCTATTCCTACATATAATATAACCAGGACATTTGATTGGGGTAACCCTGCCTATAAAAAAATATGGGAGATGACCGCGAAATATGGTACTCCTTATTTCAGCAATTTTGTAAATTCGGATATGAATGAAGAGGATACAAGGAGTATGTGCTGTCGGCTGAAGCTTGATAACCGGGAAGTCAGAGCTCAGCTTGACAGAATGAGTGGCGTCATGAATGATGAAAGCACCCATGGGAAAAGGGGCGGATTGTTTGCAGCCAATCCTATGACAGGTTCAATCGGAGTAGTTACTATCAATCTTCCAAGGATAGCTTATTCAGCATCTAGGGAAGAAGAATTTTTTGAGGCTTTCAGACAGATTATGGTTGTATCGAAAAATTCCCTGGAAATGAAAAGGAAAATGATAGAAGATCTCACTGACAGGGGCCTTTATCCGTATACACGTATTTATCTTCAGGATATAAAAAACAGGAGTGGAAAATATTGGACCAACCATTTTTCGACAATAGGACTTATAGGTATGAATGAAGCCGTAATGAACTTTCTTAAAAAACCATACCATACAGAAGAAGGCAAAAATTTTGCACTGAAGGTTCTTGATTTCGCAGTGAGTGTCCTCGAGGAATTCAAACGGGAAACCGGCAATCTCTACAATCTGGAAGCGTCACCTGCTGAAGGAGCAAGCTTCAGGCTGGCGAAAACGGATAAAAGGATCTATCCTATGATTATCTCTTCAGGGACTCAGGAGGCTCCATATTATACGAATTCTGTCCATTTGCCGGTTAATGCTACTGATGATATTTTTGAATTACTTGATTACCAGGACCCCCTGCAGGTAAAATTTACAGGAGGAACGGTAATACATATTTTTCTGGGTGAGAAGATAGAAAATCCGGATATCATAGCCAACTTGGTGAAAACGGTAGCAAGCCAGTACCGGCTGCCGTATTTTTCAATTACTCCGACTTTTTCAGTCTGCCCTGTCCATGGTTATCTTTCAGGAGAGAAATGGGTTTGTCCCCTGCCTCATACGGACGAGGATTTAAAAAAATATGGCAGGTATATTTAAAATAATTTTACCGCTTAAGGGAGGGAGATAGATGGAAAATAAGGGAAAAAAGCGGCTGGTAGTGCCTACTGAGGTGTATTCCAGGATTGTCGGTTATTACAGGCCTGTTCAGCATTGGAACATCGGTAAACAGCAGGAATTTTCCGAGAGAAATACTTACGAAAATAAGCTCCTCTTTAAATAGTTGAAAGGGTTATGTTCAGGGGATTCCGGAAAATTTCACTTATAGATTTTCCGGGTCAGATTGCCTCTACCATTTTTACGGCGGGATGTAATTTCAGCTGTCCATGGTGCCATAACAGGGAACTTGTTGTTCCTGAATTTTATGAGAAAATACCAGTAATTCAGGAAGAGGATATTGAGACGTACCTTCTTTCTAAGAAGGGAAAGATTGGAGGAGTATGCATAACAGGCGGTGAACCGACAATATGGGGGGAAAGACTTGCAGATTTTTTCACCTGGTGCTTAAAAAACGGATTTCTTACAAAACTCGATACTAACGGTTATCTTCCTGAAATTTTGAACAATTATCTGGAAAGGGGCCTTCTTTCGTTCATAGCTATGGATATAAAAAATATCTTCAGCAAGTACGGGGGCACTGTGGGTCTTGTTTCGGTCAATATAGAAAATATAAAAGAATCAGTCAGACTGATCAAAAAAAGCGGTGTCCTCCACCAGTTCAGAACAACCCTGGTTACAGGGCTTGTAAATAAAGAAGAAATCGAGGCTCTCTCCCGGGAAATCGGAGAGCAGATTGTATTTCAGGAATACAGGCCTGCTAACCCATCGGTCTAATCTTTGGTGAATTTAACCTGTGATTGTATAAAGTAATGTCTTAAGGCGTTTTTCAGGTCGTTGTCTTCTATTTTTGAGAGAGAATCATCGATTTTTTTCAGGGATTCAGGGTCGATCTTTGCTGAATTTACTGTTTTTGCATTATTCTCGGGCTTTCTGATTTCACCGTTCTGGAAGCGGATCGTACTGAATATTGCCTCTAATGAATTATCCCTGAAGAAGATCATTATTTTATCCTTTATCTCATCTTTATAAAGCGTGAATTCCTGGATCCATAACGGGTCATCCACATTTATGGTGAGCACCCTGTTATTTATACTGATAGGGGTGGAATGGGACGCCATAGCAGTTCCGACAATTTCATGCCAGTTTTTCCTGATAAGAGCTGTAAAATAATTTACTGCGGGTATGTGATCCCTTATAAAGGCGTCTACTCCGTTATTAAGCCATTTATAAACGTACTTTTTTTTCATAATATATTATATGGTTAAAATTATAAAAAGGAAAAACTTTGGCCTAAAGGTCTCAATTTATGCCGAAATGCCTTATAATTAATAATATAGACAGGTCTTTTCAGGGAATAATATGTGGGATATAATCGAAAAAGAAATATTACCTTTTGTTGATAAACCTGCGCGGTATATAGGCGGAGAATTAAATTCGATTGCAAAAGAACATAAGGGGAAAACGTCAGTGGCCCTGGTCTATCCGGATATTTACGAGATCGGTATCTCAAATATCGGGTTAAAAATTCTTTATAATATTCTTAATGCGAAGAAGAATATTGTTTGCGAGAGGTGTTACTCACCATGGCTGGATATGGAGAGGCTTTTGAGAGTCAAGGGTATTCCTCTTTTTTCTCTTGAATCGAAAACCCCTCTTGCAGAGTTTGATATTATCGGATTCAGTTTTCAATATGAACTGCTTTATACGAATTTTCTTAATATCCTGGACCTTTCAGGAATACCTTTCCGTTCAAAAGAAAGAAACTCCGCCCATCCCTTTATTATAGGCGGCGGGCCTGTTGCGGGAAATCTTGAGCCTGTCGCGTATTTTCTTGATGCCATATGCATAGGGGATGGAGAGAGCAGGGTGGTCAAAATGGTTGAAAGCATCGCCAGGGGAAAGAAAATGGGTTATGAGAGATCTGCTATTCTATATGACCTGGCCCGGATTGAGGGGGTTTATGTTCCCTGTTTATATAATGAAAGAGAAAAAAATGGCTATATCATACCTGCCGGAAAAAAGGTTAGAAGATACAGTGAATCTGACCTCGACGGGATTTCTTTTGTGACGTCACAGATACTGCCTCATATCCAGGCGGTTCAGGATAGAGGGGTGCTTGAAGTTGCCAGGGGGTGTGGCAGGGGATGCCGGTTTTGCCAGGCGGGGATCAATTATAGGCCTCCGAGAGAAAGGACTGTAAAGAATCTTATGAATCTTTCAAGGGATATAATTAAAAAAACAGGGTACAGGCAAATTTCCCTCATATCGCTTTCTATCAGTGATTATTCCGACCTGAACACTCTTATAAATGCAATGGACAGACAGATGTCTTTGCACGGAGTCTCTTTTTCGCTTCCAAGCCTCAGGATTGATTCTTTTACGATAGAACTCGCCAGGAAGGTAAAGGAGATCAGAAAGAGCACGCTGACATTCGCAGTTGAAGGAGGGAACCAGCTTTTAAGGAGATCGATAAACAAAGATGTAACCGAGGAAGAGTTGATACATGTGATCAAAATAGCTCAAGAATTAGGGTGGAAAAGCATCAAACTGTATTTTATGATAGGGTTATGTTCACTGGAAAAGGGTGCAGAGATTGCAGAAATTGAGAAATTGGCAATAAGATTGGATTCAGCTGTAAAAGGAATACAGATAACCCTTTCTGTTGCCATATTTATACCAAGGCCTCAAACCCCCTTCCAGTGGAATGCCCAGATGAGGGCAGGGCCTGCACTTGAGGATTTTCACGATCTGAGATGTTTCTTTAAGAAAAAAAGGAATATCAGGGTCCGGTACAATGAACCTTTTATGAGTGAACTGGAAGGCATTCTTTGCAAAGGCGATAGAAGGCTGTCACAGGTAATAGAGAAAGCGTTCAGAAAGGGAGCGAGGTTTGACGGATGGGGTGATAAAATTGATCACGCAATATGGGAATCATCTTTCCTGGAAACGGGGATCGATCCCTCCTTTTATATAATGGAAAAGAAGACTGATTCGGATTTACCCTGGGATTTTATAATCCCGGGTGTGACAAAAGCATATCTACTCAAAGAAAGGGAAAAAGCATCTCAGGGGAAACTTACGGGAGGTTGTTCGGAAAATTGCAGAAATTATTGCGGCAATTGCGATTTTAAAATCAGGAAACCAAGATTCGTAAAAAAAACCGCCGGAGATAAATTTTTTACCGATAAAAAGTTTTTAAACAGAGTGATGCTCGATAGTGTTCCCCGTTTTGTCTGCAGATTATTGTATTCAAAGACCGGCAATATGAGATATATCGGACCTATCGATCTAGAGGAAGTTTTTGAAAGGGCTTTTATCCGGGCTAATATTCCAGTTGTTTATACCAGGGGATTTAATCCTCATATCAAGGTTGAGATGGGCTGGGCCCTGCCAATTGGACTCTCAAGCAATTATGAAATTGCCGAGATCGAGCTCTCCTCATGCCTTCCGGTAAAGAGGCTGATAGAATTAATAAACGGAGAGTTGCCTGATGGACTTAAAATTATTAATATTAAATTAAATGTTTTGCCGTGTCCAAAATTTACAAGGATCTGCCGGGAACATTTAGCAAAGTTTTCTTTTAACCTTGAAGGATCTGAAAATGACTTTTTAAAAAAGGCGGGTGCTATCGGTCAATATTTAAAAGAAGGGATGAAAGATAATAGAATAATTAATATGAAGGAGTACTTTAAAAGCCTGGGTTTTTCTGATAAAAGGGTCTTTATTACCTTTATCCAGAAAGAGGGAGGGGCACGCATAAGGGATTTTATTACTTATTTTACCGGCTACGGTACAAGACAGTCTATGATTCTGGAGCCTCTTGTTGAGAAAAGATTTGTTGTATTTAATAACATTGAAAAGGGTCTTTTTGAGTTAAATTGATTTATCTTCGTTTGAATTCTTAGTTTTGAAAAAATATTTCAAGATTTCATAGGAATTTTACCGATTTACTTGTATATAATATATCAAAAGGATAAATATAAGAAATCCAGGAAAAGACGCATAGCTATAGATCAATGCTAATCAAAAAATGTAACATTTCTAACATTTTATTAAGTGTCCTGGCTGTGAAGTTGAGCTTTTAGTGAGTGTTCTTTGTAAAGAGGATTGATATTTATTCCTGCAGATTAAAAAAGTGGAGTGAAGGCATTGATACCACCGGAAGTCATAGGAAATGTCCTTGACCGGGTTTCTATAGTGGAAGTAATAGGCAGATACACTGAGATCAAAAAGAGCGGGAGAAATTACCTGGCTGTTTGCCCTTTTCACCAGGAAAAAACACCATCATTTTCCATTAGCGAGGAAAAACGACTTTATCACTGCTTCGGATGCGGGGCTTCGGGTAATACTTTGCACTTCCTGATGGAATACCGTAAGCTTAGCTTTATGGAGGCTCTTCAGGAACTTGCGAAAATTGCATCAATTGATCTTTCAGTATATTCAGATGAAAAGGAATATGGAACAGCCGGGGAAAGGGATATACTTCTTAAAATCAATAAGGAATCCATGCAGTATTTCCATAGCCAGCTGCTTGAATCCAGCGATGCAAAAGGCGCGAGAGACTACTTGAAAAAAAGAAAATTAACGGACGGAATGATAAGGGATTTTCGTATTGGTTTTGGGGGGAATGGCTGGAATAATCTTACTGTCTTTTTGAAAGACAGAGGGTTCGGGGATGATCCTATCCTTAAATCCGGCGTCGCATGCCAGGGGAATGAAGGACTTTTTGACAGATTCAAGGGAAGGATTATTTTTCCGATCTTTGACAGGGATGGAAATACTGTAGGATTCGGCGGACGGATACTTTCTGAGGATAAAAGTCAGGCCAAGTACCTGAATAGCCCGGAAAATCAGATCTTTCACAAGGGCGGGCTTCTTTATTCACTGAATTTTGCAAGGGAAGAAATAATTAAAAAGAAAGAGGCGCTGATCGTTGAGGGGTACATGGACGTAATAGCTCTGCACCAGAATGGAATAAAAAATGCGGTCGCTCCTCTGGGTACAGCTCTTACAATTAATCAGCTGGATGCCTTGAAAAGGTATGCGGATAGCGTGGTTTTCATTTTTGACGGTGACGAAGCGGGGATTAATGCTGCGAACAGGGCACTCGATATAGCCGTGGAAAGCGAATTGAATCAGAATGTGGTCATTTTACCGGGGAAAAAAGACCCATATGATTATTCAATGGAAAAAGGCGGAGAGGCTTTTCTGAAATATACTGCTGATAAAAGGCTTTTACCTGTTGACTTCAAATTAAAATATTTTGCGAGAAAAATTGACATTCTAAAAAATAAAGTCAAATTCGTCCTTTCCATCTTTCCGTATGTAAAGCGGGTTAAAAGCTCCATAATAAGAGAGGAAAATTTAAAAAAAATCGGCGAATTTATCGGGGAGGATTACTCGGTTATTCTCTCAGAATACCAGCATTATTTAAGAAACGATAAAAGCACGGGATTTATATTGAGGGATACTTCTTTAAGGACACCAGCTCTAAACAGTCTCGAAGCTGAGCTTATCAGCATGCTTTTGATAAAACCGGAAGCAGTGCAGGAGGTAGGTGATATCTTAAAAGATGAGATGTTTTCGGATAGCGAGGCCCGCAGAATATTTTCGGTCATAAGAGATCAGGCCTCCCTCAATACGGGAGGGATCATAGCATCCCTTGAAAAGGGCGAAATTTTCGACAGGGTTTCGGAATACGCACAGGGTGATCTGATAACGATTCCGGTTATTATTGAAAGCGCCTACAGGCTGAAAGCCCATTATCTGAACAGGGAGATCTCGAATTTATCCAGGCTGATAGCAAAATTTCAGGGTGAATCGAATTTCTCAGAAGTTCAGAAATACAATAAAATGCAGGAATCTCTTAAAAAGGAAAGTTTCGCAGTTAATGAAAAAATCGAGAATTGTGCCAGAGAGAAGGAGCTCTCAGATTAGATATTTTAATATTAAAGATAAACCTTTACAGGAGGAAATTTTAAGTTATGTTTGATGATTTACTTGAGAACGAGGATGTGAATCGTCTGATAAAATTCGGAAAAGAGAAAGGGATGCTGACCTACGATGAAATATTGGATCGTCTTCCTGAAACAGTAATCTCTTCACCTGAGGGGATTGATAATGTTCTCCGCCTGCTTGAAGAAAACGAAGTCAATATTGCTGATGCCTTTCTTGAGGAATTTGATGAATTCATTGAAGATTCATATGATGATATCGATTCGATTATTATAGAAAGTGAGGATGAGCAGTCCGATAACCCATTGAGGATATACCTTAAAAAAATCGGTAAAATTCCTCTTCTGGCGCAGCCTCAGGAAATAGAAATAGCCAAGAAGATTGAGGAAGGACAGCTCAAGATTAACAGTTCGGTTTATAACGCAGGATTTCTTGTTCCTGAAATCAACCGTATCATAGAGGATATACTGAAGGGAAAGGGCAAATTATATAATTTCTTCAACCTTCCAAAAATATACAATATTACATTTAAAGAAAGAAAAGAGAGGATGAAAGTCATAGCCAGGGTCGCTTCTTACCTCAAGGATTTTTATAACGAAATGGAAAAGATCGATAAAGAATGGGAAAATTCAACCGAACCCAGGAAGATGGGATTAAAAGAGGACATCAGAATTATCAGGAAAAAATTTGTCGATGATATCAAAACTATAGATATAAATCAGAAGATCCTTCTCAATGCTGCTGAAAAACTGATCAGTGTGGCAGAGGAGCTTGAAAGGTATATTGAATATTTTAAGAAAGTTGAAGAGGTCAATAATATTTCGATAAGCGATATTTATAAACTGCAGAAGCAGAATCATTCCAATGATTCGTTAAAGAACCTGATAAGGAATATCGAGGAGAAGGAAGAGAGGATGGTAGAAATCGAGAACTCATATAAGGTCTCAGCAAGTGAATTGATCCACTGGTCGCGTGAAATAAAGGAAGGGAAGAATATAGTCGAAGAGAGGAAAAAGGAACTTGTACAGGCAAATTTAAGGCTTGTTGTAAGTATCGGGAAAAGATATATAAACAGGGGGGTTCATCTTTTCGATTTGATCCAGGAGGGAAATATAGGGCTCATCAGGGCTGTTGAAAAATTTGAATACCGGAAGGGTTATAAATTTTCAACTTATGCCACCTGGTGGATAAGACAGGCTATAACCCGTTCGATCTCCGAGCAGTCCAGAACTATCAGGGTGCCAATACATATGATAGAACAGATAAACAAGGTTAAAAAGGCTGAAATGGATCTTACTCAGGACCTTGGAAGGCTTCCTTCAGTCGAAGAAATTTCAACCCGGGTTGGATGGGGAATTTCAAAGGTGAGGAATATAAAGAGCGTGGCAAATGACCCTGTTTCTCTTGAAACCCCGGTAGGCAGGGATGAGGATTCTGCACTGGGCGATTTTATTGAAGATATAAAAGCGGCGAGTCCGCTTAATTCAACTATGAATAATATGCTTAGAGAAAAATTAGGTGAAATAATTGACCAGCTCCCCCTGAGGGAACAGAAAGTTTTGAGAATGAGGTTCGGGCTTGAGGACGGTTATTCACACACTCTCGAAGAAGTGGGCTACCTGTTTCAGGTGACCAGGGAAAGAATACGTCAGATTGAGGCCAAAGCACTCAGGAAATTGAGAAATCCAAAACGTGTAAAAGAGTTGATGGATTTCATTGATTAGTTTAAAATTACCTATCATAAATTTCATTGTTCCATTGATGCCTTCAGGAGAGAGAAATGGAAATAAAGCCCTTAAAGAAGTTGAAGCTTTACGGGTTTAATAATCTGACAAAGACGCTGAGTTTTAATATGTATGATATATGCTATGCGAAAACATCAGAACACAGGCATGCATATATAGAATATATTGATGAAGAGTATAATGCTGAACGCCTGACACATATTCTGAGCGATGTCGTAAAGATCATTGGAGCAAGGATCCTGAATATTGCGAAGCAGGATTTCGATCCCCAGGGTTCAAGTGTGACCATTCTGATTTCGGATAAAACTGAAGTACCAGAGGATTTTGCCACGGCTACTGAAGTTTCAGAGCCTCTGACGAATGCGATAGTAGGGCATCTTGATAAAAGCCACATTACTGTTCATACTTTTCCCGAAAGCCATCCCGACAATGGTATCAGCACTTTTCGGGCTGATATAGACGTTGCGACATGCGGCCTTATATCACCTTTAAAAGCCCTGAACTATCTTATACACAGTTTCAACCCTGATTTAATGATGCTGGATTACCGTGTAAGGGGATTTACGAGGGATGTTGATGGGAAAAAATTTTTCATAGATCACAAAATAAATTCGATTCAGAATTTTATATCAGAAGAAACCCTTGATACTTTCCATGCTGTCGATGTAAACGTATACCAGGAAAACATCTTTCATACAAAATTGATTCTCAAGGAATTCGATCTGGATAATTATTTATTCGGGACCGGCAAAAAGAATCTCCTTCAGGGAGAAAAGAAAAAAATAAAACAGCGGTTGAAAAAAGAAATGTCAGAGATATTTTACGGCAGGAATATCCCTAAGGTCCCTAAATTGAAGATGAACAGCCATGAAGATGATGTCGATGATGAAAATAATTTTTAAATCTTCCCGCCCCCGACAAAGCTGAGGATCTCGAGCTTATCTCCTTCTTTAAGTATAATACTCTTCCATAAATCCCTATTCAGTATATTCTCATTATATTCTATGACAACCTGAGATGGAATAAGTTTTTTATCGAGTGTTATCAAGTCCCAGATGCTCTGACTTTTTGAGGAAACTTTCGAACCGTTTATTGTAATATTTATCATATTAATAGAGCCCTGTCGATGTCTTTAAGAATATCATCGATGCTTTCAAGGCCGACCGAAAGTCTGACGAGGTCTGGAGTTACCCCGCTCTTAGTCTGCTGTTCTTCTGAAAGCTGGGAATGAGTAGTGCTGGCCGGATGAATGGCAAGCGTTTTAGAATCTCCAACATTGGCAAGGTGGGATATCAGCTTAAGATTGTTGATGAAATTTTCTCCTGCATTTTTCCCGCCTTTAACCCCGAATACCACCATACCGCCGAAACCCTTTTTAAGGTATTTTGAGGCGATATTATATGTTGGATCGTCTTTTAAGCCAGGATATCTTACCCAGGACACCCTTGGATGAGTTTTTAAAAATTCGGCGGTAGCCATGGCGTTTTCATTATGCCTGGGCATTCTGACATGGAGGGATTCTGCTCCCTGAAGGAAGATCCATGCATTATCGGGAGAAAGACAGGCTCCCAAATTGCGAAGGGGTACAAAGCGAAATCTAAGGGAAAAAAGGGTATTACTCAGAGAAGGTGGTAGGTCCTTCGTCCATATCAATCCATGATAGTTTTTATCAGGTTCATTATATAAAGTAAATTTTTTGTCTGACCAGTCGAATGTGCCGGCTTCAGTCATGATTCCTCCGATGGCAGTACCGTGCCCTCCTATCCACTTTGTCAGCGAATTTACAACTATATCTGCACCATGTCTGATTGTTTGCAGGAGGTAAGGGGTTGTGAAAGTAGCATCGACAATCAGTGGTATATGATGCTTTTTAGCAACTTCTGAAACTGCTTGTATATCTGTAAAATCGAGACTCGGATTACCGATCGTTTCTATAAATAGCGCTCTTGTTTTTGAAGTAATGAGCCTGTCAAAACTTGACGGGTCGTTATGATCGGCGAATTTGACATTAATACCCAGGTCGGGGAGTATGGCTTCGAACATTGTAAAAGTGCCGCCGTAAAGGTTCTCGGCAGAAACGATCTCATCGCCGGCTTTGGCGAGGTTTATTATTGAATAAAAAACAGCACTTGTTCCCGAAGATACGGCTACTGAGGCTGTTCCGCCCTCAAGTGAAGTAATCCTCTTTTCAAGAACATCATTTGTTGGGTTAGTCATCCGGGAATAGATATTACCGAATTCGCGTGTAGCAAAAAGATTAGCCGCATGTTCGGTGCTTTTAAAGATATATGCGCTCGTTCGGTGTAAAGGTACTGCCCGTGATAATGTTTCGTCTACTGACTGACCAGCATGCAGGGCTTTAGTCTCGAAACCTGAATTATCAGTATCATTTACCGTCATTGTAACCTCCTTATTGGTCCTCAAAAAGCCATGTAGAGAGATGCCTTTCTCCTGTATCGCAGACAAAAGCAAGGGCGATGCCGGTATTGCAGCTGGTCGGCTCAATGATGATGGTGTTTTGCTTGATAAGCCCTTCTTTTTCGGCACTTTTGATCATTGCAAGCCCTATACGGTCTTTTATACTTGAAAGGGGATTAAAAAATTCAATTTTTAATAATATCTCGGCAGGAAACTCTTTCCCGATTGATGAAAGTCTTACAGGGGGAGTGTTGCCAATAAGATCGGTAATGGAATCTGCAATTTTCATAGTACCTCCGGTAGAAATACTTAACTTACATGATAATACCACTTGAAGATATTTTAAATTTTTTTAATTTAGTGTTGAATATAATTAAGACTAAAAAGGGATAACAATTTATTGATTTCAATAATTTTATGTCATATCAGAAATTATGCTGACTTCTCTTTTTACATCTTGACAATTACTCATGCCCTCCTTAAAATTTTAACATACTCATTATTGGCTTAATGGGGGCTGTTCTCGATGAATTCCGAATTGACCGGCGCTTATAATCCATCAGAATTCGAGGAAAAAATATATCAATACTGGCTTGAGGAAGGTTTTTTTAAAAGTTCTGTTAATTCTGCTAAGAAACCTTATACTATAGTAATCCCTCCGCCTAATGTTACAGGTGTGCTTCACATGGGGCATATACTTAACAATACTATACAGGATATATTGATACGTTATCACAGGATGAATAATTTTGAGGCTTGCTGGATTCCAGGAACCGATCATGCCTCGATCGCTACCGAGGCAAAAGTTGTTAAATATCTGGCCGGCAAGGGGATTGATAAGTATGAGATCGGGCGTGAAAAATTTCTTGAGTACACCTGGGAATGGAAACGGAAATACGGCGGAATAATCATCAGTCAGTTAAAACAAATGGGTGCCAGCTGTGACTGGGAACGTGAAAGATTTACCATGGATCCCGGCTATTATAAGGCTGTAATACACAGTTTCGTTATTCTGTATAAAAAGGGCTATATATATAAGGGCTTCAAGCTGGTTAACTGGTGCCCTGTTTCTAAATCGGCCATATCGGACGAGGAAGTTTATTATCAGGAGATTGAGGGTAAGCTCTGGTACTTTAAATACCCTCTGAAAGATTCTGAGGAATTTATTGAAATAGCTACCACAAGACCGGAGACCATGTTCGGCGATACTGCTGTAGCTGTTAATCCCAGAGACAAGCGCTACAGAAAATACATCGGCAAATCTGTAATTCTTCCTATTGTAAATAAAGAAATACCGGTTATTGCTGATGAGTATGTCGATATGGAATTCGGAACCGGTGCACTAAAGATCACTCCCGCTCATGACCCTAATGATTACAATATCGGTATTAATCATGATCTTGAATTCTTAAATATAATGAACAAGGATGCAACGTTGAACGGCAATGTCCCTGAAGATTTTCAGGGGATGGACAGGTTTGAAGCCAGAGAAGCAGCTGTTGAAAAAATGAAGGAACTTAAACTGTTCGTAAAGGCGGAGAATTATACCCATAAAGTGGGTTACAGTGAACGGGGACATGTTCCCATTGAGCCATATCTTTCTGAACAGTGGTTTATGAAGATGGACAAGCTTGTCAAACCGGCCATAAAGGTAGTTAAGGACGGGGATATAACTTTTTATCCGGAGCGATGGGCAAAAACCTATTTTCATTGGCTGGACAATGTTAAAGACTGGTGCATATCCAGGCAGTTATGGTGGGGTCACCGCATACCTGTATATTATTGTGATGAATGCGGGTATTACGATGCCTATGAAGTGGCTCCTGAAATGTGTGAAGAATGCGGCAGCACCGCGATAAGGCAGGATGAAGATGTCCTTGATACCTGGGCTTCTTCATGGCTGTGGCCATTTGCCGTACATAAATGGCCGGAGGTCGATGAAGACCTTAAATATTATTACCCCACTGATACTCTTGTTACTGCTCCTGAAATAATATTTTTCTGGGTAGCAAGGATGATAATCGCAGGTATGGAATTTTTTAAGAAAATTCCTTTCAGGAAGGTGTATTTTACAGGTATAGTGAGGGATGATATTGGCAGGAAAATGAGCAAATCGCTGGGTAACTCCCCTGATCCGATAGATGTTATTAAGGAATATGGGGCTGATGCTCTCCGTTTCACACTTACAAGACTGGCTCCGCTTGGAAATGATATCTACTACAGTAACGAGAATTGTGAAATCGGAAGGAATTTTGCTAATAAAATCTGGAATGCTTCAAAGTTCATACTTCAGAACTGCTCTGCATCTTCAATTAATAATCCTGTCAGAAGTTCAGCCCTGGACGATTTTGATAAGTGGGTTCTATCGAAGTTCAATAAAACAGTTAGGAAAGTCAGGGAAGAGATAGAAAGATTTAATTTTAATGACGCCGCTGTAAGTATTTATGACTTCATATGGGGTGAATTCTGCGATTGGTATATAGAGATTTCAAAAGTTGCGATTTATAAAGGGAAACAGGATGATAAAGACTCGAAAATATCTGTTTTACTTCATATACTGGATGGAAGCCTTAAGCTCCTGCATCCCTTTATGCCGTTCATCACCGAAAAGATACATCAGAGTCTTCCTCAGCATAGGTTATCTCTTGTAATAGAAAAATATCCAGAATATAGCGGCGACCTTATTTATGATGAAGAGGAAGAACTTGTCTCAGACATTCAAAATATAATCAGGACTATCCGCAATATTCGAGGTGAAAATAAAATACAGCCTAATATCATGGTTTTTGCTTTGCTTAAGGTTGAAGATAAAAATCTCGCTGATTTTTCTCTTAAACATCTGAATGTAGTGAAAAAGCTTGCAAAGGTTGAAAAGATGGATATGATTGATTATCATAAAAAAGAAAAGGATGAGGTCCTGGGGGTAGGTAAGGGATTTGAGGTATATATATCTCTGAAAGGCAGTGTTGATGTTGAAAAAGAGAGGGGCAGGCTTGAGGTGGAACTGGAAAGACTAAAAGTTTCGATAGAATCTGCAAGAAAGAAGCTGGCAAATTCGAACTTTTTAAACAGAGCTCCTGAAGATGTTGTTAATAAAGAAAGGGAAAAAATTTTATTTCTGGAGGGAGAAAGAGATAAAATAAAAAGAAACCTCGGAATTTAGTCAGTTAATAAGATAAAAAATAATAAATAATTTTAAGGTTTGTATGCTGGAAATAGAAAAATTAGAAAGTATTGATGTTAATTTTTTAAGAAATGGTGTTCTTCTGTGCGGTATAGTTTACGATGAACAGGGAAACATGCTTTGGCCTGCAAGGAAAGCCCTTACATCATCATTTATAATGAAGTTAAAAGAAAGGGGCGTTAAAAACATCTATTATTCTCCACCAAAGTATAAAAATATATTTAGTAAGCCGCCGATCTTCTCAGATGCGACCCGGGAATTTGCCCTCAATACTATTGAAGAGGTAGGGCATCAGATAAAGTACGGAAAGCTTAAAGATCTTAAATCGGCTAAGAGCACTGTTGAAAAATTCCTGGGAGAGGTCAAATCTCATCCCGAAAATTTCCTGAATCTGATGGTACTGAAGGACTACGATTCATATACTTATTATCATTCTATAAATGCTGGATTACTATCAGTCTTTCTCACTAAAAAACTGGGTTTTAACGATGTTTTTGCTCTTGATGTCGGTCTTGGCGGATTTCTTCATGATATAGGCAAGATACTGGTTCCAAGTAAGATTGTTAATAAAAACGGCATATTAACAAATGAGGAATTTAGGGAAATGAAGAAACACCCTATTTACGGTTATAATCTTATACGGGAAGATGCAACTCTGAGTAATTATATTAAAAAAATAATATTATACCATCATGAAAAATGGGATGGATCCGGATATCCGATAGGCTTGAAAGATGAAGCAATAGGGAATTTTGCAGGAATCGTATCGATTTGTGATGTCTATGACGCACTGACGACAGAAAGACCCTACAAGGCAGCTTTTTGTGTGAACGATGCCCTGCTGTACATTATGAGAAATACATTGAAAAATTTTAATCCTTTTGTTTCACAGAGATTCGTAAATGAGCTTTCAAAGATGTTTGAACTGGGGTCTTTTTACCCAGTAGGAAGTTTTGTTTATCTCAATACCGGCGAGGTCGGTTATGTTAAAGCCAAGGATGATGAATATACTATGAGGCCTAATATTGTCATTCTGAAAAATTTTCAGGGTTTTCCTCTCAGAAATCCGATTGAATCTGATCTTAAAAGAGATACATCAAGGATAATATATAAAACTATCGATGATCCCGAAGAAATTGAAAAATTGAAAATCCTTTTAAAATACTGAGGTATAAGCAGCTTATTCTTCAGTCAATTCAAGATCGGAATCAATCTTCAGTTCTTTGATCTTCCTATGGAGATAAGTCCTTTCTATTTTAAGGGATTCTGCAGTTTTTGTAATGTTGTTATTCATACTGATCAGTCTGTTCAGTATCAATTTTTTTTCGAAATCGTGCTTAGCTTCTCTAAGATTCATTTTTTCATATTTAAAATCAATATTATTTTCTTCTGAATACAGGAGTTTCATTACATCTTCAGCTTCTATTTTTGCCTTATTATTCAAAATTATCATTCGCTCGATAAAATTGCGGAGCTCTCTTACGTTCCCTCCCCAATTCCTGTTTTCAAGTATATGAATGGCCGCTCTTGATAGTGATGCGGTTTTACCCCTTTTGGTAGCAAGTTCATCTATAAAATATAGAATAAGAGGCTCGATATCGTCTTTTCTTTCTCTGAGAGGAGGTATTGATATTGGAATAACATTAAGCCTGTAAAAGAGATCCTGCCTGAATTTCCCCTGCCTGATCTCGTCAGTGATATCCTTATTTGTAGCAGTAATGAGTCTGACATCGACTTTTATTATTTCGTTGCTGCCTACTCTCTGGATTTCTTTTTCCTGAACTGCCCTGAGAACTTTTGCCTGTGCGGCAAGACTCAAATCTCCGATTTCATCAAGAAAAAGTGTGCCTCTATGAGCGGTTTCAAATTTCCCTTTTTTCTGGCGGAAAGCCCCTGTAAAGGCCCCTTTTTCAAAACCGAAAAGTTCCGACTCTATAAGAGTTTCAGGGATGGCTGCGCAGTTAATGCTGATAAATGGGAAATTTTTTCTAAGAGAATAACTGTGGATCATTCTTGCGACAAGTTCCTTGCCTGTGCCGTTCTCTCCAGTGATAAGAACAGAGGCGTCGCTTTGGGCAATCTGGGGTAATTTTGCCAAAATTTCCTGAATTCCCCTGCTATTTCCCACGAACTGGACAGGTTCGATTTTTGATTTGAGATTCAAGTTTTCCATCTGAAGTTCTTTTAATTTGACTGCATTTCTGATAGAATTGAGGATTCTTTCAAATGCGAGCGGTTTTTCAAGAAAATCATACGCCCCCTTTTTCATAGCTTCGACTGCCATTTTAATATCGCCATGCCCTGAAA
>Ga0187770_10000370_pt1 | contig 21859 bp, 20 predicted proteins | sample 0116_SJ02_MP02_2_FD_133154 | JGI IMG/M metagenome (GOLD analysis project Ga0187770, IMG submission 133154) | Tropical peat soil microbial communities from peatlands in Department of Meta, Colombia - 0116_SJ02_MP02_20_MG | ecosystem: Environmental > Terrestrial > Soil > Wetlands > Peat | place...
CATGGCCGGCCCGGCGTTCGAGCCGGACGCGGTGCTGGCACTGCCCACGGCGGAGATCGCCGTGATGGGGCCCGAGGCGGCGGTGAACGCCGTGTACGCCAACAGGATCGCCGAGATCGCCGACGAGGCCGAGCGCGAGGCCTTCGTCGCCGAGCGCCGGCGCGAGTACCTGGAGGACGTGGACCTGCTGCGCCTGGCCGCCGATCTGGTGGTCGACGCCGTGGTCGAGCCGGGGGACCTCCGTCGGGAGCTGGTGGCCCGCATCGCCACGGCCACCGGACGCGAGCGGCACTTCAGCGACCGACGCCACGGCGTGCCCCCTGTCTGACAAGGTCGTGTCCGCGATGCCCTGGTGCGACGAGTGCGACGTCATGGTCGACGAGGAAGAACTCCAGGAGGGGACGTGTCCCACCTGCGGGGGGGAGCTCCGGGTCCGGCGCCCGATCCCCTGGCACTTCAAGCTGATGTTCGGGGTGACCGCCGTCTACCTGGTGTGGCGCGCCTACCAGGGGATCGCCTGGCTCGTCCACCACGGCTGAGCGCGGGCCGGGCGCCGCTTCGGCGGGCGCCGTACGACGACAGTTCGTCGCCTCGAACCGCGCCGCATGACGTCGCCGTCGTCGTCGACGAGCACCACCGTGTCCTCAATCTTGAGGATGGTGGCTGTGGGGGGTCAGCGACGATCATGTTGCGAGCGTCGCCGCGCCGACGGCCGGCCGGCGCCTCGTTCTACCAAGGGGGCAATTGATGCTTCGAAGGATCTCGCACGTGGGAGCGGTGGGTGTCGCCGCGATGCTGGCGTCCCTCTTCATGGCCGGTGTGAACGCCCCCGACGCCTCCGCGAAGCCCCAACCCGAGGTGCTCTACGTCGGGACCTTCGCCGCCATCACCACCCCGGCAGCACAGACCTTCTCTTCCATCCAGGGCGCCGTCAACGCCGCCAAGCCAGGCGACTGGATCCTCATCGCGCCCGGGGACTACCACGAGAACGACGATGCCGGCATCACCCAGGCCAACAGCTACACGCAGAGCGGTTGGTACGGCGGTGTGGTCATCGACACGCCCGGCATCCACCTCCGGGGGATGAACCGCAACTCGGTGATCGTGGACGGCACGCTGTCGAGCGCCTCCGCCACCTGCAGCCCCGCTCCCGGCGACCAGAATTACCTGAGCGGACTCGGCCGCAATGGCATCCTCGTCTGGAAGGCCAGCGGCGTGAGCATCGACAACCTGACCGTCTGCAACTTCCTGAACGGCACGGGCAACGCCGGGAACGGGATCTGGTGGAACGGCGGGGTGGGGTCGGGGAAGATCGGCCTCAAGAACTACGAGGGCAGCTACCTGACGGCGACCTCCACCTTCTTCCAGGGCAGCGACTCCAACACCTCGGATTACGACTATGCAGCCGTCTGCGCCGACTGCGGGCTGTACGGCATCTTCTCCTCGGATTCGAGTGGCGGCTCGTGGAACCAGGTGTACGCCAACAATTTCTCGGATTCGGGGGCCTACATCGGTGCCTGCCAGCGGGCCTGTGACGCCATCGTCGACAACGCCACCTTCGAGAACAACGCGCTCGGCTATTCGGGGACGAACTCGGGCGGGCAGTTGGTCATCGAGAACTCGACGTTCGACAACAACAAGGAGGGCCTCGACACCAACACGGCGCTGACCGGCGACCCGCCGCCTCCCCAGGACGGCGAATGCCCGGGGAACAAGCCCATCTCCACCTCGGTGCTCATCCCGGGCAGCGTCAACTCCTGCTGGGTGTTCACGGGCAACAAGGTCTTCGACAACAACAACCCCGACGTTCCGGTGTACGGCACGGCCGGCCTAGGGCCGACAGGCACGGGGATGACCATCTCCGGCGGGCGCTACGACACCATCACCGACAACGAGTTCTATGGCAACGACGCCTGGGGCATGCTCTTCGTTCCCTACCCGGATGGCAACCTCAGCTCCGACGGCAAGACCTGCAAGGGCACGGGCGGGCTCAACGCCACGTCCCTGGGCATATCCGGCGTGGACTGCATCTACGACCCCGAGGGCGACGCCTCGCTGAACAACGAGTTCTCCGGGAACGGTTCCTGGGGCAATCCCAGCAACAGCGACGTGGGCAACCTGCTCCTCGGCGGCCACGAGCCTGAGAACTGCGCGGCCGGCAACACCGAGTGGCAGGACTCGACGTTCACCACCCAGACCGGCCCGGCCACCTATGCCGATGCCATCTCCACCACGTGCGGGACCCGCACGCCGAAGACCCACCTCCTCGGGTCCAACACCGACGGGACCCTGCTCATCCAGGCCGAGTGCGACTCCGGCCTGCTCACCTCGAGCTGCTCGTCGGCCAACTACCCGCAGGCTTCGCCCGGCGTCATGGCCAGCACGCCGACCGAGCCACTCCCCGGTGCGTCGAGCCTGACGGACCCGTCGTCGTCCAACCTCGCGAGCATGCCCAACCCGTGCTCCGGGGTGCCGGCCAACCTCTGGTGCCCGGGGGGCTCGCCAGCATGAGCGGCGCGTGAGGGGCGAAGCAGGAAAGCAGAGCCCGACGACGGTCGCGTCCGGCGCACCGGTCGAGACCGGTGCGCTGAGCCGGAGGAGCTTCCTCCGTGTGTCGCTCGGGGCGGCACTGGCCGCGGCCGGTCCGTACCGCACGATCGAGGCGCTCGCCGCCAAGCCCGCCCGGCGGTCCGGATCCGGTGTCGCCGGAGCCTCGTCCTCGGCTGCGCTCCCGCTCGAGCAGTACCTCTTCTCCGGCACTGACGCGATCACCGACAACGGGGTCCTCGTGAGCGTGCCGCCGCTGTACCACGAGGTGGTGACCGCAACGCTGCAGGTGGACGCGACGACGACCGGCCTCCGATCGGCGAAGGCCACGCTGGAGGGGATCCTCCGCGAGCTGGAGAGCGAGAACATCCTGACGTTCACGCCCTCCGGCCTCGGGATCGCCGTCGGGTGGGGCCTTCCCTATTTCACGACCTCTGCGCTGGAGGGGGTTGCCGCGACCAGGCTGCCGCTCGACCTCGTGGCACCGAAGAGCGGCGGGCGTCACCAGTCGGCGCTCCTACCCGCGACGGCGTTCGCCACCGATCCCGCGAACGTGATCCTCGAGGAGAACGACGTGGTGTTCGTGATGGCGAGTGACTCTCTCGCCAACATCGCCACGGCCTATGCGGCTCTGTTCGAGGGCCCTGGCGCCGACCTCTTCCAAGTGACGAGCACGCGTATGGGGTTCGTCGACGCCACCCAGCTGGGTGGGAGTGGTCAGAGCCTGACCAAGCAGTTCGCGCTGGCGAACAACCTCCCTGGTGCCGAATCGATACCCGATCAGGCTCAGCTCTTCCTGGGGTTCACCTCCACGCAGCAGGCCGGCCTCGGCCCGGGGACGATCGCGAACCTCGAGTCTCTCGGGATGACGAACCAGACGGCAAAGAGCTATTTCGGCCACGGCACGATCCTCGCCTTGTCGCACCTGTACGAGGACCTGGTGGCCTGGTACTCGAACACCTACTCCCGACGGGTGGGACTCGCCTTCCGGCCCGACATCATGCAGGGCACCCCCGACGGAACGCTGACGATCGCCGAGCCGGACTACTTCCAGACCCCCGCGGACATCTCGAACGACATCGCCACGTATCAATTGGTCGGCCACGCCGGGTCCATGCAGCCGGTGTCCCGGTTGCAGAAATCCAAGGGGGGCTATGCCCGAGGCACGGCGGTCCCCGTACGCGCCGATTTCAACACGGTCGACAACCCCTTCTCGTTCAGCGCGAACCCGTCAACCGACAACTGGTCGGCCACCCCTGCGGCGGGGGTGCATTTCCTCTCCTACGTGCCGACGAGCTTCTACTTCCAGACCCTGCGGGAGGCAATGGACGGCCAGACGGCCTCCAACCCTCCCAGCTCTCCCTTCCAGCAGTTCGTCCAAGCCGGCGGGATCAGCGCCTCGCACCGGCAGAATTTCCTCGTCCCTCCTCGAAGGCACCGGTCCTTTCCTCTCGCCGAGCTGCTCTGAGGCCGCGGCGCCGGCGCTGGCCACCGCCCCCGGAGGAGGGGACGTCGAGCAGCTCGGTCCACGAGCACCCGGTGCCGAGCGCGAAAGCGCCCCATGACCTGGGGGGTTGTCATGGGGGCGCTTCGCTCGATCCCGTCGGCGCCGAGTAGGCCCACGCCGGGGGTGCCGATCTCGTGGACCGGACGAACCCACGTTGCGCGAAGTCGGCGGCGTGGTCAATGGCTGTTGACAAGATTGGTCAAAATTGCGGATCTGCTCCGACCCGGGCTCGTGGGACGAGCGGGTCGGTGATCAGGTGCGGCCTGCGGGTCCGGACCGCGCATCGGGGCGGGACCTGCCTCCGGTGGCCGGCATCAGGTCACCGCCGTGCTTCGACCGTCGGGGACGGCCGTCGCCACCTGGGCCGTCGCCCGGGCCGGGTCGGCGCTTGCGCGGAGGACCGATTCGTGTTTGAGAGGATCGTCGTCGACCATGACGATCTCGGCCAGCAGGACGTCCTCGTCGTAGTCGTCGAATTCGTCCTCGTCCGGAGCCGGGGTCAGGAGTCCCAAGGCCAGGCCGGCCACGCTCGGGATCACGACGAGCCCCAGCCAGTGACCGGGGCCCGGCGCCGACAGCCCAGCGGCCGCCAGCGTGAAGGTGAGGATCAGGCCGACGCCGAACCCCGGGACGAAGAACCGGACGCCGCGAAGCCACCGGTTCTGGGGGAGCCGATGTCGGAACAGCATGATCAACGCGATGACAAGCGACGAAATGGTGAGCGCGAGCACGGCGAGCGCGAAGAAGCCGTAGATCGAGAAGAACGACCCGTGCACCTTGGTGACCACGGACTGCGAGGCGACCGTGTACCCATCGGTGCCGATCAAGCTCACCGTCGACACGATGAGCCCCGTCGCCAGGGTCCCGATCCCGTCCATGTCGATCGGGAACGAAATGGACCGGGTCGCGTTCGCCGGCACGACCAGGCCCACGGCGGTGTCGTAGGAGAACAGCGGCAGGTCGAGCACGCTGCCTTCGAAGCGGACCGTCCCGATGCTCACCGGAGCGCTGCCGTCGTTGACGATGCGGACGGCGATCTGCGCGGGGCGTCGGGGATAGATCTGGGCGGGTCGGCCGTCGGACGAGGTCACCGCGGGCTGGCCGTTGACGGCGATCGTCACCTGCACCGGGCCCGGTGCCCCGTTCGCTGCTGTGGCGGGCACAAGGGCGAGCGCCGCCGCGGCGAGCAAGACGGCGGCGCGGCGCGAAGCCACCGTCCGGAATCGGGTCCGGTCGCCCCGGCGCCGACCGACCGTCACGGGTCGGCCCTCACGTGCCCACCAGGGCCGGCACGGCCAGGGCTCCTTCCGTCGTGGTCCGCCGGGCCACCAGGACCAGCCGATTGGCTTGCCGGCGAGCGCGGGCGCGCGCGCCCACCCTGGAGGCGGCGAGACCCGCGACCAGCCCCGCTGCTGCGCCCACCACGGTGGGGGCCACCAGCCCCGTAGGCGTCGGCACGGAGAGCCCGATCAGCCAACCGGCGAGCGACGAGGTCAGACCCGCGAACGCGCCGGCGACGACGAGGCCGGCGACCGCGCCCTGGTTCCGCCGCCGACGGCCCCGACGCAGCGATCGGAGGAACGATTCCGCGTAGGCCGCCACGATGAGGGCGAGGACCACGACGAACAGGCCGAGGAAGGTCGCCACGGGCGCTCGTGTCGCCCGCACCTCGAAACGCTCGTGGACACTTCCGGTGGAGCCGTCGAGCTGCAGGCTGGCCGGCATGGTGCCCCCGACCACGTAGCGGCCGGCAGTGAGGTCCAGAGTCGCCACGGAGCCGTCGAGGCCCGTCGTGAAGGACGAGGCCACCGAATGGACCACGCCGAGTCCCGCGAGCGACAGGGTGAGCCGGGCCGAACGGGGCACGCCGACGCCCGGGAGCCGGCCGTCGACGGTCACCGTCACCGGCCGGTTGAGATCCAGGGGCGCCGGGCGCCCGCTGCTGATGTCGTGACCGCCGACGCTGACCGCTCCCGTGGGCACGGCGCCGGCGGACGTCGATCCCAGCGAGCCCACGCCGAACAGTCCGAGGAGCACGGCCAGCGCGGCCAAGGCCGCCGCTGCCCAGATGAGGCCCGTGGGGCTCGATGGCAGCTCCGCCCGTTTCTGCCGCAACGGCATCAGATCGCTGAGGATGACCCGGGAATCCGCCGCACCGCCCGTGTGCAGCTCGATGGCCGGACGGACCACCTGGCCGCCCCCCGCCGGGACGGCGGACGCGCCGCCGCCCGGCGCTCCTCCGGCCGAGGCGCGTTGGACCACGGTGAGGATCGGACCCGGCGCCCGTAGCGTGACGTCGAGCCGGTCGAGCCAGCCCGGGCCCCAGGCCGCGCCGGCTGCCTCCGCGATCGCAACCCCGAATTGGTCGGCCGAGGCGAAGCGCAGCCCCGGCTCGCGCGTCACGGCCACGTCGACAGCCTCGGCGAGCTGAGGCGGGACCGTCGGAGCGATCCTCGCCAGCGGTACCGGGTCCTCGTTCAGGTGCCGCATGACGATGGCGAACGTGCCCCCGTCCTCCGAGAAGGGGAGCCTCCCCGAGAGCATCTCGTAGAGCATGACGCCCGTGGCGTACACGTCGGTCGGCGGTCCCAGGTCCGTGCCGCTGGCCTGCTCGGGCGCCATGTACGCGGGCGTCCCCAGAAGGCCGCCGCCGCGAGTGGTCAGTGCGTCATTCTCGCCGAGCACCCGGGCGATCCCGAAGTCCGTGACCTTCAAGGTGCGATCGGTGCCGAAGAGGATGTTCTCCGGTTTCATGTCGCGGTGCAGCACACCTCGCTCGTGCGCACCTTGCAGGCCGGAGCAGGCGACCAGTGCGATGGCGCAGGCCGTCTGGTGGTCGAAGCCGTGGTCCACGAACCGTCGCCAGACGGTGCCGCCCACGAGGCGCTCCATCACGAGCGCACACACGTCGCCGCGCTCGACGTAGTCGTAGACGGGGACGATGTGAGGGTGGTCGATCGACGCGAGTACCTGTGCCTCCGACAAGAACCGGGAGCGGACCTCGGCGTTGTGGACCAGCCCCGGTGAAAGCTGCTTGATGGCCACCTCGCGCCCGAGCTGACGGTGCCGGGCGGCGACGACGATCCCGAAGGCGCCTCGTCCGAGCTCGGCGCCGATCTCGTAGGCGGGGAGAGCGTCTCGGAGACTCTGGCCCGAATCCGCCACGGCGGGCTGCGGCGGCGCCGAGGTGGCGGGGGAAGCCCGTGCCCGCAACTGGGGAGTCCAGGCGGTGCCGTCCCAGTAGCGCTCGGCACCCGGCTGGGTGGGATCCGCGTACCATCCCGGCTCGGGCGTCCGCGGCCGCGGCCGCGACTCGACCGCGACGGCGGTGGCAGGCGCCGCCCGGCCGGCTCCCCGGGCGCCGAAGGCGGCCAGCAGCTGCCGCTCGACGCCCCAGGCGGCACCGTCCCAGTAGCGGGCCATGGCCGGGTCCGAGGGATCGGCGTACCAGCCCGCCGGCGCGCTCCCCACGGCGCGCGAGCCATCCCCTGGTGCGTGACTCGCTTTGGCCTCAGCGTCCCCCATTGTCACCCCAGTCTCCCAGATACGTCACCACGAATCAGGAGGCGGGGCCTCGCCAGTCTTGACGATTTCTGACGTGCGAACCGATTTCCGACCTGCGGATCAGCCGTACCCGAACAGCCCGTAGATCGTCTCGGGTTCGACGCGGCCCTTCACGAAGACCGTCTCGGGATCGCCGAACCGGAAGGGCCCCCGGGCCCGATCACGGACGGCCTGGGCGGCCAGGATGGTCGGGCGGCCCTCACGTCCGGCGATGCTCGAGATCCGGAACCCCACGTTCACGGCGTCCCCCAAGGCCATCACGAGGGAGCCGGGCATCAAGTGGACCACCACCGGGCCGAGGCTCAGGGCCCACCCCATCTGCAGGGGCGATCCGTCGGCATAGTGCAGCTGGAGCGAGGGGCCCAGGGCGGCCACCACCTGGGAGGCGCCGAGGACGAATCCCAGCGCGTTCTCCACCGCGGCGGCATCGGCTTCGAGCTCCCACGTGGCGAAGAACGCGTCCCCCATGTAGTTGGCCACGGTTCCCGCGTGGCGGACGAGCAGCTCCCTGAGCTCTCCGTAGAGCCGATCGATGTCGCGGGCGAGGACCTGGTTGTCGGCCTGCTCCGAAACCGTGGAAAAATTGACCAGGTCGCCGACCACGATGACCATCGTGGTCGGCGTGTTGATCGAGTAGGCCGTGCTGGCCGCCGCGTGCTCGGAGCCCTTCGTCAGCGTCGTGTCGTTCCTGTCGCTGCGGAATTCGAGGACGTGGCCGCCCACCTGGATCCGGTCGCCGCTGCTGACGGGCACCCCCACCGACCGTTCGATGCGGACGCCGTTGACCCTGGTGCCGTTGCTCGACGTATCGAAGACGAGGACCCGCGACGCCTGGTGGTCGACCCGGAATTCGAGGTGGTTGCGCGAGATGGCGAGGTCATCGCCAAGGAGGATGCGCCGACCGTCCTCGATCCCCGCACATTCCCGCCCGACGAAGATCCGGTCCACGAGTGGGACGGCGGTCTCTCCGGGGTCACCGGGATCGAGGACGACGTATCCGATCGTGCCACCAACGGCCATTCCGCGGAGATGATAACGGCAAGAGGAGGGCAATCGTCGGCCTGGCTCTTGTCGAGTGCGGCCCTCACGTACAACCATGGTGGTCATGGGGGGGGCAGGTGTTCGCGCCCGGCGCGTCGACCGTGGGCACGTGGTGTCCTTCGTGGCCGCGGTGGTGGGCGTGCTCTGGCTGTCGTCGTTCCCGGCCGGCGCCCCTGCCTCGGCCGCCGGGGGGCCGTCGCCCGACGTCGTCGTCAGCATGACCTCGACCATCGGGCCGAGGGATGTCACCGGCCAACCTTTCTATGGACAACAAGTGGTGCAGTACAACGACCTGGTGAGCAACCTCGGCAGCGCCGATGCCGGCACCGTTCTGGTGGTCAACCCCGTGCCCGGGGCCAGCGCCGTGCTCATCCCGGACAGCCCCACCTGCGGGACGGTGCCGAATTGCACGGTCGCTCTGAGAGGGAAGCGGATCACCTTCACACTGGGTTCCGTGCCCGCCGGCGCGAGCGGGCTCACGCTGAGTTTCCAGGTCCGGATCATCCCGCGCCGCAACGTGCTCGCCTCCGTCCGTTGGATCGGCGGCGGGTGCACGAAGAAGAGCTGCCACTCCAAGGCGATCGTGAGCCGCGTCGTCGCGCCCCCCCTCGTCGTGTTCTCGAGTCCGCCGAATCGCGGGTACGTGGCCATGAACCAGGAGATCACCTACACCCTGGCGGTCCAGCCCTACGCGTACGCCCCGGGATCGCCCGACGTCGTCGTATCGGATCTCGTTCCCGATGGGACGTCGTACGTGCCGGGCTCGGCCACCTGCGGGACCGTCCCGGGCTGCACGTCCGGCGCCGCCGGCTCCGACGTCACCTTCACGTTCTCCCCCGACTCGTTCGTCGCCACGGGCGCCGACGAGGTGAGCTTCGCGGCGGTGAGCACCGTGGCGGGCGGCACCATCATCGACAACGCCACGTTCACGGGTGGCACGTGCCCCGCAGGCGTGACCTGCACGGACCGGTACTCGATCGGGCTGAACGCGCAGGGGGCCGTCGCGGGGACCGTCCCCCCCTCGACGACGGTCCCAGGCGGGGCAACCTCGTCCGGGGGAGGGACGTCCTCGCCCACCACCGGGACGTCGTCGCCCACCACCGGCACGCTGGGCGGCGCCAGCGTCGGTTCCGGTGCGACGCCCACGAGCGGCGGTGCAACAGGGTCGGGCACGAGCGTCGGCGGCGGAGCCGCGGCGCCCGGCCTGACGCTCAGCCAGTCGAGCATCTCCCCCTACGGGTCGACCGTCGTCAGGGGTGCGCAGTGTCCCCCAGGGTCGCAGGTGGTGATCTCGGTGGACGGGCGTCGGGAGTCGGTGACCAATGCCGACGACCAGGGCCGATTCTCGTTCAGATTGGCACCGGGCAGTCTTCCCGTCGGCCCTCACCAGGTCACCGCCGCCTGCGGCTGGCTCTCGCAGTCGACGACGCTCAACGCCGTGGTGACGTCGACCGCCTCGACACCCGAGAGCAGTGCCGCCGCCTTCGGGGCCTTCGTGCTGCTCGGCGTCGTCCTGCTGCGCGGGCAGTTCGACACGTCGGCCACCCGCCGTCGCAAGCGCCGAAGCGCCGACGAAGTCCTGGCCACCTCGTAACGACGACATACTGGCTGGGTTAACCTATTTGTCACGGCCCGTTCGCGCAGAGGTCATATCGCATCGCACGATCACGCCGCCACTTGTGAGAGTCGCATCGCACTCAATAGGTTTGCGGTGATGGCAATCGGGGGGTCGACTTGAAGGTCACCGGTCTCTTCCGAAACGCGCAGCAGAACGTACGCGTCCCCGCGGGCAACGCGATCTTCCTGCAGGGGCAGCCCGGCACGGAGATGTTCGGGATCGTCGAGGGCGAGGTGCAGCTGCGCACGGCCGATCGTGTGATCGCGACGCTCGGTCCAGACGACGTGTTCGGGGAGATGGCTCTCATCGACGGCTCGCCGCGTATGGCGACGGCGATCGCCATCAGCGACGTCGTCCTCGCCGTCATCGACAAGCAGCGGTTCCTGTTCCTCGTCCACGAGACGCCGATGTTCGCGCTGTCGGTCATGTCCGCCATGGCCGACCGGTTCCGTGTCCAGGCGCAGCCAGCGCCCGGACCGTGAGGCTCGTCCGGGCCGCGTGACCGGCGGTCGCCCACGGTGAGCTCGTCCTCTGGCCGGCACGGATGGATCGAAGCGGGCCCTGAGGATCCACTTGGCACGGCCCTCGACAGCCCACGACCGGGTGGGGCAAGATGCTAGGACGACTGGGGGAAGCATGTTCGCCGACATCGTCGTGGGGACCGACGGATCCGACACCGCCGCCATGGCAGTGGCCGTGGCGGCCGACCTCGCTAGGCACCATGACGCCGTTCTCCACCTGGTGAACGCCTACAAGGTGCCCAGCGGTGGCGTGGCCGTCGTCCAGGCGGGCGCCATGGCCGCTGCCGACACGCTGATCAGCTCGGCAACCCTGAAGGAGAGCAGCGAGAAGCTGCTCGCCGAGGCCGCCGTCGCAGCCGGGGGAGCCAAGGTCGAGGTCCACGCGGTGGTGGGGTCGCCGGCGGACGTCTTGATCTCGGTGGCCAATGGGGTCGGCGCCGACCTCATCGTGGTGGGGTCGAAGGGCATGCAGGGCGCCCGGCGGATGATCGGCTCCGTCCCCAACAGCGTCGCCCACAGGGCGTCGTGCCACGTTCTGGTGGCCAAGACGGCATAGCCGCCGGCCGCCGGCCGGTCGCCGGCCGACCCGGCCGCATCGACCCCGAGGACCGAGCGCGGCGCTTGTGCGCCAGGGCTCTTGGCACGCTGCCCAGCATGCGGCGACGACCATCGGCGCAGACCTTCCGCCCGGTGAAGGGCGGCTAGATTTGAAGCTCTTCGGGGGTGCCGATCGCACCTCGGAGCCTCGAAGGGCGAGAGCCAGAAAGGTGAAGTGGCAGGTCAGAACCACAGCGGGCTGTGGCGCAGCTTGGTTAGCGCGCTTGACTGGGGGTCAAGAGGTCGCCGGTTCAAATCCGGCCAGCCCGACTGAGACAGAGCAGGTCAGGGGTGGTGTCCCCATGCGGGCCCTCGCCCCCTGCTCGCTCGCATGTCAGCGCGTTGTCAGCGCGAGCAGCGGGGACCCCCGTGCACGGAGAAAACCCATGGACGAGCCCGCTCCTTCAGCCCCTGTCGGACGCCGAGCAGGAGCTGCTCCGCGTGGTTGCTGACCCTCTCTACCTTGGCGTGCACACGTGGCCGACCTGGAATTCCGTGGACCTCACCTATCGCAAACGGGCGCGCCAAGAGGCTGCTCCTGTGGTCGCTGGCCTTCCCTGGGTTCAGCTGCCAGGTCTGTCACTCGGCGCCTACCGGCTGCTCTGGTTCAGTGACAACGTGCCGGCTGGAACCGCGCCGGCTGAACCGAGCATGACCGTGGGGCTGACTGTCGCTGGCATGTGTCGGGTGGCCTCCGACTTCGCTCATCCGACGAGCCCTCCCGAGTCCGACGGTTCAGGCGGCGCATCCCGCTGTCTCATCGGCGATACGTAACGAAATGTCGGGTCCTTCTCAGCAAAGCCGGGAGAGCGAACCCAACGGCGCTCCTCCGTATACGAATTCCACCGTTCGAGGCAGGGAAGTCCCGGCGCTCAACGGTCTACGAGCTCTCGCCGTGCTCGCGGTCTTCGGCTTTCACCTTGGCATCGCCCAGCTCTCTGGAGGGTATCTGGGCGTCGATCTGTTCTTCGTGCTCTCCGGGTTCCTCATCACGTCCCTGATCCTCGAAGAGCACCTCGCGACGGCGAGGTTTTCTTGGATTGGGTTCTGGGGCCGGCGAGCTAAGCGTCTCCTGCCTGCCCTCTTTGCCATGCTGATGATCGTGTCCCTCTTCACTGCGGTGTGGGGATGGCAAGGTCACACAGGACTGTCGGCAACAGACCTTGGACTCGCAAAGTCGAACGGCGTCGCGTCAATATTCTATGTCGCCAACTGGCAGCTTATGTCCTGGATACAGCACAACCCGTTCGATTCAGGCCTTTCCACCGATCCGTTTGGGCATACATGGAGTCTCTCGATTGAGGAGCAGTTCTATTGGATCTGGCCCTTTGTCATCATTGGCGTAGCAGCCCTATCGGGTGCCGCGTGGCGCCGGCGGGGGTTCATCGCAACAGCGGTGATTGCCTTCGCGTCTGCCGTGTACATGGCGTCGGCGCCGGCCGCTTCGGCAGCGACAAGTGCCTATTTCAATTCCTTCGCACGCGCCTTTGAACTCGGAATTGGCGCCGTACTGGCGTTCCTGCTCGCCGGTGGTCGTCGAATCGATGTGCGAGTCCAACGGGCGCTCGAATGGAGTGCCTGGCCAGCGTGCGTCGTCTTGGGCATCTTCATCGTTTCGAGTGGCACCCATGGAGGCGGGCCCAAGCCATACATGTTTCGTTGGGGTCTTGTCGTTTGCGCCCTACTGGTGACGCTGGTAATCGCGGCGGTCGTCGTCAACCCGAGATCCTTCGTGGCACAAGGTCTCTCCTGGCGGCCGGTAGTCGCCATCGGCATCATCAGCTACGGGATCTACCTCTGGCACATTCCGGCCATTGTTCTGCTGCGTCGAGGGTTTCTTGGACTCGAAGGGGACACGCAGAAGCTCGCGGCGATCGTGATTGCGTTCGGATTGGCATCAGGCTCTTACTTCCTTCTGGAGCGGCCCCTGCGGCGTCGCTCCTACACCCGCCGGCAGGCAGCCGTGATTCTGCCGATGGCGTTTGCGATCACGACCGTCACCGTGATCGCTGGTGCCACGCCCTGGATCATCGCGCCGACACTCACAGCCACCGTTCGGACGTATCCGGTCGTCCAACCAACACACGGTGCAGGTGCCGAACCGCCCTCGCTTCTCCACCAAGGGGCGGTCCTTGTTGATCACCCGGTAGACCATAACGACCCTCTTCGGGTCGATATGGTTGGCGACCAGCTGATGCAGGAAGACTTTGCCGGGCTGTCGGCGGCACTCGCATCGACTGGCGAGGTGACGTCCATAGACGCATCGAGCTGGAACTGGACAATGCAGCAATCGCCGTCAGCGCTCAAGCGCTCCATCGCAATCGGTCTGTACGCGCGCCCCGATGTCGTGCTCGTTTCCTCCATGACGGATGCTCGATTCGCAGCGGACGCTCCCCGCTTGTTCGCGACAAGAGTGGGCGAGCTCGTACACGACTGGACCGATGGCCCGAGTGGGGCTGCCCTGGTGGTTTTCTTGACTCCTCCAGAGCGGGCAGGGCAGTTGAAGTCGTGGATGCAAGGGATCGAAAACATGCAACGACAACTCCCCAACAAGGTGTTGCTCGAGCCCGCCGGTGAGGCCCTCGCGTCGACTGACGGCGGATTCCCAAGCTGGTTGCCACCTGGCAACGCGCCAAATGCTCCCCGCTCATCGTGGGTTCGAGTGCGGAGCACCGATGGCAACTTGTGTCAGAACGGGACAGTTCGCTATGCGACGGCGGTCTTGGCGGAGTTCCAGAACCTGTTCGGGCTCGGACCGGCGATCGGGCCTTGGTGGACCGGGCCGTGGAGATTGGACCGCTCCTATGACCTCAATCCCTCGTCGTCGCGTTGCCCCGTCGACCATCCGGTTCGCTAGGGTCCAAGCTGATGTGAGCCGAGGGAGGCGGGGCCTAACAGGGGCCTGTATCGTTGCCCCCAACCCCTCACCTGACCAGCGCGAACCTACCGAGGCCACATGAGGCCACACGAGGACGAGGGGCCTGGGGGCAAGAGGTCGCCGGTCCAAATCCGGCCAGCCCGACCAGAAGAGCTTGTGAGGTGGGCGAGTGGCGAGGGGGAGCAGGCAACAGGTGCTCGAAGCCGTCGCCTCCTACCAGCAGGCCACCCGTCGGCTGCGAGCCCTCCTCGACGGCGTCGACTCCGGGCTCGACGTCTTCACCGCGATGATCGAGGGCGGCGACTCGGCCGCGGCGGTCCTGCTCGGCACTGACGCCTCGGCCAGCCGTCACGAGTTCGCGGCGGCGATGGCGGCGTTCGAGGTCAGCCGGCGGCGCCTGCGGGTCGCGGTCCTGCGCCTGGGCCAGAAGGAGGGGGAAGGCGTCGCCGACCTGGCCAAGGCGCTCGGCATCTCGCGCCAGCTCGCCTACAAGCTCCTCGCCGAAGGGAAGTGAGCGCCTCGCCCCGCCCGCCCGGCCGCGGTGTCCGGTCGCGGTCCTCGGTGCAGCGACCGATCGATGTCGGGCGGCGGTGTTCGCAAGAACCGGCAGGTCGTCCCGTTCCCCCGACATGGAGCGGGGGGAGACGGGCTCGGCGACCGGCGGGCACGACCCACAGGCCACGACCCAGGCCCGCCGGCGCTGGAGCGACCGACGTCGACCGTCGCTGGGAACCGCCGACGGCCCGGGGGACCGAGCTCGCCGGTGCCTCGGGGATGCCGAGGCCGCGGCCGAGTGGTTTGCCGGGCACGGATTCGTGGAGCTGCTCCGGACCATGAAGGCGCGCCAGCGCCGGGAATTGTGGACGGAGCTGCTCAGGGGCATCGCCGAGGCGCGCCCAGCGCCCTGACTCAGTCCTCGTCGGCTGCTTCCCCGCAGACCGGACCCACCGCCTCGGGGTCGTCGTCCTGCCTCCTCGCCTCGGAGCACAAGGAGGCAGCGAGTGCGCTGGCGTCGTGCCAGGCCTCGGCGGTGTTGATGGCTCGAGCCTTGTCGACGCATTCCTCGAGCTCCAAGGCGATTCGGCGAGCCGAATCGGCTGCCGCGTCCGCCACGTCGAAGGCCCTGACGGCCTCCGGCACCGCGTCCGCCAGACGATCCGCTCGTTCCAGAGCTTTGGTGGCGGCTGCGGCAGCCTGGCGGGCCTCGTGCTCCGCCTGGTCGGCGACCTCGGCCGCCCGCCGCGCCCGGTTCTCGGTGTCCGCGGCGACCTCCTGCGCGGCGCGGGCGGCATCGCCTGCTTGTACCGCCCGCCGGCGCGCCTCGGCGGCAGCGAGCATGGCGCGGGTCATGCTCGACGCGACGGCCATCGTGTCCACCGCCGCGCACCATGCCTCGGTCGTCTCGAGCTCTTGCGCCCGCTGCACGGCCACGTGGGCCTTCTGGGCCCAGTCGTGGTCGATGTCGAGCGCAGACGGCTCGGGCTCACCCGGTACCGGCTCACCGGCCGCGGGAGCCGGGTGGCTGGGAACGGTCGGCGGCGGGAGCTGTTCCGGCAGGATCGAGCCGTCGTCGACGGCGGAGCGACCGGTACCGGCCGGGGCGGCGACGGGAGCCTCGGCGACCGGCTCGCCATCGGCCCGGCCCGTGTCCTGTGGCCCGACCGGCGCGCCGGAGGACGGGCCGTGCGAGTGGGGTCTCGGTGTGACCGCGCCGGTCCATCCCGCGCCGTCCCAGTACCGGACGTAACGCTCGTCATTGGGATCCGGGTACCACCCCGCGATCGGGGTCGCGGCCGGCGCCTGGTGGGCCGGGGAGACCGACGACGGGTAGCCGGCAGGCGACGCGGCCTGCTCCGGCTCGGCGAGCGCGTCCAGGAACTCCTGCGACTGGCGCAGATAGTCGGCGTTGTCGTCGTAGTCGTGCTTCGTCCTACGCACCCTCATCACGCTCCAGCCTAAGCGCCGGCCCTGGTGTCGGCGCGTCGCCCTCTTGTGCCGACCCGGCGCGGACGCGGTCGGGGGAAAGCCCAGCAGCCCAGGACGGAGCCCCGCGACAGGGGTGCCAGGAACCGTCCCTTCGCACGCACGGTGTGCTGCCGGGGCGGGGCGGTGGGGCGGCACAGGATCTCGTCCTGAGCCGGTGGAACCGAATGCGGGCGGGGGGTAGGTCGTGACGCTCGCCATGGGCCTCGAGACGGTGCTGGCACGAGAGTGTCCGCACCACTCTCCCCGCGGACGCGGTGGATGTGGTGGACCTCGTCTCGTTGCAGCAGGCAATCGTGGAATCGCCCAGCACGCGACGGCCGGCGTGCGCGTGCGTGTCCAGCGTGCCAGCATCACCGGTTTTCGTGGTCCGAGACACGTATCCGCTTTCCTGCCCTTCAGGGTGCCGTAGATCCGACCATGCTGGACGGTTCCTTGCCATCGGCAGAATTGGGGAAATGGTGGAGGCCTGCTCCCTGCGGGCCAGGCCGCTCCGGGGTCGTTCAGCTCTGCTCGTACCCATGGGAGAGATCGAGGAAGATCCCTTGAGCGCCATGCAGCCGGGTGGCCACGATCCTCGTCACCTCGGCGCCCACGAGCGCCACGAAGAGGTGGCAGTCCCGAACGACCCGCTGTTCCAGGATCGTCCCCTCCGCCGTCGAGCCGTCGACGCACTCGATGGTGACTCGGTCGTACTCGAGGGGCATCTCGCCGGAGACGAGCGAGACGCCCTCTTCCAGGGCTTCGTCGACGTCCGCTTGCAGGGGCCGCGCGGGAACCGCGCCCAGCACGTAGTGGGAACCGCGGACGATGTGAAAACCTCCACCGGGGCCGGGATGGGCGTCGGCTGAGCCGGTCTCCGGTTCGGCCGGTTCGCGCCGCTCCGGCGCCGGAGCAATCGGCGTGGCGGTGGGCGGCGGCGGCAACGGTGCGGTTGCCGATTGCACCACGTCCCCGGTCCACCGGCTGCCGTCCCAGTACCGCAGCGTGCCCGGGTTGGTGGGGTCGACGAACCAACCGGCTCGGCCCTGGAGATCGGTGGGTCGGGATCTGGGGCTGGCCACCGTCGTGGGAGCCCCAAGGAGGTGGTTCGGGCGGGCAAGATCCGACGGGTCTGCCACTCCGAGCAGGTCGTCGAACAAGTCAGGTGTCCGATGATGCTCCTCGGCCACGGGCGTTGCCCCTTTCGAATCCAAGTCGTCCAGCGTAATCAGGAAAGAGCCGCTTCCCAGATCGTCGTCAACCTTGGAAGAAGCCTTGACCTTGTTCACGGAGCGCATCGAACGTCCAGCGCTGACCGTGAACCGGGGAACGGGCTTGCAAGATCCGATCGCCGTGCATTCGGTTTCCTCCATTGATTGCACCAGGAAACCACGGCTGTGTTCGCCGTCGGGTTCGCCTTCGCTCCAGAGGGACCGCTCGGAGCCGGCTACGAAAGGAGCGGCAGCGCCGGTCAGCTGCGGCGGCGGGCCTTGGCGGGGTCCCGACGCGCCAGCTCGGCGAGGTATGCGTTGTACGCCGCGAGCTCCGGGTCCTCGGCCTCGGCCCGGCGGATCGCCTCGTCCCGGGCGAGATCGCGCTCGGTCTCCTCGGCGACGTTCGCCGATGCTGCCCGCAACCGCAAGGTGCCGCGCAGGCCCACCGTGTCGGGATCGTCGTGGACGATGTGCCACCAAAGGACCACGCTGTAGGCGGCGAACAGCGGCCACATGACCGCATAGGCCCAGCCGATGTCGTTGCCCGATCGGGCGACGCCGACCTGCCAGACGGTGGCGGCGATGCAGCCCGGCACGAAGACCACCAGGGCGACGGTTGCGGACACGGCGCGCCGACTCATCCACCGGGCCCGCGTCCGCCCGGCGCCGGTGGGGGAGGGATCGACCACGACCAGCTCGTTCACGTGCCCGTCGCGGGCGCCGGCGCACCGCTGCCCGCCTGGGCCCGGCCGGCGGCAGAGCGGCCCATCCGTTCGGTTCGCCCGCAGTACTCCGTCATTCGTCGTTCGGCGTAGAAGGCGGCGAATGGGATGGTCCCGGCCAGCAGGACGAGGATCATCCGGAGGATCGGCACCCGGAGCCGGATCGTGAGGTCGGTGGCGGCCATCAGGTAGACGATGAACAGGAACCCGTGACAGGTCCCGACGATCTTGGCCACCAACGAGGTCACCCCGGCGACCTGCAGCGGGACACCCACGAACACCAGGAAGACCAGCAGCACACCGGTGACGTAGGCCATGACCCGGTAGCGGATCAGGGACCGGTGGTTGGCCCTGATCGTGGACTCGGACAACGCACGTGCTTGGGAATTGGCCACGGGAAAGCCTTCCTCGCCCGAGGGGCTCGCCGCAAGGCGGGGCCCCTCGAGGCCCGTGGGCCGGGATCGGACACTCGGCGTGGGCAGCACGCTTCGTCCCCTGACCGGCTCGTCCCGCTTCGACCGGCGGGCAGCGGACTCGCCCAGCCCTCTAACGTGGCCGCCCATGGCCGTCTACGCCCTCGGGGAACTGGTCCCGCAGATCGACCCCCACGCCTTCGTCCACCCTGCCGCGACCGTCATCGGCGACGTCACCATCGGACCCGAATCGAGCGTGTGGCCGAGCGCGGTCCTGCGCGGCGACCACGGCACCATCACCGTCGGGGCTCGCAGCTCCGTCCAGGACGGCAGCGTGATCCACGCCGGCCCGCACTTCCCGACGACGGTGGGCGACGGCTGCGTGATCGGCCATCTCGCCCATCTCGAGGGCTGCGCCGTCGAGGACGAGTCGCTGGTCGGCTCGGGGGCGGTGGTACTGCACTTCGCCGTGGTGGGCACGGGCGCGACCGTGGGCGCCGGGGCCGTGGTGCCCAACCGGATGGCGGTCCCCGCCGGTGCGCTGGCCGTCGGCGTCCCCGCCCGGATCACCCCCGACGCGTCGAGGGTCGAGATGATCCGATTGTCGGCCGAGGAGTACGTCCGCAACACCCACCGTTACCTGGCGGCGCTGCGCCGGATCGACTGACCAACGGACTCGGGATCGCCCCCTGCTGTTCCGTGCCTGGGGCGCGCGGCGTCTGTGGGGATCGTTGGGGGCCGGCGACCGCCCGGACAGAGCCGCGCTCCAGACAGTCTGCCGCCTCGGGCGCGGAGGTCAATCGTCGATTCTGGGGAGCCCGCTCCACGCCACAACGAGGCCGCTGACCGGACCGGTCCGTCGAGCGGCAGGGGCGGCGAACCGAGCCGTACCGTGGGCGCGATGCCACGACGCGTCAGTCACCAATTCTGATGGTGCCCGACTGCGACCGCGGACCCGAGAATCTGGCTCCGGCGGGCGAACAGTCGCCGGCGAGCGGGAGTGGGTTCGGTCGGCAGACCGGTGCCCGTGACGACGAAGGCGACGATGCGCAACGGTGGGCGGACATCAGGACGGCGCGGACCGTCGACGGTGCGGGCTCGGACTGCGACCGCTGCCTGGTTAGTCGCGTCGTTGGCGCCGGTGGCGACGGTTGCGGCATGTGGGGGCACCGACACCTCGCAGTACCTGGCGAACATCACATCGAGCAATGTCGCCGACGGGCGGGTGTGTGACGACGCCGAGACCGCCCTCTTGGACATCGACGCCTTCAACAGGGACGAACCCTCAGGCGACCTGACGACGCGGGACGTCGCTGCACTGGAGAACGACGGGCTCGCCATGGTCAGGGACGCGCATGAGGACACGCAGCTGATGGCTCGGCAGTTCAAGGGCTATCTGGCGGCATTCCAGCGGACACCGGCAACGACCTTGAGCGAGAAGGTATCGGTGCTCTCCAAGTTCGAGGCAAATGTCCTCACGCTGTGCCAGGCGTACGGTCTGACCTTCTCGAGTCCGAGTTGAGTTGTCTCAGGGGGACGAGGGTGTCGGGAGGGCGCCCAGGATCCGACACGTCACGCCGGCCGGCACACCGGAAGGCAGCTGTTGGAGGCCTGACCAGGTCGCGTGTGCGTCGGGGGCGATTCCAGGTTCGTCGTGAACGGCAAGGCCGACGAGCGACGAGCCGTCGTAGAAGCCCAAGCGGACGATGTAGTCGGCCAGATAGGTCTGCGAGTTGACGATATCGACCGAGAAGGACACATCCTGGGGGTATCCCGCGGCCGGTGAGCAAGAGGTAACCGTCGCGTCGGCGGTGAAGACCGACAACGGGTCGGTCGAGGACGTCGTCGCCTCGGCTGAGGCCGCCGTCGTCGGTGTCGTGACGGCCGAGGAGGGCGGAGCCGCTGCCGCCGTGGAGCCGCCCGCCGTGGAGCCGCCCGCCGTGGAGCCAGCAGCGGCGGGGGACGACGAGGGGCCTGGAGTGGCCACGGGAGACGACGGCCGGGCTCCGCCCAGGAGGAATACGGCGATCACGAGCACGAGTGCCCCACCGAGCCACCAGAACCACCCGCGCTCGAGCGCGGTGAGGAGTCCCTGGAACCGTTGGCTCAGCGCCGTCGCATAACGTCCCACCGGGCGTCCCAAATTATCGGAGTGCGGTCACGGTGCCCGCGCGGAGCGGGAAGAATGATGTTGTGGGGGTGACGGCAGCCAACACGGGATCCTTCATGTTGGGCACGCTGGGCCTGCTCCTCATAGGAGCAGGTGTCGGATTGCTCGCGCTCGTCGAGGCGCCGCGCCGTGCGTGGGACCGTGTGAGCGGACGTCGCCGCCGCCGAGCACGAAAGGCACGGGCGCTCGGGGCGACGGCCGTCTTGGGAATGCCTCCCTCGACCGCCGCCTGTCCGTCGCCGACGCAGAAGCCTCGACTCCCTCGTGGGCGCCGCCAGCCCGTCGTGGCCCAGCCCGCGGCACCCGTCGTGGCCCAGCCCGCGGCACCCGTCATGGCCCAGTCCGCTGCTGCGCCCGGCCTCGGCCACCAGGCCCCCCCTGGGCCAAGAGGGGCAAGGCGGCCGGTGCCCGCGACGCATCTCGCCCGCACCAGACGCATGGCCGACTGGCTGCTGGGACGCTGACGCGGGCCGTCGAGCTCTTCCCGGCCCCGGGTCCGGATGAAGCCGACCTACGCCGAAGGGATGTCGGTCCAGGAGGGCACCAAGGTCCGGGGATTGCCGGGGGCGGGGTCCAGCAGGGCCGACAGCATGTCGACTTCGGGCTGCAGGTACTCGACCTGCTCCGGTTGCGCCTGCTTCCGTCGCCAGCGTCGGCGGGACCGTCCTTGGGCGCTGGGTTCCGGTGGCGGGGCGTCGATCGGTTCCGGCCCCGTCGGCACTGGATGGGACAGGACCACCGGGGCCACCGGTGGCGGCCCGGTCGGCACCGGATGGGACAGGACCACCGGGCCTACCGGTGGCGGGGCGTCGACGACGGGCGATTCGTAGATCAGCACCGGTTCCGGTATCCCGACCACTTCGGGCGCGATCGTCGCGGCCGCTCGTTGCGGCCCACCGTCGAGAACCACGGGGCCGACGGCCGTCACGCTGGCCGTGGGCACACCCGACAGGGCGGGGGGCGGCGGCGGTGGTGGTGATGCCGATACGAACGCGCTCGCCGAGGGGACACCCACGGGGACGGGTGGGGGCGCGGGCGCTGGCGGAGGCGGTGGTGCCCACGGCGGGGGCGGTGGTGCCGACGGCGGGGGCGGTGGTGCCGA
>Ga0187770_10000371_pt1 | contig 21842 bp, 17 predicted proteins | sample 0116_SJ02_MP02_2_FD_133154 | JGI IMG/M metagenome (GOLD analysis project Ga0187770, IMG submission 133154) | Tropical peat soil microbial communities from peatlands in Department of Meta, Colombia - 0116_SJ02_MP02_20_MG | ecosystem: Environmental > Terrestrial > Soil > Wetlands > Peat | place...
ACGGTGGACTGAACAAGAGCTAAAAATGAGTCTCGACGTCGACAAGGTCTACAGGTACGCCGTCTTCAGTTCGCGAAAAAAGAACTACCTGGGCGTCCTAGAAGACGGAACCGTCGACGTAAAAGGACTAACAGGCAAGAAACGGCACATACCGGTTTTCATAAAAAGGGCATTTGAAAGGATGAAAACACGGTTGGCAACAGTCAAGACGCCCACAGATTTCGAGAACGCGAAAAAAGACATAGCAGAAACTGTGCGCGACTGCTACATGCAACTCAAGAGGCGAGAGTGGGATAGCATGAGCGACCTAGCCTTCAACGTGGTTTTAGGCGAGGACATAGAACATTACACAAAAACAACACCCCAACACGTCAAAGCTGCGAAGATCTTGAGAGAAAACGGAGCAGACTTGAAGGCGGGCGACCTGATAAGCTTCGTGAAGATCAGTAGAGAACCACACGTTAAGCCTGTTGAACTTGCAACGCGGAATGAGGTAGATGTCGACAAGTACATCGCTTATCTGCAATCCACGTTTGATCAGGTCTTAGATGCGTTGGGTCTAGATTTTGAAGAAATAATTGGGCTGACGAAACTGGAACGTTTCCTTTAGGCGTACCGGTTCTGTGGAAGGGCTTTCAATCAGCGTGATTTCAATGGTTCTGTAACGTTTGGCGCGACAAAGCTCCCAGAAGAAGGTATCCGATTCCGACGACAATTATCGAGCTGCTGATAGATAGACTATTCAAGTAAAGATAATAAAGGTACAGGCCGATCAGCATGCCCACGGTCAGGCTTCCCGAAATGCAAGCCAAGACACGATTTTTCCGCCGTTGAGGGCGGGTGACTCAGGTGTCAGAGATTCAACAGTAGTCGAGCGAGCACAGCTGCGAAAGTTGTTGCCGCAACCAAAAGCGAGATTATAATGACTATTTGTCTTTCGGTCAGTGGACGATTAAACGTGATGAACGTTATCAGGCTTCTTCTGTGATCTGACATGAGCCGTTTGCCGTCAAAAGAAACTTTAGCCTTGGTCCGGTAGAAGAAAAACGTCAAGAGAATTACTGCCGAGTTAAAAATGTATGGCAAGACTGAAATCACCAAATCATATTTTAGATCCGATATAATGGCAAAAGAAGCTAGCGTTATCCCTATGGCAAAGGATCCAGTGTTGCCGACGAAAATCTTGCCCCGAAAATTGAAGAAGGCAAGTATCAGCCAAACGATCAATGGACAAAGTAGAAGGATTGCGAAAGAACCTGAGATGGCCATTAACCCTATCATAATTATTACCGGACAGATTGTTTCTAAGCCGTTCAAACCGCCAAGCTGGTTAACGGTGTTTGTGATTATAGTCACGAGGACCGGAATTACTATGAAATAGTATACCGGTCCGAAGTGGATTGTTCCCAGAAGCGGAAGGACTATTGAAGTGCGCGCTCCGACCTTACTTGCAAAAGTGACAAGCGGTATCGCGGCTATGAGTGGAAGGAACGCCTTGTATCGCCACCTGAGATCTATCCAGTCATCCAAGAGGCCCATAAAACCACCGAACAAGATGCAGGCTGCCAAGGTCAGAGGCGCAGAAACGCCGTTAGCTACGTTCTTCACGCCGAAGAAATACAGGAGAAAAATGTAAACAGCGCTGACTATAACATAAAAGACGCCTAAGCCGTTAGGAACCAGCGGCCTGTTTGCTTTATGCTGGTCAGGGGCTCTGGGAAACAAAATGTCTTCCTTCATCCGCTAGGATAGTTTATCTGGTACAGAGCGACGAGTGGAACCAGACCGCCATATAGACTACTGGCGTCAGATGGGGTAAGATCCAAACCCGCAATGTATGCAGGTGTAAAGTACAGCGGCACGGGGTTTGTCTGGCCAGTATCGGGGTTAACCCCTCCTGTAGCGTTGCCCGCGTCCGGGTCGGTCACTCCCTGAGCACTGCAATATAGAGTTCTCGCCCAGGTTATCAACTGATAAATTGTTGAGTTGTATCCCTGGTCGTTCCATAGCCAATCGTTCGGCCAATAGGTAGTAACGTTGGTGTATGAACCGAATGCCGTCTCGTCAGTCCAATTCCAGTCTGGCCATGCGGAGTTGGGATTGACGTTCGTGTCATAGCTGCTCTGCGCGGAGATTCTTGCCATCCACGTCCATTTTCCTTCGTCTCCGTAACCAGCTTCAATCGCGTAGGTCGTGGAGCTTCCTGACGGCGTTTCCAAGGCCAGAGTGGTGAAAACGAGAATGTATTTTGCGTTGTAGAGCTTCAGCATTTTTACTGAGTCATTCTCGTTGGCCATCATGGTGTAACCAACGTTTTCTATCTGCGTTCCATTTATCGTGGCGTTGTCATTGAGTGTAGTTACATTTCCCAGAATCGTTAACCAGAATCCGTAGTCCCACCAAGCATCGACGACGTCAGTCGAAGCGAGGTTATTCTTCATCCACGTAAGCATTTCCAGCCACTGTGTCACTGGTGCGTTGGGAACTATCGGAAGGCTGGCTGCTGTAATCGTCAAAGGAGTGTAAGCTTGCGTGTACACGGTTGGAATGCCGCCGGACTGCGGCGAGAACGCGAACTGCGTCATTAGAATTAGGAATATCAGGAAAACGGCGGTTCCGCTGAATTCTTTTCCGACGTGTTCTAGACGAAACTTCTTTGTCGTTATCTTTGGCGGTTCTTTGAGCATAGTGATAAACGGTCTCAGTATGCCTACTATTCCAACGGCAGCGATTATGCCGAAGGCTGGTGCTAGGAGGTAGAGCAGGCGCACCATGGAGGCAGCGAAATACAGTGATGTTAGGCCGAAGAGTAGCAGGAACAGGTTCTTGTTGACTAGATTTCTTGAGATGAAATACAGTCCAACAACAAAGAATAATATCAATATGCCGAGGTCATAGTACATCGAGCCCCAAGCGGTTATGTTGTGCTCAGCAACAGACTCCGTGAGTGGACTGGCGCTCCGCAGCAAAGGATCCAAGACTGTAATGAATTTTCCCGCTATGTTACCTGCGTATCCCAAGGCGAAGATGGCGGTGAAAGCACCAATAATCGCAACTAGGGATGCTACTACGAGAGCGAATCTCTCTCTTGCCGAAGTCAGAATCTGTAAGACTTCACTTAGGCACAGCAAGAGAAACACGCCAACCACGGGCAAGACCGCATAGCTTACTGGATATTTTGGTCCGAGAAAGGGGGCACTCATCGCCACCAACAGCCCCAATCCATACGTGATGCTGTACGCAAACAGTATGCGCCTCGTGTACCTCCTCAAGAGTAGCAAAACGAAAACGAAGAGCACTGCCAAATCTACCAGGTAATACGCTGCGCCCCAGCCCATTATGAAGTAGGCCAGGCATGCCCCGCACGCTAGCGATAGCTTGAGTGAGGAACTGATTGGTCTCTCTTCCTCTATTGCTTTTGGAAACAGCAGGAAGAATAGCAAGAAGGAAAACGTGGCTGTTTCTGTTTCAAACCAGCCCAAATTGCTTCTTGTGATGAAGGACGCGTCTAGAGCCAGGATGAGTGCTGCAAGTAATCCGACGGCTTTTCCTCCGTATTCTTTGCCGATGAAATACATTATCAAAACGCACAGCGTTCCAAATATCGGGGGGAGTAGAGCTTCGAAACTCATTAGATCTATGTTGATACCAAGGGCATGGACTATGTCATAAAGAACGGCTCCGGTCATGGGTATCGATGGCAGGGATTCTGTGCCCATGTTAATTCCCTGTGGATACCAGAGTTGGGTGTCCAGCCACAGTTTTGGCCAATATGGCGAAAGCAACCCGTTTTGCACCATATAGTTGCTTATGCGAAATTCAAAAAATGCGTCGAACTCGGACAGATTTATGAATCCTGTTCCGGATCCTATTTCCCAGCGCAGTGGAAGCATCCTTATGGTGTAAGCGACGAACAGGATGAGTAGCAACGCTGTGAAAGTCAGTACCGAAGTGCGGCTGACTTTGATTCGCAGTTTTCCCAGATTCTTCAGGCCGTCAATCGCGGCTTCTCTGGTGGGTAGCTTCACTTCAGTTTCCTTCCTCTTACAGGCTATATTGAGGTTCGTTATTTCGCTTGTGGTTATATGACTGTTTGAAGTTAATTTAGATGACATGCGACATCGTTATATACCTTTCCAAAAGGAAAATGTGAGCTAAGACTCCGTTGTTAAACAGTCGCAGTTTTTCGTTTGAAACCATATTTTTCAGTGTCGTAGAATGGGAACGACGTTATTCTGCCGGTGGATGTTTTGTTGCGTATTATTACGTTTACACTGTTTCCTTCTTGGGCGTGAGGCGTCTGGACGTAGCCCATGCCGATTCCGAAGTTTAGCAGAGGGGAAAAGGTTCCGCTTGTCACACTTCCTATTGTTTCTCCAGATTCGGCGCGAATTTCGAAGCCCGGTCGAGGTATCCCCCCATCTGTCATTCTTATTCCAACTCGCTTGCGCCTTACTCCGTCGGCTTTCTGTTTCAGCAAGACCTCTTTTCCTATGAATCGGTCCTTCTGCAATTTCACGACAAAACCGAGCGCTGCCTCCAGGGGTGTTGTCATTTCGTCTATGTCGTTTCCGTACAGACACAGTCCTGCTTCGAGTCTCAGAGTGTCCCTCGCGCCTAGTCCGCATGGTTCTATTCCGAGGGTCTTTCCGGCTTCAAGAATGGCTCTCCACAGTCTCGTCGCGTTATCTGATTTTGCGATTGAAGCGTTCCACACGAAGATTTCAAAACCGTCTTCACCGGTGTAACCCGTTCTGGACAGGAAGACTTCTACGCCGGCCAGTCTGGAGGGTTCGCACTTGAATCTTCCAGTCTTGCTCAGATCTTCCGTCGCGATTTTCTGCAGCGTTTTTTCGGCGTTTGGGCCTTGAACTGCGAACATTGCCACGTCATCGGAGATTTCTTCTATCTTCACGTTGGAACCTTTTGCGTTCGTGACTAGCCAGTTGTAGTCTTTTTCGCGGTTGTTCGCGTTGAAGACCAGGAGGAATTTCTGGGTTTCGAGCCGGTAGACGATGAAGTCGTCGATTATGCCGCCGTTTTCGTTGCACATGACTGAGTATTGTGCGGCGTTGGGCTGTAATGTTGAGACGTCGTTGGTTATCACATAGTTCAGGAGGTGTTCAGCGTCGGTTCCTGTTACGAGCACTCTTCCCATGTGGCTGATGTCGAAGATGCCGACGCTGTTTCGTACGGCCAGGTGCTCGGGGGTTATGTCCTTGTAGTATAGTGGCATTTCGAAGCCGGCGAAGACCGTTAGTTTTGCGGTTTGTCGGTGTATTTCGTAGATTTGGGTTCGGCGGTTCTTTCCGTTCAAGTTTGTTTCCTCAGAAACCGATCATCGCGCAGGTTTCACGTTGACGTCTATGGGTATGAACGAGAGTTTCTTGCCGCAGCCGGGGCATTTGCCTTCATGTTCATGCAGGATTTCGTCTGGAGGTTTCAGATCGGGTCCCTCGTACAGTACGTGGCCGCAGCTTTGACAGGTTACACGTTGAGGCATAAACACTGCACTCCGCTTGTCGATTAACGAACTAGACGTTCGCGGCGTATTTATCGGTTGCTAACAATGCGAGCTTATTGCTAAGTAGCGCTGTCACTTTCGCTTGCTGAACGGCTGCTTCGCTTCCGTATCTGTGGCGAACTCGAGCCCGGCTTCTAGGGGTTGGTTGTTTCTTCCAGTGGCGCGCGTCATATGCTTTGGAACGGTGTCAGTGTCTTTCGTACTTCTTCTTCAGTTTGAGCAGTTTTTCTCTGAGGGCTTCGAGCTCTCTGAGTTTTCGAACTCTGTTTTCTTCTTCTACGGCTGATGCCACGTGGGCGGCTTCGATGGTTTGTAGCGCGCGCTATGTTGGAACACGTGGAGTACGAGATCCCAACATCGGCGCCGTGCCACCCGCCTTTTTTTCTTTACGTCCGTTGTAATGTTGCATTGTAATGTTGCAGCGTAAACGGCGATGTTGCGTTTCGACCCCCGGCTCTGCGTTTGTGAGGTTAGTTGTAATGTTGCCTTGTGACAAACCATGTTGAAAAACAGGCTGGACAGGGCTTCACGGTTGATGCTCTTGGTTTTTTTGTGTTGGTAGTTGTAATGCTGCCTTGTGACAATCTTCTCAAGTCCCCACTGTTTGAACGTGAGGCCAGACGTGATGCTGCAAGTAACAGAGCGAGGGTTACGGCGGCCTACTGCCAAACAGCCTTGCATGCGTCACCACGTTGCTGCCAACATGCTTCAACGGTCAATTAAGGGACAAGCCAGCGGACGCGCCAGAACACTGGGACTCTGCTGTGAGATTCTTGACGAAATAGGATACTTTGAAAACGCTTTCGACTTGGCGCCAGACATAATGAACATATTACAGATGGCCGGTCAAAGCGAAACCCTACCCACAATAACAGCGCTAAAGGCAATCTGCCTCAAAAGATTCACAAAACGACAAACAATCCCGGCTACCTCCTAAGTGACAAAGCACCAGCGAGATTTTTCTAGTAGAAGTCTTAAGATAGCTTTGATAGATACTACCTTGGAGCACGGATAAGAGAGGAGCAGAAAGAGGGGGTGGAGCGAGAAAATAGCGCGCGCCCTGCAAATTCTTCCTCTTTGTTGTGAAGAGATCGCGAAGAACCGTGTTATCCGTCTTGCCCACCATCATTTGAGCCTTTCGAATTGACCTTGGACAATCCCGATTGGCAACGCGAGCGTGCATGTTTTTTAACAAGAACGCTGATTCAGTTGTGAGTTTTCAGGTTTTTCCCTTTCAACTCGGCCTGCCAAACGTACGGCTTAGAAACATAAACCCTGAAGAAAATTCAAAGGAGGAAAAGCTCAATATTCTATGGATACAGAATAGTTCATAAAGACAGTGTTTCAACGGGTTCAGCGCGGTCTGTTTCAGCCATGGGAAAATACACTCTAATCATCACAGAAAAACCGGATGCCGCCCGAAGAATAGCTTCAGCGCTTGACGTTAGCCAGAAAGCAAGAAGAATGGAAGAAAACGGTGTGCCCTATTATGTGGCCATGCGCGACAAGGAGATTGTAATTGTTCCTGCCCTTGGACACTTGTACACGGTTTCTGCAGGAGCGAAGGGAAGAGGCACTTATCCTGTTTTCAACTTTGAATGGGTGCCTCGATTTCAGGCTGAGAGAGGGGCAGAGCATATCCGCACATGGCTTCAAGTCATCTCGAGATTATCCAAAAACGCAGACTCTTTTATTGACGCTTGTGACTATGACGTGGAAGGAAGCATCATTGGATACTGCATCCTGAAATATGCTTGCAACGACAAAGAAAAAGTGTCAAGGCGCATGAAATACTCCACCTTGACCAAGGAAGAGCTGGAAAAATCTTATGCCGAGTCCCTACCGCACTTGGACTTTGCACTCATAGAAGCCGGAAGAGCGAGGCACGAAATTGATTGGCTTTACGGCATCAATCTCTCGAGAGCCCTGACGTTTGCGGCAAAGAACTGGAGCGGAAAATACAGTACGTTGAGTACGGGTCGAGTTCAGGGGCCTCTCCTGAAATTCTTGGTTTCCAGAGAAAAATCCATAAGAAGCTTCGTGCCCACGCCTTATTGGCAAATCAAGGCTCAAGTGAAAATAAACGGACAAACCTGCATAGCCGAATTCGCCAAGAGAAGAATAGAAACCAGGACAGAAGCAGAAGCCGTTTCAAACGCCTGCAAAGGCAGCGGACAAATCGAAAAGGTGGAAGTCGTACGCTTTCAGCAATCTGCGCCCGTCCCTTTTGATTTGGGCGCCTTGCAGGTTGAAGCTTACAGCTTGTTTCGGTACGACCCCAAAAAAACGTTGGGCATCGCTCAACGTTTGTATTTGGACGCGTTAATCTCTTACCCACGAACAAGCAGCCAAAAACTTCCTCCGGCGATAAACTACAGGTCGATTCTTAAAAACTTGAGTAGCGTTGGAGATTACACGAGGCTTGCAGCAGATCTTTTGGGCAAACCTGTGTTGAAACCCCACGAGGGAGGTAGAGAAGACCCGGCTCATCCAGCCATCTACCCGACCGGAAATCTGCCCGAACGCCTTCTGAACAAACCTGAAAGAAACATTTGGGATCTCGTTGTTCGAAGGTTCATGGCGGTTTTCGGCGAGCCGGCGATAAGGCAGAGCGTCAAGGCAAGCGTCAAGGTCGACGGATATCTTTTCTATGTCAAGGGAAAACGAACGTTGGAGCAAGGGTGGCAACGGTTCTACGAGCCATACGTTAGGGCAGAGGAAACTTTGTTGCCTTTGGTAAAGGAGGGGTTGGTGGTCGACTTTAAGAAGATCATTGTCGAAAGCAGATTCACTGAGCCGCGGCCACGATATAATCCCAGCAGCTTGCTTCAGAAAATGGAAGAGGTGGGAATCGGAACGAAGGCGACTAGGGCAGATACGATACAGACGCTCTATGAAAGGAAGTACGTTCGAAACGAGAGAATAACCGTGACAGACCTGGGCTTTGAAGTGCTTGAACTCTTGAAGAACTACTGTGAGAAAGTCGTTTCTGTCGAGATGACGAAGGAGCTAGAGAATAGAATCAATGGAATATGTCAGGCCCAAGAAAAGAGGGAAGATGTCTTGGCTGGTGCAATTGAAATTCTTGAGCCGGTGCTGAAGGAGATCAGGCAAAAGGAGGGAGAAATCGGTGAGCGCTTAAGTAATGCCGTCGCAAGAACAAGACTGGAAGAAAGCATCATCGGGCCGTGCCCAATCTGCAAGACTGGAAAGCTTGTGACGATACGCTCGAAGAAAACTGGAAAGCGATTCGTCGGCTGTACTAACTACTTTAGAGGATTGTGCAACGCTTCATTTGTCCTTCCACAAAAGGGCACAATCAAAGTGAATGGCAGAAACTGCAGAGGATGCGGGTGGCCCACTGTTCAGGTTCGAACCGGAGGAAAAAGAGCATGGGTATTATGTTTCAATCCTGATTGCCCGTTGAAAGAAGGAAAGAGGGATACAGGAATTGCAATGTCCTATATGCGGCAGAAAGGTCGATGAGCAGGGTTATTGCAAGTTGCATGCAAAAGTCCGTCATCTCATCATCAAGAGGTATGATGGCTGGAGAAAAGCTATGAACATCTCTTGGAAAGAGTATTTAAGTGAGATTGCTAAGAATCCTTTAACAGGCGAGTGGGCAAGAGAAGTGGCCCGGCATTTGATAGAAACGGAAGACTAGAAGAATGTCAAGAGCAGTTAAGAGGCGTGTCTCGTCACTGTCATTTTCAGTGAACAAGTTTTATCGGACAATCACGAACGCTAAGCCGTCGAACCTCCTCATCCCGGCAGTGTCAATTGCTTTTGCGCTCTTTCTGTTCGCAGGCGGAGTGTATGATGTGATACAGAAGCCATTGGCGGCAGTTTTCTACAATAATCAATTCCTCTTTCTCAACCCATACCTCACTGAACAGTTCGTGAGCGACAGCATACTTGCCGGAATCATCTATTCTCTGGGTGTGATCGGACTGATAGTGACGTATCAGAGCACAAGGAGCGTCTACAAGCCAAGACAGGCATACCTGATGCTCATAATCGGGTTGTCCCTAGCGTTAATGGCTTACATATTCTTGAGCATTACGATACAAGTAAAGCTCAGCGGCGGCGGCTGACAATCATTCACCAAGGATTACTTTTCAACCCCAACTTGTAAGCTGCAAAGTTTGTCAGCAGATGAATCGGTGGAGTTATGAGCAGAACCGTCAAAGCGAGTTCCCAAGTAAGAAAGGACGGAGAAAGCAAGAGCGAAATGACTAGTGCGCCAACCACGAAGTCAACTTGATCCACGATCGGCAACAGATTTCCTGGCGCAATTCCGAGTCTTCTTTTTAGAAAAGCCCCAGCGAGGTCACCGAACAGGGCCCCCAACGACAACAGCAAACCGAAAATTAACGGGTAACCGAAAATCGCGCTCTCCAAGAGGCCGACGCCCGTGCCGACAGCTAAACCGACAAAAAAACCTCGGAAAGTCTTGTTCTTTCCAAAGATTGCTTTCCCATCCTTGAATTTTCTCCCTAAATCTATCGGCAACCCTCCTCCTGCGAGGACTGGAGCTGCATTCGCGCAGTACGCTGGAAGTATGAAGATTATCGCTTTGACAATCAGATGAGTTATCTCCATTTCTGCAGCTCCATCAGTGACTCGAACAGTCGTGCATCCCGGACTCGTCAATCCTCAGAAGGTGAGTCTTCGTCTGGAGTTTTCGAGGGTTTTTTTCCAGACTCATTTCCACTATTTGGGGGTTTTCGGTGGGTCTTAACGCGATTATAGCGCTGGCCCAGAATTTCTGAACTCTTGTGGCAACAGGCTCCACGCTCACGGGAACGTGGTCAAGAACGCTGTGAACTTGACTCGTTATGAGAACTGCGATTTTATTTATCTTGGCGGTCTGAGCCAACACTGCTAGCTGTCTGTTCAGTTCCCGATTCAATTCAAACGTTTTCGGTGGGGACTCTGAGACTATTAGGCGGTACAGCGATGTGAACGTGTCGAAGATCGTGAGTGCAAAGTTGTTTGTGACATATTCGGTCAAATGATCTATGATTGCTGCTTGTTCGCGAAAGCCACGGGGCTTCGCCAGGACAATAAATTCGGCTGTTTCCGCGAACTGTTTCGCCGTTATCTGGGTGAGCCGCTCAACTGAGAACGTATCGTCGCAGTCAACGAATAATGTTTTGCGGCCTCGCTTCGCACAATTCACGGCACATTGCATTGCAAGAGTGGTTTTCCCAGTTTCGGCTTCGCCGTAGATGAGGCTAATGCTCTCAGCTGGGAGACCTCCGCCCAAGTACTCATCGATTGTTTTGCTGCCTGTTGGAATGTTTCCCGGCACTTTTGCGCACGTCAACAGATATAAACATCGAAACCCATAATTTGCTTTGCGTTCGAATGCCCTAGTACAAACAGGATTGTGGTATGAAAGCGAAAATAGCGGTTGTAACCGTTTGTGGGAAAGATTATTATTTGGTTGTCAACGAGTTGAAGAGGAGGAATACGGCTTTCCTGAGTCTAACTCCATATGAATCGATTCCCATAGAAATTGAAGTTGTCATCACGACGGAGAAAGAGAAACCCTTGGTAAAGCATCAAAGAGTACTCGCTTTCCAAGAGGGAACGCGCCCGGAAACGTTGATAAACGAGGCGCTAAGAATCCTTCAGGGAAAGTCGTTCTTTCAGAAAATCACAATAGGCGTGGATCCCGGCGAAGTCTTTGGGTTGGCAGTTCTGGCTGATGGTAAAGTTGTTGAAACAGGAAACTGTTTTAGCTTTGAAGAAACATCGGACAAGATAGCAAGTATCGTGAGGGACATCGAAGGCACTGCAGTCGAGTCTATTTCGGTGAAGATAGGCGACGGAGTTCCGCAGTGCACGGAAAATCTGTTGCGCATTCTAGACGAAACCTTGCCCGCGAGCGTTTCGCTGGAAAGCGTAAGTGAAGCTGGAACAAACCGCAGCCTGAACGAAGCGAAACATAGAAGAGGCTTGAGGGATATTGTTTCAGCCATACAGATAGCTGGAAGAAGAGGCTACAGATTTCAGAGGAGAAGAACAGATGAATCGAACAGTTAAAAAAGGGACAACTTTGCTGGTTGACGGACCAGCCTCGGTCACGGTGACCTCAGGCAAAGTGGAAGCGTTTGGTTCAGTCATTAGTGGAACGGCCAAGGTTGTCGTACGAGAAGGCAAGAGACTGCCCTTTGCAGTTGAAGAAACAGCTGCCTTCGAAATCGCATTGGGAGACACCGCCTCAGCAGAAGAAGTCGAAGGAAACACAGTTCCCGCTTCTTGGAATGAAGCATGCAAAGAGCTCCTGAGCTTGGAGAAAAAGCCCGTTACGGCGATGGTGCTTGGCACGGTTGATTCTGGAAAAACAAGCTTCTGCACGCTGCTAGTGAACAAAGCCTTGGCTCAAAAGAAGAAAGTGGCAGTTCTGGACGGAGATTTGGGTCAATCAGACATAGGCCCGCCATCCACAGTCGCCTATGCTTTTGTCACGCGGCCAATAACCGATTTGTTCAGTCTGCGTGCGAAAAACGCTTTCTTCATAGGGGAGACCTCTGCAAGCAAAGTTACGGATAAAGTAATCGCGGCGCTGGCCTCCTTGAAAAAGGAAATCTTGGCCAACAACCCCGAATTTGTGGTGATAAACACTGACGGCTGGGTTGAAGGAGAATGTGCTGTGAAGTACAAGATTCAACTCATGGGCGAGCTTGACCCGGATGTCATCTTCTGTGTACAACAGAAAGACGAACTTGCACCTCTCGTTTCCGGACTCGAGAAGTTCAAGAAAGTTATCGTTGAGTCCCCTTCTGCCATAAGGCAAAGAGACATCGACAAGCGTAGAAGCCTGCGCGAACTTGGCTACATAAAGTACTTGGGAAATGCAAAGGTGCAGTCACTCTCGTTGAGCTGGCTGACATTTGAGGGAAACGAACTCTTTGACATATGCAAGACTCACATGAACGCTAGACAGGCAAGCAAGATTTACGAGCTTCTAGGGATGAAGCCTCTGCAACTCTCCGAGCTGAGCGACAAGCTCTGTGTAATCATCGGCAGGAGACGTTGGATTGATGCTGAAAACATCAGGAAAGTCGAGGAATACACTAAGAAGAAGGTTGCCGTAGTTCGGAAGGGTGAAGAAGAAGGACTGCTCGCAGGCGTGTTTGACTCGAACAGGAAGTTTCTCGGTCTAGGCGTCCTGCAGGAGATTGATTATCTGAGGAAAAGCTTGAAGATCTCTACACCCGTTTCGGAAGATATCTGCGTGCTTGCCTTGGGAAAGGTGAAGCTCGACAAGAACATGAAAGAAGTTCCAATCACTCAGGAAGAAAATCAGATGGATTTTGCATCGTTCAAGAAACTTTTCTGAAGAAACGTCGAAGTGCCGGTGAAATTGCTTCTTCTAGTGGCAGATTCTCAGGCTGTCGAGTATCCACTATAAAAAGGAACTGTCGACAATAGGGCGTGTAGAAACGATAGTCTAGAAAAATCATTGCTGCCCTGTCCTCAAATGTTCTTTATGGCCGACCAGCGCGCGCATTTCTGGCAAGTTCATTCATTTCTATCCCAGAGGCGTCTCGATGGGCAGAGCATGTTTATCGGGCATTCCTTGCACAGGGGGACTCTTGCTTTGCAGTATTTTCTTCCGTGTGAGATTAGCAATACGTGAACTTGCAAGTAGTCTCTTGGATCGTAAACTGACTGGAGCGCTTTGCGAACCGCTTCGTAGTTTCCTTTTGTTGGAGCCAGGCCCAACCGTTTTGAAACGCGGTTTACGTGAGTGTCAACCGGGATGGTGTTCTGTTTCGCGCTGAAAAGAAGGACGACGTCGGCCGTCTTCGGTCCAACGCCTGGAAATTGCATGAGTGTTCTTCTTGCTTCTTCGGTTGGCAGTGAAAGAATCGATTTCAGGTCTCCGTAATATCTTTCCAGAATGGTTTTTGAGACGTGTTTTATTGTTTTGGCCTTGTTTCTGTACAACCCTGCAACTCTCAAGCATTCTTCAATTTCCTTCTCCTCGGCCTTCGCGAGCACTTCGGGGGTTATTTTGAACCTGTTCGAGAGGTTTTCGAAGGCTCTTGCAGTGTTTCTGTCGGCTGTGTTCTGTGAAATTATCGTAACAATCAGCGTTCTAAAAGGGTCTTCGGCTGAGGTTATCCACTTTGGCATGGTGAAGGTTTTTCGAAGTATTTCCAGAATTTTCTTCGGACGGTTGTCCGCCATTTGGTTGCCTCGGTTTTTGAAAGTGATAAATAGTGAGTGTGTGAAGCTACTAATAAGCGATGGAGAGTTGGTCATGGAACGTGCGCGGGTCGTGAAGGATGAGATAGTTGAGCAGAACATGCACTTCCTTGCGGTTTACATGGAGGCCAAGAATTCCTGTCTGGTTCTGTTGAGTGAAAGAGAGGATAAGCTTGGAACGCTGGCAATTGCCGTTCCAAGACCGAAGGATTTGTTGGGGCCTCCTTCATCGTCGATTCTTCTGGGGGATAGGAACACGATTTCGGCTAGAATGTTCGCTGAGAACTTGGCTGAAAGAAAGGGCAAGATAGCTTTGGTTTCTGTTTATTTGGAATCGATGGATGAAAGACAGGCGCAGTCGATTTTTAAGAAGCTTATAGACAGGGTTGATCATGGCGAACCGCAGAGGGAGGGAGTAATGGCGTGAGTTTCAGAGACTTCATCAAGATGTCAGAAGGGGAAGGAGATGTTCTGCACGTGAGAGAGGAGGTCTCCCCCCGTTTTGAAATCTCTTATGTTTCGAAGAGGTTTGACGAGGATGGTCCGATTCTCCTCTTCGAAAAGGTAAAAGGCAGTGATAGGAGGATCGTGGCTAACGTTTGCGGGACGCGAAAGAGAATGTGCAAGGCGCTCGATGATGGTCAAGATGGGCTCTGTGAAAAATTGATGAAGGCTTGGCGTTCACCGAAGAAACCGAAGTTAATTGAAAAGGGTGCTGCAAAAAAAGTTAAGGTTGTTGACTTGTCAAGTGTTCCGATTTTGACGCACTTTGAAAAAGATGCAGCTCCGTACATCACTTCGGGTGTTGTTCACGCGCGAAGCCTCGATGGGAGAATCGAGAATGTCTCCGTGCATCGTCTTCAAGTCTTGGATAAGAATCATCTGGCGATTAGGTTGGTTCCGCGGCATCTTTTTAGGCTGTGGCGGATGGCGAAAGAGGCGGGTAAAGATCTTGACGTTGCGATTTCCATCGGTGTTCACCCCGCGGTCTTGCTGGCTGCTTCGTCTCCTCTTCCTTTCGGAGTTTGCGAGTTTGACGTTGCCAATGCTCTGATGGGCGGTGGGTTGCGTTTGATTGAGTGTGAAGACGTTGGAGCCTGTGCACCTGCTGATGCGGAACTGGTGCTGGAAGGCAGGATTTCGGCGGTACAAGAGGTGGTTGAGGGTCCTTTCGTGGACGTTACAGGAACGTATGATGTGCAGAGGAAGCAGCCCGTCGTCACCGTCGTTGGTATCCTGCAGCGGGAAGACTATGTCTATCATGGGCTTCTGCCTTCTGGGGCAGAGCACAGGCTTCTGATGGGGGTGCCGCATGAGGTACTCATCTGGGAGGCGGTTTCGAAGGTCGTGCCAAAAGTTCATGCTGTTAACCTTTCTGCTGGTGGGTGTGGATGGTTGCACGCGGTGATTTCCGTCGAGAAACAGCTTGACGGTGATGGGAAGAACGTTTTGTTGGCGGCTTTTGCTGCTCATCCCAGTTTGAAACATGCTGTTGTCGTGGATCCGGATATCGACGTGTTTGATGCTTCCAGTGTCGAGTGGGCCATTGCGACGAGGTTCCAAGCTGGCAAGGATTTGATCGTCGTGAATAACGCGCGCGGGTCAACGTTGGACTCTTCCGCAGATCAGGAAACGGGTTCAACGACGAAGGTGGGAGTCGACGCGACCAGGCCTTTTGCTAAGCCTAAGGAAAAGTTTGAGAGGGCAAGAATTCCGGTTTCGAAGAAAACGGAAGCGGTTGTCCGCGGGCTGAATGGTCTGTAGGCAGAGTGGACGCTGCAGAGTTTATATATTCAGGTGAGTTTCTCATAGAGGGTTCGGTGGTCGAGTTGTCGAAGGATGAAGCCAGGGAGAAAGAGGGCGAGATGTCGTTAAAGGTTGAGGACGTGATGGTGAAAGACGTAGTCACTATTGATGATGACGTGACGGTTAAGGAAGCTGCTGACGTCATGAACAAGTTTGAGATTGGCTGTTTGATCGGTGTTAGAAAAGGAAAGGCTATGGGAATCTTGACCGAAAGAGATATTTTAAAGCGGATTGTCGCGGGAGCGAAAGATGCGACAAAAACTAAGGTCAGGGATGTGATGACGAGTCCGCTGGTCGTTGCCGAGCCGAGTATGGATTTGGGAGAGGCCGTGAAGTTGATGTTTCAGATGAAAATCAAGAAGTTGCCCGTGGTTGATGGAAAGCGTCTCGTGGGGCTGGTGAGCTTGACTGATATTGCTCGTTTTCAGCCGCAGGTCATCTCGATATTGAAGCAACTTGCCGCAAAACAAGCTGCGCCGAAAGGCATAAAGAAGATCATTGATCGCTATGTCGTCTAGGCTTACTCTTGCAGCTTTTCGCGTTTTCCGTTGGCGAGGTTTAAATGCTGAGATGCGATTCTACCGTTTTTGATGAAGAAAACGGTGTTGTTGAAGGTCGATCCTGAGGCCCCCGATATCGAGAAGGTCCGTATTGCGGCGAAGTTCGTCAGATCGGGCGGTTTAGTGGCTTTTCCGACGGAGACCGTGTATGGCTTGGGAGCTGATGCTTTGAATGCGGCGGCTGTTTTGGCGCTTTTTGAGGCGAAGAAGCGTCCGCTGGATAACCCGCCGATAGTGCACGTCTGTGATGTCAAGGATGTTTACTGGGTGGCCAGAGAGGTTCCAGCGAGGGCTGAGCTGTTGATGAGGTTGTTCTGGCCTGGGCCGTTGACTTTGATTTTGAAGCGTTCAAAGGTTGTGCCCGACGTGGCCGTGGCGGGTTTGGACACGGTTGCTGTGAGGATGCCCAGGCATAAGGTTGCGTTGGCTTTGATTAGGGAAAGCAGCTGTCCGATTTCGGCGCCGAGCGCTAACCTCGCGGGGAAGCCGAGTCCGACGTTGGCGAATCATGTCTTGGACGATTTGGACGGGAGGATAGATGCGGTCTTGGATGGTGGTGCAACGGTTGTCGGCGTCGAGTCCACTGTTCTGGACGTGACGGTTGATCCTCCTCAGGTTTTGCGTCCAGGTGGGACGCCGTTTGAGGCGTTGAAGGAGGTTTTGGGCTGTGTGGAGCTTAATCCTGCTGTAGCGGCTGAGAGGCCTGTGCCCGTTGGGGAGGTTCGTTCACCCGGACTGAAGCATAAGCATTATGCGCCCGATGCTAACGTGGTCGTGGTTGAAGGCGAATTATCTGCCATAGTCGGAAAGGTGAACGAGTTGGTGGCGTATTATTTGAAGAGGGGGAGCAGAGTGGGAGTTTTGTGTACGGCTGAGACTGCTGGATCCTACAGGGCTGATGTTGTGAAGTCTCTAGGAAGCAGAAGCGATTTGGGAAGTGTGGCTCGGAGCTTGTTTGCGCTTTTGCGGGAGTTTGACTTCGAGGGTGTAGACATCATAGTGGCTGAGGGTGTGCCTCTCGAGGGACTTGGACTGGCGGTCATGAACAGGCTGAGAAGAGCTTCCGGATACAAGATTGTCAAAGCAAGCTGAAGCCTTTTTTGGAACGTGTTCTCCTCAACATGTCGGTAAGCGCGCGCGGGTTAGCCTGTGACTCGTGCGCCGTGCCCCCGGCTTTTTGTTTTTGCATCCGTTGTAATGTTGCGTTGTGACTGGCCCCACGGAAAAATTGGGAAACGCAAGTCGACTTTTTTGTGGTTTTGTCTCGGTTGCGGACTTTTCCCGAAACACACTTATTTGATTGAGTTGCTGATAGAAGCAGAGTGGGAGGAGAATGGCGGAGATTGTGGAGTGCGTGCCGAACTTCAGCACTTCAGACGCTGAAGTCGTGCAGTCCATTCTTGGGGAGCTTAAGAAAACGAAGAACGCCTTTTTGCTCGATTGTTCTTTTGACGACTATTACAACAGGCTTGTAGTTTCTTTCGTCGGGGACAAGAAGTCTGTGCTTGAGGCTGCGTTGAAGATGGCCTTCAAGGCTGTGGACCTGATTGACATGAAAAAGCACAGGGGGCAGCACCCTCGAATCGGTGCGGTCGACGTTGTCCCTTTTGTACCGTTAAAAAACGTCACGGTTGACGATTGTGTCGAACTCTCGAAGAGGTTCGGCAAGAGCCTTGCCGAAAAATGCCTCGTGCCAGTATACCTGTACGGCACGGCTTCTGCGAGGCCTGAGCGAAAAGATCTGGATTGGATCCGTGAGGGCGACTACGAAAGCCTCGCTGAAATGATTGTGAAGCCTGAGCGCAAGCCGGATTACGGGCCCGCCAAGCCTCATCCAACCGCGGGCGCCACGATAACAGGCGCGCGCAGGGTTATGGTGGGCTTCAACGTCAACATTGGAACCGCGGACTTGAAGGTTGCCAAGAAAATAGCCCGGGCCTTGCATGCGAGTAAGGGCGGTCTCTCCAACGTCAAGGCGATGGCCGCCTTCCTCCCAGAGAAGAATCTCACGCAAATCGGGATGAGCATAAGTGATTTTGAAAAAACTCCACTCTACCGCGTCTACGAGGTGCTCAAGGTTGAGTGTGCACGTTACAACGTGCCTATAGTTGGTTCAGAGTTCTGCGGCATGGCCCCGCTGAAAACTCTCATCGACACTGTCGGATACTACCTTAAGGTTGACAACCTGACGGAGGAGCGCGTCCTGGAAATGGCCGTGTATGATGCTGTCGGAAAAGGCGGTGTATTTGAGTAGAGCTGTGAAGGCGAGGACGCGACAAAAACTAGACCTGCTCGTCGTGAACGCGGCTGAGCTCGTCACGGTTTCCGGAGAGGCTCAGAAGTCGCGGACGGGAAAGCAAATGCAGGAGCTCGGAATAATACGCGACGGAGGCCTGGCCGTCAAGGATGGGCAAATCGTCGCCGTGGGAAAAACCGCAGACATTACTAGGGCCTACAAGGCCGAAGACGTCGTGAGCGCAAACGGAAAAATCGTTCTTCCGGGCTTCGTTGACCCTCACACGCACCTTGTGTTCGCCGGTTCACGGGAAGACGAGTTTCAGATGCGAATCGCAGGCGCCTCTTACATGGACGTCCTCAACGCGGGCGGCGGCATTCTGAGGACGGTCAGAGAAACCAGAAAGGCGAGCTTTGAAAAACTCGTCGAGCACGGCACAGAAACGTTGGATGCAATGTTGGAACACGGGACAACGACTGTTGAAGCGAAGAGCGGCTACGGCTTGACGACGAAAGACGAGGTGAAAATGTTGGAGGTTGTTAAACGTTTGAATCAGCTGCACAGCGTCGACATCGTTCCAACCTTTCTCGGGGCCCACGCTGTTCCCCCGGAATTCGACAACAACCTGCAAGGCTACGTTAGCTTGGTCACCGAGGAAATGATCCCCCGAGTGGCAGAGAAGGGACTGGCAGAGTTCTGTGACGTCTTCTGCGAGAAAGGGGTGTTCAGTCTTGAACAGACGAGACGCATCTTGACCATAGGCAAGAACTCAGGCCTAAAACCCAAGGTTCACGCGGACGAGATGAGCTGCCTAGGCGGGGCAGAGCTCGCAGCAGACATCGGAGCGGTTTCAGCAGATCACTTGCTCTTCTCCTCTGAAGAAGGCATCAGGGCAATGGCTGACAAGGGCGTCGCCGCCATTCTGCTGCCTGCAGCCGCTTTCAGCCTAATGACCAACCGATATGCAGATGCACGCGCCATGATTGACTGCGGAGTCCCCGTGGCTTTGGGCACGGACTTCAACCCGAACTGCTGGGTTGAAAATCAACAGTTGATAATAGGGCTTGCCTGCCACTTCATGAAGATGACGCCTGCTGAAGCCATTACGGCGACCACGATTAACGCTGCGCACGCTGTGAGCCGGGCAGACGAGGTCGGCAGCCTTGAAGTTGGAAAGAAGGCTGACATCGTCCTACTGGACGCGCCTAACCACAAGTTTCTAGGGTACCGATTCGGCGTGAACCTGGTTGACAAGGTGATCAAGAACGGAAGGATCGTGGTTGACAGGGAGACAAGTCACAGCGAATTTCGGCTCATGGAAGAACAGAAAATGTAAACGCGCCATCGCGCCCCTACCCTCAAACAGGTTAGACGCGGGCAAAGAATTAAAGTGCGCCGCCCTATTCTTGGTTCATGGTGAACGCCGTTGGTTGAGCTACATAAGCCCATCCACTGCTTGACCGGACAGGAACTACACTGCAGAAATTGGCAGATCGAAGGCATTCTGCGCATGCTCTGCAACGTTGTAGACCCGGAAGTGGCTAAGGATCCCGAACGACTCATCGTCTATGGAGGAACAGGAAAAGCTTGTCGGAACTGGGAGTGTTTTGACCGTGTCGTCGAAACGCTCGAGGAACTCGAACCCGACGAAACGTTGCTTGTTCAAAGCGGAAAACCGGTTGCGGTTTTCAGGACGCACGTGTGGGCTCCCAGAGCCTTGATCGTTAATTCGATGCTTGTGCCAAAATGGGCCACTTGGGACTACTTCTACGAGTTGGAGCAGAAGGGCCTGATCATGTACGGTCAGATGACTGCCGGGTCCTGGGCGTACATTGGAACACAGGGGATTCTGCAGGGTACTTACGAAACGATGGCCGCCGTTGCGAAGGAGCACTTTGGAGGAAGCCTCCGCGGAAGAGTCGTTTTGACTGCGGGTCTGGGTGAAATGGGAGGTGCACAACCTCTGGCGGTGACGATGAACGATGGCGTCGCCTTGGTCGTGGAGGTTGACAAGCGAGCGATTGAGCGCAGGATTAAATTCAAGTATCTGGAAACATGGACCGACAGCTTGGACGAAGCCGTTGACTTGGCTCTAGAAGCAAAACGTGAGCGCATCCCGAGAAGTATCGGTTTACTCGGTAACGCTGCGGAAGTGCACCCTGAACTATTGAGACGAGGCATAATCCCCGACGTCCTGACCGATCAGACAAGCGCGCACGACCCTCTGAACGGTTATTATCCAGCCGGCCTGAGCAAGGAAGAGGCGGATGAACTGAGAAAGGGTGACCCGAAAGAGTACTGTAGGCGAGCCAACGAGAGCATGCGTCTGCAGGTCGAAACCATGGTCAAGATGATGCGGAAAGGCGCGATAACGTTTGATTACGGAAACAACCTGCGGGAACAGGCTAGCAAGGCTGGCTTCAAAGAGGCTTTTGCTTTTCCAGGCTTCGTGCAGCGATACGTTAGGCCGATGTTTTGCGAAGGGAAGGGGCCGTTCCGCTGGACCTCGCTCGTGGGCAACGAGAACGACATTTACAAGCTGGACGACGTGCTTCTGAAGGACTTTGCCTATAACAAGGAGCTGTGCCGCTGGATAATGAAGGCCAGGGAGCGGGTCAAGTTTCAAGGTTTGCCGGCAAGGGTCTGTTGGCTTGGCTTCGGTGAAAGGGCAAGATTCGGAAAAACCATTAACAGCATGGTGGCAGACGGCAGCCTTTCTGGGCCAGTGTGGATAGGCAGGGATCACTTGGACGGTGGGAGCGTTGCTTCACCGAACCGTGAGACCGAAGGCATGAAAGACGGAAGCGACGCAATTGCGGACTGGCCCATACTCAACGCTCTAATAAACGCCGTGGGTGGAGCAACATGGGTCAGCGTGCACCACGGCGGCGGCGTCGGAATAGGCTACAGCATCCACGCTGGAATGTGTTTAGTAGCCGACGGAACCGAAGAAATGGAACGCCGAATAGTGACAGTGCTGACGACAGACCCAGGAATGGCGATAGTCAGACACGCAGACGCTGGCTACGAAAAGGCGCAGAGAATTGCAAAAGAGAAAAACGTTAAAATGCCAATGTTGAAATAGGCGGTCCAGCTCGTCAGAACAAAACACTGCCCAAAGGCTTAGCATCAAGTCCATTCATGAGCACGCGCGAGATTTTAGTTTCAAGCCTAACGCGCGCGCTAACTTATTGGGTGATTGACAACCCTGAAGCAATCTGTGATTTTGTCAATTCTGAGATTCGGAAAGAATGGGAAGCAGACGCTAGAAGTGAGCATAGAGACCTAAACGATGACCCGTGGCTGAAGACTCTGACAAAACGTAGATGGCACTTAGAAATAATGGATATAACCCAAATCAATCTAGCGCGCGCTAGCACATTCAGACTAACGTGATTGCCTAAGACCGTCCTTCGCCCGATGCTGAAGCGTGCCAAGGCCAATAGCTGGAATTGCGGCGACAGTGTGCGGTAATGCGATCTGCCCGATGGAG
>Ga0187770_10000372_pt1 | contig 21825 bp, 22 predicted proteins | sample 0116_SJ02_MP02_2_FD_133154 | JGI IMG/M metagenome (GOLD analysis project Ga0187770, IMG submission 133154) | Tropical peat soil microbial communities from peatlands in Department of Meta, Colombia - 0116_SJ02_MP02_20_MG | ecosystem: Environmental > Terrestrial > Soil > Wetlands > Peat | place...
GGGGCAACGTCTGTGGCTGTTTTTTTCGGCATAAGGCAGATCTTCCTGCTCTTCCCCGAGGCGTACGTCGACATTCTCACGGGGTGCGTCATCCTTTACTTCTCGTACAGGTTCCTCAGGGGGTTCAAACGATACTACTTCGGCAAGCGCTCCTTCCGGGCCAAGATGGAGAAGATGGAGTCAGAGGTGCTAGAGAAGGACCTCGACAGATACGGGAAAGAGAAGCCCACGGTCATGCCCTTCTCGGCACTGAACGCGCTCCCAGTGTACGTCATCACCCTCACGGAAGGGTTTGAGGCGAGCCTTGTCCTCAGTGCGGCCGGTGCCTTCAACCTGGAATGGACGCTCGTAGGGGCGGGAGTGAGCCTCCTGGTGCTTGTCGTGATATCCGCAATCTCGTACGATTACCTGATCAGGGTCCCCCGATGGGGGCTCGACCTCCTCGCAGGGAGCATTCTGCTGACTTTCGGTTCCTTCTTCCTGGCTTCGGGCCTCTACATGATCTTCTTCGGCGGCTCGTAGAAGGGACTATTCTCCATATTCTCTGACGGCAGAGCTTAGCTCCCCTGCGATCCGACGAAGAGTCGCCGGCCCGAAGCCCCATTCGACCCCCGCGGCCTCGAAGAGCTCAGGGAGAGAGCGGGCGCAGCCTAGTGACAGAGCGCTCTTGTACGCCTCGATGGCGTCCTTCGGATTATTTCGGTAGCGAGACCAGATGCCCAGGGCCCCGGTGAGCGCTATACCGTACTCAATGTAGTAGAACGGTACCTCGAAAAGATGGAGCTGACGCTGCCACCTGTAGGCCCTGCTGCTCTCCAGTCCTTCGTACGACTCGAGCCCGCAGAAACGATTGAAGGTAGCTACCCATGCCTTCGCCCTCTCGTCCTTCGAATGCACAGGGTGTGTGTAGACCCAGTGCTGAAATGCGTCTATGGTGGCAACCCATGTGAAGAGCTTGACGTTTTCCACGGCCTCCTTCCAGTTCGAGCGCTTGGCGTCCTCCCTGTTGTAGAACACTCCCTCGTAATGCTCTCCAGTGATTATCTCCATCGTCATGGACGCGACTTCAGAGAACTCGTTTGGCATGTTCGCGCCACCGTTAAAGAAGGGGAGCATCGCCTTGCGCATCAGGAAAGTGTGGAAGCTGTGGCCGCACTCGTGCAAAAGCGTCCTCACATCCTCCTCCTTTCCCACGGCGTTCATGAAGATGAAGGGGAGCCTCACCTCGGAGAGCTCTTCCTGGTAGCCTCCTGGTGCCTTACCCTTCCTGCTTTCAAGGTCCAGGAGCTGTAGGTCCACCATGCGCTGGAAATATGAAGAGAGTTCCGTGTCTACACTCGCCAGAACTCTCGCGGTGCCCGACATCAGGGCTGGGACCTGATCGAAAGGCCGAAGTGCCTCCCGACCAGCGGGGTCGACTTCCAAGTCCCAGGGCCTAAGTACGTCGATTCCCATTCGCTCAGCCCTCGCCCTGTCAATGTCTCGGCTCAGAGGTACGATCGCCTCTTCTACACCCTTGTGGAACTCTTCGCAGTCAGCAGGAGTGTAGTCGAACCTGTCCTTCTTTACGAATATGTAGTCTCTGTAGTTGTCGAATCCCGAGTTGCTCGCAGCCTTGTCACGTAGGGCGACCATCTCCGAATATATCGAGTCGAGGGCTTCGCTGTCAACGAGCGCCCTGCCGCTTGAGAGCCGCCATGCCTCTTCCCGGACTGCCCTGTTCGGCACTTCGTAGAACTTGGACATCTGTTCTAGTGTCCGCTCCTGTCCGCGGAAGCTTACCGTCATCGCGCCGGTCGTTCTGTAGTACTCTTGCGACAGGCCCGAATCCTTCTTCTCCAAGTCTACGTTCTCCTCCCTGAAGATCGAGACGGCGCTTTGCCGGCGCCTGTCTTCAAGGCCGTAGACCTGCCCTGGGAGCTGACCGCGAAACTGAGATGCAACGTACCTCTGAAGGAGCTTGAAGCTTGCCAGCTTTAGCTTCGGCTCATAGAACTCGGTGTATTCCTCGTAGGCTTTGGTGTAATCAGGGTTGTCTGTCTGCCTGGTGCTGTTGAAGTACCTCACCGCTCGCTGTTCGTAGAGATAGGCGTCTAGTTCCGCTTCGTCGAGGAGCCAACTCTCCAGGTCTGCCTCTGAACTAAGGGGGCGGCTGTCCAGCTCTTCGAAGACCCTGTTGAGATCATCCCATACAAACTTCATGTCCTGCGGAAGGTAACGCCGTTTGAACTCGCGGGGGAGGGCCGAGTAGTCGAAGACCAATTACTGGTTGCCCTCCGCGGAAAGTCGATCATACTTATGCTTCACTGAAACGCCCCGACAGGAAGCGCTCGATACCCTTATGCGCCTTCGTCCTGGAGGCGCGAATGCTGGCCCTTCTGTTGGCAGGGAACCCGATTATAGCCGACGTCCCCGTCACTCTGGTCCTCCTCATCTGGATGGGGTTCGTCCTGTTCTTCGCCTCAAGGTGGCTGTACAACTTCGTCCTGAAGCGGGGATGGGACCCGAAGAGGGGGACATATCTTGGACGTAAATTCGTGCACATATTCGGGGCGGGAATCGTGGCTGTCATCCTTCCATTCGAGTTCCACGAGCCTTACTTCCCTTTCGCCTTTGCAATGTTGCTTGCGCTGTTGACGTTCACCCTGCACAGGACAGGCCATGTCCTCCACTGGTTCCAAGATCCGGCGAACTATTCAGAGACATACTTCGCGCTGACATGGGGATTTGCCGTGTTAGTCACCTGGTTCTTAGACCAGACATTCCTGCTGGCCGTGGTCCCCACACTGTTCATGGCGTGGGGGGACGGGGTGACCGGCGTAGTCAGGAACCTCATGTACAAGAAACGAACAAAGGCCTGGGAGGGATCAGTTGCCATGCTCCTCGTCTGCCTCCCCGTGGGGGCGTTGTTGGGTGTCGCAGGGGTCATCGCTGGAGTGCTTTCCACCGCGGTGGAGAGACTCGAAGGAATCGATGACAACCTCAGCATCCCCATCGTCAGCCTATGCGTGCTCATACCCGCCTGGGCACTCAAGTTGAACATGCCGCTATTCTGAATAGCTCCTTTAGGGGGCAGAAACGTTTCCCGACCACTCTACTGCAATGGGTGAGAGATAACGATGAGGACCGACCGCTCGAATTCTTTGCTGTCCGCCCGTGATTTATACGGAGGTGCGACGGTGGTCAGCCGTTAGTCTGATGCCGAAGGGGATGCTTCTGTGCGAATCGCTCACAAAGGTGTACCGAGACTCGAAGGGTAGGAAGGCGCTTGACTCGGTCAATTTTGAGGTGCCTTCGCATGGGATATTCTCTCTGATAGGAATGAACGGGGCGGGAAAGACCACCCTCGTAAGAATTTTGGCGACCCAGTTAGAACCGACAGCTGGGAGGGCCACCATCGATGGGCTCGACGTCATCTCTGACGCGAAGAAGATCAGGGAGCGCGTCGCCTGCATCCCTCAGGAGGCAAGGACTATCCCTTGGATGACGCCCAAGCAGACCGTCCTCTCATACCTGCTCTGGAGGGGTGTAGGATACGACGAAGCCGGCCGGAAGGCAACCGAGGCGCTTGCCGAAATAGGGCTTGAGTCTCAGGTGGACCTCCTCAACAGGCGCCTGTCGGGGGGAACGAAGAGGAAGGCCCTCGTTGCGACAGTCCTCTCGTCTGAAGCGGACATCATATTCTTAGACGAGCCCACGACTGGACTCGACCCGATCTCCAGGCAGGAGCTCTGGACCTCCCTCACGAAGCTCGCCGAACATCGCTTCCTCATACTGACAACGCATTATCTTGAGGAGGCTGAGAGATTGGCGAACGTCATCGGGATACTACATCGGGGGGAACTGGTAGGGATTGGAAACCTCGACCAGCTGAGGTCGACTCTCAAGTACCAGTACAGCCTGATGATCACCTCAGAAACCACTCTGCCTGCCGTCAGGGATGGGCTTGTAACCAAGGCGAGGACGGGCCAGACGCAGATACTCACTGACGAGTCAGAGGCGTACGATATCTCGCGGTCGCTTTTGGAGAAGGGGGCGAAGTTCTCCATGAGCAGGGTCTCTCTCGAGGACATTTTCTTCCATCTGGTCCATAGGACGGGTCAGGGGGATTCCGATTGAAGGCCTGGGGGAGGGAGGTGCTTGCATCGGTGCTTGTCAACTCAATCTACGAGATGAAGAACTATCCTGTCGTCCTTCTGAACACGGTCCTCTCCCCCCTTTCGTTCCTGATCGTTATCACATTTGTCAGCAAGGGCCAGCTCATTGGGGAAGCCATCGAAGGGGGCTTCATCATGAGCATGTTCCAGAGCGGAATGTCCCTGCAGGGGGACCTTTCGCACCTTAAGAATGACTTCAAGCTCCAGGACATGGTGGTCAGCTCTCCGACCACTCCGAGCGCCTACGTGACAGGCATGGCTTTGGGAGAAATAATCTACTCCTTACCCGCCCTCGCGGTGCTTACGATCTTGGCTGCGATCTACATCCAACCTGGACTCGTCGAGTCCTTGGAACTCCTCGCGGTGTTCCTCCTGATGTTTCTTGGATCCGTCGCCATGGGATTCACTCTCTCAACCTTTTCCAGCGACATAGTGCAGAGCTTCGCATTTTCCAGGCTCATCTCGACGGTGTTCGCCACGCTCCCTCCCGTTTACTACCCGATAACGTACATCCCATTGCCCTTCAGATATGCCGCCTACCTGTCGCCAACGACTTATGCGGGGGAGATAGCCCAGAGCTCGACTGGCCTGATCCAGCTTTCTGTCACAGACGTCTTCTTGGCTTGGACCATCCTCCTAGCGGTGAGCATAGCTCTGCTGTTGGTGGCTGTAAACAAAGCAAGGTGGAGGGACGTCTGAACTCAGGCCGGCGTCTGGCAATTCCCGTCCGGAGGCCGAGCAATGCCTTATAGCTCTGGGTCAATCCTTTGCTCTCGTGAGGGGCCCCCTCTCAACTGAACAACTCTCTTTGATCTTCGGGTTCCATCCCAGCGTGCGCTTCGTCACAGTGGTGAATGAAGACGGCGCCGTCCTGGATTCAGTCAAGCGTGCCGGCCTGAACCCGATAGAGCCACCGGAAGAAACCCGCAAGATGATGCAGCGTTGGGCCGATGCCAGGAATCTGGCAGCTGGTTCGGACGAGTTCTATGGAAAGATGAAGACCATTATCATAAGGAGAGAAAAGCTGACCGAGCTGCTTTTTCCTCTGACTGGTTTCATGGTTGTCATCGTCGTTCATCCTGCATTTCCCCTTGACAAGACAGCTCATCTCGAGAATCTTCTGAGAAACCTGAAAGTTGGTGGAGACGAATGGCGGGGGGCATGAACGGCGCGGTTCCGTTCTCAGGTCAGACGAACTCCTTCGAAAGTGCCCCGGGCGAGACTGGGACGTGGTTTACAATGTCCAAGTCGGCTGGTTTAATAGACAAGTTTGTCTTGTGATCCATCACGTCAGCTAGCGACGTCAAGACGCCTAGCCTCTTGGCACTATCCGAGGGCGAGGTCCCGGTCTGGTACGGACGCCAGGCGTTCAAATCATTTCTGGGATCTATCATCTTTGGTTTTTTGCTCTTGGCCCTTGGCTTGGGGACGCTGTTCTTCGGCACCACCTACGGACTGGGGTTCTTCTCATTCATGGCACTTGTTGACTGGGTGCTTGTCGCCCTTTACGTAATCAATTCCGAGTATTTCGTATCCAATCGTAGGGTCTTCGTCAAGTACGGCATCATCGGTCGGACATCCAATGATCTGAAGATTGAATGGATATCAGGTACAATAATCCACCAGGGATTGTTCGGCCGAATGCTGAACTTTGGAGACTTGGAGTTCACAGGCGCAGGAGTGAGCAAAGTGAGAATGCATGGGGTATCCGACGTGTTGATGGTCAAAAGCATTGTCGAAAACACAATCCAAAGCAACGTCAGCCGTTCCCAGCCGCCAGTCCAGTTGAGTCAAACCGCTTCCTTACCGACTCCGCCGCAGACCACCTTAAACCAGCAATACAAGTTCTGCCAATTCTGTGGGTCTAGGATGCCGTCTCCAGCGGTTTTCTGCCCAAGTTGTGGCAAGCAACAACTGTGAAAGGTCTGGAATGGTTGTGCTTGAGAGGGGGTCGCCGGGCGAGATAGGGGAGGGGAAGCGAGGCATGAATGCCTCGGGCGTTTGCCTGGAAACCAAACAGACCTATCGAGCTTCCTGGAGTCTCGTTTGAGCTCCTGGGAGGAGTTGCTCAACTCTTTCTAATTGTAATCTGAATACTTCCTCGCCCTTGTTGAACCAAGCCTCGCGCGCTTCGTCGAAATTGAGCCAGGCCTCCTTATGGTAATCCCAAGTTAGGAGTGTCCTTTGGTAAGAGCTGGCCGCGTCGTAGAAGTAATTTTCCTCCTCCAAGAACCTGTTCACGGTTAGGTTGGCAATTGCTGATTCTGGTGCCCCGGGCGAGATTTGAACTCGCGTCGCTAGCTGTCTCCCAAACACGTCGAGAGGCTAACATGCTTGACCGGGCTACACCACCGGGGCTAGGTCGACCCTCTCAGACCCGTGCTTATAGTGGTTCTACAGAAGAGGTATCGGTCTTCGCTCAGACCCCCGACAAGATAGAGGAGTAGGGCGGCTTCACGCGAGACTTCCGGTTCGGATAGAAAGCGAAGGGCGCGAAGTCAGATTAATGTTGGTCTGCAACCGACGGGACCTGAACCTGCGTCACGGGCGAAGGCGGGGACGAACCTCCATCTGCTAGGGCTTGGTGTACTTGCGTTGCAACCTTAGGTGCCCCACCGGGGCTCGGCCAGGCCTCGCTGAAAGGAGTTCAAGTGATTTTGCGGGTTCACACTGACACGACACCCACGGCCGCTGAGATTTCCCACTCGGTTGTTTTGATCTAATTGGCCGATGGGGTCCAAGACCAGTTGTTGCCCGGTGTACTTGCCCTGAAAACGACCCGAAAACGGGGGTGCAACCTCTAAACGAACCCGGTAGGGTTCTACTGGTTCTGCTTGAGCACCGACTTCGCGGCCAGTTTGATGTCCGAAGGTTTGACGGTCTTCCTGCCGGCGTGGGCGGCAAGCTCTACAGCTGCCTTGGAGATCTGCATCCCCACCGCTTCGAGCTCAGATCTTAGCTCGATGGCAGCGTCGTCTCCCACCCTCTCAGCACCGGCCTTCTTTATCACCCTGTAGACAGCCGCAAGGCCGAACTCGGAACTGGACATTCGCCATTCATGTATACGCGGTGTATTTAAAAACTTTTAGGCCTTTTGGCCCGTTCTCCTGACCGCTTTAGCCTCTAGAAAGCCCAAGTCCACCCCTATTCCAAAAATAAGGGGGAAAACCGCACACTGCCGTCCTTGCGTTCAGCTTTGCGTCGGTAGGCGATAGAGTGGGCTGAAATACCACTCTGACCATGGCCAAGCGTGCGTTTCGTCGATTCGCATCTTCACCTGCAAGTTTCAGGGGCCAGTAGCCTCGTGGCCCTCGCTCGTGCCACCCAAACCCTCCTTGTAACGTGTAGCGAGGACCGTCAGACGTCTTCCGCGGCGCTGGGACTGGCGGCGGCCTATCCGGAGGCTGTGAAGGCCTTCGTGGGGGTCCATCCATCGGAGGCCCGGGAAACGACGAGCCTTTCATGGCTTGAGCAAGACTTGAGGCGAGCATCAGGGATCGGGGAGATAGGCCTCGACCCGAAGTACTCGGACACGGGGTCGGTTGGCGCCCAGATGAAGACATTCATGGCACAGCTCGACTTGGCCCAAGCGACGAGGAAACCTATCCAGGTGCACTCCAGAGACGCTGAGAGGGAGTGCCTTGACGCGCTGAGTGGCTTCGCCCTTGGCGCAGTTCTAATGCACTGGTTCCAGGGTGAAGGGCTTCTACAAGAGGCGTTGGGAAGAGGTTTCTTCCTGTCGTTCGGACCCTCGATCTTGTATTCGAAGAAGATTCAGAGGATGGCGGTGCGAACCTCCCATGATCAGGTACTTACTGAGACGGATTCACCGGTTCCCTTCGGTCCACTCGGGGGGGTCAACGGGCCTTCGCTCGTGCCCTCGGTGGTGTTCAAGCTCGCGGAAATCTGGGGGCAAGGTTTCGAGGAGACCCGGACTACCCTCACGGGCAACGCGATGCGCTTCCTTGGCCTGTCCGAGAAAGGTTAATCATGGCACCCAATCGGGCATGAAAGAAGTTGGACAGGACCCGCAGGCTCTCTGAAGAACTTCTGCAACGGCACCCAGAAGCCTTTGGTTCCGACTTTGTAGAGAACAAGAAGGCCCTCGAGGAACTTGCTATAATTCCGTCGAAGCAGCTTAGGAACCGGATAGCGGGCTACATAACAAAAACCAAGGAGTCTGAAGACTCGGAAGAGCAGCCTGCGGCCGGCGAAGAACTGAAGGCGTAGCCCATGGCCCTCGCGAAGGCGGGGTTTACTCTGGGAGTCAAGCCCGTCAGCGCTCTGAGGCCGCACGAGGAAACGATCCCCTCCCACGTCGAAGGGCTGGCGGTTGAAATGAAGAAGGACGGTGTCCAGAAGGATCCCATAATCGTCGATATCGATAGCCTCACGGTCCTCGACGGCATGCATCGGCTCGCGGCGTTCATTTCGCTGGGACTGGAGAATGCAGTGTGCTGCTCGGTGGAATATGCTTCACCCTCGGTCAGACTCGGGAGATGGGCAAGGGTCTACACTCTCCCCAACGGCTTCCCGCTCCCCGAAATCCTCAGACAGTCCGGGCTCACGAAGCGGTCAACCCTAGCCCAGGCCTTTGACGCCCTCGAAGGAAGGGACACGGGGCTAGCCCTGTTGACTCCGAGCTCCGCCTACCTACCGGAAGGTAGCCTCGATCTGGGGTCGGCGATGGAAATCATGCTCGACTTCGACCAGAAGGCAGTGGAGGGGAGTTGGAAAAGGGAGTTCGTCCCAGAGGATGACGTCGACGTTCCACTTCAGTCGGAGAAGAACATAGTCCTCCTGGTCAGGAAGCTAAGGAAAGACGATGTCGTGAACTCCGCGGTGTCAGGGAGACTCTTCCCCTGCAAGACGTCGATGCACGTGATTGACCCGAGACCCGTCGCGGTAGATTTTCCCTTGGCAGAACTTGGTGGAGCCACCTCGGCATCGCTGAGGAAGCGTCTTGAAGGGGGGCACGAGCAACTCCTTCCTCCAGGTTCCATCTACGAGGGGAGAAGGTATAAGGAAAGGCTTCTCCTCCTGAACCAAGAATGATTCAGGTCAGGTGCTACGGTCACATCGGCACTAGCGTGGGCTCTGGCGAGGTGACCCTTGACGCCCATGAAATCGATTCCGCTGACCTTGTGGACAGAGTGAGAAGCATGTCGGCGTCACCAGACCCAGGGTTCAACCGATACAACACACTCGTGATGATAGAAGATGGAGAAGCCTTCGTCCCTGCGGGCGTGCGAAGAACTGTGAAGAATGGCGACAGGGTAGCGCTCATTCCATTCTCGCATGGAGGATGAGCCCTTGAGGATCTTCGCAAAGGCATTCCTGTGCCCGAGGGGAGCCTCCCCCGAGGACATGAAACGCCGCTTCGCCGTCGCCAACCCGGGCTCAATGGTTCAGGCAGTCAAGGGCGGACTGGCGAGAAACGAGGCTTTCGTCGAACTACTCGCCGCCCAGACTTTACATGCCGAGTCGTCGGGAGGGCTCTTGGCCAACAAGCTGGAGATCGATTTCCTCCTTAGGCTCGCAGGGACGACCCAGATTTCTAGGGCAATAGGGAACGCAGGCGCGAAGAATGGGGACCAGTTCCTCCTGGTAGCGGCGGGGAGGAGGAAGATAGTTCGCCCCTCCGCGATTGAAGCAACAGTGCTGCCGAGGCAAGAGCTGACGGTATCTGAGCTCGAGAGAATCGAAAAAGCGGCTCTGCTGAACGCGGAGAAGGCCTAGGAGGCGCGCTTTAGCTTCTGGATGCTGATTATGTCGTGAGGTGAGATGATCGAGATTCCGGCGTATTCTCCGAAGATCTGCAACAGAACCACTTTGTCCGGGGAATCGAGGTCGACTTTTCTGTCCACAGCGTCCGCAATGCCGTCGATGAGCTGCCTGTCCTTATAGGGTGAGTCCCTCGCTTCGATGGTGATCCTGAACGTCTCACCCGGCCCGATGGCAGGTGCGAGCTCCTTTACAGCTCTGACTATGTCCTCAATCTTCGTGTCTACGACCCTGTCGACTGGTATGATGCGCATAATGTACCTGACTTTGAACGGCTCGGAGCGCACGAACTCGGTGATGAAAGACATGAGCGCCTTCGGGTTCTCGACGTCGACTTCGATGACCCCATCGTAGGCTGACCGGTCGATTGCCAGCTTCCTAATGCCGGAAAGCAAGGCTATTTCCTTGAACTCGGCCGACGCCCGGGCTTCGAGGCCCTTCGCCGACGTAACTATGAGGTTCGTCTGCCCTCCCTCTCGTTCCCGACCCCGATGGGACCAGTTCTTAAGATTGTGACTTCTTCCCCGACCACCTTCACCACGGTCGACTCCTGGCCGGTTGTCCGCCCGCCGTCAAGGACGAAGTCGACCGAGTCGCCCAGCTCGTCCAGCGCCTCCCCCGCGCTCTTCGCCGACGGCTTGCCCGAACGGTTGGCGCTCGTCCCCGTGAGCCAACCTCCGCATGCAGCGATCAATTCCAGGCACCCCGAGTGTGCAGGAACCCTCACGCCGAGGTACTCCCCGCCCTGCGTAAGCTGGGGAGGGACGGGCCTGCGAAGCATCGCCACTATGGTGAGAGCGCCAGGCCAGTACTCCATTGCAAGTTCGGCTGCGCGGCCGGTCAGCTTGACCAGCTCATCCGCTTTTTTGGTGCTTGCGCAGAGGACAGGGACAGGCTTCGACTCTCGCCCCTTGGCTTCGAAGAGGCGCCTAACCGCTGCATGGTTGAGCGGGTCGCAACCGAGTCCGTAGACGGTGTCTGTCGGGTAGACCACCAGAAGCCCTCGGCGGACGGCCTTGGCTGCCAAGGCTACAGATTCGCTGTTCAGAGCCAAGAGGTGCGCCCTCATCGGAACCCCCGCTGAGACCGCGAGATTTAATAGTGCAATCTAAAGCGCGACGGCCCGTCATGTCTGAAGAGGACCAAGAGCTCGACGAAGACTTGGACGAAGACTCGGACGAAGACGGCTGGGAAGAGGACTCGGACGAGGACGGGTTCTAGAGAACCGGTCCTCAAGACGAGACACGGCCAACGCCCACGTCATCCTTTTAGAGAGCCAACTGAGCTATCGTAGATCCTAATTGAGGACACTCATAGTCAACTTCAAGAACTATCCAGAGATCATGGGCGAGGGATCCGTAAAGCTGGCGCAGGCCGTCCAGCGCGTGTCCGAGTCAGTCGGAATCGAAGCAATAGTGGCCCCGCCCGTCCCCATGCTAGCACTGGTAGCTTCTAGAACAAACGTCCAGGTGTACAGTCAGAGCGTTGGTTCGAGGAGCGGTGACAAGACCACAGGGGAGATACTCCCGGAAGCCGTCAAGGCCGCGGGGGCGACTGGAACGATACTGAATCACAGCGAATCGAGGAGACCGCCCACGGAGCTCCGAAGGCTGTTCCCACGGCTTGCAAGCCTCGGGATAGGGGTGTGCCTCTGCTCCCAGACGGCGGGAGAGGCTGCAAGGCTCGCTGCGTTGGCGCCGAAGTACCTCGCTATCGAGCCCCCGGAGCTCATCGGTTCGGGAATCGCAGTGTCAAAGGCTCGTCCGGAGCTGGTCCAGAGGACCGTCTTGGGAGTCAGGCGTGCGGGTTACAAGGGAGAGATTCTGTGCGGGGCGGGCATAGTAAGCGGTGAGGATGTGGCCAAAGCGGTGGAGCTCGGCGTCGATGGCGTTCTCGTGGCGAGCAGCGTCGTGAAAGCTCCCGATTGGGAGTCGAAGGTCGGGGAGCTCGCTCGTTCTCTATGTTGAGAAACATCGTTCCCCGTTATATACAATATTTTAAGGGCGCAACTTATGGCTCAGAAGTACGAAGTGAAACAGATGGAACAACCAAAACCTAACCCATTCGAGAACGCACTTGAGCAGCTGAGGCTTGCTGCCGAGTACTTGAAGCTCGACGAAGGACTGCATCAGATTCTTGCACACCCGAAGAGACAACTGACAGTATCCCTTCCAGTGAAAATGGACAACGGGAAGACACAGGTCTTCACCGGGTTCAGGGTACAGTACAACGACGCAAGAGGGCCATTCAAGGGGGGTATCAGGTATCACCCGGGCGTCACGCTTGACGAAGTGAAAGCGCTCTCGGCCTGGATGACCTGGAAGACGAGCGTAGCCAACATCCCCTACGGAGGTGCCAAGGGAGGCATCATCTGCGACCCCAAGCATATGTCGCTCGGGGAGAATGAGCGGCTCACTCGCAGGTACGCTGCCGCAATCACCCCGATAATCGGGCCCTACAAGGACATTCCCGCGCCAGACGTCTACACGAACGGCCAGACCATGACCTGGATAATGGATACCTACAACACCCTCACGGGCGTGGTGTCGCCCGCTGTGATCACGGGTAAGCCCATCAGCCTGGGCGGCTCTCTGGGAAGAGACAAGGCCACAGGCAGGGGCGCCGTCTTCTGCACCGTCGAAGCTGCCAAGGTCAATAAGATTGACCTGAAGAAGGCGACGTTCGCAGTAGAAGGGTATGGCAATGCAGGCTCCTTCTACGCCCAAATCCTCCAGACCTACGGCGCAAAGATGCTAGCTGCCAGTGACTCGAAGGGCTCGATCATGAGCAAGACGCCCATCGACGCGGACAAGCTAATCGCCTACAAGGAGAAGACTGGCTCAGTGGTCGGCTACCCTGGTAGCACACCCATCTCGGCCAAGGAGCTCCTTCAGATGGACGTCGACATACTCGCACCATCAGCGCTCGAAAACACCATCCTTCCAGACATCGCAAAGGGAATCAAGGCAAAGATCATTGCAGAATGCGCCAACGGGCCAACGACCCCCGAGGCAGACAAGATACTCCACAAGAACAACGTCTTCGTGATCCCCGACATCCTGGCCAACTCGGGCGGCGTCATCGTGAGCTACCTAGAGTGGGTCCAGAACCTAGAGAGGATCTCGTGGACAGAAGCCGAGGTCAACGGCATGCTGGAGAAGAAGATCACGGCCGCCTTCTACGACGTCCACGAAGCTGCACAGAAGTACAACGTGGACAACAGGACAGCAGCCATGATAGTCGCCGTCGCCAGGGTCGCTGACGCGGTCAAGACACTCGGAACATTCCCATAGAAAGGGTTCAACGCGTGAAACGGGCGTCCCCGGTTCGGACCGAGGGCGCTCCTCCTACTGTTTTTTGCGAAGAAGGGGTAACCTTCCGCAAGACTGTTAAGTGGCGGAGGGGGAGGTGTGAACCATGAAACAAGACAGGATGTCAGCCTTTGTCAGGGATGGCAGAAGCATGCTTCTCGCCTATGACCAGGGGCTGGAGCACGGGCCGTCTACGGACTTCAACGACAAGAACATCAACCCATCGTTCGTAATGGAGTTGGCCGTCAAGGGAGGGTTCGACGGCGTCATATTTCAGAAGGGAGTCGCAGAAAGGTTCTACTCGGGTGGTGTCCCGTTGCTGGTGAAGGTAAATGGGAAGAGCGCCCTTGTGAAGGGGGACCCGATTTCTCGTCAGGTCTGCTCTGTAGAGTATGCTGTATCCTTGGGAGCGAAGGGGATAGGATACACCATCTACCTGGGAAGCGAGCACGAGGCCGATATGTTCGCGGAGTTCGGCAGGATACAAGAGCAAGCCCACGAAAGAGGACTCCCCGCCATAGCTTGGGTGTACCCCAGGGGGGCGGCCGTAACCAACGACACCTCGAAGGAGATTGTGTCTTACGCGGCAAGGGCAGCTCTCGAGCTGGGAGCCGACGCGGCCAAGATCAAGTACACCGGTGACCCGGTTAGCTTCTCGTGGGCCGTGAAGGCGGGGGCGGGGATGAAGGTCTTCATGTCAGGAGGACCGAAGGCTCCGACTGACGAGGCGTTTCTGATGCAGGTTCAGGGGGCCATGGATGCGGGCGCCACGGGGCTTGCCGTGGGCAGGAACGCCTGGCAGAACGCGAATCCCCTGCAGATGGCGGCGGAACTTAGGAAAGTGATCCACGAGCGGGTCAAGGTCGAGAACCTGCTCCCTACGACGGGGGCACAGGTCCCCTAGCGAACACGCCTCACAGGGGATTCGCCCCTGCGCCCGCAGGGCGGGGATCCGCCGGCCCACCTGCTAGTGGAACATTCGGCCGACCGACAGGAGGTCTCTGTCTAGGACCTTGGGCTTGATGGCTTCGTCCATCCCGACATCTACAATGGCGTTCCCCTTCAGAGCGACCATCCTGTCGAACCGCCCCTTCATGACGAGGTCCATGGCCGCGACTCCGAGCCGCGTGGAGAGCACTCTGTCAAAGGCAAGAGGGGAGCCACCTCTGAGTGTGTGCCCGAGCACCACATCCCTGCACTCTAAGTGCGTCACCCTTTCAATCTCCCCCGCAAGGAGATGGCCGATCCCCCCAAGCTTCGGATGCCCGAACTCGTCGAGCTCCTGAGCGGAAGTAACCTGGCCATGCTTGAGCTTCACCCTTGCGCCCTCTGCCGCGACTATCAGAGTGAAGTTCTTTCCAGCCCGCCTCCTCGCGGCCACGGCTTCGCAGACATCTTCTATGTCAAACTCTTCCTCGGGAACCAGAATGATGTGCGCCCCGCCGGCGATCCCAGCATGTGTGGCTATCCACCCAGCATCCCTTCCCATGACCTCTACCACCATGACCCTTTCGTGTGACATACCTGTTGTACGAATCCTGTCTATGGCGTCCACGGCCACGTTGACGGCGGAGTCGAATCCGAACGTTACGTCTGTTTCTGATAGGTCGTTGTCTATGGTCTTGGGGACGCCGACCGCTCTCAGATCCAGAGCAGCGAGTTTGTGCGCAACTCCGAGGGTGTCCTCCCCCCCTATCGCGATGACAGCGTCCAGTCCTTCCTCCTGGACGTTCTTAATTACCAGCTCGGGCCCGCCATCCTTCTTGAACGGGTTTGTCCTGGAGGTCAGAAGGAAGGTCCCGCCGACCGAGACAAGGTCAGCTACCTGATCATAACTCAGGGGAACGAAATCCGGCTCAAGGAGCCCTGCCCACCCTCTCCGGATTCCGACTACGACGGCATCTCTGTCTTCGGCGCGCCTAACTATTCCTCTTATTACTGCGTTGATTCCTGCACAGTCTCCTCCTCCCGTGAGTACTCCAACCTTCATGGGATTCTACTCGGGCGGCTGTGCATTTAAGTCGAACAGGGCGAGGAGAGAAGAACAATTTACTGGCCTTGGAGGACCCATCGCCATGGAAGAGGAATTCGGGGTCGCCATAGACCTTGGAGCGACGCGGGCCAGGGCATGTCTTGGCACGAGAGGAGGGAAGATCCTTCGAAGAGAGGCTAGGAAGATGGTCGTGGGGAAGGCTGTTCGCGAGTATCTCGGGCAGATCAGCTCGCTGGTGAACAAAGTCACTAGTGGCATCCCCCGTAACAAGATCCAGGGAGTCTGCCTGGCGAGCCCGGGGCCATTGGATCTAAAGCGAGGTATGATCACCCATACGGCGAACCTCCCCTATCGAAACGTTCCCGTCATCGCCTCCCTGAGGGAGTCCTTGGGGTTCGAGGCGCGCCTTGTGAACGATGCCAACGCGGGGGCCCTCGGGGAGATGAAATGGGGGGCAGGGAAGGGACACTCAAACATCTTCTATCTTACGATTAGCACAGGTATTGGGGGGGGAGCGATAGTCGACGACAGGCTCCTTCTTGGAAAAGATGGGAATGCTGCGGAGGTGGGGCACATTACCATAGACAGCTCTGGGAAGCTGACGTGCGGATGCGGAAAGCAGGGGCACTGGGAGGCCTACTGCTCAGGCACCGGCATCCCCGCCCTAACGCGTCTTATCTGGGAAGAGCTAGGGGAAGCAGGGCGCGCCCGCTCCGGAACCAAGCTGTCGACAAAGATGGATTCCGTCGGTGCGACCGACGTGTATAGGGAAGCCAAGAGGGGAGATGGGTTCGCCCTCCGGGTGGTTGAGGAAGTCGGTAGACTCAACGCTATCGGTGTAGCGAATATAGCCGACGCCTATGATCCGGAACTACTTACCATTGGGGGTGGGGTGGCGCTGAATAACCCCGAACAGGTGCTCTCGCCGATCCAGAAGATGGCACGCGATTACGCCATCAACAGGGTCCCGGAGGTGCGGATAACACCACTTGGCGATGACGTGGGCCTGCTGGGAGCCCTCTCAGCCGCCTTCGACGCGAGCCTAATCGGCCTCTGAGGGCGACTCTACTTCAGGGTGATCCAGAAGTCGGCACCTACGTCAGTCCTTTCTAGCTTGAAGGATACAATACCATGGAAACTCGAGAGGTCAAGTCGGTTCCTCCCGGGATTCAGTTCGAAGTTCTCCTGGCGTGCTGACGCCACCGGGAGGGAGAGGCGATACTCGTAGATGGTGAGCTTGTTTGCACTGTTGACATCGCACAGGAGTTCGGCGGTCGTATAACCGTCGAGAGGTATCCCTCCCCAAACTTCGTTCACTAACTGTTGACCCAGGCCGTGAAAGGTCACAGGGGGTGACGCTCGGAGGAGACCACCCAGGTCCAACTCGCCGAGATCCCTGTACCCTGTGTCGATGGGGGTTGCGTCGCCAGATCCGAGGTTCGCCTCGTTGGATCCCGCCACGAGGAGCTCTCCCCCCACCTTTTCGAAGCCGGTTACCCTCGCCCCAAAGGCACCTACGATGCGTACCTGGGGAGGGGTGACATAGAGAAGCACAGATGGACCAGCGATTGGGGAGGAGTCGGGTCCGCTCCCCGGGCGCCTAGAACCATGTGAATAGGCATTGAAAGCTACCATCACTCCTCCCAGCACAGACTTGGCCATGGTCCTCGAGGGGGCATAGGGTGTTCTGAAGTCGAAGAGCCTCAGGAACCTCATTTCGTTTGGCGCATCGACCGGGTCGCCGACGACAACTCCTCCGTGCACGAAGAAGAACAGGTTGGAATAGGCAGACGTTGCGCACCCGGGCAGGGGGCTCCGGACGGATCCGCCGTCCACTGATATCGACCGATACTCTAGAGGAATGACCGCCCACTTGCCTGTCACGAGGTCGAGAGTCTGTATGCCCTCCATTCCTTTGGTCCAGTCCTTCTTGACGTCGAAACACATGTAGTCGAGGAAGTGAGTTCCCTTTAGCGCAGGGAGATCGCTTAGCCTGTCGACCGTCCCCTTCTGCCTGTCTGCTGCGAAGATTCCGAGATTAGCGTGCCCGTCGCCCCTGGCTATTATCAGCCGGTCAGACACCGGGTCGTGGACGATCTCTGACACCTCGCCCGCCCATTCAGTCTCGCTCCTGATACTGTCGGCCCAAAGCAGCCTGACCTTCTGCTCCTTGATGTCGTAGGCGTGCAGGTGGCTAAACTTGTTTCTGAAGGAGATGGTTCCCCCTGCGTTTCTCCTTCCATTGTACACCGCAGGGGAATGGACCCAACCGCCGAAATAGATCTGATCGTCGACTGCCTCCACCGCGTTGTAGGTGTCCCCACCTGACCGGGGGCCCGCACCAAGGAGGTCGAATGGATAGGTTTCGTCCCGATCTTGGGTTACGAAATGAGCCTGGGCCTCGAAGGCGAGATCGTAGAAGAGCACCCCGCGATGATGCTTAAGCCCGAATATCCCCCCTGAGCCCCACTCAGCACCCATTCGAGGTGCGAAACTGTATTGAGACCCACCGGTGCCCGTAAGCATGCTAGAAATGGCACTGGCTTGAAAAGGTGCTATTAACTCTCTTATGGCGACTCCGTTTAATGGACTCGGCCAAGCCGAAGCCCCCGTCCTACCCCAGCCGCCTCCCTACCGTGTTAGGGGTGCTGGCCCATGAGACAACAGGCACAATAAGGCAAATCCTATTATATCCTCTTCAGGAACTTTGGCTCGACGAAATACGTGAGAAAAATAGCGAAGGGAAATTCATCTCTTCGAAGCGGTATTAGCACAGCCCTCATCGCTGTGGTAATTGTCGTCCTTGTAGTGGCAGTCGGTGCAGGAGTCTACTACTACACGGCTTCGACCGTGACGGGCACGACTACCACGGCGACTAGCACAGCAACAAGCACTGCGGTAAGCACGGCGACTAGCACAGCAATAAGCACTGCAACGAGCACGGCCACAAGCACAGCAACAACAACGGCCACGGTAACTGCCACCTCTACCGAGACGCCGGTGACCATTACCGTATGGGAGACCTATGCTCCTTCAACGAGCATCAACTCGGAGTTCGGGGCGTTCAACAAGAGTCTCAGCGCCTTCGAGGCAACATACCCCTGGATCACCGTGAACGTCCAGACCCACCCCTTCAGTTCCGAACAGTCGGACTTCACCACCGCATCGCTGGCGAACCAAGCCCCCGATGTCATCAGGGTGTCGAACGACTGGACAGGTGCTTTCGTGGCTGAAGGCTTCCTCTCTCCCATCGACCAGTTCGCGAACTCGACCTTCTTCTCCCAGTACTTCCCTGCGTCAATCGCAGACTACCAGTTCGAGGGGCACACATGGGGACTCCCCGAGAACATCAATGGCCTTGCCATGTACTACAACAAGAATCTCGTGACGACAGTTCCGACCACCACCGATCAGTGGGTACAGATGGCGCAGAGCCTTACCCAGTATGACAACACCTGCAAGATCACCACTGCGGGCATAGTGTTCAACTATGCAGGTGGAATTGGAGGTGGCTACTGGTGGTGGCCTTTCCTTGCGGGATTCGGGGGTTCAGTGTTCAGTCCGACTAACCCCGCCCTGGCTACAATAAACAGCTCCCAGGCAGTCGCCTCGGTCCAGTTCCTCAACGGCCTAGTCACCAACCCGAACCCTGATTCGACGGCAGGTTGCAACGGCGTCATGTCCGCAGCCACTGACGGCAACACCGCAACGACCCTGTTCGAAACAGGCCATGCAGCGTTCGACATCGACGGTCCATGGGACGAGACTACCCTCAACACCTCACTTGCCAAGCTAGGCATGCAGATGGGCGTTGCAGCACTCCCGACCGTGTCCTCCACAGGCAAGCCACTGGCGCCATTCATCGGTTCCCAAGGATGGGAGATTGCGTCTGGCAAGTCTGCTGCAGAGACTCTGGCCTCATGGGAGTTCATTTCCTTCATTACCAACTACAACTCTCAGAAGAACCTGGCCACCTTGTCTGGCGATCTCCCGAGCAACGCAGCACTTGCGAAGGACCCCGCCATAACTAGCAACCCATACACGGTAGGATTCCTCGCCCAAGCAGCGTCGAGTTCTCCCGCGGTCAACACCCCAGAAATGGGGGTTGTCTACTCCAACATTGGCGGCTTCCTGAGTCAGGCGGAGCCTTCCTCCAACACGAGTCCCGTGTCACAGGCCACTATCCAATCTGAGCTCAACCAGGCAGAGGCCGCAATCCAAAGAGCCATCGGCAGCATAGGCTAGTACCACTTTCCTATTTTTTTCTCGGTGATGCCCGATGAATCACCCGACCCGGGCAAAGGCCGTGAAAAGAGCCACTGCCGCACGCTTAAAGCAAGGACACTACTCCGAAGTGTGCTGGAGCACCTCAGCGAGAGTGACCAGTAGAATAGGGAGAGTGGCATGGCAGTGAAGCCCCGATCCCGGAGCATTCTCCGAAGGCTTCGGAGCTCACCGTACCTTTTCATCCTTCCGGCACTGATAGGACTTCTCGTCCTCGTACTGTATCCGTTCGCTTTCAACATATTCATTACGTTTACGAACATGAACGTCTACCACGTCAGAGCCTGTGCCAACATCTTCGCAAATGCGGCTGAGTCCGACGCGCTGCACTGCTATGCCCTTAACTCGGGCGTACAACACAACCTGTTCTACAACTTCGGCTTTGTGTTCACGGACCCGGCCTTCGTCCAGATCCTAGAGAACAGCATAGTTTGGACATTCTCGAACGTTTTCCCAACGGTCGGCCTCGGGCTCGTCCTCGCCTTTGTGCTGAACTCCAAAGTGAAAGGGAAGACAATCTACAGGCTCTTCATGATCGTCCCCTGGGCAATGCCATCCTTCATCACCCTTCTAGTATGGAAGGGGATGTACAACTATCAGTTCGGAATTGTCAACTCACTCCTGAACGAAATCGGGATACCCTCGGTCAACTGGCTCAACGGGAGCTGCTTGAACGCATTTGTGGCCATAGTGATAGCAAACATATGGCTTGGCTATCCGTTTATGATGATAATATTCTCAGGAGCTCTGCAGAGCATCCCCCAGGAGCTCTACGAAGCCGCCTCCATCGACGGGGCCGTCGGGTTCACTAGGATGAGGACAGTGACAATACCCCTGATCAGGCCGACCATAGTGATCGCGCTCCTTCTGGGTTCGATCTGGACCTTCAACAACTTCAACTCGGCGTACCTGATAACTGGGGGAGGTCCAGGCATATGCACGACCATCTTCATCACCCAAGCCTACAACCAAGCGTTCAGCTACTTCAATTTCGCACTGGCTGCTACCTATGCCTTCATCGCATTCATTATTCTATTCGTCCCCGGGTTCTTCTGGACTAGATACACCGGGCTCACCAGAGGGGGAGGGTCATGACGGCACACTCGAGCACGGCCAAGTCGATTAGAAAGCTGGCGGCCAGTGGATTGAAACACGCCTTCCTGATAGTTATGGCGCTCGTCTCCATTTACCCGGTTCTCTGGGTGATATCAATCGCCTTTACGCCCGGAGAATCGCTTGGGATCCCGAACCTTTTCCTGGGAATCCTTCCAGTCCCGAGCAGCTTCACCCTCGAACACTTCACGTCCATATTGAAGCTTGAGGTGGTTGTGGGGTCCAACTTCCCCGTCTGGGTAAGGAACAGCGCCCTCATCACCGTGAGCAGCGTCGCCGGAGCTCTCGCGCTCACGCTCCCAGCGGGCTACGCGTTCTCGAGGCGCAAGTTCAGGGGTCAGGAAGCCTCGATGTTCTCTTTCCTCCTCCCCACCATGTTCCCCGGCGTGGTAACGATAATCCCCCAGTTCCTTCTTTTCTCAACCCTGGGGCTCGTCAACAGCTACTTCGCCGTCATCATACCGTACATGGTCGGGTCCCTCTCGCTTTCCATCTTCATCATGAAGAGCGCCTTCGATTCGATACCGAGGGAAATCGACGAAGCGGCTATGATCGACGGGGCCGGCGAACTCAGGATATTCACGAGGATGCTCCTTCCCCTCACGCTTCCCAGCATAGCCACCGTGGCTCTGTGGGCCTTCATGGGGTCGTGGCTGGACTGGGCTCTGGCCCACGTGATGCTCGAGAGCAACTCTCTCTGGACCCTTCCGCTCGCCCTCTATGCCTTTCTGCAGCCTAACTACACATATTACGGTTCCTTCTCAGCCCTCGCCCTGATTATGGCGATTCCCGTGTTCGTAGTCTTCATAGTATTCCAAAGGTACCTGGTGACGGGCCTCACGGCCGGGTCGGTGAAGGGGTAGCAGAGGATGGCCAAGGTAAGGCTGGAGCACATAACGAAAGCGTACAAGGGCGCGCCCGTGGTCGAAGACGTCAATCTCGAGGTTACGGAGGGGGAGTTCCTGGTGCTGCTGGGTCCCAGCGGGTGTGGCAAGACTACCACCCTGAGGATGGTGGCAGGCCTGGAGAGGCCGACGAAGGGAGACGTCTACATAGGAGGCGCTCTCGTAAACGACGTTGAGCCCAAGGATCGGGACATCGCAATGGTATTTCAGAGCTACGCCCTGTACCCGCACATGACGGTTCATGACAATCTCGCATTCCCGCTCAAGATGCACAAGCA
>Ga0187770_10000373_pt1 | contig 21822 bp, 24 predicted proteins | sample 0116_SJ02_MP02_2_FD_133154 | JGI IMG/M metagenome (GOLD analysis project Ga0187770, IMG submission 133154) | Tropical peat soil microbial communities from peatlands in Department of Meta, Colombia - 0116_SJ02_MP02_20_MG | ecosystem: Environmental > Terrestrial > Soil > Wetlands > Peat | place...
ATACTGCGGACCCGACGAGAAGGGACAGATTCAACGTGATCTCGAAGGGAACAGGTCTGACGGAGAGCTTGTCCAGACTCTGCAGAAGTTCGAAGCGGCCTACCCCTTCCTGAAGTTGATCGCCAAGAGCGCAGGCAAAGAGGTGTTCGACTATTCGGTCCCCGAGGCTTACTGGATCGGGAACAGGCTCCTTGATCTGGTGCCGGTCTCCGATTTCTACTCCTTCTCACACCACGAGATAAAGGGGAGGGACCCCGTCAAAGTAAGAGAAGTATTCAAGCGACTGGACGGGATTGCCCCTCCGCACCATACGTTCTACGTCATGAGCACCTACGCTACTGCCGCGGTCCCGGACGGCCCCAACGTGACGAACGAGGCAAAGCGCAAGATAGCCGAAGTCGTTGACAATTGTAGGATATCGTGGGGGGTGGTGAGAAAGGTTGGAAAGGACGAGCTCCAAGCAGAGGTCAGGCGGGTGAATGTTGAAGACGGCGGACTCTCACTAACTCTTCCCGCAGTGAAGCGAGTTCGATACAATCCTGACGTTAGGCCATTCAGGAATGTCAAGGCGGGGGACGTCGTGTCAATCCATTGGGGTTACGCGTGCGACATTCTCACGCCGCGGCAATCGAAGAACATCGCGCGGTACACAGACGTAGACATCAATCTGGTCAACAGGGTGATGAAATCTGAGGCACTCAGAAGGTAGCTAGGGGCGCAGGCCCTTCAGCAGATCGATCCTCTTTGCCCGAGCGTCGTCTAGCCCCTTCAGGTACTCAACGAGTCCATGAATCTCGACCATGTTCCGCTTCGAATCCTCTTGAAGGCGTATGAAGGCGTCCCTTCTGGCCTGGTCCTTGGAATCCTGCGCCATCTGTCCGTAACTCTCCGCAAGGTCCTCCTCGGCTGCCGCCCAATACACGAGGTTCTCAATGGCGGCCTCGGTGTACCCCGTCTTCACAGTTTCTTCTACCTTCTTCGCGTCCTCAAGGGAACTAAATTCCTTGAGGAGCCTGGCGCGTGTCATGCTCTCCCAGCGTTCAGTCTGTCCAGACCCGCATAATAAGGCAGGTGCCGAATCTCGCAGTTGAGAGCCACTCTACAACACGTTCTCCAGGATCAGGAAGGGGGCTATTCCCGTCAGGACGCTTATGGCAAGCAGCGCGGCCGGGGGGAACATGTCGGCCAGTGGACGCGCGTCCTTTTCCCCCTGCTCTTCCCCGAAGACCACGGTGTTGATGATTCTGTAGTAGTACCCGATGGAGATTACGATATTCAACACCACGGCAGCGGCCATGAAGTAGAAGACTGAGCCGGTCGACTGGCCTGCGATAAGAAGGGACTGGACCACCAGGATCTCGCTCCAGAACATGCCGAAGGGCGGAGCCCCCATCATGGCCATTGACGACGAAGCGTAGAGGAAGCCTAGAATCCTGTTCCCCCTTCCCACTCCCCTGAGCTTGTCGAGCTGAGAATCTTCAACTGAAGCGTGCTTCTTCCCCAATACCATGAAGAAGTTGGACTTCAGAAGCCCGTGATTCCATATGGTGAACACTACAGCCACGATTCCGGCAAGGTTGAGCGTTGAAAGAGCTGCGAGCATGTACCCCGTCTGAGCGATGGAGCTGAAGGACAGTATCCGTCTGAGGTTCCCCTGGGTCAGGGCGGAGAGGTTCCCCAGCAGCATCGTCGCCAGTGCCAGTCCGACGAGCACCAACTGCAGGTTCGAAGGTCCGCTAAGAATCGCACTTACCGGCGCATAGCCGTTCCCGGGCACGAGGGGCTCCAGGACCTTGAGCAGCGCGAACACGCCAACACCCGTGACTGCTCCAGAAACGACGGAAGCCGTTGGCAGAGAGGATCCAGAGTAGACGTCAGGAAGCCAGGTGTGCAGTGGAACGATGGCGGCTTCGACCCCCAGCCCGAGGACAAGTACTATTAGGCCAAGCTGCCCGAAGCTGCTCCCCGCGGCCAGGCCGATGGCAGAGAGCTGGATCGAGCCTGCCGTGAAGTATATGGCGCCGATTCCGTACAGCGCGAGGAGGCTCCCGATGCCAGCCATGAGGAAGTACTTGATGCCCGCCTCCATGTTCACCTGGGAGCGCCCGAAGGTCACTAACCCGTAGGCCGATACGGCCATCCCCTCCCAGAACAGGAAGAGGGTCAGGAGGTCCCCCGCAGAGACGACCCCAACCAGGCTGCACATCAGTATGGTGTAGAGGGCGTAGAACGGACCGTTCCTGCCGGAGTCGAAGTATCTCATGGAATAGAGGAGCACGGCGAGCCCGACCACGAGGACGGTGAAGGTTGTGAACGTCGTGAACTTGTCAACCACATAGAGGCTTGCAAAGGGATCGGACGTTGGCTGAAGCTTCACAACCGATCCCAGGGACCCCGCCCAACCATCCGCGAGTACCACCAGTGAAGAGGCGATTGCGAGTGCGCTTACAGTGGCTGCCGCGTAGCGTCTCAGCCATTCCGAGGCCCTGCCTCCGATGTCTGCCAGTAGCGACAGCATACCGCCTGCGAACAGGATTTCCATTACTGTGGTGGGCCACATTTGTCAGAGCACCCCTACCGCAAATAGGACGAAGATTACGGCTACTGGGAAAAGCAGGAGCGCCATGTTGGCCCTGAGTAGACCCGACTGTATGTAGGAGACTGCGATGGATAGCGGGCGCATAATCCCGTCATAGATCCACTGGTAGAGCAAGTCAAAGCCGAGACCTCCGTGGAGGTAGTTCCTCAGGCTCAGCAGCCCCCTGTTGGATTGGATGACGCTTAGGACTCTCATGTAATCGGGGATGAACACTACATAGGTCAAGATCGCGCACAGGCCCAGGACCGAGAGTGACGCGCCGAGGGTGGTCGCGTCTGGTAGCCAAGAGTAAGACGAGAGCAGGGGCTGGGCTTGCAGGACTACCCAGGCGGTGAGCACGGAGATTGCGAGGATGAGAATCGGGACGACCATCGTTGGAGGGGACTCCTTGGGGGCCGTGGTCCACGCCGGCTTGCCGTGGAAAACCCGGAAGAGAGCTCTGAAGCTGTAGAGGGCAGTCATGGCGAATACGCACAACACGAGGCCGGACTGAACTGCCCCTGCGCTGAAAGCTGAGGAGAGGATGGCGTCCTTGCTCCAGAATCCTACCAGTGGCGGGAGACCGCTCATTCCAAGCATGGCGACGAGGAAACCAGCGTAGGTGTACTTCATGATCCGGGCTAGTCCTCCCATTTCGTTGATGCTCCTTGTACCCAAGGCCGTGATGACTGAGCCTGCGGCTAGGAAAGCTAGGGCCTTGAAGAGCCCTTGGCTAATCATCTGATATGCTGCTGCGTCGAGACTCCCCAGTCCAATGGCTGCAAACATCAGGCCGAGCTGGCTTATGGTAGAATAGGCGAGCACGCGCTTGAGGTCGTCTGCCGCGAAGGCACAGACGCCCCCCACCAGAGCGCTAAGGAGGCCGATTGCAAGGATGACGGTCGTTAGTGACCCGGAAAGTTGTGGGAGGGTAATCACCGGGTACATACGGAGCATAAGGTAGACTCCTGCGTTTACCATGGTAGCGGCATGGATGAGTGCAGAGACCGTGTTGGGGCCTTCCATGGCATCGGGGAGCCAGGCGTGGAGCGGGACCTGTGCTGACTTGCCCATGGAGCCGATGAACATCAGAAGGCCGAGAGCGAATATCGTCCCCGTAGCGAGGGTGGCTATTCCGCTCGGACCCAATATCGTGTCGAAGCTCGTCGATCCGAAGGTCACGGCAATGAAAATCACCGCGATAAGCAGGGAGGCGTCCCCGAGGCGCGTGACCACGAACGCCTTCCACCCAGCCTTCCTGGCGGCTGGCCGGTCCGTCCAGAAGGCGATTAGAAGGGCCGAGCAGACCCCGACCAGCTCCCAGAAGAAGTAGAACTGGATGAGGTTCCCAGCCATGACAAGCCCCATCATCGAGCCGATGAACAGGAGAACGAGGGAGTAGTAGCGACTCTGGCCCGGCTCCTCCTTCATGTAGCCGAGAGAATAGACAACCACCAGGAAGGACACGAAGGAAACGAAGGCACCCACCAGGGCGGAAAGCTGGTCTGCCTTCACCTGCAGTGCAACACTCAGCGGCGGGAACCAGAGAGTGTACCCCTCCGTGACGGAGGTCCCGAAGGTCATGGCCCCATAGAAAGCAGCTACCATGCCTAGGCCAGACACGATCACGGCTAGCCAACCTCTTAGCCTCCCGTCGATTTTCGACATCAGAGGAACAAGCGGGACTCCCAGCAGAGGGAAAATCCACGAAAGCCAGGCCCAGTATATCATCTGCGGAGCCTCCTAATCTCGTCTGGGTTGAGCGTCCTGTACTTGCGGTAGACCATGACGATTATGGCGAGCCCTACCGCTTCCACGGCGGCCCCCACGAGCACCGAGAGCACGACGAAGGCATCGGAGAGGAGCCTAGGGCCGTACGCCATTCCGGACGCGAAGAGGGCAAGGTTGGCGCCGAAGACGGAGACCTGGAAGGACATGATGCTCTTCAGCAGGTTCTTCGAAACTGCGATGGACGCGATCCCGGTGAACAGGAGGGCGGTGCCGGTGGCGATTAAGATCGTCTGGTCGAGAGCCAAGCTATTCCTCCTTCCCGAGTAGGCTGACGATGGCCACCATGGCGGAGGCGAAAACGACTATCAGGATCAGCAGGTCCCAGGGACGGAGGGTCCAGAGGAAGCTGAGAACGGCCAGGGAGGAGTCGGAGGCTGCCAAGCCCCCAGCCTGTCCAGAAAACACGACCACCAGCGAAATCCCTCCTATGGCCGCCGCCAGAGGGATCGCCCCTAGGGCTAGGTTGCGCGCCCCAAGATCGAGCTTTGATTCCCCTGTAATCAGAACAACGGAAAGGAGCAGGACAGAAATAGCCCCGGCGAATGTGATCATCGTAAGAAGCCCTAGCAGTCCGTCTCCGTAGACGGTGAAACCGACCCCCAGGATGATGGATGCGTAGAAGAGGGAGATGAGGGAGTTCGAAACCTTGGAGGCCAATAGGGAAGTAGCGACCGTCACGAAGAGCGCTCCCGAGATAAGGAGCGCAACGAGCTCACTTTCCAAGCTTGAGCGCCTTCTCCATCACGAGAGATTTTTTCTTGAAAACAGCCAGTTCGAAGTCGTGGGTCAGGGTAAGGGCTCCGAACTTGCAGTCGTCGACACACTGCCCACAGGAGATGCACGTGTAGAGGTCGAATGTTGGCCTCTTGATGTCAACCTGCCTTGAGCCGATGGTCTTCTTCCCGACCGGAACCATTGTGATCACGCCTGCTGGGCAGACGATTTCGCAAATGCTACACCCCGTGCATTTCACGGGGTCCACGTCCAGTTTTCCCCTGAACCTCTGTGGCAGGGACGTCTTGCCAAAGGGGTACTGCGCTGTGACCGGATGTGCCAGGGCTGTTCTGAACATTTCCCCGAGTGCGCCGGCGACTTTCCTCCTTGGCTCGTCTGTCATTTTAGCAGCACCACCAGCGCCAACTGGAGTAGACTCAGAGGAGTGAGAACCGTCCAGAAGAGTCTGGCTGCCTGGTCAATTCTGACCCTTGCCAAGCCCGTTTTGATGACGAAGATCAGAAACCCGACGGCGAAGAGTTTTACCAAGAAATAGAGGAAGTAGACCACGGCCTGCAGATTGGAATCAGAGAAAAGGACCGGGCCACCGGCCCCCCCAAGAAATAGGCTGACCGCGAGGGCGGACAGGAATACGTAGCTCAGGTTCTTGGTTAGCTTGATGTAGGCCAGCGCATTTCCCGAATACTCGGTCATCCAACCGCCGACTATCTCAGTGCTAGCTTCTGGAATGTCGAACGGGGGCTTCTCGAGTTCCGCCAGAGCAGCGATCACGAAGACGGCAAAGGCGATGGGAGCGAGCAGGATGTACCAGGCAGACCCCTGCGCTGAGACTATGCCACCGATGGAAAGGCTCCCTGCTAGGACCGCTGGGGTCACCATGGCTATCAGGAGTGGGACTTCATAGCTGGTGTACTGGATCACCAGCCTCCCGATGGCGATAGTGGAGTACCTCCCCGCCGACGCGTATCCCAGAAGGGTTGCCATCAGGGTCGAGAACGTGAGCACAAAGAGCATGAAGAGCAGGTCAAGCGGATTGTTGATAATGGCCTGATACCCCAGGACAGGGATGAACGCTATCCCAATGGCAGGAGCGGCGAAGTACAAAGCGGGCCCCCACTGGTACACGAATGTGTCCGATTCTGCTGGGATGATCTCCTCCTTGGAGGCCAACTTGAAGAAGTCAGCGACAGGCTGGAGGATGCCAAATGGTCCTGTGACGACGGGCCCTCTCCTCCCCTGCATGCGGGCCGCGGTCTTGCGCTCTAGCCACTCGAAGAAGAATGCGAGCCACACGAAGAATGTAAGCCCAGGGAATACAAGAAGCTCGACGACCTGGATTAGGTCCATTCTCACTTCCTCCCGTAATATTCGATGCCGTACCTACGAAGTGCCTCCCCTCCGACAGTCCACTCCTTCGACTTGTCAACGTCGACGACAGAGATTCTGTCCATGCAGCCAAAGCATGGATCCATGCCCGTCAGGACGACTGGCACGTCTGCCAGCACATGCCCCTTGAGCATCTCGGTCGCAGTGAGTATGTTGGCCAGGGTCGAAGTGCGGACTTTGACCCGTTCGGGAACGGAGCCGCCCCCCGACTTCACGAAGTAGAAGAGCTCCCCCCTCGGCGCCTCGACATGGAAAGTTGCCTCGCCAGCGGGAACGCTTCTCGGGAAGTTCACCCTGTATGCTCCTTGGGGCATCTTCTCCAATATCTCCTTCACCATCCTGCAGGAATCTGTGATCTCGTTCAGGCGAAGGGTCAGGAGCGAAGCTATGTCCCCCGTATTCGAAGTCTGAACTTGAGGAGGGACCTCGCCGTAACCGGCATATGGGTCCTCTGCCCTAATGTCCCTCGCGATTCCAGTACAGCGGAGGAGAGGTCCCACGGGACAGAGCTTTCTCGCTACCTCCTGGTTGATGCGTCCCCGCCCCTTGGTCCTGACGACTATCGTCTCCTCGCTCTGCACGAGACCCTTGTAGTATTCTGCCCTCTTCTCTATGTAGGCCATTTCCGTTCTGATCTTATCAGCTAGGCCGTCAGGGAGGTCGTTCCTCACGCCCCCCAGGGTGGTGTAAGACTTGTTGACCCTGTTCCCAGAGATGGCTTCCTCAAGGTCGAGAATGTGTTCACGATCCTTCCAAATCCACATGAACAATGTGTCGAAGCCTGCCCAGTGTCCCAGGAGCCCGAGCCAGAGAAGATGGGAGTGAATCCTTTCGAGCTCAGCGACGAGCTCCCGAAGGTACTTGGCACGCTTTGGAATCTCGAACGGAGCGAGTGCCTCCACTCCTTCGGTGTAGGCCAGGCTGTGATGGAAGCTGCAAATCCCGCAGATCCTTTCGAACAGGTAGATGTTCTTGATCCAGGTTCTTTCCTGTGCCGCCCTCTCTATCCCCCTGTGGACGTATCCGATTCTTGGCTCGACGGCGACTATCTTCTCTCCCTCCAGGAAGAGCTTGAAGTACTCGGGCTCCTTCAGGGATGGGTGGACAGGGCCGAAAGGCATCATCCCCTCCGGGGAGTACTGCATGAGTCCCGCGCCGGCCTGGCCCTGATTTTCTCCTGTGTTCAGTTCACTCAAGGTCCATCATCTTCTTGATCTTGTGCGGGTCCGTGTCCTTCCGCAGTGGGGGAGGAGCATCGACGGGGTATACGTCGGGGAGGAGCAGCTTCTTCCCGAGGAATGGATTTCCTTCGAAGGCGACGCCTAGGAGGTCCTGGATCTCTGCCTCGTAGAGGGTGCCGGCGGTCAGGGCCCCGGAGATAGACGACAGCCTGGGAGCCGACTTTGGAATCTGAGTCCTGACCTGGATGAACCTCTTTCCCTGCCAGAAATGGTAGAGGATGGCGATGTCCTGCCCGAGGTCCAATCCGGTTATGGTGCTCAGATGATACCAACCGGGGAGCGAGGACACTCCCTTGCAAGCTTCGACAACCCTGTCAGGGGGGACCGAGAGGACAGTCGTCTTGGGGCCGGCATTTAGGGCCCCGCCGAGCCTGGCCGCAAGAGGAGTTAGTTCTTCACTTGACAATTGCCTCACCCTCGGGGGCGGGGTCGGGAATCCCCGTCACCAGTTTCAGTATGCCATAGATGATCGCCTCTGGTCTTGGAGGGCACCCAGGTATGTACAGGTCCACCGGGATTATTCCGTCTACGCCGTTCCCTGCGCTGTAACAGTCCTTCATCACGCCGCCGCCGAGTGCGCAGGCACCGATGGCCACCACATGTCTCGGTTCGGGCATCTGCTCGTAGACCGTCCTGAGACGCTCGCGCATCATGGGGTTTGCGACGCCCGTCACGAGGAGGACGTCCGCGTGCCTTGGACTCGGGACGAGTACGACGCCGAGCCTTTCGGCATCGAAGCGAGGAGTGAGTGCGTCGAGAATCTCGATGTCGCAGCCGTTGCAGGATGCGGCGTTGACGTGGAAGACCCAGATGGACCTCTTTCTGGCCCAGCTGGTCAGCGCGGGACTAAAAGGTCCCACCTCCTGAGGAGATGAACCAGTAGATGGTGACCATCCCAACTGTACCTCCCCCTACCAAGAAGAGGAGAGGATAGAAGGAACCAGATGCCTCGAAGGAGCTTGCGAGGATAAGAGCGAAGGCTTCGACGACGAGGAAGAGGGCAGCGAAGACAAACAGGCTCGACTGGTAGAGCCCCCTCGGCGCCACTGACTTCTCTCCACCGGAGAAGGGCTCGTACTTGACTCCCTGACCGCGTGTCCGTTTCCCCAGACTCCCAACCAATAGGTAAGCAACAAGATCCGCAACTATGATGATCAGGGGCCCAATGATGGAATCGGTGAAGTCCGTCATGTTCGTTCCGCCACCCCCTCGGCAACCACGGCCACAATCTCGCTCACCGACCCCTGCACCGTCTTGCTGAGTCCAAGACCCACGTCGAGTGAAGCTGGCTGGATGCCGACAAGGAAGAAGTCCCCCATACGATCCTTGAGTCCTGGGACGAGCCTCAGTGGTATGTTGTGCGTGCCAAAGAAACCATACTGGGTGTCAGCCATGGAGCGGAAGACGACTTCTCCAGGCTTGACAGAAGCCTCAACGGCATCAAAGACAATGATCCGACCGTCTCCTGAGGCTAGCTTCGAGAGCAGTCTTTCCGGCATCGGGGTGCATGGATGGATCTCCACGCCCGGCACAGGAGACGCCCCGAGCCTTGAGCGAAGGGAGGAAGCAATCTGGAGGCCGACGGCGTCGTCTGACTTGAGCTCGTTACCCACACCCACAAGGTGGACCTGGCGTCGGCCGTCGGATACCGTCTCTTTGAGCTCCTTGCGCCAATCCTGAGAACAGGTGACCCCTGGCGAGTCAGCTCCCGCTGTCCCATGGTACACTGGGTCGACCTCCGTCTCGTGGACGCGCAATTTAGGTCGATAATTCGGCGAATACCTAATGGAGATAAAAGGATGAGACGTTTCTTACCGCTGAGAATCATAAGGGCTAGGAGGCGAGCTTTGTAAGAAATCCCTCATGTTTCTGGACGGCTCCCTTGATAACTGCGTCCCACCCCCTGCGCTCCGCCTTTTCCTTCGAAATCAGTCCCCTGATTAAGGAATAGAGGTCGTCAAGGTCCGCAGCGGCTATGCCGGCCTTGTCCACGGTGGAAACGAACTCCTCGTCCTCGATGTTGACGGTGTGCCCGTTCTTGACTAGGAACACCAGCCCCGCTACCAGCGCTGTTCTCTTGTTCCCAGCGTGGAAGTATTGCCCCCTGGCGATGTCGTACACGAGCAGGGCCGCCTTCTCGGCCACAGCTTCCTCGAACTCCTGGTTGTCTGCTCTCTCCTCGACCTCCCTAACGAGGCTCCGGAGTTTCCGTGCGTCGGCAGCCGAGTATTCGTGATTCTCTTTTGTAAGGGCCACCACTGCCTTGTTGACTCCGATCAGGGTCTCGAAGTCGACGTGATGGATGGTCTTCTTCGCCACGGGCCCCTGGCGCTAATGCCTTGGATTTAACCGATTGAAAAGACAGTCAGCGCGCATGGTGGTGCCATGACCCAGCCTAAAACCAGATTCGGCCTAGCCTTGTCTGTCGAACCTCGAGCCAGATTCTGGATTTGGTTCCCGAGGGCGAAAGATTCGGATCACTTGAGACAGGAAAATCCTTTTATATTTTTGTAGGGTTCTCGTGATTCTTGACAGGCGACGCCGCAGTAGGAAAGGCTGTCCCTCCAGAGGATACTATTCGAAAGGTCACTGGCACCGCTCTTTACACGTTTGACTGGGATCTCCCCGGGACCCTGCATGCGAAGCTTGTCACCAGCATTGTTCCACACGCAAAGATAGTCAAGATCAGTCTTGACAGGGCGAAGGAAGTCCCCGGAGTCGCAGTCATTCTCACAGGGAAAGACATGCCATTCAGGGTCGGGATGTACGCTGGGGACAGGGACCTTCTCGCAGTCGAGAAGGTGCGGTGGGCAGGACACCCCGTCGCGCTCGTGGTTGCGGAGACGCTGGAGGCGGCCGAAAGGGCATCAGAGCTTGTGGACGTAGAATATGAGGCCCTGCCGGCGGTGTTCGATCCGGTCCAGGCGCTGGCCCCCGACGCTCCAATTCTGCACGAACACATGGAGGAGTACAAGCACGCCCCGGTCTTCTATCCGGTACCTGGCACAAACATCGCCAACAAGTTCAGGCTCGTCCATGGAGACACAGAGAAGGGGTTCGAAGAGTCAGAAGAGTTCGTCGAAGAGGAGTTGAAGGTATCACACGTGAGCCACGCCTATATGGAAACCCAGTGCACAGTCGCCCAGGCGTACAGAGACGGCACCTATGAGATCTGGACGAGCTGCCAATCCCCGTTTGTGGTCAGACAAATTGTATCCGAGGCACTGAATGTCCCGTACAACAAGGTCACCGTAAAGGTGCCCTTCGTGGGGGGCGGGTTCGGAGGGAAGGCAGGTCTGGGTTGGGAAGCACTCATCGCACTGGCGTCGAAGGCGGTGGGGTACAGGCCAGTGAAGCTGGTGCTCTCGAGGAAGGAGAACTTCGCGTCAGGAGCATCGAGAGAAGGGGTGATCGCGAACGTAAAAGCGGGGTTCACCAGGGACGGCAAGTGCCAGGCCTACAAGGTGAGGTTCGTCCTGGACGCTGGCGCTTACGCGGACTACACGGTGAATGTCTCCAGGGCCATGGGATACTCCGCTGAAGGTGTCTATGAGATACCGAATGTATACTGTGAGTCACTGGCGGTGTACACGAACAAGATCCCCACCACCGCAATGAGGGGATTCGGCTACTCCGAGAGCAACTGGGTGCTGGAGCAGGTTTTCGAGAGGGCGGCGAAAAAGCTGGGAATGGATTCGGCGAAGCTCAGGAGGATAAACCTGCTAAGGCCAGGAGAATCCCATACCGCAACGGGGGAAAGGGTCAGGGAGGACGCGGGCGATCCCAGAAAGGTCTTGCAGACTTTGACCGGGACAATTGACTGGGAAGGGAACGTGCCCCCGGCGTCTGAACCATGGAAGGTAAGGGCAAGGGGCTTCGCGCTATGCGTCAAGGGTCCGTCGCAGCCTCCCAATGCCTCCTCCTCGGCGATTGTGAAGTTCAACGAGGACGCCACCATCGACCTGGTGGTGGGCACGGGCAACTTCGGGCAGGGTACGGCCACAGCGCTTTCGCAGATAGTCGCAGACCAGTTCGGCGTTCCGGTCGAGAAGGTCAGGGTGGATCCCATCAGAGACACGGGGAAGTCCGCGTATACCTGGCAGACCGTGGGGAGCAGGGGGCTATTCACCGACGGCGTGGCCACAATTAGGGCCTGCGAGGACGCGAAGAACCAGATTCTGAACCTCGCAAGCCAGGTATTCAGGCTTCCCTCAGCCGAACTTGAGCTGACCGAAGGGGGGGTGAGGGCGAAGGGGAGACCATGGGTAACCCTTCCACTCAAGGACCTCGTCTTCGGGTACGTCTATCCCAACGGGAACACAATAGGTGGGCCCGTGATAGGAACAGGACACTACACATCGAGCCTGAACAGCTTTCTCGACCCTCAGACCGGGCAGGGAGTGCCCACCATATTCCACACCTTTGGTGGTACGGCGGTTGAGATTGAGTTGGACCTTGTCACGGGAGGGATCGAGGTATCAAAGGCGGTCCAGGTATTCGACGTAGGGAAGGCAATCAACCCCCTGCTGTTGAAGATGCAGCTCGATGGCGGTTTCGCGATGGGAATGAGCATTGCCCTCTTTGAGAAGATAAAGTTCGACGAGCAGGGCTGGGTCACCAACCCTAACTTCACGAGCTATTACATCGCGAGGATGAAGGACGTCCCGAAGGAGGTCGTGGCGAGGTTCGTCGAGACTCCGCAGTTCGACGGTCCGCTTGGTGCGAGAGGCATAGGGGAGCTGAGCATGATCTCTGTCGCTTCCGCCATTTCCAACGCGATTTTCAGAAGCATAGGCGTCAAGCTGAACAGCCTTCCCATGAGCCCAGAGGAGGTTTGGAAGGCCCTCTCTGAGCAGAGGCCTGAGCTTCTCGCCAAGGCCATGGAGAGCTATGGGAGCGTCGAGACAGAAGTGAAGGTGAGGCCATGAGCTTCGGATCCCCATATACAACTCTGCCAGACTTCGAGTATCACAAACCTGCAAGCCTCGAAGAAGTGCTCCAGTTGCTCAAGAAGTACGGCGACGAAGCCAAGCTGATGGGAGGAGGGGTGGGGCTCATCGCATTCATGAAAGAACGGCTCATGTCCCCCGGGCACGTGATAGACGTGAAAGAAGTGAGGGAGCTCAAGGTACTCGAGAATTCGCCTGGGAAGGGGCTCACAGTGGGAGCGGCCGTGACCCTCTCGGAGCTCTTAGAAGGAGGGGTGCTGAGGAAGGACTTCGCGGTACTGCACGAAGCGATTGCCAGGGTGGCAGATCCGATGATAAGGCGGAGGGCGACCCTCGTCGGGAACCTGTGCGAAGCCATACCATGGGTCGACAGTCCGCCCGCTCTGATTGCCCTTGACGCGACCGTAGCCATCGCGGGACCAGACGGCAGGAGGAGCGTCCCTGTGAGCGACTTCATCCGGGGACCCGTGGACATAGACCTGGGACCCACCGAGATGGTGACGGCAGTTGATGTCCCTCATGCGAAGGGTTCACACAGTGCCTTCGAGAAGTTTACCGGAGGGTCGGAGTTCTCACTAGCCAGTGTCGCGGTTTCGATATCAAATGGTGGGAAGAACAGGAGGGCAAGGGTGGTCTACGGTTCGGTTAATTCGACCCCCGTCCGGTCTGCCGAAGTGGAGGAGGCTATCAAAGACGGTATCACACCCGGGAGCATCAGGAAGGCGGCAGAACTATCCTCGGAGAAGGTTGAATGCGTCGATGACGTCCTCGCAACTGCGGCATACAGGAGGCACCTGCTCAAGGTAATCACAACCAAGGTGCTCAGGAGGATGATGAGCCAGTGAGGGAGATCTCAGTGACTGTCAATGGTAGGGCCAGGAAGAGGATAATCAAGGACAACGAACTACTCCTTGACTTCCTCAGAGATAAGCTCGAAGTAAGGAGCGTCAAGGCCGCCTGCTGGAGGGGGGAGTGCGGTCTCTGTACCGTCATGCTGGACGGCCACCTCGTAAAGTCCTGTCTTGTACTGGCCGTGGAGGCGGACGGCCGTGAGGTGAGGACTGTCGAAGGGATAACGAGTGATGGGGAGCTGGCCCCGATTCAGAAGGCGTTCGTCGCTCATGGCGCCGCCCAGTGCGGTTTCTGCACGCCCGCGTGGGTGCTTGCCACCCACGAGCTGCTGAGGACGAATCCACACCCTTCTGACGCAGACCTGGTGGAAGCAACGAGCGGACTAATCTGTAGATGCGGGACCTACAACCAAATCAGGGAGGCCGTAGCTGAGGTCTCCGCAGCCTCAAAGGCCCACCGCCATCCGAGGGACACACTCGCCCGCGCCTAGTGGCAACTATCTCGCATATTTCGGGATAATGATTAAAACCGCATCGACGGCGGGAATTCTATGGTAAAGCCAGCGGTTCCAATTTCGTTCGACTCTTTCAACTTCTCGGTTGAAGAGATTGAGGGTTACCTCGGAGGAATCCCGGACGACCCTGCATTTCAGAAGCCTTTCGTACCGAAGACATACAAGACCAAGAGCGGCGAGCAGCTCGTCATCCGCCCGGCAGAAAGAAGGGAGGCGCCGGCGATCTTGCAGTCTCTGAAGCCACTGATTGACAACAAGTATGACAAGGACTTCTACCATTTGGTCGGCGTAAGGACATATGCGGAAATCCTCGCCTGGCAGCAGAACAGGCTGAAGGACACGTACGTGATAGTGGCGACAAAAAAGGATGGAGAGCTCGTGGGGGTCGTGGACCACAGGTTCTGGGACAAGAACGTTGCCATCAGCCTGCACACACTTGTTCTGAAGAGGGCAGAGAGGGTCGGGGTGCTGCTGTACGTATCCAAGATGGAGCACGCGTTCGACGTCGTCGGCGCGAACGAATGGTGGGCGACATTCGAGAGCCCCTTCGGATTCAGGCTCGGCTTCAGATTCAACCACGTGACGAAGCCTTGGCCAGAAATGCAGCACGAGCTCGGAGGCGCTCGTATCTTCTACATCAACAGGCAGCAGTGGGAGCAGTACGTGAAGCCCTTCGCCAGGGAGAAGAACTGGCTCGGGGCAAGACCCGTACCGAGGAACGTGCTTGCAGCTACAAAGCCGCTGAAGCCGACGTCTTCGATCGAAATAGAGTTCTAGGAGACTCGCTGGCCGGCACCTAAAGCAGCCTGTCCAGGGCGTCTGCAAGTCTCTTTTCCAGCTTTGGCGCCTGAGACAGGTCGACCTGCACGCACTTTACCTTCTGACTCTCAAGGGCCTGCCTAAAGATGTCCAGGCCAAGGTTGAGAACAACGAGCTCCGAGTCTAGGAGATCCTGGGCGGTCGTAATCTTAGCCAAAGATATCGCTCCATTTCTGGCTGAGGCGTGCCGATGCCCGGTCCCCTCCGACAACGAGGGCGGCCTCTGCTGACAGGAGGGCATTGCTTGGGTACAGGTGTGCGCCGGCGCTCGACAGCTTCTCGCTCTGGGCGGTAAGAGACTGGGGGTCGGTCTCGGTCCCGCAGACGTGAGCCATGACCACGGGTCCCCGGCCGCGCTTTCCGGGCCCCTTGCTTGCGTCTTTGATGACTCCCTCTAGCGCCCCCCCTGGATCGGGAGATGAGCCATAACCGAGAACGACGTCAAGGAGAAGAAGCGCGACGCTGGAATCCCTGGCTTCTTGGGCGAATCTGAGCTTCCTCAGGGTTGGATCTATCATCGGGTGCGCCCTCCCTGCGGTAAAGAACTCATCCCCGAGGTCGACGATCGAGTTCCCTCTGCTCCGATTCGGGTCGGCGAGCCCGAACTCGCCTGAGAGAGGGGTGTTGCTGTAAGCCTCCCCAATCAGCTCCCTAAATATCAGGAGGGTCTCGTGTGCCAAGGTGCCACCGCTGTAGAGACCCCTCACGAACTTCCTGGTCGTCCCCAGTCCCGCCCTGATGCTCCCTGCGGCCTTTGACAGCTGCTCGAATTTTATCGAGATGATAGCGTCGAATTGGTTCTCCGTTTCCCCCCCAGAGGCGTGAGCCGCTGCGTGCACGGCGGAGTGAAGCGTCTTCGCATAGGTCACCCTATCGTCTGTAGTCTTGGGAGGGTCAAGCCCCAGGAAGCAGGCGACGACAGGTTTTGAGGTACTCTTCTCCACATTGTCCATAACCTCTCGGATGACCTTCGCCTTTGGCGTCTTCGCGACAATCATGATTATCCGGGTCCCTCTGTCCTTCTCCAGAAGTCGAAGACAATCCTTCATCATCAGACCGCCCACCTGCTCGCTCACGTCCGTCCCTCCCACTCCCAGGGCGGCCGACACGCCGAGTCCTATTCTGTCGAGCATAATCGCAACCTCCTGTATCCCTGTGCCGGCGGAGGCAACGATCCCGACGTCCCCTCTTCCCACCGAGTTGGCGAACCCTAGCCCCACCCCGTTGACTATTGTCGTTCCAGCACCAGGGCCCATGACCAGGAGACCCTTCGAGCTCGCGTATCGCTTGAGCTTCAGCTCCTGGTCAAGCGGGACGTGGTCGCTGAACAGGTGGACGTTCACACCGCTTCTGAGAAGCTCCATGGTTGGTTCGAAAGCCTGTTTCCCGGGGACTGATACTATGGCCAGGTTTGCGCCCTGGGTGGTTTCGAGTGCCGACTGGACGCTGTGGTAGATCCGCGTCCTAGGCCCTCCAGACGAGGCGGGAGGAGTCATGACGAGCTGTTCCACCCTTGCCATCACACCGCCAACATCGAACCCTCCATGGACCCGAACAGCGATTATCAGGTCGCCGTCCCCTGCGGTTTTGCTTTCGTTGCCGAGAAGCCCAAGATCCCTGATGAGCCGACGGTTGGTGTCGGTTCCCATGGACACGACAGCATCGTCGACGCCTTCGAGCTTCTTCACGTCTTCAGAAAGGCGCATCAGCTGAATCGAGTCGCGAAACAGGCCGTGCTTGACTACGTTGACAACCGGCAACGCAATATTAGCGAGACACCATTCGTGTTAAGCATTTCCGTGTCGCAAACCTTTAACACGTCAGACAGGACGAAACAACCGTTGACTGTCTCAAAGGAAGCAGTCGAAGAAGCGAACCAGAAAGCAGTCGAAAGGATGATGGACTCGGAACCGGTGTGGGTTGACCTGGCGCCTGCCTCGAAGAAGATGGGCCTCAGAGGGAAGATCCTGTTGCACGCCGGGCCTCCTGTGAGCTGGAAGAACGCCAGCGGGCCGATGAAGGGCGCAATAATCGGGGCGGCGATTTACGAAGGGTGGGCAGACACTGAGAAGCAGGCGGTACGGCTCGCGGAAGATGGGGAGATAGAGCTGGACTGCGACCACCATCACGACGCGGCCGGACCCATGGCAGGCGTAATCTCGCCGAGCATGCCTGTCTATGAGCTCGAAGACCGGAAGTTCGGCAACAAGACCTACTCCAACATGAACGAAGGCATCGGGAAGGTGCTCAGATACGGCGCCTTCAGCAAGGAGGTACTGAACAGGCTTCGCTGGATGTCAGAGACCGTCGCCCCCGTTCTGCAGGCGACCGCAAAGGGAATGACAAAGGCAGGTACAAGTCTCGCTCTCAAGCCGATAATAGCGCAGGCTCTTACCATGGGGGACGACTGCCACAATAGGTACGTGGCAACCACCTCGCTCTTCGCGAAGCAGGTCGCTCCGTTCATGGTAAGAACGGGGTTCGACACCAAGACCATTGCCGAGGTGTGCAAGTTCATCGACGCGAACAACTTCACCATGCTGAACATGGGGATGGCGGCGGGCAAGGCGATGACCCTGGCGGGCCACAACGTGAAGTACAGCACGATCGTGACAGTGATGTCGCGCAACGGGACCGACGCAGGCATATGGGTGAGTTCCCTCGGAAACCGGTGGTTCGTGACCGAGGCTCCAGTTCCGAAGGGCCTCTGGTTCCCGGGCTTCACCGAGAAGGACGCGAACCCTGATCTCGGGGACAGCTCAATTACAGAGACTGCAGGCTATGGAGGGTTCGCGATGGCTGCGGCCCCCGCCATTGTCTCGTGGGTCGGAGGGAGCGTCCAAGGGGCACTTGATGTCACGGAGCGAATGTACGAGATAACCCAGGCCCAGCACAAGCACTTCCTGATCCCGTTCCTTGACTTTCGGGGGACACCGGTTGGGATTGATTTGAGGAAGGTCCTGAAGACGGGCGTCACGCCGATGATCAATACAGGAATCGCGCACAGGAAGGCAGGCATCGGGCAGGTAGGGGCGGGGACGGTTAGCTTCCCGATGCAAGTATTCAAGGACGCCTTCGAAGCCTATGTCGACAGATTCGGCGCGTGAATTAGACAGCGGAAATGCCATGAGGGATTGCCTCGACATCTTGTGACGTCCATGAGGGAGAACGCTTTATACCGTCCCGCGTCCGCTGAGATAAGCCTGAGAGATATGGCAGAGGAGACGCTCGTCCTCCAGACTAGGGGCCTCACAAAACGATTCGGCAGCCTGGTGGCTGTAAACAACGTCGACTTCGACCTCAGGAAAGGGGAGATACATGCGCTGCTTGGCGAGAACGGGGCCGGCAAGTCCACTCTGTGCAATGTCGTTTACGGGTACTACAAGCCGGATGGCGGCGAGGTGCTGGTCAAAGGGAAGACTGTAAAGATCAGCTCTCCAAAGGAAGGCATGCGGGCAGGCATCGGGATGGTCCACCAGGAGCTGATGCTTGTCCCCAATATGAGCGTCCTGCAGAATCTCAATCTCATGACGGACCTCAAGCTGAGAAGTCCGGTCCTGGAGCTTGGGGGAATAAAGAAAAAACTTCTCGAAATGGAGCAGACCTACGGACTGGAGGTCGACCCCGAGGCCCAGGTGGAGGACCTGTCAGTGGGGGAGAGACAGAGGGTGGAAATCCTGAAGTGCCTCTTCATCGGAGCGGATATCCTTCTATTTGACGAGCCTACGAGCTTCCTCACTGAAATAGAAACCGAGAAGCTCTTTGTAAGCTTGAAGCGCATGGCGTCAGAGGGTCGCTCCATCGTGTTCGTCACGCACCATATCGACGAAGTCATGGCCATAGCCGACAGAATCACGGTCATGAAGCTGGGGAAGGTGCTGGCTACGAAGGCGAAGAGCGATATTACACAGGACCAACTTGCAATGCTAATCGTGGGGCGCGAGGTAATGTACAATGTGACAAGGTATCCTACCGAGCTGGGGCAGGTGGTCCTCAAACTGGACGGAGTCTCTGCTAACAACGACCTCGGAACTCCAGCTGTAAGGGATGCCTCATTCGAACTGAGATCGGGGGAGATTTTGGGTGTCGCGGGGGTTGCGGGCAACGGCCAGAGGGAGCTGGACGAAATAATAACTGGTATGAGGAAGCCGAAATCGGGTAAGGTGTATCTCGACGGCCGCGATATTACTCAACAGCCGCCAGACGAAATCCGGAGCGAAGGAGTGGCGCACATATGCGAGGAGCACAAGACAGGATTCGTCTATGACTTCTCGTTGAAAGAGAATCTCATCTTAGCACCGTTTCTTGCCCGAAAATTCCAGAACGGAATGTTCCTTGACGACGGTAAGCTGAGAGAGAAGACCCGTCAGATCCTTGCAGAGTATAACGTGATGGCAGCTTCTGAAGAGGCACCCTTGAGGACTCTGAGTGGGGGCAACAAACAGAAGTTCTTGTTGGCACGAGAACTCTTCTGGGGGCCGAGGGTAATAGTTGCCAACAACCCCACGAAAGGGTTGGATGTCGGCTCAGCAGAGTACATCAGAAACGCCCTGATGAAACAGAAGGCGGAGGGGAGGGCGATCCTCATGATATCAGCGGACCTGGATGAGATTCTGGACATGAGCGATAGGATCGCGGTGATGAATCAGGGAAGGATTGCAAAGATCATAGACGCAAAGGGGGCAGACATACGTGAGCTTGCGGTCCTGATGACCACAAAGTCCACTTAGGAATAGACCCAGCTACCCCTTGCGGTATGGCTTCAGCAGGAACTTGGGGGCTCTGGCCTTTCTTCCGAAGACTGGAATCAGGGCCAAGAGGAAGACGTAGGGGAGCATGTTGAACAACGTAGTGAAGGATGCAACACCTGATCCAGAAAGCGAGACATACTCAATCTGCAATGCGTAGACTAGGTTGAAGGACAACGCGGCAAACAGGGCCCGGTATGGCTTCCAATTGGCGAAGTAGACCATCGCCAGGACAATGAAGCCCCTCCCTGCTATGATGTCAGTCTGGAACCCCGATACGAAGTTGCCTGCAAAATAGAACCCTGCAACGCCAAACGTCATGGCACCGAAGAGAACCGCAAGAAACCTGACTTTGTTCACGTTTACCCCCATGTTGTCTGCCGCCTTGGGATTCTCCCCGACAGCCCGTACCCGCAAGCCGTAGGAAGTCCGGTTGAGGAAGAATGCGGTCGCGACTACGAACACCATTGACACGTACACCAGAACGTTTTGCTTGAGGAATATGACACCTACGAAAGGAACCTTGTTCCAACTCGCGACGAGCGGGGGGAGCCCGACGTAGTTCGGCGTAAGCCCCGTCGGATATGCCGTGTTGAAGATCACGAAAGAGATCCCAAGACCGAAGAGGTATATCGCCAGTCCGGCCGCAATCTGGTCCATCCGCAGCCTAAGGGTGGTGAGCGCGAAGAAGGCCCCCACTGCCCCTGCTATCCCCATGGCCGCGAACAGGGCAATCCAGGCGTCGCCCGTCACGTATTCGATTATGAAGGTCGTAACCAAAGATATCTCCATTATGCCCTCCAAGCCCAGGTTCGCAACCCCGGCCTGCTCCGACACTATCTCACCCATCGCGGCGAAAATGAAGAACGGTGATTGTTGTAGCATAACTGAAAGCACCGTCGCAATTATGTCCGACGCCGCTGTCATACAGCGTACCTCCTTTCAGTCAGGTAGGCGCCCAGCAGAATTCCTATCATCATGATGCCTTCCATGGCGAACACAACATAGGTCGGGACGTTGGCAGAGAGCGCCATAGACTCGGCGCCTATGGTCATGTAGGCGAAGAAGAATGAGGCGAGGCCTATGCCTATCATGTGCTTTCTGCCGACGAGGGCGCAGATTATGGCGACCAGACCGTAGTTGGTGGAGAAGGAGCCGATGTCGAGTTCGTACCTGAAACCCATGATGTAAGTCGCGCCGGCAAGCCCGGCCAACGCTCCAGCCGCAAGCATGGTGATCGCCATCATGCGGGGGATGCTTATCCCGGCGTACCTCGCTGTCTCAGGGCTCTCGCCCACGGTGTTCGCTCTTACCCTGAACGGCGTCCTTTCTATGACCAGGTAGAGGATGACGCCTAGGATGATGGTAGCGGGGACCGCGTACGTGATTGGAGAGCCGAGGATGTACGGGATCTGAAATGTAGAAGGGAGCTCGATGGAGTGGGGGAAGCCCAGGGCGGTCCCCGTGCTCTTTATGGGGCCGCTGAGCATGTAGAATGCGAAGTTGACTGCTACCACATTCAGCAGAATCGTAACGACTATCTCGTTCGCTCCGAACTTCACTCTAAGGACGGTCGGAACCAAAATCCAAAGCAGACCACCAAGAGCCGCGCCTACTATCATGGCCAAGTACAGCACAGGCCACGGCAGGAACGCCAGGAAGGTGTAGACAACGAATACCATCACCATCCCAATCAGGAGTTGGCCCTGGGCTCCGATGTTCCACAAGCCAGCCTTCAGCGCCAGACCTACGCCCAACGCCATCGTATAGAACAAGACGAAACGGACGAAAATCTGCTGAACTCCTCCTGCGAGAGTTATCGGATTCAGAAAAAGGGAGGACAGGGCTACTCCGAGGTTGCCGCCGGCGAGCACCACCACCAAGAGCCCGGCCAAAATGCCGAGCACGATGGCGAAGGCGTTATACGCCGTCGTCTGGAGCCATCGGAGGCCCTGCGTATAGTTCGCACCCTTTATGGTAGACTAGATGCTGGTGGGAGGTAGTTGAATTGCGCTGCCATGTTACCGGTCGGCTGTCCGCCGCTTGCTGGCACCGTTAGCGTTGTGTCTGCGCACGTTGAGGCGGTCGGAGTATCGAAGCAGTGCGGAGCTCCGCCCACATCAGAGGCGAATGATATGATGATTTGTCCCTCCACGATGTCGCTCTGAAGCGCAAGGCCGGCAGCTTTCACGTTCGCCGGGAGATCAGG
>Ga0187770_10000374_pt1 | contig 21817 bp, 32 predicted proteins | sample 0116_SJ02_MP02_2_FD_133154 | JGI IMG/M metagenome (GOLD analysis project Ga0187770, IMG submission 133154) | Tropical peat soil microbial communities from peatlands in Department of Meta, Colombia - 0116_SJ02_MP02_20_MG | ecosystem: Environmental > Terrestrial > Soil > Wetlands > Peat | place...
CTCCTCCAGCGTCGTCAAGTCCTCAGGATCGAAACGGTTCTTCCAGCGATAGAAGGTCTGGGCCGAGATATCAAAATGACGGCAGGTCAACCGGGCGTTCCCGTGGCGAGCATAGTGGTCCATCCAACGCAGCCGCTTGGCACCTTCCTCGGAGAGCTTCCCCTGACGAACCAGAGCCCGGAGGTACTCCGACCCGGGGATCAGCGACCCATATGTCCTTGTCGGCTTCAGATACATGATGGCACCTATCATAGCCCAAGGTGTCACCTATGTATCTGAACGAGCTCAGGGGAGGATATTAGGTGGGGCTTTGTGCCTTGGGCTTGAAAATCCAAGAGGGGCAGAGGTATCATCAAAACAGGAGGCAGGGGAGAATGAAAAAGATTGTATATCTGGGGGTGATCATCGGACTAATGGTGTCATGTGCGATGCAGACGGAACTTGCGAGACGGCAAGGATATTTGGCCGATCATCCGACGATTGATCCGAAGGTCCGAGACGCCATCCTAGCTGGAAAGCTATGCATGGGCATGACCGAGGACGAGGTTGTGGCAAGCATCGGGGCTCCAGATCGTATTAACCGAGACACCTATCAGTTTGGAACGAGGACATAGTTCGTCTATGAACCGATCGGGAACTACAACCCCAATGGATACCGGTACGTGTACTTCGAAAACGGTAAGGTCACGAGCTGGTCGCAGTGACGAGGAGAAGAAATGAAACGAGATATGGAACTGATCAAGAAGATTGTCCTGGCCATTGAAAGTGCGCCAGGAGGTTATCCTCCCAATCCGCTCGAGATCGAAGGGTACACGAAGGACCAGATAGGCTACCATTCGTATCTCTTGGTCAAGGATGAGTTAGCTGAAGGAGTCGATATCACCACGAAAGAAAGCACGGGTCCAGAGTATTACATCCGTAGTCTCACGCCGGCAGGGCACGAGTTCGCAGAGGCGGCCAGGGATGACAAGTTGTGGAAGAAGGCCACGAAGAAGGTGGCTGAGGTGGGAGGAGACATAACAGTTAAGCTATTGAGTGAGATGTTGACATTGTATATGAGGCAGAAGTTTGGCCTTTGATGGCTAAGTTCTGGTAAAGAAGATCGAGCCAGAACGAGCGAAGTATCAGAAAGGCTATATTGTAGCGTTCAGTTTCTCAAAAGGTGCTCACGAAGAAGCGGCCCGAGCGAATCACAAGGGCCTGGACATCCGGCTGGTGGAAGTGGACGATCTGCTCCACGGCAAGTTCAAGGTGTGAGGCGCCAGGGAAGGCCGGAGGCTCAAGAGGTATAGCCCTCGGCTGATGACGCCGGTAAAGGAGAACGCTGGTGCCTCGTGGAGAGAGATGCTTGAGAGGGCATGGCAATCTCAGTGGGGAGAATAGAATGAAAAGAACAGACTTAGACTTTGAAGATGTCTGGAAACAACTAATAGAACATTCTGGCCAGACTTTTTATTTGAAAGGCGGGGATCCCTTCACATATGCAGTCATGGGGAATTTACTTTATCCGAGTCGGACCGATTACCATATTTCCAAGAATGATGTTCAGAAGGCATTCGAACTTATACCAATCGAGGGTCCAGGAAGATTACGAGATATAGTTAGAGGCCCATCTTATGTGTGGGCGATTCTAACAGATAAGAGAATCATCAATAAACCATGAGAAGAATATGGCCTTTTAATGGTCCTTATTAATAGAAAGGGGTGAGTGTGCATCTAAGCCCTTGTTAAAGGGAGGCAAAAAATGAAAATCTTCATAAGCCACAGTACAAAAGATCTTAAAATTGTTGAAGAGTTTAAGAAACTAGTAGAAGCGAGAGGCATAGAAGCTTATGTTGCCGTCAAGGATGTTCGGCCAGGCGACGTCCTGTGGGATAAGATCGAGAGAAACATAAAAACCAGCAACTGCCTTGTTGCTATAATGACCAGATATGGCTCTTTATCAAGGACCCTAGAAAACGAACTTGGAGTAGCCAAAGTAAACAAGATTCGTATCATGCCTATAGTCGAGGAAGGAGTTAATCCAAAGGGAGTGCTCGAAGGTATCGAATACGTGAAACTAGATAAAGACCATCCAGCTCGAACTCTAGAGAATGTCGCCTCGTATTTAGGCAGACTTAAGAAAGAAAAAGAGGCGGAAAGCAACTTTATAGGGATTTTGCTTCTAGCTGGCCTTGCATTATTCGTTTTGATGAGCAGAACTGACTAATGATCTTCGATGGTATGGACGGTGGCTGAAAAGATGATGATACTCGGTGTCGTTGCTCTTTTCGTAGCCGCAGGGCTTTCTTTGGTCGTGGCTATTATGTCAATAGCGATACGAGTTCTCAGCAAGAGAATTATTCCGCGCTCCGGAGGCGACGTAAGTAATCTTCCGCCAGGGGCTTTGGAGCGAGAAGAGAAGGCGGAGCCATGGATTGATCGGCTTCTCTTGATAACGGCCATTCTGGGTTTCGTAATCGCACTGACAAACATAGGCGTGGCCGTGTTGAGACTCGTGGATAGATGTCCGAAAGGGTGAAGAAGTAACCAGGGTTGGCCGAGAACATCGAGCGAAGAACAAGCCATCTGCTATATACCCTGCTATATGCTCTCCATATACCCGTTTCATCATATGAGTCGGAAAGCGGAAAGAGAGTTGAGTCAGGCCGTGAAGTGCACATTCAAACTAGGATAGGCCAGAAAGGGCGTCGGAGGTGGTCAGGCTAGGACCGCCATAAACCCACGCCTTCCTGACCGCCGCCCGCCTAGGCGCTGCCAGCGGTCGCTAGATGACATCGCAATATGGGCAGACGCTTATCCTCGGAACCTTCGGAGGATAAGGATCTGTGCGTGCTTGCTAGCTGGGAAGCGCCTACGACTACTTGATCAGGCCCCGTCGAGTTCCGGTCGCAGAGGCGAGGAGAGAGGCGGGCTGTTCCCAGCAGAAAAGGGGTTTTTGGTGGGACCAATGAGGTGAGGGGCTTTCGCCAGCCCGCACACGAAAGCCACTACGATTATTCGACGCGCCAGCCGAGATGTCAAGCAAAGGGTATAATAAAAGTTAAGAGAGGCAAGAACATTCTGTGAGTTTTCTGGTCTTTATCGTTGAAGGGTGAATTTTAGATGAAGAGAGCCGATATAAGATTTTTCAATACAAGGGCCGATGGTAATCCTTTTGATGAAGCCATGATCGAAGCCGTATGGCGAAAGGGAACGCCTGAATCTGATCAAGAAGTATTCCGCAGAGATGAATGTGACGCCATTATGTATAGGCACAGTTACGGCAAACGAGAACATTGGGGCTGGGAAATCGATCACATCAAGCCGGTCTCCTTGGGCGGGACGGACGAGCTGAGCAATTTACGGCCGCTTCAGTGGGAGAACAATCGAGCGAAGGGCGACAGCTATCCTGATACCACTTGGATTTGTAAAGTAAAGTCGTAAGACTCATCCTTCGTCGGCCCGAGAACGACCAGCAGAGGGGCGGAAACGGATGAACGTAAGGAGATATTGCCTTCGAAGCTAGTTTCGCCTAGGATTATTTCGGTGGGCGATACCTTTTCAAAACGTCATGGAGTTGGTGCCGGTGGAGATCGCGTTGTTTTCGATTCTGTACCGGAAAAGTTCCGCATAGGGTTTTGGAACTTGATTGAAGACTTAGTTGGTCATAAGCTTTATCCGACTATCCTCCCCGATTTTGATGTCCTCTATACGAGAATAACCTCTTTCTTCAGGCTAGAAAGAACACACGGATCTAGCCAGAGATACGGAATTCATTACATGGTATCCACTTTTCTTAGATGGAATGAGGTCTTAGATCTTGTTGAGTTTCTTTTTACCGAAGTATCTTACATCAGCTTTGACGATATTGACCAGGAACACATTACAATTCCCGAAAAGGTCGGAACCGCCAGATACCAATATACAAAGAGAATAAACGAACTCTTGGCATCTGAGAATGTCGGCTGGAGATTAAAGAAAGGAAAGCTTGAAAGAGTAGGAAGTGATGTTCTCGACCGAGAAATAATCGAAAAGGCTAGAAAGTTATTAGCAAATCCCGCTTTTGCTGGGCCAAATAATCAGTTTAACAAAGCCCTTGAACTGTTCAGTAAACGGCCAAGTCCTGACCTTGAGAATTGCATCAAAGATGCTGTGGGAGCACTCGAAGGTCTGGCTCGGATTCTACTAAAAGATAACGCTATCACGCTTGGCAAGGCAGTTGATAAACTGGTGGGGAAGAAAATCATTCGTAAGCCCTTTGACGCGACTTTTCACGCGCTTTATGGGTTTGTTAGTACTGAGCCTGGCCCTAGACATGGTGCATACGTTCTGTCATCAATCGATATTGCCGAGGCGGAATTCGTTCTGTACAATTCCGCAGTGAGTATTCTCTTTCTTGCGAATAAATTTGGAATTGAAGTGGAGGTAGAGGAAGCTCCTGTCCCAACTTCTACCAATACCCAATCTCCCGAGGCTGTTTCGGAGGAATCGTCCCCCGAGCCCTCTTCGGATGACGATGATGATGTGCCTTTCTAGGTGCATGAGATAGCCTAAGGCCCGAGAGGCCTGGCCCCTCGCCTGATGATGCCAGAGAAGGCAAACGATCGCGCCTCGTTAGAATAGATGCCTGGTGTTTGGCAACTTTCTTACGCAAGCACAAAGGCTTTTTACCTTTATTAGGAGGCGCCAAAAAATATCCCTTTATGTTTGAGCCCTCTCACAATAAAATGTTCGTATAAATCATCCAAAGGGCGGAATGTTTTAAGTGGCTAGTCCATTCGACCCCATTGATTTCTTCCTGACCAACTTTAACCGTCTGTACAAGATCACAATCGATTGCCTTAAGTTTTATCTAAACCCAAAGAAGTTCCTTTTAGAGGTCACATCCAAAAGAACGGAACAGTTCGTAAAGAAACTAATCATTTCCTTTCTTTTTATTGAATCTCTCCTGGTATTGATCGGTTCAGTATTAGTAAAAAGGTTCGAATTCGGCTTAGGCAAAGTCCCTGGCCTCGTACTTGTTGATGCCCTTTACTCATTGCCCCTCATTTTGATAATTTTCCTTTCATTAAGGCTAGCGAAAATAAGCTCGGCTTTTAAGAAATCTCTAGCATTTGTTTTGTTTACAAAGGTCTTTTTTGGCCTTCCTACTCAATTGCTATATTTCCTCTTTGTTTCGACCGAGAATTACGTTTATTACATCTCTTTTTGGATTGTGGTTCAGCTCCTATTAGTGTTTTATTTATTCTCAGCTCCTCTTTTCTATTGTGACAAGATAAAGCAGGCCATAATTGTACTTTCCTCGTCGATTCCTCTCTTCGTTGCTTTAGTACTTGCCATCGCGGCACTATCGTCATTCGGATCTTCGAGCGGAAGCAGTGAATCGACGATCAAAAAATTAGATCCGATATTTACAGAAAATGAAGAGCTAGGAAAAAGAAGTAAGGTCATTGAAGCGATAGACTTGGATTCTTTCCTTACTAGGCTTGAACAATTTCTTCGAGGAGATATTGTTGGCGATCCCGCAAAGACCCTTGAAGAATTTAAGGAAGATGCAAAGTACAGAATCTCGAGGTTTAAAGAAAAAGCCAAGAGTGAGCTGGATTTTTTTAACGACAAAAATAATATTCAATTCGAAACTAACCGGGGAAGGTACTCAATATACGTAAACCTCTTATATAAGGTCATAGATATTGCGGACATGTATTATGAGGCAGGTGACTATTACAAACTCAGAATTAGAAATATAGGCCTCGAGCGCGACATTGCGGCAATTAATGACCAAGTACCTCAATATGCGGACCTCGGCGACGAAAAAAACCAAAAGAAACTCATCCTGGAAGAAGTTCGGCAAAAAGGACTCGGCCAAAGACTCTTAGTCATGGAGAGAGTTAATAAGCTACAGGAACTATACGTGAGCCTCTTAAAGAAGCAAATTGAGATACAAGAGAACACAAGTAAGGTATGGCAATTCTTGATCAACTATCAGGAGGCCTATGGGAAAATCCAGGAGCAACGATTCAATTTTGAAGAAAGTCAATTGAAGTACCTGGACTTTATTCTAAGATGGAGCTTCATCATCTAAATTGGATAAGAATCTTTGTATTCTTAGTATCGAAGAGGCGGGTCAATGTGCTCAAGTATGTATTGAAAACATCTACCGTCTAATCGGGGCAGGGAAACTACTATTCACGAACGATTATACTGAACTCGCCATCTTCGCAGTATGTACTGCCATCGAGGAGGCAGGCAAAGCCTTACTGTTAGTTGAATACCAAGATGACATGGCGGAAGAAAAAAAGGATGCTGCTGTCACCTTGCGAAAGGCCTTCAAAAAGCATCCTCATAAACTCAATGCCGCATTTACTGCTCAAGAAATTGATCAACAAATGGCTGATCAGATCAAGAGATATACCGCCGAAAATAATGAATCCGGGAATATGGCGCAGAGAATCCTCAAGATGATGGAGAACATTAACCTCTCGAATGTATCGCCTAAAATCAGAAAGACGTTTGAGTTAAGAAATAGCATGATCTATGTTGAGCTTACGCCTTATCGAGAAGCGGCCCCCTGGAATAGGGTCGAGAAATCGGAGTTTGATCGCCTTCTGGATATTGCCGAGAAGATACTTGCACGGACGGAACTGGAATTAAGCATCTCGGAGGTCTGCGTTAGTGTGGGGAAATCGAGAAGGCAGTTTGCAGAGTTCTTTGTAGGTGAGCTTCCGACAATAGTTGACATGATGAAAAAGAGACTCGCAGAGAAGAAAGGTTCCTGAGGTGAGACAGAAATGGGAGGTGTGGGATGGCCGTAAAGTCCAAGGCCGGTTATATAGTCCTTAACAAACGCGAGACTCAAAATTGGAAGCAATTAGAAACCCGGGGTCGGGCCATCCGAAAACAGCAGGACTATTGGAGTCGACGTTGGGATGAACATAGTCATGACATAGAGCGGTTCAAAAAGAAGGTTGGAGGGCACTACTTCGTTCTTTATGATACTTGGGAAGAGGAGTTTGAGCGGCGGCAGAAAAGGGTCGCCGATATCCTAGACAGACTTTATAAAAGCTGGAAGGCCTTTGGAGTCAATAGCAAAGCAACAGAGTCCGATTACAAAGAACATCAGAGGCTATCGGAGGAAGCGAACAAAGAGATCGCTGATTTAGAAAGATGGTTTAAGAAGAAGTGATCCTTAGTCCTTAATTAGTGTTTGATCAAAAGGCGAGAAAAACTTCAGAGAAATGGCCTGCAAGTCTGTGGAGAGACTTAAGGGTTTTGCGGGGTTTGTGGTTAAATATGCTTGCTCAGATGAGAAGGGGTGAAGAATCCCTCACGATCAGCAATCCTCGGCAAGAAGATGTAAAGGGTTTGCTTCCAGGCCTAAAGTCCACACAGCGTATAGGGATGTAGAGAAGCACATAGAATCCTCGCAGGCCCGGACGGCTCCATAAACCCACTCATCCGCCCGCCCGCCTGCTCATCTGGGAAGCGCCGCCCAGCCAAAGTATCAGGCCATTCGGAGTTCACGCGGCAGACGCCAGCGCAGGCACACCTAGGGGCGTTCTCTATGTGGCTCGGACCACATCGAAATATGGGCAGACGCCTTATCCTCGGATGGCTCAGAGGATAAGCATCTGATCAGCCCGGCCCGTTAATTAATTCTCGGCGTTCTAGAGGCGACCCGTCCGTCCTGCCTGCTTTCTTAAGTCTCTGATACTACAAAAAATAACGGCAGAAAAGGCTTGATCCATTAATTACTTTCTGATAAATTAATGAGGTGAACAATAAGGTGAACATAAGATACGGGACGAAAAGCGACAAACCAAGGCTTCGCCTTGTGGGAGAGGACGGGAACGCCTTCGCCATCCTAGGCCGAGCGCACCAGGCCGCTAGGCACGCCGGGATGCCTGAGGACGAGTGGAAGAAGATTCAGGCTGAGGCCACCTCGGGCGATTACAACAACCTGCTGATGGTCATGCTCAAGTACTTCGATTGTGACCCGCCCGACGAGGAGGATGACGATGACCAAGGATGACGTGCTCCGAGTGATCAGCGGTGAGCTTTACGCGGGACGCCACAAGGTCTTGAAGGGCTGGGAGTCCTTCTCGGGCTGGTATTGGTTCGGCATCGTGGAAACCGAGCCCGGACGCTGGTTCGGATTCGTCCAAGGCCAGGAAGAGGAATGGGGCTACTTTACGGAGGCGGAGATCAAGGCTCTCGGGCGCTTGGCTTGGCCGATCAAGCCGCAGGACCTGCCTTACGCGGGGAGAAGGGGCTACCGATGAAGAGGAAGAAGATTTTCGAGGACGAGGCCATAGCTGTCTACGAGGGTGCCAAGGCCGACAAGGGCAGTGCAGTGATATGCTTTGATGACGAGAATCTGCTTTACTCGATCGTAACCGCCTCGGCCACTCTGGCCTGCTGGCCTGTGAAAGTCGTAAAGATCCTCACGGCCCGATGTATCAAGACTAACCGCCTGACGACGCGGCTGGTGTTGGAGGAAGAGCGGCCCGCAGACGTTCCGGCTTCGGAGTTCGCGGAGAAGAGGGTCTACGAGATGCCGCGTCTCTGTGACCCGACGACCTATGATCGTCTTCTGTCGGACTTTCTCGCTTACGTTGTCAGGACGAAGTTCGTTGTTGAGCGTTCGGTCCGACGGATGGACTTCAGCTGCTGTCACACTTTGGACGATTGCCTGCGGATCATGGGCATGGATGAGGAGGCCATCGCCAAGTTTCACAAGAAGGAGAATCGGAGATGACAGGGAAACGTGGCCGCCCCATAGGCACGAAGATCAGGCGTCGCCGCTACCTGACTGAAGAAGAGATGGAGCGGTTTGTGAAGGAGCGCGAGAAGGCGGGCCGAAAGTATGATCTCCTGTTCACGCTAACATGGTACTTTGCGATGCGAGTTGGGGAGGTTGTCCACCTGACCCTGGGCGACGTGAACCTGGACCAGCACCAGCTGACTATTCGGCCCGAGAAGCAGGGGCGCGAGCGCGTTTACGAACTGCCCGAGCAGGTGGAGCAGAAGTACCGCCGCTGGCTTAAGGAGCGACGCGCGGTGGAGGAGAATCCATACGTATTCCCGTCCTCGACCCTGCCCCGTTCAGGGCACATGTCGAGAGACGCGGCGCAAGCGGAGTTCCGAGCGCTCTGCCAACGGGCCGGCGTGCCGATGCCCCGGTCGATCCACGACTTGCGGCATTCACGCGCCCAGGACCTGTTGCGAGGCGGCGAGGACCTAGGGACCGTCAAGAAGTTCCTGCGTCACCGAGACATCGCGTCCACCCAGGCCTACTTGGATGACGAAGAGGATGCAAGGAACGAGCGCCGTATCGCCGCCCGCTCGGCAAGGTTTCTATGAAAGGGGAAGAAATGACTGATTGGAACGACTATAGAAGACCAATTTTTCGAGCACTTGAAATCTACAAGGATGCCAGGACAGGAGAGGCGCTTGCGGACGTGCTCCACCATATTGATCAGTTTATCGAGACGCTGGCGCACGAGAGCCACATCCGACCGGAGCCTGTCTCAAAGATCAAAGCGAAACTTCGTGCAAACGATCTGGTCGGCCAGATGCTGGATGCCAAGGACGAGGAACACGCTTGGGCGCGGCTGTTCGACTGGGCTTACCGCCGGGTCGAGGAAGTGGTTGCGGTTCGAACGTCTGGTGCGTCAGAGTGGCAGGATTCCTATGCGCCTACCACGGAAACGCCTGAATTGGGACTGGAGGAGGAGGCGATAGTGGCCACGGTAGCGCAGACGGCAAGAGCCCGAGCCGAGCGTGTGATGCCAGGGCTCTTGGCAGAGTTCTACGACCGCCGGAGCCGCTCGGAGTCGAACGTTTATCGACTGATCGAAGCATCGCCTGCCACTCACCGAGGATTGATTGCGTTGTTTTGTCTCTTACATCCTCAGGCGTTCGAGGTGTTCGTGGAGATGGAGGCGGGCGAAACACTACATCTACCCGACCGAAAGACGCTTGAGCGTGCCGCCCGGAACCGTAGAATCGCAGAGGGCGGACAGTCGGCAAAGGTTGCCGCCGTCTCCGAAGGAGTCGCCGAGTCCAGTGTCTTCAGGATTCGGCAGGCAGAGCGAGCAAAAAAGCATCCTCGGCGGGGTGACCCTAAGACCCAGCGGTTGTTGAAGGAGCTGGGCCGAGCGTTTGAGATGATTCGCAGAGCCGAGATGGCCGCACAACTGCGGAAAAAGAAATAGGTTCGTCTGCTCTACTATTATTTTTTTCCCACAAAACGATAGCCACAATCTCTCTATTAGAGGAACAAAAAGATGCCGAAACAGGAAGTGGAATCATTCGTGACTGAACTGGTCAATAACCGTCATGGCCGAGTGGCCGTCACGGACTTCGACGGGGTGATGATCGCCATCCTCCAGCCTGGACAAACGCTACGTGTGGAATCGGCAACTGCCAGGACTACCTTCGCGCCCTATACTCGGGTGACCTGGAACGAAGACGGGACAGTAGACTGTGAACTGCGTCCAAACTGGATGGATCTATACTCCGCACTCGCGCCTTGGAAGGTGATCGTCGAAAACCAAAGCGGCAAAGAGGCGGAGGAGGTGGAGGTCGCTGGGAACCACGTGTTTTTGATGCGCGGCATTCCCTACGTGGTGTTTGTCAGCGCTACGGCGGAGGAAGCACGGTGGGCTCGCATCACCCTAGTGAACGATTCTGTCGATGAGCGTTCATCGGGGTGGAACGGCTACTCGATCAGAAATACCGTTTTGAAAAAAGTACCCGAGGAGCGCAGTCCTGAGGAGTGGAGGCTCGTTCTGGAAGACAGAGGGCGAATTCTGAAAAAGCAAGCGGCAGAAAAATGAACTGCGCGACTTTGCTAACAAATACGAACGAGGGGTGCATGCATTCGTTCTCAGCTTCGGGTTGCCAGATGAGAAAGCACGGCGGGTTTTTCTTCTCTACAGCTCATCCAGGACTTTACCGCCGACTCCTGCCCGAAGTTGGGACTCTGGGGTTTGCGTGCATCCCTCTTCTCAAGCCACAACAGTCCGGCACCTGTGTCTCGGTGGGCCGACCCGCCTGGAAGATGAGTCCATTGAGCCTGGCGGCAAAGGCCAACGCACGGCGGTGGTTCCCCTTACGTTGTGTCCCGCTCGTCAACCGGGGCTCGGGCGTCCGGACAACTGTTGTGGCTCTCGCGATGGGGCTGGGGCGGTTCGGGTGACTCTTTTAAGTTTTCTCAGCCAGCCTGTCCGTCCCAGCCCCCGTCGTACCTAACGGAGATTGAAAATGGACGAATCTGGAGAACTGCTCAAGCAAAAGTTTGAATTGGCATGCCGCCCAGAAGGTGGCTCGTTTCGTGGGACGTTCCAAGAGTTCGCGAAAGTCCATCAGAGGGAACTCATGGAGGAGCTCGAAGACGATGGCGCTCTACTCAAACTCGAGGACAACGATGAGTTGACCGAAGAGGAAATCGCCGCGTTAATCGAAGCAGTAGAAGCGGAAGTGGCGCGCCAGTATGGAGAATCGACTGAGGTGCTCGATATGGATGGGTCGAGGGTCCTGATTTTCCATCCTGACAAGAGCGAGATGCACGAAATCGATTACGTCGTTTGCAAGGACGGCAGGGTCGAGTTAATTGGCGATAAGCCGATTGAGCTTTCGGAGTTACCAAAACAATGAAACGACTGTGAAGGAGAAGCGGAATGACTGCAGCGAAAATCTGGCAGTGTGAGTTTGAAAACAAGCGATCTGGCCCTGTGATCGTCTACGAATACGGGCGCGAAATGCTGATCATCCCGCCCGGCAAAAAAGCGCTCTTGAGAATGTGGGACGCCTACCAACCGTCCTATGCGCGATTTTCAACCGTCGTCTACGGCCCTGGCCCCGATGAGGTTCATGTGACCGTGAACCGCCACTGGGTCTCGCTGGCCTCCTTCGGCAAAACGGAGGAAAGCGAGATCGAGCCGGAGGAGCAACGGCTACTGCTGATCATCTACTTCTACGCCCTGTTCTTCGAGTCGATTTTCACCGAGAAGCCTGTAGCCACCTTCGTGGGCAAACTCCAAAGCGGAAAAACCTTCCTCGCCACGACCATCGGCAAGATCATCTTCGGTGACGGATTTGTCCAGACCGCCTTTCCGACGGACGACGATTTCCTCCGGGCCGTGCTTCATCAGAACCGGCTCGTCGTCCTGGACGACCTGAAGAAGATTCCGAACGAGATGAGGGGCACATTGGACTCTTATTCCACGGGACGGCCGGAATGGGGCCGGAGGAAGATGAGGGAGCTGGCTCTGGTTCGCACGGTGCCGAGGGTTTTCTTCTCCATCACGGCCAACGAAATGTTTGGCTGGAGCCCGGAGTTCATGCGCCGCGTCCTGTTGTTCAACACGGCGGGGTTGGCGACAGTCAAGCCTCCGGACGAGTTCTGGGAGCCGATTCGCCGGGACCGCGACCTGATCATGACCGAAGTGCTTGTGAACCTGCGCTCCATCGTCGCCCTGCTGAAGTATTGGAAAACTGCCCGATTCACAAACCCGTCCAACATCACGGCGGCGTTCTCTTTGTTCGGTCAGAAGGTCACGAGCGTGATGGATTCGAAGTGGCTGTTCCGCCGCACGCTGGCGAAAATGGTTGCCAAGAAGGGCAAGACACTGCTGGAGGATGACCCGTTCTGGCGCGTCTTGCGCTATCACCTGTTTGAGAAGCCCCATTGGGCGGAAGGCAAGACCGAGCCGGTTCACGGTGAGGAGATCGTGCCACGGTTGCCCCATGAACTCTTCACGTTGCTCTCGGAGACGGCGGAGGAGATGAAGCTGAAGGAGTTCTTCTGGCGCTATAAGAATGCGGATACCATCGGCCTTGCGATCAACAAGTTCCGGACCGACCTGGAAAAGGAGATAAAGGTCATTGAGATCAAGGGCTCGTCACGGCAACGCCTCGTCGGGTTCGGGTGGAAACCGGAGGAACAGCAGGCGGCCTCCGCCGAAGAGCAACTGCCCGAGGAGAAACAGGCCTTCTTGGACTGGGAGAACAAATATAAGGATGATCGCCTTCCCGAGGGTGTCAACGAGGTCGAGGAAAGCCGGCAGATCGAGCCCGGCTCGGACGAGTGGGCAGAAGCCGTCGTGAAGAACGAAATGGATAAGGTCACGGACGAGGATGTGGAGGACGTGCTGAAGCGACTGGAGCGGCTGGGGAAGGAGAAGTAACTGGGAAGATCAGGTTCATTTTTGGCGGTATTTGCCGACTAAAACTTAAGGAATATTGTAGCTTGCAAAGTGAAAAATATGTTAGAATTCTATCGCCAATGGGGATACCGATCTGGGTAGTTAAGGGGAAACGAATTGCCATTCAATGAGCGGAAAGAACTAATACTAAGACTTGAGGCAGTCCGAAAGTCAAAGGTTCTGTCATATTTTTTGTCTGATCGTGAGACGTTTCCCCCTGGATTCCCTCCCGGATTTCAGTTGAACTTGACAAACGAGCCCCAACTCTTTCTTGCGGATCAGCTCAAGACCTTTGGCAAGCCTGAGAGGATTGACCTTTTCCTATATACACGGGGGGGCGCTACAGATTCCATATGGCCGATGGTAGGTCTGTTACGCGAAAACTGCAAACACCTTTCCGTCATTGTGCCCTTTAAGGCGCATAGTGCTGGTACTTTGATCACGTTCGGAGCTGACGAGATAGTGATGACCGATCTTGCGCAGTTGAGTCCGATAGACCCGACCACCGGCAATCCATTTAATCCTATTGATCCTACGAATCAGCGGAATAGGCTTGGAATCAGTGTTGAAGATGTCCGGGCATATTTCGATCTATCAGAAAGCCTGGCAAAGATAAAAGAGGAACCTTATAGGCTTGAGGTTCTGAAGCAACTGGCCGGAACCGGCCCGAACTGTGTGCATCCGCTTGCGTTGGGCAATGTGCACCGAGTAACAAAGCAAATCGAGGAATTGGCCACCCAGCTCTTGAGTCTGCATATTGAGAAAAAAGAGAACAAGGACCGAATTAAGGCAATAACAAAGAGGTTCACTAGCGAATTCTATTCTCACTTACATGCAATTAGTAGAAGAGAGGCAGCTGAGGTAATGGGAGATTGGGTGAAAGCTCCTAACGCTGAAGAGAATTCCGCGATTATGGATCTTTTTAACTCATACGCGAATAGTCTGGAACTCAAGACGAAATTCAACACCCCTGAATTCATGGGGGACACTCCGGTTAAGGACCTGGCCGTTGTAGGGGCGTTCTTAGAAAGCACTGAAGTACAACATGTCCATTTGACCAAAATGAAATTAATCCAGCGACCAGCACTACCTCCCAATGTTCAGGTGCAAGTTCCTCCTGGACAAAATATACCCCTGGTTCCATGGGCAACGAGAAATTACGATAGCTCGATTATGAGCATGGGGTGGCAGCTTAACGCCGAAGGAGTATAATAAGGGGTGATATTATGAACAAAACTACTCCGCAAGGCCAATTTACTTTTACGACCTTTCAACAAACCTACTCGACTGCAGAAATTGAGAGAACACTTTTTGACGGTCCGGCGATAGAATTGCCCAAACAAGAAGAAGAACCGCCGAGAATGGACATAATGGTAGTTCATGGCGAGATGTACGAGTTAAGAGATGAACGCCCGGCATGCCCGGCAATTGAACTTGACGAGAATTCCCCATTATTTGATCTAATTGGTATCAACGACCCAAACGCTCAGCAACCCTCTCTTTTCTAAATGTCTCAGGCAGGGGGCTGGGCCGGAATCAGAATCGGAAAGACACTCTATGCCCGTGCGGTATTAATAGACACAGGCGCGTTCTTGGCGCTGATGAATGTACAAAATAGAAACCATGAAGATGCCGTCCAATGCTCATACGAAATTGCAAAATACAGGTTGCCGGTTTTTGTACCGTTGCCTGTCATTTACGAAGCATACAAGAGACTGCTGTTTGATATGGGTTGGGCCGAGGCTCGGCGTTTTTTAAAGTCTATTCTGAGTGGTCAATATAACGTCGTTCGGACCATCGAAGAAGACGAAAAGACAGCTGATGTCTTGATAGAAAGATACAAAGCCCTCAATCTGACCCTAACTGACGCAACAAGTATGGCCTTGATGACAAGGCTTGGAATAGCCAAGAGTTTTTCCTTCGACCAACACTTCCTTCAGGCCGGGTTCATTCGGGTCCCTCCATTTTATCTATGAACCAGTTTGCGCTGATCAAGGATTAGACGGATGCGAACCGATATAGAGTTTGAGTTTACCTTGTACGAGGTCGGGTACTTCACGGTCGTGCCGTTGATCATGCCCGAAGACCCGACGTTGCGGTATGAGTTCATCGGTGAGCCGACCGAAAGCGGCCTAGACCTTGCAGAATTCGAAAAGGAACTTCCTAAACGGCAGTTCCCGAAGGCTCGGGTGTTTAAGTTCTATGTGATAGTGGAAGGTAAGAGGCGATCGGTGTCGGTGCCATTGCCCGAGTGGCCGTCGGGGGCTGGTGATATTCGTATGGGGCGAGTTCTTACAAAGCTCAAGATAGAGATTCAACGAAGCCGGGGGCAGGGATAGATTATAATAAAATCGAGTAAATGAAGGTTATGAGGGTCATGGGCCGATTTCCGCTTCAATGTATACACGTTATTAAGATTAGGTTCATCTTGTAAGGCGGAAGAGAAAAACGGGTCATAACCTTCATGACCCTCATAGGGCGTCATGTATGAGCTTTATGAACCAGTTCCTAGAACAAGTTTTCTCCGTTGATCCGCAGTCAAAAAAAGCAAAGCGGCAGGTCCCGATGGAGGAGCCCCGGAATCTCCCCTACTTGGTTGACGGGAATGAGGATGCTCGGGAGGAGGGGGTTCCTGGGCCATAGCAGGCCGTAGGGACTGGGCGCGTCCGTCGTTGCACGCCCCGCCATGCCTGATACTCTGATCGTCCGCCAGGATGGTCGTGGACGCCTGTCTGCTCGCCTGTACTGGGTTTTTAGACGGACGCCTGATAAAGGGGGGACGGGTCCCCTTCAGCAGGCAGTTCCCCTATCTCGGTGATCATCCCCGTTTCGACGCGGACAGATGCGGGCTGTGTCAGCAAAAAGGGGGGGTTGATGATGGGAACCAAAAAGGCGGGGACTTTCTCCAGCCCGCACGAGAAAGCCAATTGAACTATTGACACTCCGAGAATAAAAAGTCAAGAAGATCGCGAGAACATTCTGTAATTTTGTGGGTCATTATTAATAGACGGAGAAGTTTAGGTGCTTTTGCGCTTGAACGGACGAGATGTCAGCGCTGATAGGGGACGTAGAAGAGTTGTGGGAGACGTTGGACGAGACGGAGCAGAAGAAGTAATTCCATTAGTAGCAGACAGGCGGAAATGCATAACAGACTTGAGAGGCAGAATTGCCTGTGATAAAATTATATTTTAGCCAATCTCGGGAATAGTTGGGTTGGGAGTCTAAGATGTCATTTCCTGACGCAAAAAAAATCTATTTTGAAAAAAATACTCTCAACGAAGTAGTCTGCCAGTTAAGATTTCCGCCCGTTCTTAAAATCGAGGCTGAACTGCCAGCCGAGTTTCAAGAGAACATACGCGATGAATTTCCGAACTATATAGAAGAATCTTCTGTGGGTATAAGCACTCCCCCCGCGGTTCAAGGCGCTATCCCCATTGAGGTAAGAAAACAACTCGATTTGATCAGACTCGTAGCTCAACAAACAGCCGACAAAAGTTACAGGTTCTTTTCTGAAGATGAGGTCTGGAAACTTACTTTAACTCGTACGTTTATTGCATTAACAACGAATAAGTATGAGAGATGGGAAAAGTATTATGAGAAGCTAAAGAAGCCACTCGATGCGCTGTTGAGGATTTATAACCCCTCTTACTATACGAGAATAGGATTACGTTACATAAATGTCATTTGCAGATCGGATTTGGCACTAGATAAGGAAACTGATTGGGTTGAACTCTTGAAACCCTCTCTATTAGGACTGCTCGCTTCAGATGACGTTAAGGATTCTGTTCAGGACTATCAAGGGCTCTATGAAATAGGGCTTGATGATGGAGAAAGCACAGTAAGGCTACTAACTAAGTGTGTAGAGAAAGCTGACCAGAAGGAAATTTGTTTTATGATAGACAGTGATTTCTTTCTGGGCAGAAAAATCGAAATCAGTGAAGCCGCCAATAAACTCAAGTATTTTAATGTCCATGCTTCTCGACTTATCCAATGGTGTATACAAAATAAACTCTATGAAGCATTAGGGCCACGACTATTATGATTGGATTCGCCCAAGAAACAAGTTCAAATCAAATTTTCAATCTCATTTATGGACAGTTTAGTTATCCGGCGAGCAATCCTGTTCTCGAAACCCGAGTGAGTAGGCCTAACAGGTACTTTATTTCTCCTCCTGAATCATCGGCTTTGATTGGTAATGCGTGGGATATCTGTTCTGAGGCCAAGAACCAAGAAGTCATGAAACAATCTAGAACGTTGTTGGCTTTAGTACAGGAAATAATATTCTCATTTGAACAACTTGGGTTCTATCTGGGATCCCTCCCGTCCTTTCAGGCTGTCGAAACCGATGACAAATCTATACTAATTGAATGGATATTTTTAAATTTTAGGATTGGTTTTGATATCGAACCTAACCCCGCAGAAACGGGTTGGTACCTGGTTTCTAGCGAGGCCTTGGGAAATGTTAATGCACTTGGCTACATAAAAGAAAAGAACTTAGAAAAAACGTTTCTCTGGCTTCTCAATTACGCAATTTCTAATCAATAACTTGAGATGCCTAACCCGGATTATCCTGAAATTTGTCTTAAGGGCATCAAGGCAAAAGACTGTATAGGGGACGACGGTAACATAAGGGCCCATTTATTACATTTTGAAAAAGGGAGAACGGATACAAGTTGGAAGCAATCAATCAATTGGCAAGATGATGACCAAGCTATTGAATTTACTCTCAGGCAAAGAAGACAAGATGGAAGCCTCTTATTTAAATTCGGAGTTGCACCCCTTTCCCGAATAGAAATAGATCGGATTAACTCTAGGCCATTCGTTAATGGTGCCCTTTCATACGAAAGAGAATTACTGGGAGATGATAATAAGTATCATGGAAACTTGATACTCGAAGGACGCACTACAAAACTGAAAATGGAAGCAATTGCCGCGATTTTGGTATCGGCGCAAGAAAAGGTAATTCCGCAACATTTAACTGAATAATATCACTTGGGCAGGGTAGAACTGCCCAGATAATCACGCTTGAGAGGCGCTAGAGAGGGCCAGAGGCCCAAGCGAGCATGGCCCTCAGCTGATCAGGAGTAGACGCCGGTGAAGGCGAACGATCGCGCCTCGTAACGATAGACGAACTAGCGGGCACGGGAATCTCAGCAGTATAGGGGGTTAGAAAATGAAAACTGAAACCGAAAATTACGAACTGCTCTTCGGCTCAAACAAAATCCTAAAATGTAGCAGGGTTGTGGAACTGGCAGGGAAAGGAATCAACAAGCAGATCATCAGGTTCAGAGAGGGTGAGGATGGGAAGGTACTCATGGACTGCACTGTGACCGATCAAGCGGGAACGACAGTAGCCAAGGTGGCCAACAGCAGAATCCAACATGTGGCGCAGGGATATAGAGCCGATGTGACCAGGGATGGGATCAAAGTGGGCAACGAGGGCACAAAAGAGGTTTGGTTGGAATTCCTGCGCATAGGTCCCAGGTCTTTCAAGCTCAATGGGCAGTTCTTCGTCCCAGGGTATAGGATCATCGCCACAGATGAAGGCCTAATGGTCAACTCAAACATGATCAGCCAGTGTACGTTCGACAGTTGCGGAGCCGCCATCGGGCTGGGATGACATCTTCTTAGCTTAAGGCAAGTCCCAGGTGACCGGTAAACCATATATCGGACCGTATCGAAACCATATCTCGTTCTGAGATATGAGTCCTAAAGCGAGGTTCCAGTCGGCCAAGGGCTAAAGTCCACACAACAAACTCGTCAGGACAAGAACGCATAGAACCTTCGTTAGCTAGCCAACACCTGAAGTGCACACTCGCGCCTGCCCACCCTTCGGACTCGCTCCGGCTTATCCTATTAAGCTTCAGAGGATAAGGTAGCCCTCTGCCCGCACCTGATCAGGAAGGGCAGTTGGGGTTTCTTGGCTCGTAGACACTAAATATAGTAGTGACCAATTAAATATCAATATATACATACTACATATTGTATTTTTTTGCCCATAGGTATTGACCTTTGGCCTATTTCTCTTTATAATTTAATAGGTGAACAATATGGTGCACAGAAGATGCAGGACGTTTAACCACAGACCGAGGCTTCGCCTTGTCGGACAGGACGGGAACGCCTTCGCCATACTTGGGCGGGCGCACCAGGCCGCAAGGCGCGCCGGGATGCCTGAGGACGAATGGAAGAAGATTCAGGCTGAGGCCACCTCGGGCAACTATGACCACCTGCTCGTTACCATGCTCAAGTACTTCGACTGCGACTCTGAGGAGAACGAGGATGAGCCTCGAGTCCCGTCCGTCGAGCAGCTGGAAGAGTGGATGGCCGAAGGCGGTTGTGAGGCCACGGACGGGTGTTGGGTGGAGCCGGACGGCCAGTGTGAGCACGGAAAAAAGTCCTGGCTTCTGGTGCTGGGGATGATTTGATGACTCTCCGAACGATCCATGGCGAGCTTTATGCCGGCCACTACAAGGTTTTGAAGGGCTGGGAGTCTTACTCGGGCTGGTACTGGTTCGCGGTTGAGAAGGTCGAAGAGCGCCGGGTCGCCGATGGCTCGGGGAGCGTTACGGCTGACGGCTCCAGGGTGGACGATACGGTCTGGTTTGGCCTCGTCCAGGGCTTCGAGGAGGAGTGGGGTGAGTTCTCGGAGGCCGAGATCAAGGCGCTCGGCAATCGGGCCTGGCCGATTAAGCCGCAGGACCTGCCCTATGCGGGGAGGAGGGGCTAGCGATGAAGAGGAAGAAGATCTTCGAGGACAATGCCGTCGCCGTCTACGAAGGCGTCGAGGCCGACAAGGCCGGAGCGGTGATCTGCTTTAATGATGAGGACTTGCTCTACTCGATCGTCACTGCCGCCGTCACCCAAGCCTACTGGCCTATGAAGGTTCTGAAGGTCCTCTCGACCCGGTGCATCAAGACGAACCGCCTGACGACGCGACTGGTGCTGGAGGAAGAGCGGCCCGCCGACACCCCCGCCTCGGATTTCCCGAAGAAGAGAGTCTATGAGATGCCTGGGCTCAGCGACACGACGACCTTTGAGCGCCGCCTAGCAGAGTTCCTTTCCCGGACCGTCCGATCTGGTTTCATTGCCGAAGCAACGATCCGACGCACGGACTTCCGCGACTGCCGTACGACGGACGACTGCCTGCGGCAACTGGGCATGGATGAAGCGGCCATCGCCAAGTTTCATGGGCAAAAGGAGGACCGTTGAAGATGGAACTTATGAAACGACCGCGAGGCCGGCCAAAAGGCTCGGGACTAAACGGCCGGCTCCGTGTCTTTACGGCCCCGGAGCTCAATAGCCTGATGGCCGCAGCTGCCAAGTTCTCGAAGAAGTACGACTTTGCTATGAACCTCGCCTACTACCTGGCCATGAGGGTCGGAGAGCTCATTGCGCTCCGGGCCGAGGACTTCAACACGGCGGCACGCCAGGTCACGATCCGGGCCGAGAAGCAGGGGTTCACGAAGACTTACGACCTTCCTGACCGGCTGTGGCACAAGTACCGGCGCTGGATGAAGGAGCGCAAGCCGAAGGACTCCCCCTGGGTCTTTCCCCACCGCATCTACGGAGATGAACATATGGCCGACGACTCGGTCCAGGGCACTTTCCGAACTCTCTGCCGCAGGGCAGGGATCCCGGGCCAACATAGTATCCACGATCTTCGCCATACCGCGGCCACCTCAATGGCCACCCAGGGGGACGGGATCACCCAGATCGCCGGCTGGCTGAGGCATCGAGCGATCATCTCGAGCCAGCGCTACATCGCCTACCGGGAGAACCGGGAGCACGAGGCCAAGATGAAGGCCCGTTACAGCGGAGGGGCCTAAATGGCAGAGAGATGCTCGGCGGTTGTAAACGGACGTCCCTGCCAGGCCTTCGCCACAAGGGGCAGCGACCGCTGCTGGTTCCATAGCCGTATAGCCGGCCAAGCCCGACGTCCTGATCACCCGGGCGTCATTGAAGCGTTCCTCGAGCCGGGTTGGTTTGGCCGGGCCTTTCCGCGCCCCGAGAGCTGGTCCAATTGGGCGGTCTTCCTCAAGGCCGTCTTCGGTGAGCCGCTTGATGGGAAGGAGCTATCGATCTTTAAGGCCTGTACCGGCCTCGAAACAGCCAGGGAAGGCGGCTATAGGGAGGTGTACTCCATCTGCGGCAGGCGGTCCGGAAAGTCGCGCATCAGTGCCTATATCGCGGCCTATACCGCAGTGCTGGGGCCTTTCTCCGAGATACTGGCGCCGGGCGAGCGGGCCTGGGAGTTCATCATCGCCACTGATCGCCAACAGGCTGGAGTCGTCTTCGGCTATATCAAGGCCCTGCTCAGCGAGTGCCGACCCGATTTGATCGGGCGTGAGCTTTCCGATGAGCTCCATCTTACGAACGGAATCAGCATTGGTGTTAAGACAGCCTCGTTCCGGGCAGGCCGGGGGTACTCGACGGCTCTGATAATCCTGGACGAGCTCGCCTTCCTGAGGAATGAGGAGTCGGCCAACCCTGCAGCGGATATTATCGTCTCACTGCTTCCGGGGAGGATGAAGGGGGCGAAGCTGCTGGGAATCAGCACACCGTACTCAAAGGCGGGATACCTATACGATGTCTGGCGCCAGTTCTACGGCAAAGAGTCAAAGGTC
>Ga0187770_10000375_pt1 | contig 21789 bp, 21 predicted proteins | sample 0116_SJ02_MP02_2_FD_133154 | JGI IMG/M metagenome (GOLD analysis project Ga0187770, IMG submission 133154) | Tropical peat soil microbial communities from peatlands in Department of Meta, Colombia - 0116_SJ02_MP02_20_MG | ecosystem: Environmental > Terrestrial > Soil > Wetlands > Peat | place...
AAAGGGAAGATATGGAGGGTCGGTTTAATGGGCGATACATGCCGGCTCTATAATATCCATGCCCTGACGGGAGCGTTGAGAGAGATATTGTCCTGATTGCGGATTTGGGAATGCCGATTGCCGAATAAGGAACGGGTAGCAACTCATTTGCCGAGACGCCCTTTTTTCTTTTTTGAGACTACGTATTCAATTTCAGGCCCATGCACAGCAGGAAAGCTATCCATCCATGACAGATCCTTACTTATTACCAGTTCTTCCATTGTCGCATGGTGTGTATTCGTCATGGGGATCAGGCGCATTTGAAATTCGTGCGCCCGCGCCAAGTTCGGTAGCATATCGAATCCGCGAAGGTTAGGGTTTCTCTGGCTCCTGTCGATCTCGCAGTTTTGCTTTAATAGCGCGGGGGTCGCGTGCAATCTTGAACAGGACTCAAGATCGTTTGGGCAAAATCTTTTGATTCGACTCCAGGGGATTCAACCTTTTTCTCTTCGTAGTAAGCCTCTATCCTTTCGATGATTTGATCTTCCTCCAAAGGGACCTTTTCCAAAGACCCCTCTAATCCGTCGAGACGTTCTTTTGGACAAAATGTAAAATCTCCAGAGATGGTGATGTCTTCAATTCTCCCGTCAGAGATCTCCTCGGCAGTTCGAATCAGACCTCCCTTGGCCTTGTGGAGACCGTAAAGAACCTCCACGCCTTGCTTGATTTTAACCCCCCCTGAAATTCTTAGGGTCTTTTTTAAGAGGAATTCTTCCGAGGTCATCCATGCTTCCATTTGCCTCATCTTCTCGAGAATTTCGGGATTCAACGAAGCCGGCGTCAACTTTCCTACCATTTTCTCAAATTTCTTTTTGAGGACAGAAACCACTTCCTGCCGCGATGGAATCAGTCCTAATTCTCTCTTCATTGTCGTCAGGCTTTCCTCCATCGTTTTATGAATCTTATCCCTGAATTTCTCATCGGGCACTTTCAGGATTCTGCTCATTGCCTGAAAGTCAAAATCGAGGAGGATGCCTCCCACAAAGACCATGCAGTCTCCGATGTTTCCTCCGCCCTCTCCGGCAATCTTCCTTCCCGAACCTGTGGTAATATCATTGATGGCACGAAATTCTGCCTCTATCCCAAATTCTCTATAAGTTTCAACAGGTGCTTGCGAAAACCAGGGATAGATTTCGTGGATCGCCTTAGGGAATTTCGGGTTATCTCTTTTCCAGATGAGTTGATAAAAAACCTGATTCTCGTCTAAATAAGTTGCTCCTCCTCCTACCTCCCTTCGCATGAAAGGGATTTCAGAGTCTCTACAATATCGAAGATCCACTTCCTGCTCCGCATCCTGAAAATATCCAATGCTCACGAGGGGAATTTTCGGTGAGACGATGACCAGGGCCTCAATCCCCATCCGGGCAAGGGCGTGAAAGATGAGCATGGATTGTTGGCCGGGAAGTTTTCCGAGATCGAATAGAAACATAGGTCCTCACTTTCGCCCCATACTTCATTCCTCACGCACCAGGAGACTGTGTGGCGACCAACGAGAAACTACCTCCGTTGCAAGACGGAACAGGCGGTCGGGTGACGAAGCTTTAGAGCGGATACCTCTCATTGCTTAGCTTCGGGGCTCCAAGCCCATGAAGAGAAGCCTATTTCTAAGAAAGCCGATTACCCATAACTTTAAACGACCGCATTCTAAAGCTGAGATGCCCGACTGCCTGTTCCGCCGGGATCTACCCTACCTCGAATTGCGACACAGCCTCCAAAGGGGAAGTTCGTATTTGTTAACATGCCAGGAAATATTTTTCAAATGGGGAATTAAAACTCACTGACAGGAGAAGAGCACTCCTTCTATTTCAGATGTTTGGCGAGAAAGGCTTTCACTTGGATGACTGCATCGGCTGCAGCGGCCGGGTCGTATTGTAGCCTGTGGCCCATGTAATTCATCCTCACCCCTTCCACATCAAAGCTGTGATAGGCGCCGGGATAGATTTTCAGGATGATTTCATGGTGGGCCTTTTTATGGGGCATCCTTTCCCTGCATGTTGCAGCCGGGCACCAGTCGTCTAATTCACCCGTAAGGATCAGGAGGGGGAAGTCGAGACCGCCAAGGGATCTGAAGCAATAGGGGTAAAACGTCACGACGGCGCGGAAAGGATCTTGTGTTTGCAACGGTGAGAACCCTGTACAAAGGGCTGCAAGAGTGGAGGATCCTCTCTGGGACCATCCGATCACGCCGATGCGCTTCGGATCGATGAACGGCAGCCCGGAAAGATAGGACTTGGCATAGCAGATATCTTGGGCTCGTTGGGAGGGAGGGTCAGATAGAGATGATTCGCCTCGCGGTCCAAAGCTATTCATCTGCAAGGCAACATATCCCCAGCCCGCGACACGCTCTGCCCAGAGGTCATAATATTTTTCCATAAAATTGAAGCCATGGAGTAGGATGAGACCGGGGAAAGGCCCATTGCCCTCTGGCTTTGTTATTCTTCCTGTTAAATTCTCCTGATCACCACCCTTGAAAGTCACAAGTTCAGAAGCAACTCCTGTGCCCACCGTTATCATCACTAGCAGCACGGAAATAAGAATTCTTTTTATCATGGTTAATCTATTCTTTCTAATTTTGCTCGAACATTGTCTTCCGAGACAGTTAAGATGATCATCACCGTCCACTTTCGGAGAGCAACCCGTGACCATTCAATTCATGTTTTTTAAGACAAACTCTGTGACATCCACCGCCGTGATGGGAATCTTCTTCCTTCGGGCGGTCGTCATGATGGTACGGACGCACTGCTGGCAGGAAGTAATCACCGCTTCGGCCCCTGTTGCCTGGATTCCCTTGATCTTCTCTTGGGCGAGGGCTGCTGAGAGTTCTGCATCCACCATCTCCAGATTGCCTCCTCCTCCGCAACACTTACACTGATCTCTATTGTTTTCCATCTCTATCAATTCCACTCCCGGGATTGCTCGAAGGACGTCCCGGGGCGGTTCATAAACACCGCTTGCCCTCCCCAGGTCGCAGGGATCGTGATAGGTAACCTTCGTCTTTTTCTCTTTGAAGGTGATCTTTCCCTCCCCGATCAGTTTCTTAATGAATTGAGTAGAGTGGAAGACCTCCATATCTGTTTTGTAATCCTCCACCCACGTATGATAGCAAGAGGGACAGGCAAAGACCACCTTTTCAACCCCCTTCTCTTTCATCTTTTCCAAATTGTGCTCGATCAGCGCCTCAGCCTCTTTTCTCATTCCCGCCCCGATCAAGGGAAACCCACAGCACCATTCCTCCCCTCCCAGAAGAGTAAAATCAACTCCCGCCTTGATCAAGATTTGAACAAGGGCCTTGGGGATCCTCTGCACCATAGGGAAAAAGGAAGCCACACATCCGACGAAAAAAGCCACCTCGGCCTTCTCTATCTGATAGAGATGATCCGGGGGTTGCCCCAAAGACTTTACCCACTCTGTCCTCTCCACATTTTCGTTTCCGAGAATGTTGTGGACCTGGAGGAGATTTGACTTTACCTGATCCACTGCCTTCGGATAATAACCCATCTCCACTAAGGTCTCCCTCAAGGCAAGCCAGAGATTTTTGGAGTCGATGGAGACAGGACAGCTCACACTGCACTCCCCGCAGAGGGTACAGCGGTAGACCATCTCCGAGAATTTTCTCAGTTTCTCCTCGTCCAATTTCTTAGGGCCGAAGATTCTGGCCCATATTCCGTATTGGCTCCGAATAAAAGATTTAAAGGCCTGAATTTTTCCACGAGGATCAATCTCCTCCTCGCCTCGCTGGGCATATACAGGGCAATAGTTTAGGCATTCGCCACAGCGGGTGCAGGCGTCGATCTCGATCAGTTGTTTGGGAGAAAGGTTTGAGAGTTTCATACCGGCCTTATGCTGCCTCCTTTTCTTTGGAAGCTTTCGCTTCGTAAAGTCGGGCGAGGAATTCGGTAATGTTGTAGACCTCGATATTCTGTCTTCGGAGCCTCGCATTTCTGAAATTGTGTAAACAGGAAGGACATTCGGTGAGGAGAATTTCAGCTCCTGTATCCTCAATGATTTGAGCTAATCGATTTCTCGAAATCTTTACGGATTCTTTCGGGAATGCACCCCTGAATCCACCTCCCGCGCCGCAACACATGGCGTTCTCTCTGGTGCGCCTCGGTTCTACAAAATTGGGAGCGATCTTTCGGATGATCTCTCTCGGCTCCTCATAAATACCTGCGTGGCGGCCCAGATCGCAGGGATCATGATAGGTGACTCGCTTCTCTGTTTTCACCTGAAAATCAAAATCTTTGAGAAACTGTGTGATGTGGTTAATTTCCATTTTCAGGTCCTTGTACGCGATATGTTCTTTGAACACGCGGTAACAGTAAGGACAAGTGGTGATCAGTGTTTGCGCTCCGGTCTTTTGGATCTCTCGAACATTGTGTTGGGCCAATGCGTCCTTTATCTTGTACCCTACATCCTCCAACACACCACTGCAGCAAACCTCATCCGTCGTCGTAAAGTCGACCTGAAGGAGATCCAGAAGGCGAATCGCTTCCCTCACGCTTTCCTCCTCCCGATAAGTTCCCACACAACCCAGGAATAGAGCGTAAGGGGCCTTTTCTTTTTTATGCCCCCAGTCATGTCGCTCTTTTTCTCCGTAAATATTTCCGTATTTCTCGGCGATCTCACCCATCGCCTTGAAGAGGTTTTCGTAACCCATCCCAACCATATCCTTCCGCATCGCCTTGATCACTTCCTGGGGATCCACTCCCGAAGGGCAATTGAGTGTGCAATTCATACAGGTCGTGCAGCGCAGGAGGGCCTGAGCAACCCCCTCGGTAGCAGGAAGTTTTCCCTCTGTGACCTCTTTCAGGAGGATCATCTTTCCTCGGGCATTGGTAATGGGCCTTTTCGTCAGGTCAAAGATGGGACAGACGGCCCGGCAAAAGCCGCACCGAGAACATTGAACGATCGCCTTGCGGCGTTTCTCGTCTAATTGAAGTTGAGTAGCCATGACCTCTCAATAAGATTACGGAAATTTTGACGGGGTGATAGGGAGACCCGGGCATGGGGAGATCCAAAACATAGATTGGGAGAAAGGGTGATGGGGAGATGGGGTGAAATAAGCATTTCAGTTTGCCGGGTCTCCGAGTCTCCGTTTCCCCGTGTCCTGTTTTTATTTCTCCAAGTCTCCGTTTCTCCGCGTCCCATTTCCTTTGTTAATCGTCGAGTGCTCTTTTGCCTGGATTCATGATGTTATTGGGATCCAAGGTTCTTTTAATCTTCCTCATCAGGGCCATTTCCACCGGGTCGTGTTCCAACGTCATGTAGTTCGCCTTGGAGAGACCGATGCCGTGTTCACCCGAGAGGGTTCCCTTCAGAGAAATGGCGAGTCGAAAGATCTCCTCTTCAACCTTTTCCGTTCTATCCACTTGTTCCGGGTCGTATCCATCGTAGAGAATCTGTGGGTGAAGGTTTCCATCGCCGGCATGACCGAAGGTGGCAACGACGATACCATACCTCTGAGAGATCTTCTGTATCCCCACCAATAACTCCGGGATTTTCGAAATAGGGACCGTTACATCATCCAAGACAAAACTGGTACTCGCTCGGGCAAGGGTTGCGTAAGCCGATTTACGGGCCTTCCAGAGATTGAGCCGGTCCTTCTCGTCCTTCGCGGTCTTGATCTCGGTAGGGTTATTCCGATTTAGAATGCCGAGGACCACTTTCATCTGACCCTCTACCTCCTCCCAGGTGTAACCGTCTGTCTCCGTCAAGATCATTGCCTCCGCCTGGGGAAGATCGATGTCCGTGTTCTCTTTTATGGATTTGAGCGTGACCTTGTCAAGGATTTCCATGACGCTGGGGATGACGCCACTGGTCATCGTCTCGAAGATAGCCTTTCCTGCATCCTCCAACTTAGCGTATGTGGCTACTGCAGTCATGGCATGACGCGGAAGAGGATTGATTTTTAACGTAACCTCGGTAATGATTCCCAACGTTCCTTCCGCTCCGATGAAGAGCTTAGCGAGATCGTAGCCGGAGACGCATTTCATGGTATAGGAGCCTGTGTGCATGACCTCCCCGGTTGGAAGAACGACCTGTAGACCAAGAACATAGTCCCGGGTCGTGCCATATTTCGCCCCTTTAATCCCTCCAGCGTTGGTGGCCACATTCCCTCCAATGGTAGAAACAGAACTGCTCGCCGGATCAGGAGGAAAGGTAAACCCATGCCGTGCAAGCCCTCGATTCAGGTCGTCACAGACTACGCCCGGTTGGACTCGGGCGTAGCGGTTCTCAATGCTGATCTCAAGAATTCGGTTCATGCGGCAGAGATCGATGATGATCCCTCCGTGGACGGCAATCACTCCTCCGCTGAGGCTGGTGCCTGCCCCCCGGGGAACAACAGGGATTCTATGCTCGTTGGCAAATCTGACGATTTCAGCTACCTGCTCTGTTGACTCAGGCCAGACTGCGGCATCCGGCCGATGGACATTCATCGAAGCATCATAACTATATGGGACCAGTTCTTCCAACTGATCAGTAAAATTCTCTTTTCCCACGATCTCCATCAATTCTTGCATCATTTAATATCTCTCTTCATAAGTTCTTCAATTGCAAAGTCTTAAATAACAAATGGGGAGAAGGAAGGCAACCCATTTGTTAGAAATCGATCACCTGCTAATTATAACCTCCCATTGAATCTTAGAAAAGGAAAAGGGATTTGGCTTCTTTCTTTTTCAAAGCGACACCATCCTTATGGAGCCCTCTTCTCATCTGTGAACGCTTTCACCTCTGACTCGACGTAATTCAAATGGTCAAGAATTCTCTCCCTGGCTCTTTCGGGGGAGTGGCTCTTGATCGCGTTGAAAATTCGGCAATGTTGATGCAGCAGTTTTTTCATCTTCCCTCTGTCCCTGAATACTCTCGCCACAGATTCTCTGAGGAGATCATAAATGGTGGACATGAGGTGGGTTTGAATCGTATTATGAGTTGCCTGGGCCATGGCCAGGTGAAAATCGGCATCCTGCTTCTCCCAGGATCGGCCTTCGCCAAAGGCTTTCCTCATCTCTTCAATGATTCCCTCCAGTTGTTGAAGATCGGCCCCTGTAGCCCTTTGGGCAGCATGATAGGCACCCCAGGCTTCCATTGCTTTTCTCACCTCTATCAGATCGAAAATCTTCTGGGTATCGGTCTTGATGAGGAGAGAAAGAGGGTCTTGTATCCTCGCCGATGTTATCGATTTTACGAAGGTCCTTTTGGTCCGCTTCACTTCCAGAAAACCCATGGCCACCAGAGAGTTCAATGCCTCCCGAAGGGAAGGTCGGCTCACGCCAAATTCTTTGACAAGTTCCCGCTCCGAGGGAAGGCGGTCACCCGGCCTTAAATCTCCTTCGCTAATGAGTCTTTTTATCTGATTGACAATTTCATCGGAGAGTTTGATGTGTTTCACGGTCTCGAACATCTCAGGCTTCCCCCTTCCAATCTGGGTCGTATTATTCGGCTAATGGTCTTACCAATTTAAATGAAATTTTTGTCTTTGTCAATCTTGAGAAAAATACTTTAGGTATCAAGGCGTTGCACCCATAGCTGTAATTTGGTAATTTGGTCTTACCATTTCTCCGTCTCGTATTTTATGTTGACAATGTCCTCTCCCTTTTGTTATAAAACAGGGGAACTTTAGCTTAGATGTTCTTATGTCATCGTGTGAGGAGGTAGTTATGGCTCGGTTGTATGAATATCAGGGGAAGCAGTTGCTAAAGGCGGCCAAGGTGCCAATCCCTCAGGGTGAGGTGGCGTCGACTCCCCAAGAGGCAAAAAAGATCGCCGAGAAGATAGGGAAGCCCGTGGCCGTCAAATCGCAGGTTTGGGCCGGAGGCCGTGGAAAAGCAGGAGGCATTAAGTTCGCTGAGCATCCTCTCGATGCCGAGATCGTTGCGAACCAACTCTTGGGATCGGAGATCAAAAATCTGCGCGTTGAAAAGATACTGGTGGAGGAAAAATTAAATATCGACAAAGAATACTATGTCGGGGTGATCATCGATGCCTCAAGGGAAGTGAGGGCCCCGGTGGTGATGTTCAGCAGAGAAGGCGGAATGGATATTGAATCGGTCGCCTCGGAAAAAATCGCACAGATGAATGTGGATGTCCTTCGGGGCTTCCGCTATTATGATGCCCTCAACCTTGCTGTAAGGCTGAAGGTTCCGACCCAGGTTCTTCCCGCCATCGCTCAAGCCATCATGGGCTTGTACCAGACGTTCAAAGGATACAATTGTCGTACGGCAGAGATCAACCCCCTCGTCATGACGAAAGATGGAAGAATACTGGCTGCCGATTGCCGGATCGCCATTGACGATTCTTCTGTATTTCGCCATCCCGAATTGGGCATCGAAGTGGCTCGCGAAGCCCCAACGCCTCCCACCGAGTTCGACAAGATTGCATGGTGGATTGAGGAGGGGGATCTCAGGGGAACCTGTTATATTGCGCAGATGGCTCCGGATAAGAAAGGACTCGGGTACGTAGGCTACCATGGGATAGGTGGAGGAGGTGCCATTCTTGGGGTGGATGCCCTGAATCGTCAGGGACTTAAGATCGCCAACTATGCTGATACGAGTGGAAATCCAACCGCTGCAAAAGTCTACCGGGCCGCCAAGGTCATTATTTCTCAACCGGAAATTGAGGGGTATATGCTCGGTGGTTTCATTGTGGCGAACCAGGAGCAGTGGCACCATGCCCATGGGGTAGTGAAGGCCCTCAGGGAGGAACTCCCCAAGAGACCCGGTTTTCCCTGTGTGATCTTGCTCTGCGGGAACAAGGAAAAGGAATCGATGGAGATTCTGAAGGAGGGAACAGCGGACCTGCAGAGTCAGAACCCGATCGAGATCTACGGTAGCGATAAGGTATACGAGACGGAGTTTCTGGCAAAACGGATGAGATCCCTCGTTGATGAATATCGAAAGGAAAGAGGTATAAAGGGATAAAGGAGGAGGTTCCATGCATTTTGAAGAAAGGACGATAAAGGTCATTATCGACGAAAGCAAATGTGTGGGTTGCAAGACCCATGCGTGTGCCGCAGGATGTAAACTGTTCGATCGAGGAATCTTGGTCATTAAGGATGGAAAGCCCGCCCTTGGCGGGGATGAGGAGTTTGCCAAGCGGCTGGGGACCGAGTGTCTGGCATGCGAGTATGAATGCTGGTTCAGGGGAAACAAAGCGATCACCATTGAAGCCCCGATCCCAGGGTTAGAAGAGTATAAAAGGAAGCACGGAGTGGTATGAGAAATCCTCACCCCCTTTTCTAAAAGGGGTGGACGGGATTATTCTATTTCTCGGTGGAGGAGTGACCGATGGCGATTCTACTTGAGAAGAATACAACGATATTGGTTCAGGGGATTACTGGAAGGGAAGGCTCGGCACGAGCGGCATTTATGAAAGGTTATGGCACGAAGGTAGTGGCCGGGGTGACGCCCGGTCGTGGCGGAGAAGAGGTATCCGGAATACCCGTCTACAACACAGTCGAAGAGGCCGTTAGGGAAAAGGGCCCTGTTGATGCAAGTGTGACATTCGTTCCTGGCCCGGGTCTTAAGGATGCCGTTCTTGAGGCCCTGGATGCTGGGATCAAGTTTATTGTGATGCCGGTTGAACGGGTTCCTCTTTACGACATCCTTGAAATGATGGCCTATGGAAAACAGAAAAGGGCCCGTCTGTTGGGGCCAGGTGCCATCGGAATTATCAGCCCTGGAATCGCAGCGGCCGGTTGGCTGGGTGGAACTCCCGAGTTTGCGACAAAGGTGTTTGTGCCCGGACCCGTAGGGGTGATTTCGAGAAGTGGAGGGCAGTCAGGGACGGTCCCGTGGGCCCTCAAAGAAGCAGGCCTCGGTGTCACGACGGTTTTGCATATCGGAACTGAACCGGTGGTGGGGCAGTCCATGGGCGATATCTTGCCCCTGTTTGAGGCCGATCCGGATACAAAGGCTGTTGCCATCTTTGGCGAAATTGGGGGTCCTTATGAAGAGGAGGCGGCTGAGGCAGTGAGGACAAAGAAATTTACGAAGCCCCTTGTCGTTTACGTCGCCGGGGCGTGGGCTCCGGAAGGAATGCGATTTTCCCACGCAAGCAGTATCATTGAGAGAGGGAAGGGGTCAGCGAAAAATAAGATTGCCTCCCTTAAAGAGGCAGGAGTTCATGTGGTGGACCGCCCCGATGAAATCGCCCCAACGCTCAAGCGATTGTTAAACATCTGACACGCTTTGCGTCGTGACGTCTTCGAGGCATCAATGGAGAGGCCCAAAGACCCAAAGACATAATGACAGAAGGACTTAGTGGCCCAGTGACTAAATAATAGGAGGTGCATTATGACTGTCATGAGATCTGTTTTTTATGTTCCGGGAAATAATGAAAAGATGGTTGCCAAGTCCCCAGAGTTTCCAGCAGACATTATTACTTTAGATCTTGAGGATTCCGTTCCTCCTGCGGAAAAGCCAAAAGCGCGTGAAGTCGTTCGAGAGAATCTAAAATATGCGGGATCTGGCGGATCCCCCGTATATGCGCGGATTAACAACTGGGAAACATTGCTGACGAATGATGACCTCGAAGCCATTGTGTATGAAGGGCTTTCTGGAGTGTGTTTGGCCAAGTGTGGTGGTCCTGACCATGTTCAACGTCTTGATTGGAAACTGGAAGAGTTGGAACGAAGAAGAGGGTTGAAGGTGGGAAGCGTCGCCATTCAGCTTCTTATCGAGACAGCCAAGGGTGTGATGAACGCCTATCCTTCTGCCATAGCCAGCAAGCGGGTCAATTCCCTTATCTTTGGCGCAGTGGATTACACGAAGGATATGAGGGTTAAGCTGACCATAGAAGGCGATGAGCAATTGTATGCGCGGGCTCATACCGCCGTTGCTGCCAGGGCTGCAGGTTGCATTGCTATCGATTGTCCCTTTGTCGCCTTTAAAGATACAGAAGCTTTTGAGAAGAACACCCGCTTCGGGCGTCAGTTAGGCTATGAAGGAAGAATGCTCATTCACCCGAGTCAAATCGAACCTTCTAACAGAATCTATACGCCACCTCCGGAAGATGTGGAATGGGCAAGGGGTGTGGTAAAGGTCTTTGAGGAAGAGGGGATTGCCAAGGGTTCTGCCTCTGTTTCCTACATGGGGAAGATGGTGGACACCCCAGTCTATGATAATGCCAGAACGATCCTTGCCATCATGGCAGAGATATCCGCCTTTGATGCCAAGCGAAGGAAGGCATAAAATTAGCCCGTTTCAAGAAGGCTCAAGTGACAATTCTAATCCCCCCGTTTCCCCCTGTTAAAAAAGGGGGGCGGGGGGGATTTTTCATGAGGTTCAAAGAGTGCGAATTACTATAGTGGGTCAGGGACCCTTTGGGGAGAAAGTATTGGAGGCCTTGATTCAAAAGGGGGAGGAGGTTGTCGGGGTCTTCTGTCCTCCGGATAAAAGAGGCGAGCCACTGAAGAATTTGGCCGAGAGGTCCGGCATCCCCTTCTTTTGTCCGACGCGCATGAAGAATCCCGAGGTGTATGATATATATCTCAATTTGCATCCGGACCTTGTCGTAGAGGCTTTTGTAACCGATATCCTACCGGAAAGCCTCCTCAAGATTCCATCCACCGGAACGATCTGCTACCATCCTTCTCTGCTGCCCAGACATCGTGGGGCCAGCGGGATTAACTGGGCGATCATCCAAGGTGATACCCGTACCGGCCTAACCATTTTTTGGGTCGATAAAGGTATCGATAGCGGCCCAATCCTGCTTCAAAAGGAGGTGGAGATTGGCCCCGAGGACACGACGGGGTCCCTTTACTTCAATACCCTTTTTCCGATGGGGGTGGATGCCATCGTTGAGGCCGTTGACTTGATAAAAAGGGGAGAGGCGCCCCGGATTCCGCAAGATGAATCCAAAGCCACCTATGAGCCTCCCTGTGATGATCGAGTCGCTGGTGTGGACTTCAATAAGCCGATCAAAGAAATTTACAATTTGATCAGGGGTTGCGATCCCCAGCCAGGTGCTTATGTGACCTTCGAAGGGAAGAAGATAAGATTGTATGATGCAAGGAAGGATCTTGTGATAAGGGAAAGGCCAGCTGGCGAAATCATATCCATTGGAGAGAGGGGGATTCTGGTAGCTGTAAAAGGCGGCGGCATCAGAATCGGCAAGTTTAGGGTAGATAAGGGGGAAAAAATAGGACCCATGGAATTTGCACAGGGGGCCGATTTGAAGAGGGGAGACCGATTTGGTAAGTCGTAAAGATAGGGTTTGAGGATTCGAGGGTTCAAGGGTTTGAGGATTTTAGAAATATCTTTTCAACTTGGACCATGGACCCCCTGGCCCCTTGAACCCTTTATATTGAGGAGGATCGATGGAACGGGAGAGGATGATTGAAGAACTGACCAGAATCGTTGGGAAGGAGAATGTCTTGTCGAGCGAAACGGACTTGCTGCTTTATGGCTATGATGCTTCGCTTTTCAAAGGAAGACCTGATTGCATCGTCCTTCCAGGATCGACAGAGGAAGTTTCCAAGATTGTAAAGTTTGCCCATCGATCAGGGATTCCCATTATTGGCAGAGGATCAGGGACGAACTTAAGCGGGGGGACTGTTCCCACACGAGGTGGAATCGTTCTGCACTTTTCGAGGATGAATCAGATCCTGGAGATCGATATCGAAAATGAGAGGGTCGTTGTAGAACCAGGGATCTTTACCCTCGTCTTAAAGAACCGGCTGGCTCGTTACGGATTTGTTTACCAACCAGACCCTGCCAGCGAAAAAGTCTCAACCTTAGGCGGTAATTTTGGAGAGAATTCTGGGGGACCCCACTGCCTCAAATATGGGGTGACAACGAACCATATCTTAGGAGCTGAGGTGGTTCTCTCCGATGGAGAGGTCGTCCAAGTGGGTGGTAAGACCTTGGACAATCCCGGGTTTGATTTGACAGGGATCCTTGTTGGTTCGGAAGGGACTTTGGGGATCGCGACGAAGTTAGTGCTCCGGATCATGCCCAAACCGGAAGCGGTCAAGACAATGCTCGCTATCTATAATACCTTAGAGGATGCCGGGAGAACCGTATCGGGCATTATCGCCGATGGAATCGTCCCCGCCACTTTGGAGATGTTGGACAGGCTGACCATCAAGGCTGTCGAGGAATCAGTCCATGCGGGCTTTCCCCAGGATGCGGAGGCGGTTCTCCTAATCGAACTCGACGGGCTCAAAGACGGGATGGAAAGGCTGGCCGAAAGGATTATGGAGATCTGTAGGAAAAATAACGTCCGTGAGGTGAAGGCGGCAAAAACAGAAGCGGAGAGGACTCAGCTTTGGGCGGGACGAAAGGGGGCTTTTGGTGCCATTTCCAGACTTCGACCGAACTATCTGGTTTGTGACGGAACCGTCCCCCGAACAAGACTTCCTGAGGTCTTGACCAAAGTGATGGAGGTGGGGAAAAAGTATAATCTTGCCATCGCGAATGTTTTCCATGCAGGAGATGGAAACCTTCATCCCCTTATCCTCTTCGACGAACGAAATAAGGAGGAGTTGAGAAAAGTCCATTCAGCTGGTTCTGAGATTCTCAAGATATGTGCTGATGCAGGGGGGACGATCAGTGGCGAGCACGGCATCGGCACAGAAAAAATCAAGGAGATGTTCTTTGTTTTTAGCCCTCGAGACATCGCTGCGATGAAAAAGGTTAAGATGGCCTTCGATCCCGAAAATATTTATAACCCCGGGAAGGTCTTGCCCGAGGTCGAAGCGTAAACTACTAATCTGCAAAGCACATAGAGTTTAACGAGGAGAATCTGGTATGCCCAAGAGGGACAAACTCTTTTCTAAATTAAAAGAGATTGTTGAAGAAGCCTACGCGATCCAAGATCCGGATCGGCTCAAGAGTTCTGCATTGGACGGAAAGAAACCGAAGATGATCGTTTCCCCGAAAACGATTGAAGAGGTTGCTAAAATTGTTTCCTATGCCAACGAGCAGAATCTAACCATCGTTCCGATGGGAAACGGTACGAAGATGGGAATGGGTCGTATTCCGAAGAAGATAGATATTATCCTTTCGACTTGCCGACTCAATCGGTTCACCGATTCCGACACAGACAATTTGACTCTTTCCGTGGAAAGTGGAATTACATTGAACGAAGTTCAAAAAGGTCTGGCCAAGGACGGAAGGGGATACTTTCTGCCTCTTGACCCACCTTTTACAGAAAAGGCTACGATCGGAGGCATTGTAGCGACGAACTCGAGCGGGCCCAAAAGATTACTCTACGGCACGGCCAGAGATCTGATCACGGGCATCAAGTCTGTTTTCCCCAACGGGGATATCGTGGTCTCAGGGGGAAAGACGGTCAAGAATGTCTCCGGCTATGACATGTGCAAACTATTGATCGGCTCCTTTGGAACCTTAGGGGTCATCTGTGAGATTACGTTTAAACTGCTTCCCCTTCCGGAGAAGGAGACAACCCTATGGATTCCCTTTGGAACCGTTGGAGACGCAAATGGCTTCGTCCAGGAGATCGCCCACTCTCAATTAATTCCAGCATCGATGGATATCCTCAATGCGGTGGCAGTCAAAAACCTTAATGATAAAGTATCCATGCCCCAAAATGGAAATTACCTCGTTGCCATTGGATTGGAGGGCGTCACTGAAAGCGTTGAGAGACAGATTTCTGAGATGGCGGAAAGGGGAAAAAAATACGGGGCCCTTGAAACGATTCCCGTGGACTCAGAGAAACATCGGACCTTTTGGAATGCCATCCGGGACTACGGCCAGGGGTTTGCGGGGGGGTATTCGAATCCCATCTCCCTGAAGTCGAATTTTCTGATCTCCAAGGGTGAGGAAATGCTGAGGAGTTATGAACAAATCGTTCGAGGATGGGGCGTCGATTGTCCCATGATCTGCCATTGCGGAAGCGGGATCTTATATACCTACGTGCCGGTGGGAAAGAATTTGCGATTAAAGACTGAATCCTTTGTCAAGCTCATTGAAGATCTGACCTCTGAAGCGGCGAAAAACGGAGGCAACTTAGTGGTCGAATCGTGTCCCCTTGCGATCAAGAAGAGAATCGATGTGTGGGGAAAGCCCAGGAGTGACTATCGGATCATGCGGCACTTGAAGGAGCAAGTGGATCCGGCGGGCGTCCTCAACCCGGGGCGATTTGTAGGAGGAATTTAAAGAGCACAGTGCAAAATTAGCAATTAGCAATGATCAATAATCAATGGTTTTTACCAATTCTTGTTTTCATTGATACTAAGCGATTCATTGTTAATTGGTTATTTTCTATTGATCGTTCCGCAGGGAGTGAATATGAATAAAGAACAATTGAAGGCTCAGTTATACGACGAGATCGCGAAATGTAATCGGTGTGGCTTCTGTCTGGCTCACTGTCCAGTGTATGCTGTTAAGGGAAGGGAATGGGCCACACCGCGAGGGAAAAATGCTCTGGTCAGAGGGATCATTGAGGGCAAGATCGACTGGACACCCGAAATTGAGGAGACCCTTTTCCGATGCACAGGGTGCAGGCTCTGCACTCAAACCTGTTTTCCAGCTGTGGAGACGAATCAGGGAGTTCTCGCAGGAAGGCAGTGTTTGGTAGACAGGAACCAATATCCGAAAGTGATGGACCGAGTGGTAGAGGGGCTGGAGAACAATTTTAATATCTCCAATGAGCCGAATGAGAACCGTTCCCTTTGGATAGAATCAATGGGTAATGCCCCGACTCACAAATACCAGAAGGGAAAAGCCCAGGTGATTTACTTTGTGGGATGTGTTGCTGCCTTTTATCCCATGGCTCATAAAATCCCTCAGAACTTTGTCCAGATCTTAGACAAGGCCAAAGTGGACTTTACACTCTTAGGAGGAGAAGAGTGGTGTTGCGGGTTTCCTCTCATCCAGGCGGGGATGAAAGAGAAGATGCAGAACCTTGTGGAGCACAATCAAAGAAAAGTGAAGGAGATAGGTGCCAGGACCGTAGTCTTTGCCTGTCCTTCTTGCTACCATACCTGGAAGGAGATGTATGCGACAGATGCGGAACTGCTCCATTCGACGCAGTTCATGGAAAGGCTCATCGGTAACGGGAAGATCATTTTTAATAACGAAGTCTCAAAAACAGTGACATACCACGATCCCTGCGATCTCGGGAGAAACTCCAAAGTTTTTGATCCGCCCAGAAATATCTTGAAGCAAATCCCTAACTTGAATTTGGTTGAGTTAGAGAATAATCGCCAGTTAAGTGTCTGCTGCGGTGGTGGAGGAGACCTTGAGATGATCGATCCAGATCTCTCCGCTGCTATTGCTCAGGGGAAGATTGAAGAGGTCCAAAGGACAGGTGCTGAAGAGGTCGTCACCTCCTGCCAGCAATGCATCAGAACCATCTCGGGTTATGCAAGAAGGAATAAGATCAAGCTGAAGGTAAAGGATATTACTGAAGTCGTTCTGGAGGCGATGGGGTCATCATCCCCCCGTTCCGGCCTTTAATTTAGGGGGAGAAGGGGGGGTAAAAAAATCCCAGGAGGGGACCCGGGATTTTTGTTGTGTGTAGAGGAATTTCAAAGATTTATTATACCCAAAAAGAGGTTGAGGGTTGATTTCAGGTTCTTTACAATCTCTGCAATACCCGTCTCAATTCTTCTTCAACTTCTTTCCCAGGTGTTTTCAAGGGAGGCCGTGGATCCCCTCCAAAATAGCCTGCGAGATCCATTGCCATTTTTAAGCCACCTATTCCATAGGTCGTCGTTACCGCCTTAGCCAGGGGGGTCAATCGACTCTGCAAGGCCCTTGCCTCACCCATTTTCCCTTTGCTAAAAAGACTCTGAATCTCAACACATTCTTGAGGAACCGCATTTGCCACGGCCAGGATCCCACCCACTGCGCCGACACAAAGGGCCGGGAAAAAAACAGGTGCCGAGCCCACAAAAACAGAAAATCCTTTTTTAGAAAAATGGATGACTTCGCTCAACTGACCGATATTTCCTGAGCTGTCCTTGATGCCGATAATATTGGGATGCGCAGAAAGCTTCGCTACGAGTTCCGGCTCCATATTAATTCCGGTGAATTGAGGAACGTTATAAAGCAAGATTCCGATTCGGGAGGATTCTGCGACGGCAATAAAATGGTCGTATAGAATCTGGGGTTTCATCGACCCTTTGAAATAGGAAGGAGTTACGACCAGGGCGAAATCCGCCCCCATCTTAGCCGCCTGATTCGTGAATCGGATCGTCTCTCGGGTCGATTCCATTCCTGTTCCAACAACCATTACCTTTGAGGTGGGGATGGATTCTCTGGAGATTTCGACGACTCTTATTTTTTCCCTCTCATTTAAGTAGACGGCTTCCCCATTCGATCCCAGCACGAGGTATCCGGAAAGACCGGTCTTATTCCATTTTTGAAAATTCTTCTTAAGTTTATCTGAAGCTAATTTTCCATCCTCAAAAGGTGTGGTAATGGGGGGCATTACGCCGCTTGGTTTCGTCATCGTTGCTCCTTTATGGAAAAGATTTCAAGGGGGCATACGCTCAAGGTTTTGAGCTTCTATCTTGACCTCTTAAATCCTTGGCCTAACAAATCCTTTAAAAAAGTAACACGGCGTGCAGCAGCGGTCAAATGTAATTTTGATGGGGTCTCAGGGACATCCCGTCGTTTACGTAAGCATGGACCTCTGTACGAATTTCTCCGCGGGAAGAAAACGTCTGATCTTTCTATCCGAAAGCACCTCCGCACTTGTTGAATGAAATAGGAAGTTGTGTTAGAAAAAATCATGGTTAGAAAATTGTGTCTTCTATTTTCGGTATTAATCTGCCTTATCTCCATAGACCATTCACATGGTTTTGAAAAGAAGGGCCAGGACTGTTCCAAATGTCACACGCTGAGCAATAATGAAGCGAGGGATCTTCTTAAAGATATTCTTCCGGATGTGAAGATATTTGAGATACGATTGAGTCCTTCAAAAGGGTTCTGGGAGGTGTTTTTGGAATCAGGCGGGAAGAAAGGACTGATCTATGTCGATTTTTCAAAAAAGTATCTAATGATGGGGTCAATGATATCAATAAAGGAAAGGAAGAATCTTACACAAGAGAGGTTCTCCGAGCTCAACAAAGTTGATGTATCCCAGATACCGCTGGACGATGCCCTTGTCTTGGGGGACCCCAAAGCCAGAATTCGGGTCATTGTTTTTCACGATCCTGACTGACCCTTCTGTGCAAAACTTCATCAGGAGATGAAGAAGATCGTGGAGGAAAGAAGAGATATTGCCTTTTATGTCAAGATGTTTCCACTCAAGATTCATCCGGGAGCCTATGAGAAAGCGAAGGCCATTGTTTGCGAAAAATCCTTTGCTCTTCTTGAAGATGCTTTTGAGAAGAGGGAGTTGCCTAAACCCAAATGCGAAACCTCTGCGGTGGATGAGAATACAAAGCTTGCTGAAAAATTGGGTATTTCAGGAACACCTGCTCTGATTCTGCCCGACGGCAAGATCGTTCGGGGGTACCTGGATGCGAAAACCCTTACCAACATGGTCGGCAATTGACGCCCGTTCGGATTGGATTTCGATCTTTGTTGCTGCTCCCATTTCCTCAATGAATCTTCCGTTCTATTGTCGATTTGTCCCTTCCGCAGCAGAAAAAGACCTCCATATATCTCCTGCTCTTGAAGTCCACCTGAACCGGCTATGGATAGATATGAGATTCATTTTATAACGAAAGGAGCGTGCAGTAGGTTCCAAAGCTCTCAATAATTTCTCTTGACAATTCTTGCAAATCTTAATGTAATGAGCCAGATTCTCTATGAGGGGAAAGGCATTGATGGAGGAGCGAGTCAAGGATGCGACAAAGGCCCTGAATCTTTTGAGGTCGATGTCGGATTATAAGGCCCATTTTGAAATCATCGGGAACTATCGACTGATTGACGACGGCGTCCGGCCTGAGGCCACGATCATGCTCCGGGCGAATGAGAAGGAGATGCATGAGGCGGACACTGGCGTGGGTCCGGTGGACGCGTTGGCTAAGGTATTGAAGAAATCTTTAAAAACGCTCTTCCCCGAAATTGACCAGGTGAAACTGATCGATTTCAGCTCGAGGATATTCGATCCGGGGGCAGGGACAGCGGCGGGTGTGGAGGTGGAGATCCTTTTCAGCAATGGCAAGGACGCGTGGAGGGTAAAGGCGTTCTCTGAAAACATTAACAGAGCCTCCTTCATGGCATTGGTCGATGGTTTCGAATATGGAATTCTAATCTCAAGGGAGCAAAGACCTTAATTTTACTACCTAAAGACGGTTAAGAGGATTTGGTTATATACCCCATGCGCTATGCAGTGACCGGAGAAGGAGGCCTGAATGGTGGATCGCAGAAAATTGGAAGAGGTCATTCTCAAGAAAGCTAAAGAGGGGAAACTTCCCTGTGCCCAGTGTTTTAAAATTGCTGAGGATTTTGGGATTTCGAAGAGGGAGATGGGGAAGGCTCTGAATGAGGTGAAGATCAAAATCAGTCAGTGCCAGCTCGGCTGTTTTAGTTGATTTTTGATTTGACATAAATGCTTTTTTGAATATAATAAGGCCATTAATCTTCCCCTTTTCCCCTTTCATACAAGAGAGGGGTTGGGGATTCGATAAGGAGGTGGGAGAGCGTCAAGAGAGAGATTAGCGGGGAGAAGAAATCGTGGTCTTGAAAGGGTTCTTTCATAACCAGAAGGAGGTAGGAAGATGAATGCAGTATTCGTTCTCATCATCGGGTTTATCGTGGCTTTCATCGGCTACAGGGTCTATGCCAAGTACATCGACACAAAAATCATGAAGTCTGACCCTAAGAAAGCTACCCCAGCCAAGATGTATATGGACGGGGTAGAGTTCATGCCCACGAGCAAGAACATCCTCTTTGGTTATCAGTTCAAATCGATTGCAGGTGCGGCACCGATCATCGGGCCCATCATGGCCATTCAATGGGGATGGCTCCCTGCATTGCTCTGGATTCTCTTGGGTGCATTCTTCATCGGATGGGTCCAAGACTATTCCAGTGCGATGATCGCCATGCGGCACGAAGGGGCCTCCTTCGGAGGCTTAAGTCACAAACTGATTTCACCCAGAGCAAGAATCATTCTTCTCTCGTTCATCTATTTTTATCTGCTCCTTATTGCCGGTGCCTTTGGAAACGTAGTAGTCAGCACAGCCATCAGCCTGAAGGCTGGTCCTATGGCATGGCTATTCATGACGATCGGTGGGGTCTTGGCTGGCCAGATGATCTATCGTTGGAAGAAGGATATTGTTCTAACCACTGTGGTTACGGTTGTGATTGCGCTTTTTGGAGTATGGCTCGGGACCGTAGCACCCTCCAACCAAATCGTTGGGGAATCCCTTGCCAATAGTCGACTCCTGTGGGCAATCGCAGCATTTGTCTTTTGCTATTTTGCAGCGGTTTTGCCCATCTGGAGGTTTGCACTCCCTATCAACTATGTCGCCTCCTACATTGTTTTTCTGGGGCTCCTCTTTGGGATTATCGGGGTATTTGTGCTCCATCCCGATTTTTCACTGCCTGTTTACCGCAACTTTTCGATCCCGATTGGCCCCCTCTGGCCCATGATGTTCGTGACCATTGCCTGTGGAGCCATTTCTGGGTGGCACAGCATCGTTTCGAGTTCTGGAACAGCCCGGCAGCTGGAGTATGAAACCGATGCTCGTCCGGTGGGGGGCGGCGTCATGTTTGTGGAAATGATGCTTGCGATTTTCGCCCTGATCATTGCTGGAACGATGGCTTCTTATGCCGAATATGGGGCATCCATCGGGAAAGGACCCGGAGCCATCTTTGCTGGAGGGGTGTCTAAATTCCTCGGCGCCTTAGGACTCCCAGCCGAATTGGGCCGGGCTTACGGTAGCGTGATGATGATCGTATTGGCGGTCACGATCATGCAGCTGGTCATCCGGTTTATGAGAGTGGCTACTTCAGAACTGTTGAGTGACGTCAGTCCCGTCTTTAGAAATGTCCATATTGGGACTGTCATCGCAAGCATCCTCGGAATCATCCTTGTCTTGACAGGATGGTGGCAATATCTATGGGTGCTGTTTGGTGGAGCAAACCAGTTAATGGCTTCCTTAGCCTTAATGCTGGTGACAGCCTATCTCATGTCAGAAGGAAGGTCTGCAGCCTGGACCTTCTTCCCGATGATCTTCATGTTCTTCACGACCATAGCTGCTCTCCTTTATACTTCTTATAATCTGCTCCTGAAAGTCTTCACAGGAGCGGTCAAAGGAGAGGCACTCGTGGGGAACACCTTGATGGGATTGGTCGGGTTCTTCCTCGTCATTGCAGCGATTATCTTGGGAGTGGAAGGAGCGAAGGCTTTTGGAAGATACCGGGCCTTAGGGGCGCAGGCAGCGCCTGCGAAGGCATAAGCGATTTTGCAGGGGCTTGATTTACCCATCGACTTCTGTTAAGAAAGGCTCAGTGGGATCAAGCCCCTCAAATTTATTATTGGGAGAAGATTTTTATGGCGAAAAAGGAGAAAAAGAGTGGAGGAATTTTTCAGGCCGTCAAGGAATTTGTTTATGGGGTGGCCGCTCACGATTCAGCGCGTTTTGCCCTGAAGTCAAGGGCAAGCATAGAGCACCTCTTCATCCTCATTACCATGGGAGATATGTTAGGTGTTCCAATTTTGCCTCCGTACTATTCCTTGAGGCTGTTGCCTTATGTGGTCCCTCAGATCTCTACATGGAAACGAAGGATGTTGAGGGAGAAGGATTTGACCGATGCTCTGGCGTAATAAGCGAAAATGGGAGAATGGGCGGACGCGTTAACACATTAACTCATGAACGCATTGACG
>Ga0187770_10000378_pt1 | contig 21740 bp, 17 predicted proteins | sample 0116_SJ02_MP02_2_FD_133154 | JGI IMG/M metagenome (GOLD analysis project Ga0187770, IMG submission 133154) | Tropical peat soil microbial communities from peatlands in Department of Meta, Colombia - 0116_SJ02_MP02_20_MG | ecosystem: Environmental > Terrestrial > Soil > Wetlands > Peat | place...
CGCCGCCTACGCGATGGTGTTTGCGATCCTGGCGACGTTCGGCCGGCCTGCCCGACCGGAGCCGGTTCCCGTCCGTCCGCGCCTGGTACTGGTTCCCACGCAGAACCACGCCAGCGGCGACTAGTCGTCGGCGCATGCCGGCCTGGTTCAGCGTCCAGCGCACGCCCTTTAAAAGCCCACTCTCGTAATTTGCAAGGGCCGGACTCGTTTCCTACTATGGCCGCATGAAGACGGTTCTCACCGGCGAGCTTGCCATCAAGCGGCAACGGATCGCGAGGAGCCACAATCTTCGCCTGATCGGTCTGCTGGCGCTGATGTTCGTTCCCGTGCTTCCCGTGCTAGCTTTTCGCCAACTGCCGCGTGGCATCCCCTACGCCTCGTGGATTTGCCTCGGGCTTATCATCGTCCTCGAGGCGGGCGGAATCTACAGCATCGTTCAACACGACAATCGGTTGTGCCGGGAACTGGGATTCATGTGTCCGTTCTGCGGCAAGCCGCTCTATGAAAACCGCGCGCTGATCTGGAACACGCTTTGCCCAAAATGCGGCAAAGATATTCAACCACGGCACGAGAGCGAGCCCTGCCCCGCCAGACCGTCGTGATAGCATTTTCGTAGCATTTACCTCTGTCGCGTCCATGCCCTGCACCCGCTCCATCCCGTTGGTCCTAGTTGCGCTGGCTCTCGTGTGGGTACCTCGCGCCCTCGCCGCGAATGAGCCGTCTCCCTGGCTCGAAATCCACTCGACGCACTTCACAGTCATCACGGACGCGGGCGAAAAAAAAGGCCGGGAAGTTGCCCTCCGTTTTGAGCAGATGCGCGCCGTTTTCGGCAACCTGCTGGGAAAAGAACGGCTGAATCAGCCAGTGCCGCTGACCATCTTCGCGTTCAAAAGCGATAAGACCTACTACCAGCTCGCGCCGCTTTACAGTGGCGAACCGATCAACGTTCCAGGATTCTTTCTGCCGGGTGACGACCAGGATTTCATCGCGCTGAACTTATTTGAACCCGAACCCTGGCGTGCCGTCGCCCATGATTTCGCGCACATGCTTCTCAACTACAACTACCCTCCGGCGCAGGGATGGTTCGACGAGGGCTTGGCCGAATATTTCAGCTCCATCCGAGTGGACGATAAGCGCGTTGAGATCGGCGGCGATCCCGAACTGCAGGCGTCTGTGACTGAGGATTTGCTCGGCAATCAGCGGGACACGCATCCGCAGAAGTCTCTCACCGAGCTGCTGGGAGCGCAGGTCTGGCTCTCGATTCTGGACCTGTTCACATTAAGGCACGACACGTCGACTTACGCCGAAGGTACGCATCACACGCTGTACTACGCGGAGTCGTGGATGGTGATGCATTACCTGCTGCATGAGAAGAAGCTGCCCGAGACCGGCAATTATTTCGACCTCGTGCTGAACCAGCACATGCCGGTGGAAGACGCGATTCAGAAGGCGTACGGCGTGAGCTCGGTGCAGTTGGAGCAGGCAGTGAAGGATTACTTTCACACGCAGAGCGCGTTGCTCACGGCGCTCGATGCAGCTCGCACGCGGAGTGCGAATTCTTCTCCTGCGAATCCCGCCGACGCCGAGCAGGCCTACCACTTTCCCGCTCCGGTCGGTCCCGAGGACTCGGCGATCACCTCGAAGACCTTGCTAGAAGCCGACGCACGCGCTCTGTATGCCGGGGTTCAAATCCGCATCCCCGATCGCCGGGAGTATGGGTCGAAAGATCTTCAAGCCCTGGCGACCGCACCCACTCCGGCCGAGGTGAGGGCCGAGGCCAAGAGACAAGAGGAAACAAAGAAAGAGCTCGAAGACACCGGCCTGCTTCCCACCGTCACAGTCGGCAACGAAATCGCCCATCGCTGTCTGGCCTGGGACCACATCCAGCGCGGAGAATTCGAAGATGCTCTTACCGAACTCGGGGACGCCGCCTCCCTGAATCACAGCGACATGTGGGTGCGCTATTACCTTTCAGTGCTGAAGTATCGCATGGCGGACTCCAAGCACACGACCATGCAGGGCTTGCCCAACATGATGCTCGACCTGAAGGCAGTGCTCGAGTGGAACGCGGAATTCGCCGAGGCGTACGACTTATTGGCGCTGGCGCGCAACGAGGGCGGAGGTGCGACGGCGGCCATGCAGGCGGAACGTGCCGCCATGAATCTGAGCCCGCGCGACGAGCGCTATGTTTACCATATGGCGGTCATTTACATCGCAGGCAAGAAATGGGAGGCGGCGCAGGCGCTGCTCGATCGGCTCAAAACCAGCCCCAATTCCCAGATCGCCGGCATGGCCCGCGACCGATTGAATGACATTGCCAGTGAACGCAAGTACGGCCTGATAGGCGCGACGCTCCCGCAGCCCAAAATCAACGTCCAAAAGTCGCCCTTCGACGTGCTGGAAGAAGATGCTGCCAAGCGCGCCGCCTCCGAGAAAGCCGCGCAGTCGGGCTCGGCGGACACTCGTCCAACAAAATATATACAAGGGCGTCTCCTGACGGTGGACTGCTCGCAGGCGCCGACGGCCATTCTCACGGTTGCGACGGAAGGATCGCAACTGAAGCTCCGCGCTGTCGATTACAAGTCGCTGCTGTTGATCGGCGCCGACGACTTCTCCTGCAGTTGGCGCGACCGGAAGGTCAGCGTGAACTACAAACCCGGCGGATCGGCGGATGGGGATCTGGTTTCGCTGGAAGTGAGGTAAAGAGGCGAGAAAAAGGAGTGAGCCATTTCTTCCGGCCTGCGCTCGTACTGGCGGTTTTCTTATTCCTCGGAAGAATCACTTTTCAAGGGCAAGTGGCCGACTCACAGCTCACCCTCTCCACCGACCGGCCGTCGGTCGCCAATTCCAGCATTGTTGTTCCCAAAGGCTACCTGCAAGTAGAAAACGGTCTGCTCATCACGAAAACACAAGGCCCGTACGTTCTCGATCTGCCGGAAACAAGCTTGCGATTCGGCTTGCTGGATAAGACTGAGCTGCGTTTCTCAGTCCCTGATTACTTTCACACTCTGTCGGGGAACCCGTCGGTCTCGGGCTTTGGCGACAGCGCGATCGGCGTTAAACAGCAACTCGGTCCGCTCCCTGAAAACTGGAACGTTGCCGTCATCTTCTTTCTGAGCCTGCCCACGGGCGCCAACGCGATCTCTACTCACGGCTACGATCCCGGACTGCAGTTCCCCTGGTCGCACCAGCTCTCGCCGAACTGGACCGCCAGTGGCCAAGTTGCGTTCTACTGGCCCACGCTGGGTAGAACACACAATTTCACCGGTGAGACCACGTTCGTTTTCGACCGTCAGCTGACCAAACCTTGGGATGCGTTCATCGAGTACGCCGGGGATTTCCCCGATCGCGGAGGGTCGCGCCAGTTGCTGCACTTTGGCAGCGCCTACAAGATCACAGCCCGCCAGCAGATCGACTTCCAGCTCGCGGCCGGGCTTGCGCGCGCCGCACCGGATACGTTTGTCGGGGTCGGCTACTCGTTTCTATTTCGCGTGGTGAAGTAAATATTTCAGGATGGCCGGACTGCCGCGCCCCTTGCGCCTTTTACGCCGGGGGTGCACAATTATGCGGTAACTCGACACCGCCATCAGGCTGAATCCAGCCCCTGATGTCCATTCGCTAAGGAGGTCGAAATGAGAATACAGCTTTCCCCGACACTTCTGCTGGCCTTCGCCCTCGCGCTTCCCGGCCCGAACCAACGCGCTCAAGCCCAGAGCAATTCCAACGCGGGCAACCCGCAGGCAACGCAATCTACCGGTCCGATGAGCGTGGACCTGGAACCGCTGCAATCGCCCCAGAAAACGAACTTCTGGGACGGCGACGATCCGAACCTGGTCAACCTGGTCACGCACCCGTTCGCCAACAAGAAATACGTGCAGCGTCTGACTCGCCCCATCAAAGACCGGCTCAACGAACTCGATGAGCTGACGTCGGCAAATGCTAACGCGATCAAGGATGTCGATGCACGTGCCCAACACGGGCTTCAATTGGCCTCGGAGAAGACTACCCTAGCCGATGCACATGCCACCGATGCCAGTACCAAAGCGCAGTCGGCTCAGCAGGCGGCCATCCAGGCTTCCAACCGCGTCTCTGCCGAAGAACAGCGGGTGGGCAGTCTCGATCAATACCGGGCCAGCGCTCTGACCGAGATTCGCTTTGCCGCTGGCCAGAGCCTTCTCAGCAAGAACGCCAAGGACGCACTCGATAATCTGGCCGCGCCGCTGAAGGATCAGCACAGCTATGTGATCGAAGTTCGCGGCTATGCCTCAGGCCATGGCCAAAGCGCGATTGAGACGTCGCAGAAAATGGCCGACTCTGTCGTGCGTTACCTTGTGCTCAACCACAACATCCCGGTCTATCGCATTTACGTGCTCAGCATGGGCGATACTCCACTTGCCGGTGAAGCGGGCACGGCCAAGCACGTGAGCGGCGGAAGAGTAGAAATCAGCCTGTTGAAAAATGATGTGGTCAACTCAGCGCAGCGTTAAAGCCATTTGCATGAACGGGCGAGCCATTTCGGCTCGCCCTTTGTTATGCCCTGCCGCTACGTCATCCACGGCCCATCGCCCCTGGTGGTCAGTACGGGATGGCAGCGTGTGACGTTTGCCGAGTTGAAGGCGCATCACGATCAACTGGTCGACGATCCTGATTTCGATCCCGCATTTAATCAACTGGTCGATGGAACTGCAGTCACTGGTCTCGAGGTATCGATGGAGCAGATCAGGTCTCTCGCTGCGCGCAAGCTCTTTTCTCCCATGTCGAGGCGTGCGTTCGTGGCGCCCAATCCCGCCGTCTTCGGCGTCGGGAGGATGTGGACGGCCTACCATGAAATGGCCACCGGACTGGAAAACGTTAAGATGTTCTACGACCTGACGGCAGCGCTGAAATGGCTCGGCCTGGAAGACCTTCCGCGGTAGCGACAACAACTGTGGTTTCGCAACTCCCGTAACGAAGAATCGGTGTACAATCGCTGGCGTTTTGAGGGGCAGGTACCACTGAAAGCGAGGTCGAACCCGCATGAACTGGAAAAGCAGACTTGCTCTCGGAATACTCACCGCGCTCGCCATGCTGGCGGCGACGTATTTTCTGCCGCGGGGAGGCGCGATGCGAGACGCGTCCCTGGTGCAATTCCCGCAGACAGTCGGAGTATGGGCGATTTTCGTGCTGCTGTTCGTGAAGCTGAAGTAGATCTCGCTTCAGGGGCTGATGTGCAGCTATGCCTTGGCTGTCCACCTAATGAAAAACCCTCCCGCCGGCAGCGGGAGGGTCCAAATGGTTCGCGGTTATGCGCGGACGACGTTTGCGGCCTGAAAGCCTTTGGGGCCTTTCAGCAGATCGAATTCCACGGTCTCGCCCTCATTCAGAGTGCGGTAGCCGTTCTCCTGGATCGCCGAAAAGTGCACGAACACGTCCTCCCCCGTGGAGCGCTGGATGAAGCCATACCCCTTCGCTCCGTTGAACCACTTCACTGTGCCTTTCTCTCTCACGGATAAAACTCCTTTCACCAATCGCGAAGAATAATCCGGCGTTCCTCGATCGTCGCCCCGATCGGACTGAAGCCCCCCTCAAAGAAGCCGGTACAGCTCGAGGCTGGCGCCTAAGCTGCGCAGAAAAGCAAGCAAAAACAGGGCAAAAGCAAAAGCTCCCTTAGTCCCCCACCACGTTGTCTAATCGCGGGGTGAACCCTGGGAGCCCGATGATTTGCCGCTTCTTTGCCACTCAGCTCAACGTCAACCTGCGGTCTCAGCACCGGACCAATTCCCGGTGTTGAGCAACAGATCATAAGCACTATTAAAACGTTTCGCAACTAGAATTTGAAGCAATTCGTAATGTGACCACGGGTCATCTCAGATAACTTTAACGCAGATAAAGGAATAGCTCACTAACCACCGGAAAACTTGGGTTCCGCCTGCGTTAAGGCGTTTCGTGCCTGTCTGTTACGATGAAGCATCCCCCGTGCCCGAACCGCCCATCCCGTCCCTTCCCCAAACCGGGTCCAAGCCCGGAGCGACGACCTCGAAGCCCGAAACCCGGTCCAAGGCTATGCCCCAGCCCGCATTGCCACCTTCACGGCCCGCTGCCAGAGCCGGCTCGTCCAGCCTGGTCATTTCAACGGTCAAGTATCTGATGCGGACCGACGTTCACACTTTCGCGTTCTCGGTCGCCGCCAACGCGATCCTCTCGTTTTTTCCGTTCGTCGTGCTCTTGCTGACGCTGATCCGTCGCGTTTTTCACTCCCGCGTGATGGCCGATGTCGTCGTCAATCTTTTGCGGGATTACCTGCCGGCCGGCCAGGACTTCGTCATCCGTAACCTCAATGCCATGGTCAATTCCCGGCAGCGCGTGCAGTTCGTGTCTTTGATCATTTTGCTAATCACGTCGTCCGGCGTATTCCTGCCGCTCGAAGTGGCGCTGAATCGCGTCTGGCGCTTCGAGAACAACCGTTCTTACCTCGGCAATCAGTTGATCTCGCTCAGCCTGGCTTTTTCCTGCGGCCTGCTTGCGCTGCTGTCGATCGCCCTGACCGCAGGACCGGTCGCGTTTATGGAGTTTCTGCTGCGCGGTTACGGTACGCACTTCGTGCGACTGGTGGGATTTCTCATGATGAAGCTTTTCGCCATTGCCGCCAGCATCGCGATTTTCTTTCTGATCTACTGGCTGCTGCCCAACGGCAAGGTTCCGGCGCGTGCCGTGCTACCCGCCGCGATCATCATGGGCCTGCTCTCTGAGGCTCTGAAATACGCTTACATCCTGGCGCTGCCCTGGCTGAATTTTCAGGAAGTCTACGGCCCGTTCGCCCTTTCTGTGTCGATGATGTTCTGGGCGTTCCTGTCAGGCTTGCTGCTGCTGGCGGGCGCGAATCTGTCGGCAGAGGAGCACCTGCAGCATTCGTTGTAGCGCCCCTCGTCGCTATCCTGCACTGCCTTCCTGCAACATCCGGGAACAAAACCCGGAACAAAACATAGAGCGGCAGCGTAGAGATACAATGGCTGTCTCGTTACTGACGACAATTCCTTGGGAATTTCAGGAGATTCGTGATGATCAGAAGAGTGTGTCTAGCGTCGATTGCCCTGGCTGTGCTGGTTCCATGCCTCGCGGCTCAAACCGTGGACGAAATCATTGCCAAGAATATTCAGGCTCGCGGAGGAGCTGACAAGCTCAAAAGTGTTCAGTCCATCAAATCCACCGCAACTATGGCCTTGGGACCGGGGATGGAAGCACCGGGCGTCCTCATCCAAAAGCGGCCCGCCCTGGCGCGCCTGGAGTTCACGGTTCAGGGATTAACCGCGGTTCAGGCCTACGATGGCAAGAATGCCTGGCAGATCATGCCCTTCATGGGCAAGAAAGATCCTGAACTGATGTCGGCCGACGAAGCCAAAGAAATGGAAGAAACGGCCGATCTCGATGGCCCGCTCGTGGACTACAAGAGCAAAGGTCATCAGGTTGAACTGCTGGGCAAGGAAAAGATCGAAGGCACCGACGCCTACAAGATCAAGGCCACGCTCAAGAACGGCGACGTGCAGACGATTTATATCGACTCCGACTCATTCCTGGAAATCAAGGAAGAAACCAAGCGCACCGTGCGCGGTACCGAGCAGATTGTCGAATCCGCCATTGGCGACTACAAGGAAGTGAACGGCATCATGTTCCCCTTTGCCGTAGACAGCGGCGTCAAGGGCAGCGCCGAGCGGCAGAAGCTCACCATTACGAAGGTCGAGCTCAATGTGGCAGCGGACGATTCGATCTTCAAGATGCCGCCGCCTGCGCCCAAAGCCGATGCCCCGAAAACGGATACACCTAAGAACTAGGGCCGGGAAGGGCATGACCCAAGCTCCCAGAAATATGGGACCGCGCAAGCTTTGAAAGGGCGCGGCTTTTAGCCGCGCTGCCAGTTGCCCAAAACAAGGCGGGCTTTAGCCCCTGAGGGCCAAGCCCGCTCGAATGAGAAACATTCTGTTCAACCGCAGATATTACGCAGTCACAAAACCCACGATTGAACCATTGAGGTCATCATGAACCGTCTCCGCTTACTCTATGCCGTTCTCGCACTCACCCTGACCGCCTTCGCGCAGGACGTCACCCTCGAATCCGACGCCCTCAGCGGCCTGCCTATCCGCTCCATCGGCCCCGCCGCTATGGGCGGCCGCATCGCCGACATCGCCGCTGTCCGCGAAGGCAACCGGCTGACCCTCTACATCGGCTCCGCCAGCGGTGGCGTCTGGAAGTCGGTGGACGGCGGCACTACATTCAAGCCGGTATTCGACAAGCAACCCTCGCTCTCAATCGGCTCGATCGCCATCGATCCGCAGAATTCAAAAACCGTCTGGGTCGGCACTGGCGAGGCCTGGACTCGCAACAGTGTGTCCGTCGGCACGGGCGTCTACCGCTCGCGCGACGGCGGCGAGAATTGGGAGATGGTGGGTCTTCCCGACTCCGAGCACGTGAGCCGCATGATCGTCCATCCCAAGGACAGCAACACCGTCTACGCCTGCGCCCTTGGGCATCTCTGGAATTCCAACACCGAGCGCGGAGTTTTCAAAACCACCGACGGCGGCAAGACCTGGAGCAAAATCCTCTACCGCAACGACGGCACCGGCTGCGCCGAACTCGCCATGGACCCGCAGGATTCGAGCACGCTGTACGCTGCCATGTGGGATGTGCGCCGCGAGCCGCACAATTTTCGCTCCGGCGGTCCGGGCAGCGGCCTGTTCAAGAGCCCCGACGGCGGCGCCACCTGGCACGAGCTGCGCAAGGGCCTGCCCGAGGGCGATCTGGGCCGCATCGGCATCGCCGTTGCCGCCAGCAATCACTCGCGCGTATACGCAGTCGTCGAAGCCAGGAACCACACCGCACTCTTCCGCTCCGACGACGCCGGCGACAGCTGGGCCGAGGTTAACAATTCCTTCAACATCAGCGGCCGCCCCTTTTATTTCGCGCGTCTAGCCGTCGATCCCAGGAACGCCGATCGAGTGTACAAGCCCGGATTCTTCCTCACTGTCAGCGAAGACGGCGGCAAAAGTTTCAGCACCGCGATTTCCATGAGCGAGTCGCCAGGCGAAGCCCTGCACAGCGACATGCACGCTCTGTGGATCAATCCCGAAAACCCCGACCAGATGTTCGTGGGCACTGACGGCGGCGTCTACCAGTCGCTCGATCAAGCCAACCATTGGCGCTACCTCAACTCGCTGCCGGTTTCGCAGTTCTATCACGTGAGCTTCGACATGGCTGAGCCCTACAACGTCTACGGCGGCCTGCAGGATAACGGCTCTTGGATGGGCCCCTCCCGCGCGACCGATGCCATCTCCGCCCGCCACTGGCGCGTCATCGGCATGGGAGACGGCTTCTGGGCCTTCTCCGATCCCTCCGACCCCGACTTCGCTTACGTCGAGTACCAGGGCGCGATGATTTCTCGCTTCCGCAAGTCCACCGGCGAAGCCAAAGACATCAAACCCCTGCCGCGTCCCGGCGAACCGGAATTCCGCTTCAACTGGAATTCACCCATTCACATAAGCCCCAACCATCCCGGAACTATCTACCTGGGCGGACAATTTCTATTCCGGTCGCGCGATCACGGCGAATCCTGGGATCGCATCTCTCCCGATCTCACTACCAATGACCCCGCCAAGCAGCATCAGGAAAATTCCGGCGGCCTCACGATCGACAATTCCGACGCCGAAAAATACGAAACCATCTACACCATCGCCGAGTCCCCCAAGAACGCCGACGTCATCTGGGCCGGCACCGACGACGGCAACGTACAGATCACGCGCGACGGCGGCAAGCACTGGACCAATGTCGTCAAGAATGTTCCCGACCTTCCGGCCAACACCTGGGTCTCAACCATCGAGGCCAGCCATTTCGATCCAGCCGTCGCCTATGCGACCTTCGACGGTCACGCCGCCGGCGACATGCGGCCGCACGTCTACCGTACCAAGGACTACGGCAAGACCTGGATTTCACTCGCGACGAGTGACCTGAGCGGCTACGCGCACGTCATCCGCGAAGATCTCGTGAACTCCAATCTCCTGTTCGTGGGCACCGAGTTTGGGCTGTTCGTTTCCATAGACGGCGGCGCGCACTGGGCGCAGTTCAAAGGCGATCTGCCGAGCGTCGCCGTTCGCGACATCGCCATTCATCCTCGCGAGCACGACCTGATTCTCGCCACGCACGGCCGCGGCATCTACATCCTCGACGACCTCACGCCGCTCCGCGCCCTCACGCCGGAAATCCTGGCCAAAGATTTCGTGATGCTGCCCTCGCGTCCTTCGGAGCTCGTACTGCCGGCGAGCGAGCAACGGTTCGACGGCAACGCCGAGTTCGCAGGACGGACCCTGCCGGAAGCCGCAGCGATCAACTATTACCAGAAGAAGCGCCACGTCTTCGGCGACCTGAAGCTCGACATTTACGACGGCAAAGGAAATCTGCTGACGTCCATTCAAGGCGACAAGCGCCGCGGCCTGAATCGCGTGCAGTGGCCGGAGCGCGCTAAGCCCCCCAAGGTCCCGCCTGCGGCCGGTCTGGTGCAGAATGAATTCGTTTTCCTTGGGCCGCAACAACCCGAAGGCACTTACACGCTTAAAGTGACCAAGGGAAAGGAATCGTATTCCTCCGAGGTCAAGCTGGTGCCCGATCCCCGCACGAAGAGCACCGCGGAAGACCGCGCGCTGCAGCATAAAACGGTTATGCAGCTTTATGACATGTTGGCGCAGCTGACTTTCGTCGTCGATTCGAACAACGACCTGCGCGACCAGGCCAAACAGCGCGCTGCCAGCGCCTCTGACAGCGCGTTGAAAGATCAGCTCAATGGCCTTGTCCAGAAGCTGGAGGAATTGCGCTCCACGCTGGTCTCGGTCCGGGAAGGCGGAATGATCACCGGGGAGAAAAAGCTGCGTGAAAACCTGGGAGAGCTGTACGGCGGCGTCAACGGGTTCTCCGGGCGTCCCACGCAGTCGCAAGTCGAGAGCACCACTGTGTACAAGACGAAACTCGACAACGCCGCAAGCCAGTTCCAGTCGATCAGCGGTTCGGCTCTGCCGACGCTCAATGCCGCACTTCAGGGCAAGAATCTGGAGCCTCTGAAGGTGATGTCACGGGAGGATTGGGAGAAGAAACAGAAGTAGTCTTCACGCTCACGGCTTTGGTCTAATCGTCCGGCTCGCATCGTCGCGGCATCACCCTCACTCGTGCAGCGGCACGCTGGTGAAGGCAATTCCGCGTTTGCGATTGATGCGGCAGATGATGTTTTCCAGGGTCTTGGGCAGCAGATTGATGCCGCGCATGGGCATGAGCGAATTCTTTTCCAGGTAATCTTCCGCACCAGCTTCCATAAGCCTCTCTCGGTTTTTTTCCGTCAGGCCGCTCAGCACAACAACAGGGATTTCGGCCGTTCCCGGATTCGCCTTCAGACGATACAGCACCTCCGGCCCGCTGATTTTCGGCAGAATCATGTCCAGCAGGATCAGGTCCGGCTTCTGTTCACCGGCCATGTGCAGTGCTGTTTCGCCGTCTTCGGCACAAATGACTTCGTAGCCGGCACGGTGCAGCGCGGCCTGATTTTCCAGCCGGAACGGCTTGCTGTCCTCTACTAAGAGAATTTTCACGATGTTCTCCCACTGCTGCCCTTAACATCGGCAGGGCGGCAGAGAGGCATTAGTCTCCGCATCCTGCACAATAAAAAAGGCCGCATGCGCACGAATCGCATGCGGCCAGCAACTGTAACCTGTACGGTGACTACTTCTTCTGCTCTGCAATCGAAAGCAGTTCGACCTCGAAAATCAACGTTTCTCCCGGTCCAATATCCGCGCCGGCGCCGCGGTCGCCATAAGCAAGATCGGATGGGATGAATAACTGCCATTTCGATCCCACAGGCATGAGTTGCAGAGCCTCGGTCCAGCCCTTGATGACGCCGCCCACCTGAAACGAGGCAGGTTCGCCGCGCTTGTACGAGCTGTCGAATTCTTTGCCGTTGATCAGCGTTCCGCGGTAGTTGCAGCTCACGGTGTCGTTGGCAGTGGGCTTCGGGCCCTTGCCTTCAGTGAGAATCTTGTATTGCAGGCCGCTGGGCAGAGTAACGACGCCCGGTTTCGATTTGTTGGCGGCCAGGAAGGCCTCGCCTTCCTTCCGGTTGGCAGCGCCCTCTTCCTTCGAACGGGCCTCCATCTTTTGCCGCATTTCAGTCTGCAATTGGCGAACCGCGGCCCTGGCTTCGTCCTCGGTGAGCGCGGTTTTGGCGCCGGTCATCGTGTCCTTCATGCCCCGTGCGACGAGCGCGGGATCGAGCGTCAATCCCTGATTGTGAAGGCCCAGGCCCAGATTCATCCCCATGGCATAGCTCTGTTTGTCCTTGTCGGTTTTGAGGACTACCGGTGCGGCAACTGCCTTTTTCGCAGTCGTGCCGGCCGTTGATTTGGTCGCCGTGCCGGTCCCCGTGCTCGTTTTGGTGGATGGCTGGGTGGAAGCGGCCTGTCCCGAACTTTGGCTGGCAGCGGGTTGTGAGGTGCTGGCTGCCGGAGTCTGCTGAGCCGATGCGTGGCTCAGCATCATCATCCCCGCCGCCAAGAGTTGAAGCCTAATCGTGAGAGATTTTTGCATACACTTATTGTCCCATCCAGCAGGACAGACGGGCAAACGCGGTGGGGGGCGGCGCGATGTCAACTTTGCAGGCATGGCACAATAAACTGCGTTTGAACTCGCGATCGGGAGACAGGCATGATTTTCCTCCGAATCCGTACCCGCATCTGCGCGGTAGCTTTAGTCCTATTGCTGCTATCTGCGCCGGCGCTGGCGTGGGGGCCTATCGGCCACATGACCGTGGCCTACGTGGCTTACCAAAAGCTCACACCGACAGCGAAGGCGCGCGTTCGCGATTTGCTCAAGCCCAATCCCGACTACGCCACATGGGAGAAACAGATTCCCGCGGGCACATCGTCCGATGACCGCGACCTGATGCTGTTCATGATTGCCTCAGTGTGGGCGGACGACATCAAAGGCGAGCCGCAGTACTCTGACGATGGCAGCGACGATGGCAACACTCCGGACGGCGCGCCGTCTTCACAAAACACGGGATACTCGGACCATCTTCGCCACAAGTATTGGCACTTCATCGACACGCCGTTCTCGCCCGATCAGACGGCCCTGCCGGCCATTCCCGCTCCGAATGCACAAACGCAAATCATCGCATTCCGGACGGTTCTCAGGTCTTCCCAGGCCGACGAACTGAAGTCCTACGATCTCGTCTGGCTGTTGCACCTGGTCGGCGATATTCACCAGCCTCTGCATGCGGCGACGCGAGTGACGCAGGCGCACCCGAAGGGCGACGCCGGCGGCAACTTTGTGAAGCTTTTCGGCGATGCCGCGCCGAACCTGCACAGCTATTGGGACAGTCTCCCTGGATCGGATTGCAAGTATTGCAACGATAAAATTCCATGCGTGAATCGAGCAGTTGTGCTCGCAAAGACGCTTCCCGCCGTCTCAACAAAAGAGGCAGCCAACCTCGATGCCGCCACGTGGGTGCGCGAGAGTTTCGAGCTCGCGCAGACCAAGGTGTACCGTGATCCGATCGGTGTCGCCGATCAGCCGTATACGATCGTTCCGGCCTCAGCGTATGAGACTCAGTCCTTCAAGCTGGCGCAGAAGCGCATGGCGCTCGCCGGCGCGCGCCTGGCCGAGATTTTGAACACGGAATTAAAGTAGACGTCGCGCGTATCGGTCACGATCATCGGCCGGGATCAAATTCCCTCTTATACGCTTCCCAGCGCTGGCGAACCGTCTCCATGATTGCCTGGTAATCCTTGTCGCCCCGCATGCTGTCAAAGTTTTTGTCGCGCTGAAACCAGGGATAGTTCATATCTCCCAGTTCCACCGTTCGTTTGAGCCACTGGATGGCGTGCGGCTTGTCGCCGAGCAGGGCGTAGATTCCTGCCGTCCAGTACGCCTGGTCGCCATCGGTGCCCTGTGCCGGATGGACTTGCAAAATTCTGGGATCAATCTTTTCCCGCTGGCGACGCGACGCGTACAGAAAGGCCGCCAGTAGTTCCGCAGTCTGGTCGCCGGGGTCATGCTGGCGCTGCAGGGATCGGCTAAAGATGCTTTCGGCCTCGTCCAGTTTGCCCTGGTAATAAAGCATCGACCCGAAGTACGCCAGGGCCTTGAACTGATCCGGATTTCGCTCGACGACCCCTCGCATTTCCTGTTCCGCCTCCGCCGTCCTGCCCTGGTACAGCAGCATGCGGGCCAGCATCCAGTGCGGCTGAAGAGCGGTGGCGTTCAGGCTGATCAATCGGCGATAGGCTTGCTCTGAGAGTTCGTTGAGACCGGCGTAATAGCAGGAGTAGCCCAGATCCTGCCAGGCATTTTCGAGGTTGGGCGCAAGCGCGGTCGCCTGCCGGGCCGCGCGGATTGCCTCCTGCTCGTGACCTGCCTCGGAGGCCGAGGCGGCCAGGGCGCTCAAGGCTTCTACAGACTGCGGATCGAGTTGCAACGCCTTCTGTGCCATGGCTTCGGCGCGTTTCACATTGGCTTCCGCGTTCTCCACGAAGTTGGCGCCTTGAAACGTATAGAACTCAGACAGCAGCGCATAGGCCCCCACGAAATTCGCATCCAGCGAGATGGCGTGCTCCAGCAGGCGCTCGCCTTTTTCCATGCTGTCGAGGCGCGAATACACCAGGTATTCGTTCTGATAAAAGCGTGCCTGCAGGTAGTCGTTGTAAGCTTCCACGCTGTTGGTGACGGGCTTCTCGATCGCCTTCTGCTCCGTCGGAGAGATTCCGATCTGCAGGCCTTGCACTACCTTCTCTGCGATTTGGTCTTCAAACGTCAGAATGTCGGCGCTGCGCAGATCGTAGCGCTGCGACCACTTGGCGGTTCCCGTGCGGCCATCGATCAGCTGCACCGTTACGCGAATCACATCGGCGGAGCGCTGGTAGGTTCCCTCCAGCACAGTGTCTACGCCTAATGCCTTCGCCGCTTCTGTCGGCTCCGGCGTTTCCTTGGCATATTTCAAAACCGAGGTTGTGGGCCTGACGGCAAGATTCTGCAGCGACGCCAGGCGGCTGATGATGGCGTCGGTAATTCCGATCGCCCAACTGTCGCTCGTCTGTGCGGAAAGATCATGGAAGGGCAAGACGGCAATCGTCTGCGGCTGGGCGGGCGCCGAGGCTGTCGACGAGTATTGCGAGGGCGCATGGGAAAGATAGCTTCGAATGCCGACTGTAGCCAGGACCGCAATCACCAACGCCCCAAGCACCCACGCCCAGATGAGCCCCTTGCTTGGTGAGCGCTTGCGCGCAGGTATTTCCGCGGCGGGAATCATTTGTGACTCTGTATCCCGCTTCACTCGCTTCAGGTCCGCTTTGAGCTCGGCCGCCGATTGATACCGAATGTCGCGATCTTTTTCCAGAGACTTCGCAATGATGTCGTCGAGTTTGGCGGGAAGATCGGGATTGAGCCGCACCGGCGCCACCGGCATCTTGTGCAGGATGGAATCGAAAATCGCGCCCGAAGCGTCGCCGCGAAACGGGAGCGTGCCGGTCGCCATCTCATACAGCACGACCCCGAAGGAGAACAAATCAGTGCGGGCATCCACTTCCTTCGCCAAAATCTGCTCCGGCGACATGTAAGCCACCGTTCCCAGCGTGCTGCCGGGGCTGGTCAGGTGTTCTTCGGCCACAAGGCTCACGGTGGGTCCAGCCGCGGCGGTTTCTGGCTTTGACGGCGTGACTTTGGCCAGGCCGAAATCGAGAATTTTCGCGTGCCCGCGCTTGGTCACAAAAACGTTAGCGGGCTTGATGTCGCGATGCACAATGCCCTGCGCATGCGCGGCGTCTAGTGCGTCGGCGACCTCGATCCCGATGTCGAGGACGCGTTCAACTTCCATCGCGCGATTGCCGATCAGATGTTTCAGCGTCGCGCCATCGAGAAACTCCATGGCGATGAAAGTCTGCTCGCCCGCCTTGCCGATCTCATAAATCGTGCAGATGTTGGCGTGATTCAGCGCCGAAGCCGCCCGGGCCTCGCGGCGAAATCGCTCTAGTGCCTGTGGGTCGCGAGCTACATCGTCGGGGAGGAACTTCAGCGCTACAAACCTGCCGAGATCCGTGTCCTCGGCCTTGTACACGACACCCATCCCTCCGCCGCCCAGCTTCTCGACAATGCGGTAATGAGAGATGGTTTGCCCGAGCATGTGCGGCGAATCTTCTTGCGGGAATTCTCTTTCAGCGAATCTTTTTCAAAGAATCTGGGCGAATCTTACGTGGATTAGCTGGGACAGGTCAACGAGGCCACCGCTTCAAAACAGCTTGACGCGCGCCCCGCCAGCGTATAAAAAATTGGCATTCCCCCCAAGGGCCATGTCTTAAGAACAGCCGTCTCTGGGATGGCTGAGATACTCACGTCTTCCCCGGGCCAAATTCAACTCACCCTGCAGTCTGGAGGACACTATGCACACTCTTCGCAACGCTTCCGGTCGTAGACCGTTGTTCGTCGTTTCCCTCCTGGTATCGGTGCTGGCCGCAGGCGCCTTCGGCCAACAGTGCGGCACGGAGCGCTGGTCCGTAAAAACGGGCGGCGATGCCGGCGCTTCGCAGGTCAATCTAAATTCCCCGCAGTCGGCGGCGATCGTGGACCTGATCGCTTTGCCGAACACGCAGCCAGAAGACCGCCAGGCGCCCACCGAAGACACCGTCTTCGTCGTCAATGCGACTTTGACCGATTACAAAATCGAGACCGACTCCGACTATCACCTCGTGCTGATGGACGACCAGGGCAACACGATGATTGCGGAAATACCCCTTCCCGGTTGTGTCGACCCGAGCAGCCCCTTCCTCAGCCAGATCACGAACGCACGCTCGGAACTCGACGCTCAGTTGCAGGTCACATCTTCGTTCCAGACCGCCAACGTCCCGGTGCAGGTGACCGGAGTGGGCTTTTTCGACTTCAATCACGGCCAACGCGGGGTGGCTCCGAATGTCATCGAACTGCATCCTGTTCTCGACATCCAGTTCAACCCCGCGCCTGCGGCAAGCGATTTCGCGCTCGCCAGCCCCACGACCGCGATGCACCTGCACGCCAACGGCAATGCGTCAACATCGGTCACCGCGAAAGGAGTTAAGGGCAACGCTCCCGCGGATGTGCATTACACCGTCTCTGGGCTGCCCGCGGGCATTACCTCGCGCGTGGTTCCCGGAGCCGACGGCAAGACCGACATCGTGTTGACCGCTTCCTCGAGCGTGCCCAACGGAATGTATCCGGTAACCGTCTCCGGCACGTCAAAAGGCAGAGTGCGGTCGCACACCATCAACCTGCATGTCGCGGGCGAGCAGGAGGCCGCCGGGCCTGAGAAGTGGATGTACAAGATGATTTCGGGAGGCAGCGAAAAGGAGATCCTCTCTCAGGCCAACAAACTGGGCACTCAAGGATGGGAGATGATCAGCGTGCTCCGCACGACAGGCTCGCAGGGCTGGAGCGCGTTCTTCCGCAAAGGGACAACGGACTGATCGAAACCGCTCGTGCGGGGACGGGCGTCTCGCCCGTCCCGCCGAGCAACGCGAGGGGGAAGGCCCCGACAGCTTCGGAGGTCTGGGAAGGGCGGCGCGACCCCAGTCGCGCCGCTGGAGCCAGCTCAGAAAACTGGCTAAGCTTCCGGGGGACGAGGCTTGGCCTCTTGCAGAATCAGTTCTGACCTTTCCCCAGACGTTCGCGATAGGTTTCGATCTGCTGCTTCACGATACCGAGATCGTTGCCCCACAAATTTGCCGGTTCGATGTCATCGTCCGTGTTAGCGTCGAAACCTTCATCCGGCCGCACGAATTCGTTGAACTGATGAATGATGAGAAAAATGGGATCAAGCTGCGCGGCGTATTCCATAGCTGTCGCGAATGAGTCATAGCCTCCATCGGGGCCGTAGCGCAGTGCGTCGTCGAGACAATAAGGCTTTTCATTTTCATTTGGACATCCCCAGCCGTTCTGTCCGGCTGTGGAGATGGATGCGGTAAAGTTCTCGACCCGCGGGCCGGCAACGTTGTACGAAGGAAAATACGGGCAATACGGCGGAAGCGTGCATGTCGTGTTCTCCCGGTCCACCCAGCTCCAGAATCGATAGGACGGATCGATCTCCTCCGGCCCCGCATTGGTTACGCCGGGTGCCCAAAGATAGGGCTGGCTATCGAGATAGCCTGCCATTTCGCGGAATGTATACTTTCCGCCAAGGTTCGGATGTGTCGCCAGAAACTTTCTGATCTGAAACCACTCCGGATTGTCGGCGCGGGAGGGATCCTGCGCCGCCCCCAGAAAGATCAGCATCAGTGGCTTGCCCTCGTAGGTGACAACGCGATCCGGGTATTGGCTCATGAGCGCGCCGAAGTACTCGATTTCTTTTTCCAACGAGGTTTTGCCGTCGATGTCGGTCAGGAGAACATCCTCGGTGCTGCCGCCAAGGAGCGGGATCAGCTTGAGCCGCGTGCCCAGCGCGGTCCATGCAGGATAGGTGTTGCCGGTATTGTTACGGATGGTCACATTTTGCAGGCGGAATGTGGGCGTGCACGGGATCTTGTATTTCTCGATGAACCACTCGCTGTTGAAGATGCAGCTGACGTTGTTGGTGACTTCGATCAGAGCCGCATCAACCCCAAGGTATTCGAACCACTGGAGATGTGTCTTGATGACGTTGGGATCCGCGCTGTCATAGCCGCCGCCCACGGCCTGCATGTCAGCCGACTGCAGGAACGGCATGGCGGCCGTGCCCTGAAATGTGACTGCCTTCGGACCAAACCAGTTCTCGTATTCCATCACCACCAGATGGCTATTTTCGTCGACGACCAGCGGACCGACAGGCGGAGTTTCAGCGGCACTCCGCGGTGGCGCGAACGACGTGCACGAGAGCACAACGGTGAATAACAGAAGGTGACGCGCACTGAATCGAAAGTGAACCAGATGGAAGAATCTTGCAACCTGCATACATCCTCCGCGCAGCGCCGAGTCGTATAAATTAACCCGATGCGGAGAGAAAGTCGCGGCTACCGGAGAGAGAACTCGTGGCTACTTCAACCCGCCCACCACATACAGGTCTGAGAGAATGCGGTGCACCGAGTAGGCGTACGATTTTCCATCGGCGCTCAAATGTATTGAGACGATGCTTTGCACTCCGGCCGGGTCTGCCGGTGCAATTTCTTTCCAAAGCTCATGCTTTCCGGTCGCGGGGTCAACCTTGAAAATCTGGGTCGGAACCAAGCGCGTGCGCACGAGCAGATCCTTGCCGTCCTGGGTAAAGCGCATAACCACCTCGTCCGCCTTCGGACTGTAGTTGAATCGTTGCGGCTCACCGCCGGCAATCGGATACAGCCAGCGCTGCGCTTTCTCATCCCGAGCCAACAGCCACTTGCCATCCGGCGCGAGAATGCCGCCGGCAGTTCCTTCCGGTGTAATGGCCTTCGAACCTCCGCCCTGAAGGTCGAGCAGATAAGTTCGTGGCCCATGACCGGGCTCGGCGGCGCTGAAGATAACGGACTTTCCGTCTGGCAACCAGGCGGGTCCGAAGTGGTCCACTCTGTTGTCGGTAAGGTCCCTCGGCTCTCCGACTCCGGTCGGCAATAGCACGAGCCTGGCGGGAGATCGATCCGTAGCCAGCACCCACTGTCCGTCAGGCGAAAGAAAGCCGAAGCCGCCATCTCCCAATCGAACCGCGGGTAAGCCGTCGGTCTTGCGCAAATACATGCTGTAGTCCGAACCGACGGCTTCTCCGGTTTCCGAGAAAACAATCGTCTTGCCATCGGGCGACATATCGGTGACCAGCGACCAGTCAAACCACGACAGGCTGCGTTCGCGCGTCTCGCCCGGCGGCAGGGCCGAGAGCGTGATTCGAGTCTTATCAGAGGTCAAGAGCACCAGTCCGCTGCGGCTCAGATCGTGAAGGGTCAAGCCGCCTGGCGCCCGATAGACGAGCCGCTCCTTCCCGGATAGGTCGAGTGCGTAAATCGAGCGCGCCGCCCCGCCCGGCGCCGCCGAGTACCAGACTTCTTTGCCGTCCGGAGTCCAGGCCGCGCCCCACACCGTTGAATAGAACGACGAACTGACCTGGCGATTCCCTTTCACGTCCGTGATGACGATCCGACCATCGTCTCCACTGGCGACATGATCCGCAAGCGCCAGGAACTCCCCATTGGGGCTGAAGCGCGCATCGGTGACCCATCCTGCGGGCTCGTAGATCACGTTCCCGGCTGGGAATTCCAGGTGATTTTCACCACCCGTGCCAGTGAGGTTTCGACGGATCACCGCCAGCGACTGGCCATCGGGCGTCCAGTCGGCCCCATAACAGTCTTCGAGGATCTCCCGCGGAGCACCCCCGGCGAGTGGGACTCGTGCCAGCGTGCCATACTGAGAAAGCCCGAAGCTCGTAGGATGCAGCATGATCGCCATCTCTCCCTTAGGAGAAATGGAAAGAATCTGAGCCGCCGGCAGCCCCATGGACCGGGAGTCGGTGCTGTCAAAGTGCGTCGTGAAAAGTTCCTGCGGACGCCCATCCCACGCCGCACCATAGATGATCGTCTGTCCATCGGGAGCGAAACGGGCCTGCTGGATCGTGCCGTTGCGGAAGGTGATTTCGTGGAAGGTGGGATTCGATCCCGCCGCTCCGCGCCGGGCGTAGCGATAAATTCCCGCCCACGACGCCAGCACCAGCAACGCCGCCACCAGCGGCACGAGCCAGCGGCGTACTGGTTTTTCTTCGGGCAGCACCTTCACCCCGCCACGAGTAGAAGTCGAGACATCGCTGAGCGCTTCCAGATTGAAGGCCACGTCCCGCGCCGACTGAAATCGCTCTGCCGGACTTTTCTCCAGGCAATGCCGCACGATGCGGTCGAGCGCGGGCGAAATATTACGGTTGGTCTCGTTCAGGTCGGGCGGATCCTCTTTCAGAATCGCACTCATGGTGTCGGCGGAGGAATCGCCGTGAAACGCGCGCTTGCCGGAGAGCATTTCGTAGAGAATCGCCCCTAACGAGAAAATGTCGGAACGCGAGTCGGTCGCCTTGCCACGCACCTGCTCCGGCGACATGTAGCCCGCCGTACCCAGCACGGTTCCCGTCTCGGTCGCGACCTGCACGGTAGGCGCGTCGTCGGAAATGTTCTCTTCGGGGCGCGTGAACTTGGCCAGTCCGAAGTCGAGAATCTTCGCCCGCCCGTCGTGTGTGATGAACAGGTTCTCCGGCTTCAGGTCGCGGTGAATAATTCCTTTTTCATGCGCCGCCGCCAGCCCGCGCGCGATCTGCTGGGCATAATCAGTGGCCTTGCGCGTGGAAGAAAGCGGACCAGTGCGCAGCCGGTCGCGCAACGTCGCGCCTTCGAGTAGCTCGGACACGACGTACGGTGCTCCGTTGGCTTCGCCAATGTCGTAAATCGAAAGAATGTTGGGATGGTTCAACGCGGCCGCGGCGCGCGATTCCTGCGCGAAGCGCTGCAAGCGCTCGGGATCGGCGGAGAACGACGCGGGCAGAATCTTGACCGCGACCTCTCGGTTCAGGCGCGTGTCGCGGGCACGATAGACTTCGCCCATGCCGCCCGCCCCCAGCGGCGATTGAATCTCATACGGCCCCAGTTTGGTTCCGGAAGTTAACAAGGAGATCCTTCGCTGCGCTCAGCATTTCGGCCGCGGGCTCGCGCTTGCCACCCCGGCGGTTGCCGGGGACCCCGGCTGCGCTCACGCCCGCAATGCGCCTCAACTTCGCCCATGCCGCCCGCCCCCAGCGGCGA
>Ga0187770_10000383_pt1 | contig 21533 bp, 20 predicted proteins | sample 0116_SJ02_MP02_2_FD_133154 | JGI IMG/M metagenome (GOLD analysis project Ga0187770, IMG submission 133154) | Tropical peat soil microbial communities from peatlands in Department of Meta, Colombia - 0116_SJ02_MP02_20_MG | ecosystem: Environmental > Terrestrial > Soil > Wetlands > Peat | place...
AACATAATTCTATTTCACCGGGACGCCGATTCCCGCAGGGATCTGCCAATAAACCATTTCCTAACCCAGGCAGCGATTTCATTTCTAATAATCCTGTCCTTCTGTGTTTCTCTGCCCCAAGGATCTTTTCCATTGAACCTAAAGAGCCGCTTTTTCGGTTTCGATTCTCAGGACGCCCTGCAGAGCTCGCAAGGCAATCTCGATCTGGTCGTCCGTTGGCGGGCGGGTGGTTAAGCGCTGGAGCCAGAGGCCCGGGGCAATGACCATGCGCAAAAAAGGATGGTCGGCCTTTTTCCCGCTCAACTTGATCATCTCATAGGCTAAACCTGCGATGGGAAAAAGCAAGGGTAGCTTGATCCCGATATAGATCAAGTTGGTCAGCCCCTTTCCCAGAGACGGAAACTTGGGCAGGAAGGGAAAAAGGGCAGCGAAAAGAAGAATGCTTACGATGACCACAATCAACAGAAAGGCGGTCCCGCATCGAGGATGGAGGGTGGAATACTTGCGGGCGTTGCTGACCGTTAACTCTTCTCCCGCCTCATAGGCATAGATGCATTTATGCTCGGCTCCATGATACTCGAAGATCCTCTTAATATCCTTCAGGAGAGAAATCAGGTAGATATAGCTGACCAGAAAGAAAGCCTTGATCAGTCCATCGACCAGATGGAAAAGGAAATGATCCACGGCGAGATCTCGGCCCAGGAGATGGCCCAGAAACCCGGTAAGATAGTGGGGGAGGACGATGAAGAAAAGGATTCCCACCCCAAAGGCCATGGCCATGACCGAACCGATGGTCCAGGAGCTGAGTTTGTCTTTGCCTTTCCCTTCTTCCAGGGCTTGATTGGCGGAGAAGGAGAGCGCCTGGAGGCCATTGATCATAGTCTCAATCAGGACCACAGACCCCCGGATCAAGGGCCATTTCAAGAACTTGATCCGCTGTGATAAGGAACGCCAGACATCTTCTTTTACCACCACCTCGCCATTGGGCCTGCGAACTGCTATGGCCAAGGCATTGGGCGCTCTCATCATCACCCCTTCAATGACCGCCTGTCCTCCGACTATGATTTTGGACATAGGCCTTAGGGTTTTAAGCCGTATTTCTTCTGGAAGCGCTCCACCCGTCCAGCCGAATCGATCAACTTTTGTTTACCCGTAAAAAAAGGATGGCACTTGGAGCAAATCTCCACCGAAATTTCCTTTTTGACTGACTTGGTGCGAATCTCGTTCCCGCAGGCACACTTGATTATGGAATCGACATATTGGGGATGAATCCCTTTCTTCATTTGATCCTCCTAAAAAAGCTCTCCGGTCTCAGCGATTCGCAATCCGGAAAGAACGAACTTCGTTGATTCTTCTGCGGATCGCTGCTTTCTACTTGCTCATGGAATCCAAGAACTCCTGGTTATTCTTGGTCCCCTTCATCTTATCCAGCAAGAATTCCATGGCGTCGATGGAATTCAAGGGCTGAAGAAGCTTGCGCAGAATCCATACTCGGTTGAGTTCATGAGGAGTTAGGAGCAGTTCCTCTTTTCGGGTGCCGGACTTGTTAATGTCGATGGCTGGAAAAATCCGCCGGTCGGCCAACTTGCGATCTAGAACAATTTCCATGTTTCCCGTGCCTTTGAACTCTTCGAAGATCACTTCATCCATTCGGCTGCCGGTATCCACCAGGGCTGTGGCGCAAATGGTCAGGCTTCCCCCCTCTTCCACATTCCTTGCTGCGCCAAAGAAACGTTTAGGCTTGTGAAGGGCGTTGGAATCCACCCCGCCGGATAGAATCTTTCCGCTGGGGGGGACGACGGTATTATAGGCCCGGGCCAGCCGGGTTATGCTGTCCAGGAGAATGATCACATCTCTTTGGTGCTCGATCAAGCGCTTGGCTTTCTCCAGGACCATTTCCGCTACCTGAACGTGACGCTGAGCCGGTTCGTCAAAGGTCGAGCTGATCACTTCCCCTTTGACCGACCGCTGCATGTCGGTAACTTCCTCCGGCCGCTCATCGATCAGAAGGACGATCAGAACCATATCTTTGTGGTTGGAAGTCACGCTGTTGGCGATAGATTGGAGGACCATCGTTTTTCCGGCCCGGGGGGGGCTGACAATTAGTCCCCTCTGGCCCTTCCCGATCGGGGTCAAAAGGTCCATGACCCGCATGGACATGTTATTCTCTCCCGGAACTTCCAGCTGGATCCGGGAGTTGGGGTACAGAGGTGTCAGGTTGTCGAAGAGAATCTTCTCCCTCGCCAGATCCGGCTCTTCATAATTCACCGCCTCCACTTTCAGCAGGGCAAAGTAACGCTCCCCCTCCTTGGGAGGGCGAATCTGCCCGGCAATGGTATCTCCCGTGCGCAGGTTGAAGCGGCGGATCTGGGAAGGGGAGACATAGATGTCGTCAGGACCCGGCAGGTAATTGAAATCCGGAGACCGGAGAAATCCGAATCCGTCCGGAAGCGTCTCTAGAACTCCTTCTCCATAGATTAGACCGTTCTTCTCAGTCTGAGCTTGGAGGATGGCAAAGATGAGGTCCTGTTTGCGCATCCCGCTGGCCCCCTCGACATTGAGCGTCCTGGCCAATTTGTTCAGCTCATTGATCTTCTTCTCTTTCAGCTCAACAATGTTCATTTCAACTCCTCAAAAAAATAAATTTTCAAAATTTCTTGATTTTTTCACTGCGGGCCGTGGCGCCATAGATTTTCTTTCCCTGATCCGATAGAGGATTTCTTCTTTGATCCTGAGGTTTAAAGGGGAAAAGGATTTATGGCTGTTTGTGGCTCAATGGCCTGATTGATCTTCGCTCCACAACTTCAGATTAAAATATTCTGGATCCTTGAAGGAGCATGAGAACCTTATTTGGATTCCCAGAAAGGACTTCACTGGATCAGATTTCTAGGCAGATTCGTTGAATTATTCGGTAATCCCCGTGGAAGGATTCTAGATTTTCATTTTAAAAAATAGTCCAATTATTTGTCAAGTTAATTTTTCAGGGAATTTTGTTAGCCAAGCTTCTCTTCCCGATCTACAATTATATGTTATTAAAATTATTCATTATTTCATACTATTTTTTCCGGATTAGCAATTTATTTTTAAGGCGATAAAGTTTAATTGCCTTCCCTGAGTTTTGTCTCCTTTCCGATAAGAATAAAAAGTTTCTCTCTGGCAAGAGGTACAGAATTTCAGAATCTCAATGTCTTCTTCGCGTACGCCCGCAGCTTGGAGAAGAAGAGAATTGGCCAGACGCAGGTCTAAAGACCAATTCTTCTCTCCCCGCGGCTGGGCGATAAGCTCCCAGGGGATATCGCCCTCCTCAAAAGCTTTTTTCACCGGGCTATCCACTTCATAACAGCAAGGGCCGATGCAAGGGCCCATGGCGGCGTGGATATCTGCACTCTGGCACTGAAAAGCGGTCTTCATTTTTTCTACGGCTTTCCCCGTCACTCCTCTTGCCGTCCCCCGCCAGCCGGCATGAACAATTCCAATCGCCCGCTTTTTTGGATCATAGAGGAAAATGGGCAGACAATCCGCGGTAAAAACTCCCAAGGCCAGGCCGGAAGACTGAGTAATCAGGGAATCACCCTCTTCCCTCCAGACTTCCTCAACCTTCTGGATATTTCCGTTAAAGATGACCACCCGATCCCCATGAACCTGACGGAGGGACACCAGGGGAAAAACCTGTTCATTCTCCCGGACGGCTTTTTCCAGCCAGTCCTTTCGCATCGATCTTTCTCCACCCTGGCTTCGCATCCCGAAGCCGTGGGCGATCTTCCCATCTTTTTTCCAAGCTTCAATTTGAAGAAAATTGGTTTCTTTATCCTTCATTATTGTCTGTCCAGTCTCCGGAGGAGGGCAATTGCCTCGGCCATATCTTCAGGCATGGGCGAAGAGAATCCTACGGCTTCTCCCGTAACCGGATGAACAAACCCGAGAGAGGCCGCGTGCAGGGCCTGACGACGCAATCTCTGCAGCCCTTGCCGGAGGGGCAAAGGTTCAACGGAAGCCAGCCTCCTCCGTCCCCCATAGAGAGGGTCCCCAAGGAGTGGATGGCCAAGGGATGATAGATGAACCCGGATTTGGTGCGTGCGCCCGGTCTCCAGACGAAACTCCACCAGGTTGAAATGGCGGAATCGTTCCAGGACCTTCCAGTGCGTCTTGGCCTCCTTCCCTTTTCTCGGCCGGGTGGACATTTTCTTTCGCTGGGAAGGATGCCTCCCAATGCTGGCCTCAATCTGCCCCTCCTCAGCCAGTTGGCCGAAGACAACGCCGATATATCTTCTCTTAGGGGTGTGAGCTTTGAATTGCTCGGATAGGAACCGGTGGGCTAGGTCGTCCTTGGCCACCACGAGAACCCCGGAAGTATCTTTATCCAATCGGTGGACAATCCCGGGTCGGAGAACTCCGCCTATTCCCGGGAGGTCGGGGCAATGATGGAGAAGGGCATTTACCAGAGTCCCCGAGTAATTTCCCGCACCGGGGTGCACCACCATTCCTGCAGGTTTGTTTACCACGATTAATTGGCGGTCCTCGTAAAGGACCGTCAAGGGGATGGGCTGAGCCTGGACCTCCAATTTTTGAGGCTCGGGAAGGGCGAGGGTGATGATATCATTTTCTCTCAACCGGAGACCTGCTTTGGCTTTCCTTCCCCCGACCTGAACATCTCCTTTTTCGATGAGCCGTTTGATCTGGGAGCGGGAAAGAAACGGATCTTTCTGGGAAAGGAAAACATCCAGCCTCTTGGCCGAGTCTTTGGAATTTATCAAGAAAGAGGCGATTGGATTCATCCTGAAGCGTTCATGGAGAGGATAAGCATCCAAAGGGAAGGCAGAGAATTTTTTTTAATTTTTTCCTCCTAATCTGACTTCTGATTTCATCCAATTTTTCTTTTACCGCCCTCTCGCCCGCTTGCAAGCATTCGTCGAGATGGCTAAAGTCAGACCAGTGAATCCCGGAGACATCCGGTTTGAGCATTACATCCGCTTCTTTCATCTGCAATTCACTCAGGGCATGCTGGCAGATATCATGAGTTCGCAGTACGATATCGAATCCCGTGTCGAATTCTTTCTCGTTACTGTCCAAATCTTCTGCCACATCCACTGCAATGACCAAGTCGGCTCCCATTTCTCGTACCGGACGGACGGGAACCCGGTCGATCATGCCGCCATCCACCAGATGCCAATCCCCAATCGTGATGGGAGGAAGGATACCCGGGATGGCGCTGCTGGCGCTCACCGCCTTCCTTAGAGAGCCCTTTCTCAGCACCACCTCTTTCCCGGATTTCAAATCGACGGCTGTCACGGACAAGGGGATACGGGTCTTTTCGATGACCACAGGTTCCAACAGGAAATTGATGTTCTGGGCGAAATCTTCCTCCGAGATGGGGGCTTTTTTGGTTAACGACTGACTGTAAAAGTACCCCCTCTTAATAAAGGTCGCAAAACGATGGAAGATCCCCTCAAGGGTAGGTTTCAATTCATAATCGTGTTCGTGCAGGAATTCCGCGTTGGTCTTCTGAAACTCCTTGCTCTCCAGGTAGCGCCGGAATCGCTCGATGGCTATATCGCACCTGGGATTCAGGGCATATACGCCCCCCACGATTGCCCCCATGGAAGTTCCGGCCATGAGGTCGATGGGGATTCTCTCCCGTTCTAATGCACAAAGAACGCCTAAGTGGGCTAATCCCCTGGCGCCACCCCCCCCTAGAGCTACCCCAATCTTAAACAGTTTGCCCATACCTGCGGAAAAACTATTTTCGCGGGGCCTTTTCTGCTACCCGGATCCTCACCTTGGCCCGTTCTAAGGCTTCCAACTCCTCCTGATAATTCGGGTCTTTCGAGGCAAGTGCCCTCAGTCGCTCTTCCGCCCGGGCTTTGGCTGATTGGGCACGCTCTAAGTCGATTTCCTCTGATGGTTCAGCCGTATCCACTAAGATGGTCGTCCTGCCCGGCGTCACTTCAGCAAATCCGCGATTGACTGCCAAGAAGCGAATTTTCTTATCCTGCTTATAGTTGAGTTCACCGATTCGCAAGGAAGTGAGAAGTGCGGCATGACCTGGTAGGACTCCAAAATCCCCCTGACTGCCCGGGATATACGCCTCTTCTACCTTGGAGTTGACCACCAATCCATATGGGGTAACGATCTCTAAAAGGAAATACTTTTCCACCGCATCTCCTTAGGTTGCCGCCCCCAGGCGCTTGGCCTTGGCGACGGCATCTTCGATGGTTCCTACCATATAAAAGGCTTGTTCGGGAAGGTGATCGTATTTCCCTTCCGCGAGCTCCTTAAATCCCCGAACCGTATCCTTGATCTTTACATAAGCCCCCGGCGTTCCTGTGAATTCCTGGGCTACGAAGAAAGGCTGGGAGAGAAAGCGCTGAATTTTCCGGGCCCGCGAGACGAGAAGCTTATCTTCTTCGGAAAGCTCATCCATTCCCAGGATGGCGATGATGTCCTGGAGATCCTTATACTTCTGGAGGATGAATTGAACTCTTCGGGCCACTCCATAATGCTCCTCCCCGATGATTAAGGGGTCCAGAATCCGGGAAGTGGAATCCAGGGGGTCCACCGCCGGGTAGATTCCCAGCTCAACGATCTGCCGGGAAAGGACCGTGGTGGCATCCAGGTGAGCGAAGGTCGTTGCGGGAGCGGGGTCGGTCAGGTCATCTGCGGGGACGTAGATCGCTTGAACTGAGGTGATAGAACCCCGCTTGGTAGAAGTGATTCTTTCCTGCAGCTCTCCCATTTCTGTGGCCAAAGTGGGTTGGTAACCCACCGCCGAGGGCATTCTTCCCAGCAGGGCCGACACTTCGGAGCCCGCCTGGGTGAAACGGAAGATATTATCGATGAACAGCAGAACGTCCTGCCCTTCTTCATCGCGGAAATACTCGGCCGCGGTCAAAGCGGAGAGACCCACCCGAGCGCGGGCTCCAGGAGGTTCAGTCATCTGACCGTAGATCAAGGCCGCTTTCTCCAAAACTTTGGACTGTTTCATCTCCAGCCAGAGGTCGTTCCCCTCACGGGTCCGTTCTCCTACTCCGGCAAAGACAGAAAAACCCCCGTGTTCCATGGCCACGTTGTGGATCAATTCCATGATGATAACCGTTTTCCCGACCCCGGCACCCCCAAAGAGACCGATCTTTCCCCCTTTCAGATAAGGAGCCAGGAGGTCTACGACTTTGATGCCGGTTTCAAAAGGCTCCATAGTAGTAGATTGTTCCGCAAACTGAGGGGCCGGGCGGTGAATCGGGTAGCTCATCTTGGTGACCACCGGTCCCATTTCATCCACTGGTTTTCCTACGACGTTCAGAATCCGCCCCAATGTTTCGCGACCCACGGGTATAGTGATCTGTTCCCCGTAGTAACTCGCTTTCATGCCCCGGACCAATCCATCGGTTGTATCCATGGCCACACAACGCACCACCTCATCCCCCAGGTGCTGGGCCACTTCCACGATCAAGTTTTCCTCCCGGTCATCGATGCGGGGGTTGGTGATCTTAAGCGCTCCGTAGATGGGGGGAAGCTCTCCACCGCCGAATTCCACGTCCACGACCGGCCCGATGACCTGGGCAATTTTTCCAATTTGGCTCACGATGTTCCTCCTAAAAGCCGAAGTCATTCACCGCGCAGATCGCGGAGAACGCTGAGGTATTTGAATACGAAGGAAAGACCCATGCAGCTTGAAAAACCCATTACGCTTCATGACTGTGAATTCTTATCTTCTGCGTGCTCGGCGCGCTCCGTGGCAAATTTTTCTCACTTCAACGCTTCGGCTCCGCTTACGATTTCAATCAACTCCTTGGTGATGGCTGCCTGCCGGGCTTTGTTATACACCAGCGTGAGTTTGTCGATCATATCCGCAGCATTATTCGTCGCATTTTCCATGGCGGTCATTCTGGCGCCGTACTCCGAGGCTACGGATTCCAGAAGAGCCCGGTAGACTTGCACTTCCACATACATAGGTAAAAGTTTATCCAGGATCTCTCCTTCAGAAGGCTCATAGATATATTCCACGGCGGCCGGTCCTCTGGCCGCTTCTTCTCCTTCTTTTGGAATCCTGGGGGTTACTGGCAAGATCTTTTCCAGGAGGACCCGCTGCTGGATGGCGGACCGGAATTCACTGTAGAGCAGATACACCGCGTCCACCTGCTCTTTCCCATAAGCTTCCACCAGGTCCTGACCGATGCGCGAGGCGAGAGGATAATCCACCTTGCCAAAAAGGTTGACGTATTCCCGACAAATATTTACCTTCTTCTTGCGGAAATAGTCGCGTCCTTTGCGGCCAATGAAGGAAAAACTAAGCTCTTCCCTTTCGGATTTTCCTTCCTCCAGAAATTTTTCGGCCCGTTGAATGAGGTTCATGTTGAAAGCTCCGCATAGGCCGCGATCCGATGTAAAGACCACGACTTCCACCCGTTTCGGTTCTCTCCGGTATAATAAAGGATGGGCGTCGGAAGAGGCCCTGGCCGCCAGGCTGCTCAGAACCTCGAACATCTTGGTGGCATAAGGTCGGGTGGCCAGGATGTTCTCCTGGGCCCGCCGCAATTTCGCGGTTGCCACCATCTTCATAGCTTTGGTGATCTGCTGAGTGGAGCGAACGCTGGCGATTCGTTTCCGAATATCTCGCAGGCTTGCTTTGGCCATGACTATTTACTCCGCCTTAAACTTTCCCTTGAACTCCTCCAGAAGGGTTTTCACCTTCTTTTCCAATTCCGCATCGATGGTCCGCTTTTCGCGGATTTCTTTGAGGACTCCGGGGTACTGCTTCTCCATGAAATCATAAAGCTCCGCCTCGTACCGCTGAAGGATGTTCTCCGGGTACATCTCCAGGAAGCCATTTGTGCCGGCAAATATGACCAGGATCTGTTTCTCTACCGGCAGAGGTCTGTATTGAGGCTGTTTAAGGATCTCTACCAGCCGGCTTCCGCGGGCCAGTTGTGCTTGGGTCGCCTTATCTAAATCGCTGCCGAATTGGGCAAAGGCCGCCATTTCCCGGTACTGCGCCAGGTCCAAGCGAAGGCTTCCGGCCACCTGTTTCATGGCCTTGATCTGAGCGTTGCCCCCCACCCGGGAGACTGAAAGCCCAACATTAATCGCCGGGCGGACTCCGGAATAGAAGAGTTCCGATTCTAAGTAGATCTGCCCATCGGTAATGGAGATGACATTTGTGGGAATGTAGGCCGAGACGTCTCCGGCCTGAGTCTCGATAATAGGTAGGGCCGTGAGAGACCCTCCGCCCAGGTCATCACGCATTTTCGCCGCCCTCTCTAAGAGGCGGGAATGGAGGTAGAAGATATCTCCGGGGAAGGCCTCTCGTCCCGGTGGGCGGCGAAGAAGAAGGGAGATCTGCCGGTAGGCCGTCGCATGTTTGGACAGGTCATCATAGATGCAAAGGGCATGTCTCCCCGTATCCCGGAAATATTCTCCCATAGCACAGCCGGTATAGGGAGCGATGTACTGCATGGGGGCTGCGTCAGAGGCCGTGGCCGCCACGACCGTGGTGTATTCCATGGCTCCATACTTTCGAAGAACGTCCACGACTCTGGCCACCGTGGAACGCTTCTGGCCGATGGCTACGTAGAAACAGTAAACGCCGGACCCCTTCTGGTTGATGATCGTATCCACGGCCAAGGCCGTCTTTCCCGTCCCTCGATCTCCGATGATTAATTCCCGCTGGCCTCGCCCGATGGGGATCATGGAATCCACCGCCTTCAGGCCCGTCTGGAGCGGCTCTTTCACGGGCTGACGGACCACGATACCAGGGGCCTTCTGTTCAATATTACGGAATTTTTTGGCTCCTGCCGGCGGGCCTTCATCGATGGGCTGACCCAGGGAATTTACGACTCGTCCAACGAGTTCCTCCCCGACGGGAACCTGAGAAATACGGTTGGTCCGCTTTACCGTGTCCCCTTCCTTAATCAGCGTGTCCTCGCCAAAGAGGACCGCCCCCACATTATCCTGCTCCAGATTCAGGGCCATGCCGAAGACTCCATGGGGAAACTCCAGGAGCTCGCCGGCCATGACTCGCTCCAGCCCGTAAATTCGGGCGATTCCGTCCCCCACAGACAGGATGATCCCGGTTTCGGCCACATCCAACCGGCGATCAAAACCCTCAATTTGACTTCGGATGATTTCCGTAATCTCGTCCGCTTTAATTTGTACGGCCATGTTGGCTCACTCCTTGTAAAGATTCTCTTTGGCCTTCAAGAGTTGATTTTTGAGGCTTCCGTCATAAATCATATTTCCGATCTTCGTTACCACCCCTCCGATCAAAGAGGGATCCTCTTGCGTGGAGAGAATGACTTCTTTCCCGGTAGAAAATTCCAGTTGTTTCTTCATCTCGCTAATCAGGGGGAGAGAAAGTTTCTCTGCGGAGATCAACGAGGCCCGGAGGCGATGGGAAACTTCATCGCTCAGTTCTTCATAGGATTTCACAATTGCCGGAAAATGATCCATACGCTCCCGGTCGACGAGTAAATCGATAAAATCCAGGGTCGCCTTGGAAAGACCGAGAGGTTCGCCAATGGACCTGGCGATGGCCTTCCGCCGGGGAGCCTGGTAGAAAGGGCTGAAAAGGATAACACGAAGCTCTTTGTTTTCCTGAAGCAGAATACCGAATCTCTCCAAATCCTTCCCCAGGAGCTCATGGTTTTTATCCTTCAGGCCAATATCTAACAAGGCCCGGGCATATTTTCTGGCAATGGTTAGGCTGATCACCGGATCTCCTTCATCTTCCCAATATATTCCCTTACTAACCTTTCTTGATCCTGAGGCTGAATGGCCTTTTTCAACAAGTCCTCAGCCAATTCAACGGAGAGGTCCACCATTTCTTTCTTCAGGGAAGCCCTTGCCTTTTTGACTTCCTGCTCGGCGATGACCTGGGCTTGTTTCTTGATTCGTTCTCCTTCCTCCTGGGCCCGGTCGGCAATTTTCTGGCGCTCCGTTTCCCCTTCTCTTTGTATGGTTTGATGGAGTGCCGTGATCTCCTGGTTCATGGATTCGATCTTTTTCTCCCACTCTCCCAGGAGTCTCTGGGCCTCCATTTCTTTCTTCTTGGCCTGATCCAAAGAGTTTTTGATCTCTTCCTTTCTCTTCACCAGAAAAGTCGTCATGGGCCGCTTCATAACCCTAACCAGAAAAACGACCAAAAAGATGAAGGCGATAATCTGCCAGATCACATCCAGGGAGAATCCGCCCCCCTTTCCGGAAGAAGCCCAAAGGGTTTTCTCGGAAAAAAATAGTCCCAGGATACTCCACCAGAAGCCGCGGGTGATTTTTCTCACTGAATAGCCCTCCCCAAGACTTTTTCGGCAATCTCCCGAGATAGATTCTGGGCATGGAGCCGCAAGCTGGCCCGGGCCGTCTGACTCTCCTCCTGGACCTTCGTCTTCATTTCTCCGAGGAATCGGTTGGCCTCATCCATCGCCTTCTGTAAAATCTCCATTTCTCTGGCCAGGCTCTCTCTGCGAATTCCCTCTCGAATGTCTGCCCCTTGGGCCTGAGCGGTCGCCAGGGTATCCCGGTATCTCTCCATCAGCGCTTCCATCCGTTGCTGAAGCTCTCTGGCCTTTTTTTCTGCTCCTTCAACCCAATTTCTTCTCTCCTGTAAAACCCCTAAAAATGGCTTAAACACGATGCTGCTAAGGACTACGATCAAAATCAAAACAATGGCCAGTTGTAAGATTACCGTAAGGTTCAACTCGATCATCTGGATATCTCCATGTTTCTCAACCCAGCGGGGGCGGAGTCCACCCTTTTTACCAAATTTCAAAAGCCAAATGCCAGGTCAATATGAAACTCCAACCTCCAATGACGAAACCGCCTCTGTTTAGTTATCTTAATTTTGCTCCTGGAATCTATTGGTCACTTGGGACCCGGGATTGGGGGTCTTTTCTCCTCCTCAGCGATCATGTGGGAAGTACCCTGGAAGATCACCCCTTCCCCGAAAACTAAAACGGGAGAATAGAGGTCCCCGTAAATCTTAGCCGGGGCATAGGCTTCGATTCGATCCTGAGCACGGATCGTCCCGCGAACCTCTCCCCTCACAATGATCACTGCCGCCTGAATCTCTGCCTGGACAGCCCCCTTTTCGCCGACGATGAGGATCCCTTCCCCGCGAATTTCACCGCTGAATTTCCCGTCGGCCCGGACCGTTCCTGCAAAGGTTAACTTCCCTTCAAATTCCGTCCCTCCACCCAGCAGAGCATGAACCTCTTCCCCGGCATTTTGCTCTCTTTTCTTCAGGTTAGCCCCCTCTTGTCTCTTCTTACTTCCTCAGCAGATCAACGATTCGGTCCAGTTCTTCGGGAGAATAATACTCGATCTGGATCTTTCCGCGTTTTCTTCTGCCCACGATCTTGACCTTGGTTCCCAGGGCGCGCTGAAGGTCTTCCACCAATGCACTCCACTCCGGGTCGTTCTTCCTGGACGGGGCAGGATTTTTCACTCGAAACCTTTTGACCAGGTTTTCGATTTGGCGCACCGAAAGACCGCCCAGCAGCAACTTCTTTAACAGCGCTCGCTGCTTCTCCACTCCTTCAATACTGAGAAAAGCCCTCGCATGCCCTGCACTGATCTTTCCCTCGGCCAGACTTTGTTTGACTTCGGGAGGGAGTTTGAGCAGCCGGATTGTGTTGGCAATCGTAGTCCGGTCTTTTCCGACTTTCCGGGAGATCTCTTCTTGGGTTAAGCGAAACTGCTCCAGCAATCGTTTGAAGGCCTCTGCTTCTTCGATGGGGTTTAGGTCTTCTCTCTGGATATTTTCGATCAAGGAGAGTTCCAGCATTTCCGATTCGGAAACGTCTTTGACCAGAATGGGGACCTCTTTTATTCCTGCTTTCTGTGCCGCTCTCCATCTGCGCTCCCCGGCGATAAGCTCAAAACGGTCTCCTTTGCGTCGCACCATCAGGGGCTGGAGAATTCCTTTTTCCCGGATAGAATCGACCAATTCCTGGAGTTGGGCGTCTGCAAATGTTTTTCTAGGTTGAAAGGGGTTGGGCTGGACTTCTTCGATCCCGCACACGCTCAGAGCCCTCTTCGCTTCCAGCTCCGAGCCCCCCTTTTCTGGAATCAAAGCCCCAAGCCCTTTTCCCAATGCTTGTCTCGCAGTCAAATTCCGTGACCTTTGCCGGCGCCTGGCGGTTAAATCATTCTCCCCAAAAATGAATGACGATTCACTTTAAACTAAACAGGAGAAGAATGTCAAAAGAAAAATTATTCCGCCCAAGAAAAATATCAGGGAGATTCAAGGAATTCATGGCTTCCGGGGCAAATCTTCATTGCTTATGGGCCATGATTTCCCTGGCCAATTCAAGATAGCTCTCTGCTCCTCGGGAGCTCGCATCGTATAGTATGATAGGCTTTCCAAAGCTAGGGCATTCACTAAGCCGGACATTTCGCGGGATTACGGTATCAAAAACCAGTCCAGGAAAATGCAGGCGTACTTCTTCTGTCACCTGGTGAGAGAGATTGTTTCTTTTATCCACCATGGTAAGGAGAATGCCTTCGATCTTTAGATCCGGATTCAAATTTTCTTTAATTAGTCTAATAGTCTTAAGTAGTTGCGATAATCCCTCCATGGGATAGTATTCGCATTGCAAGGGGATGAGCACGGAATCCGAAGCCGTAAGGGAGTTAATTGTGAGGAGACCTAAGGAAGGAGGACAGTCCACGATTAAATAGTCGAATCCGTCCTTCAACTCTTGGAGGGCCCGCTTCAGACGCAACTCTCGTTCCGAAAAGGGAACCAGTTCGATCTCCGCTCCGATCAGGTCAAGGTCGGAGGGGACGATTTTTAAAAAATCAAGTTCTGTATCCAGGATCAAATCCTTCAAATTCCTCTGATCGATTAAAGCGTGATAAATGCTCTTGCCGGATATCTTCTCTCTGGGCACGCCAAGCCCGCTGGTGGCGTTTCCCTGAGGGTCGATGTCGATGAGCAAGGTTCTTTTTTCCGCTACGGCCAACGAAGCCGAAAGGTTTACCGAGGTTGTGGTCTTCCCGACCCCCCCTTTTTGGTTCGCCACACTTATAACTCGCGCCATGGATGTTATTCTCTCCGATTCAAATTTTTACTCTACCTCGAGAGGGAATTTCAAGGGAAAAATAAACTCGCCAAAATGTTCCACGTGGAACATCATTTTTTCTGAAGACCCACAAGGGTTCGCTCGTGATCCAAGAAAGGCAATCGTATCTGGTCAACGAAGACCTTCTTCCAACCCATCTTCTCCAGAAAAGGAAGGTTCTCCGCTAACTCCTCCTTTCCTCTTTTGCCCTTCATAGCCAGAAGGACCCCTCCCTTTTTGAGCAAAGGACCGCCGGCGGAAGATATCCGGGTGAGGGGACCGAAAGCCCGGGAAACAACAAGATCAAATTCACCCCGGGCCTCTTTTTCCTGTTCTTTACGCTTTCCTGCCCTGCGAACCTCGATTCCTCCCAATCCTAACACGCGGATCATATTCTTCAAAAAAAATATTTTCTTTTGAGTTGACTCTAAGAGTGAAATTTTAATATCCGGACGGACGATTTTCACCGGAATCCCCGGGAAACCGGCTCCCGATCCCAAATCCGCCAGGATAGTCCTCAGGGGAAGATATTTAATAATGGTCATTGAATCTATGAAATCCTTTAAGATGATATCCCGCTCATTTTTCCGCCGGATTAAATTCATATGTGCTTGCCAGGTGTTCAGCTCCTTGAGGTATTGACCGAACATTTCCACCTGATCCCGGGTAAGAATAATTCCCAGCCTTGCAGCCCCTTCGTTGAGTAATCCGGAATTTTCATTTCCCGTCATGTTAGATAAACAATTCTCTAAGAATAAAAGATTGCCCGTTCAATTTCACGATCTTGAATTTATGATCTTATAGGTTCGCCAAATGAAGCGGACTTTAATTATTAGGCCAAAAAATTACAAAATAATTTCAACTAGGTAACCCACCGATTCTGTGGGGCCCAGGAGCAAGGGTGCTGTCCAGAGAAAGCGTCCTCCGGGCAATCGTCTTCCTCAGATCCTCCACCCGGTTTTGGCAAAACGAATCGGACCAAATGGGCGAACGGCCGGTTCGCCGCTGCAAAAGCCTGAAGCTTATACCGGCTCCCGACAATGGCAGCCCTCCCATCCCTTGGAATTAAAAATGCTTTATGCTTTCGGCGTGCGACACCCTTGGCTTCGGTCCTGGCCGCAGAGCACAGACCACTTTTCGGTAGCGCCAATTAATATCCGCTTTGAGTGGTTCCCGGCTTTTCAAACTCCCAGCTCTGCCGGAGGCGATGAATCTCTTATGCGAAATTATTTTTTGTATGGCCCAATTTTTTTAGATAAACCATTAAAATGGAAAGGGCTGCTGGCGTAATCCCGGAGATTCGCGAGGCCTGTCCGATAGAAAGAGGCCTTATTTTACCCAATTTTTCCTTTACCTCCGTGGAAAGGCCCGGAATATTCCCATAGTCAACCTCAACTGGTAATCGCATGCCTTCCAGCTTTTTCAGCCGGACGACCTGCTCCTCCTGCCTCTGAATATACCCTGCATACTTGATCTGGATTTCAATCTGCTCGGTTATCTCTGGATCTTTGGAAGCACAATTTGGATCAAAGAAGGCCAAGGAGGTGTAGGAGACCTCCGGCCTGCGAAGAAGTTCCGATAAGGGAATTGGGTTCTTTAACGGCGAGGTTCCCAGGGCTTTGAGGCGATCGTTATTCCCGGGGCTGGGATAGAGGATAATTTTATTCAGCCGGTCCAGTTCGCTTTTGATCATATCTTTTTTATTAATAAAATCAAAATAATCCTTGTCTTTCACGAGCCCCACGGACCTTCCTTTTTCCCTCAGTCGCAAATCAGCGTTGTCCTCCCGCAGGAGCAAACGGTACTCTGCTCGAGAGGTAAACATCCGGTATGGTTCCCGGGTCCCCTTCGTGACCAGATCATCGATCAAAACGCCAATGTAGGCCTCTTCCCTCCCTAAAATGAGAGGACCTTCTCCCTTGATCTTCAAAGAGGCATTGATCCCGGCCATCAGGCCCTGAGCGGCGGCTTCTTCATACCCCGAAGTGCCGTTGATCTGCCCAGCGAAGTAGAGATTTTCCACGAGCTTGGTCTCCAGGGAAGGATTAAGCTGAACCGGATCGGCGTAATCGTACTCAATGGCATACCCGGGGCGGATGATCTCTGCTTTTTCTAATCCCGGGATTGAACGAATCATTTTGACCTGTATGTCCATGGGGATGCTGGTTGCCAGCCCGTTTGGATAAATTTCCTGGGTTTCTAAGCCCATGGGCTCCAGGAATATCTGGTGCTGATCTTTTTCCGGGAAACGGACGACTTTGTCCTCCACCGAAGGACAATATCTCGCCCCAATCCCTTTAATAACCCCGGAATAGAGGGGTGAGCGGTGGAGTCCGGAACGGATGATTTCATGCGTCTTGGAGCTGGTGTAGGTAATATGACAGGGAACTTGCTGTAGGGGAACTTTTTGATTGCTAAAGGAAAAAGGCTTGGGCGGATCGTCACCCCATTGTTTTTGAAGCTGAGAAAAGCGGATCGTCCTCCCATCCAAACGGGGACAGGTGCCCGTCTTGAGCCGACCTAGGGAAAATCCAAGGTTGACCAGGTTTTCTGAGAGCCGCAGAGAGGGTAGTTCCCCAAGCCTCCCCGCGGGAAAGTTTTTGAGACCGATATGGACTAGACCCCGGAGAAAGGTTCCGGTGGTAATGATCACCGCAGTGGAGAGGAATCTTTCCCCCGCGTCAGTAACCACGCCTTCTATTTTTCCGCCATTAACCCAGATCTCATCAACGATCGCCTGTCGAAGGAAGAGGTTCTCCTGCTGCTCCAGGATTTTTTTCATCCGCAGATGGTACAACTGCATATCTGATTGAGCCCTGGAGGAGCGGACCGCCGGTCCTTTTTTGGTGTTCAACTGGCGGAATTGAATGCCTGTTTCGTCCGTATTCTTGGCCATTTCCCCGCCTAGGGCGTCAATTTCTTTGACCAGCTGCCCCTTCGCTAAGCCTCCGATGGCGGGGTTACAGGACATCCGGGCTACTCCTTCCAAGTTGATAGTCAGAAGGAGGGTTAGATGCCCCATACGAGAGCAAGCCAGAGCAGCTTCACAGCCGGCATGACCGGCACCAACCACAATCACTTCATATCCGGTCGGATAACTATTCAATAAATCACCCAAGATTCATTCCAATGTGTTTCACGTGAAACAATATTCATAAAATATCATAACATAACAAAAATAATATATTTTTTAATAGCATCCAGGACCGGATTTGTCAATCTTTCTTTTTCATTTAATCCTGAATAGATAGGCAGGAGGTGCATTTTGTCCTGGTGCAATGCGGGACACTCAAAGACCGGGTCGCACTAGGGGCCCCAGTATCCCCTCTTACCCAAATGGGTAGTGATCCTTTCGTTGGAAGACTGTAAATATGCGAGACAATTGGACCCAACTCGGGCTTCATCCCCCTAACAGGCCGTCCTGACTCGCCCCTGATCGGTATGGAAAATTTCTTCCCCTCCCTTCGGGAAAACATCGATCGGCAATTTTGCCTTCGTTCATCCTGGATATAAATGTAAACCATCTCTGTTTATGGAACGTATTTTTATCCAAGAGAAGCACGAGCATATCGGGCTGCGAATAGGCGCGAGCTAATAAGCCGGAAAGAATTGTACCAGAACGCTTCTAGAATCTTGGCCACGTTTATCCAGATTACCCTCTTACCTTTTGCCTTTCTTATTCAATTGTAAATTTCATCTTGAACACCCCCAGTTTTTTCTTTTTGGGCCCGGGTCGGGGGGGATGAGGTTCTTCCCGTCTCTCCCACAAAGAGGTCAGCGCCTCATGCTGCCAAGCGAAGCGTCCTGGCCCCCGGGCCTTTGGTTAGGATACGCCGATGAAGAACTGGGGGTGGGCACATATTAGAAGTAGATTTCATGAATTGACTTTCCTCCCGTGCTCTGGTATATCTTTCTTAAATGTCCGCCACCTTCAACTCGGCTTGTGAAAAAAGAGCTCCCTTTTTACAGCTCAAGATTGGGCCAGGGATCTTATCTTCCCTTCAAATCATCGCTGCCCAAGCTGAAAAGAAGAGCGCGACGGAAATTGCAAAAATTCTTTTTTCTATCTTACTGGTTCTATTTGCTTTATCTTCCGTTTCCTGTTCATCAAAACCTCCCGCCAGCATACTATTCAGAGATCCTGTCAATCCGCCCAGGATCGTCCAGGAAACATTTGCCAAAGAAGGGAAAAGTGACTATTTCTTTCTTTCGGATGAAGGGTATTCTTTTCGCCTGATTTATCTCTGTGAGAATCGAGTCTTAAATTTTATCGAAGAACCCGCCGGAAATCCAATTCTTGTCAGTATCCAGCCCATACTGGACACGCCGATTGAAAATAGGCTTTTTCCTGATGACCGCAGGCGAATATGGGCCTGTATGGAACGAAAGGTGTGGGAAGAAAAATCCCGGGTTGAAGAGCTCAAGAGTCGCATAGTGAGAGAAAGAGTTCAGGTGGAAAAAGAATTTCAGCTGGCCGAGGCTGAAAAAAATCGTATCCTTGCCGAGATCGCTGAAAAGAAAAGGCTTGAGGCGGAGAGACAACGCCGGATCGAAACGGAAAAAAGAAGGGCAGAGGAAGAAAGACTCAGAAAATTGGCTGAAGAACAGCGTAAGGTGATGGAAGAAGAAAGAAAAATAAAATATTATAAAACGGGAGAAAAAGAAGATTTTACCCCTTTATCTCCCCCTCCTCTAAAAATAACCGAAAGCGGAGTTTTCCTGGTTATGAAAGAGGCCAGGATATACGAAGAGCCCAGGGAAATTTCCAAGGTTTTATCCAAAGGGGAAAAGTATGATCTCTATGAAGTTATCAATTCTAAGAAAGACGAAGCCGGAAACCAGTGGCATCAAATTATCCTAGGGGAACGGGTCATCTCGAATAAGGGGAAAAAATATGGATGGTCTCCCGAAGATAGGTCCTTTTGGGTAAAGAACAGACTTTCGGTCTGGGTATACCCGACAGATATTGAAAATATTAATAATGTCAAACCATTAAGATTGAGAATCGATGATATTCAATTTACCGGAAAGATGGCTAATAACTTACAGAAAATCCCCTATTATGAAGTCGCCTATGGGATGAATACGTCGTCCAAAGAGGAGATTTGGGGATGGATAGAAGAAAAGGCCGGAATCCGCCGGAGTACCAAAACAAAAGAGGAGATGAGGAGCCTGTTGAGGGATCTCTCTAAGACGCTTTGGCCAATGCGAATTCAGGATGACGTTTTGAGGGGTTACATCCGGCAGGGATTCACCCGGGAACAAGTTATTTTATCCTGGGGCCAGCCCAATCATGTGAACACTACCCAGACTCTGGTAGGAGTCCACGAACAGTGGGTCTTCGGAGAGCCTCCTTTCCCGAAATCTTATGTCTATTTCGAGAATGGCTTGGTTAAAAATTGGGAATTCTTCAAAGATAACGGCGAATAAGGTATCTTAATAAGATTTCAAATATTGGGGAAAATAAGACGTAATGGGGCTCTATGATTTTACCATCTAGAACTTGATTATTCGAAATGCGTGCCTATTTGCCCTGAGGGAGCCCGGTGATAGTCTCCGGATTAACTTCAATTATTTTATAAATAATATCAATATGTTATAGTATGGAGTGAGTCTCCTTTCTCAGAATTGTTATGAATTTGTTTTGCTCTACGGAGCCATCGCCAGGTTGGAGGCTGTTATGCTTTCTATCAACTGACGTCCAAGCCTTGCGGTGGGTCTTATTTGGTCCCTAGAAAATCTTTCCACCCGCGTACATGACTGCAAAAGCTAGGGCCAAATCGGCGAAATGAAATAAAGGTCAAGGCTGACCACGGAAAAGCATAAGACCTAGAGATTCCTTTCCATCTCGGCCAGCCTGGTTCTAGCCATACTTTGCTGGTTTCTTTTCTGCCTGAACCATGTGCGGCAAATTTGAAGAGAGCGGTTAAGGGATTGCATATTCTTCCCCAAGGCTCGAGCGGCGGTTCCTCCTGCGGCCTTTCTGCGGGAGACGATTTGCGCTGGCTCTTGAGCGGCGGTGATCATTTTTTCATCAATCGGTAAATTGAGGCCTTCCTCTTTCAAAGCCCTCTTAAGAGCAACGGTAGAGATGTATTCAAGCCCTTCGCCCTCGGAATATTTCACGGCTTTCTCTAGGGCCTCTTTGCCTTGTCTAAAAGATATATTCCCTCGCTGAACGACTTGCTCCAGAAGGTCCGGAGCCGTTATGAATCCCTTCCGGCAAAGGGAGGCCATCTTCTTTTCGTCAACCTGCAAGGAATCAATGATCTCTTCCATAATTTTCGGAACGGGAGCACATTCATCCACCAAATCCATGATCAAGTATTTCGTCCATTGGGTATCACGGTTGTAACCTAGGAAACTGGACCTGCCGATGGCTAACAGGCTCATCAAAAGCCCCTGAGCCAGGCCCGCTTTGGCCTTCATCACCTCCAGGGTATCAGGATTCCGCTTCTGGGGCATCATAGAGCTTCCCGTGCTATAGGCATCATCCAGCTTGAATAAACCAAATTCCCCGGTAGTGAAAAGGATAAGGGTCTGGGCCATAGAACTCAAGTGATTCATCATGACGGTGATGGCAAAGCCCATCTCTGTTTCCGGCTCCCATCGATTCTGGATGGGATCCAAGGAGTTTGGACAGGGGCCGTCAAACCCGAGAAGTTTGGAGGTGAGTTGCCGCTCAATTGGAAAGCTCGTGCCGTAACCGGTCATGGACCCCAGCGGGCTTTGGTTGAATCGCTCATACCATTCTTCAAAGCGCCTGATGTCCCTGTGATGCGCCTCCGCAAAAGAAAGCCAGATATGGCCTAGCGTGGTTACTTGCGCAGGTTGATGGTGGGTGTATCCGGGAATGACGACATCCCGATGTTTCCTGGCTCCTTGAACCAAGCTTTGGACCAGCGAAGAAAGATTGGCGATGAAATCAAGGGCACAATCTCTAAGGTACAGGCGCATGTCAAGGACGATCTGATCGTTCCGGCTTCGAGCGGTATGCAGCCTCCCTCCAACCCCTATCCCATCCCTTGAAATCAGATAACTCTCTACATTGCCGTGCACATCTTCTTTGGCCGGATCCAGCCGGAATCTCCCTTTCTTCCATGAAGCCTCAATTTCTTTCAAGCCTCCGATTAGAAGCCGGGCTTCCCGTCTGGGGATAATGCCTTGTTTAGCCAGCATGATCACATGAGCCCGGCTTCCCCAGAGGTCGTAGAAAATCAACTGCTCATCCGAAGGCCGGACTCCCAGAACATCCCTGCCAGAAGTGAATTTTTCGGCCAGAGATGACGGCTTCTTCTCAAATCTTTTGCCCCAGAGTTTTTTCATGGAAAATGCCTAAAATGCTCCCCAATGCGCTCAAATGGATTCAGGATTTCCGAATTCTGAATCCCGACTTTGGATTAGTTTAATTTCTTATCCGAAGACCCCGCCCATGCGGGTTCCTGCAAGTTTGCTGATTGTCCACAGGCAGAGGGCTCCGAG
>Ga0187770_10000384_pt1 | contig 21529 bp, 20 predicted proteins | sample 0116_SJ02_MP02_2_FD_133154 | JGI IMG/M metagenome (GOLD analysis project Ga0187770, IMG submission 133154) | Tropical peat soil microbial communities from peatlands in Department of Meta, Colombia - 0116_SJ02_MP02_20_MG | ecosystem: Environmental > Terrestrial > Soil > Wetlands > Peat | place...
GTCCAGGGGGTCCTCAGGCACCTTAGGCGGCTCGAGAAGCTGGGCCTCGTAGAGGAGAGGAAGCTGAGCAACAGCTTCTCAAAGGCACGGATAGTGTATGCAAGCAGAGGAGCAGCGGTGGAAGACTACTCGACCGGGGACCTGACTGTTGCCAAAGTTGTCCAGAGCGGGGAATCAGATCGACCAATGCACAGGCCAGCAACAGACCTAGAAGCGATGTCCGCAGATGTACTGCTCTTGCGCAGGAGAGTGAAGGATGAGACCAAGAGACTCGGCAGGTTAATCGACGAAGTGGCGGAGAGCCGGGACGAGTTGAAGGCGTCCCTGGCGAACATTCCCCTGAACGACGTGGAGCGCGTCGTTCTCGAAGTTATCCTGACAGAGGAAACGGAAGAGGACGGCCTCAGGGCGCTCTCAAGGTTCTACGGGATAGAGGACAGAAGGTCTATAGACAAAGCCCTGGCGAAGGCGAGACATAATGTCGGCAAGTAGGAAACTGGTGATGGTAACGAACGATGACAGCGTCCAGAGCAACGGGATAATCGAACTTGCCAGAGCCGCGGCAAAGCACGCGGAGGCAATAATTGTAGCCCCCGAGCAGCCCCAGAGCGCCACGGCCCTGAGCATGACTTTCCACAAGCCATTGAGGGTGAACAAGGTCCGCCGTGAGAAGTTCGAGTGTTATGCCGTCTCTGGGTCACCGGGAGACTGCGTTATGATTGGGGTGAACAAGATACTCCCGAGGCGCCCTGACCTGGTGGTCTCGGGGATAAACATAGGCGACAACAACACGTTTCAGGACATCCTAGCGTCCGGAACGGTCGCGGCGGCACTCGAGGCGGCCATCACAGGGATTCCCGCAATCGCCTTCTCGATGGAAGTGCCAGGAGAGTCGATGTTCGCTCTGGAGTACGACCAACCGAACTTCAGGTCGGCTGGGATAATCGCGGGGGAGGTCATAGGGGACGTACTTGAGAACGGGATGCCGGAGGGAGCCGAGATCCTGAATGTGAACTTCCCGCCAAGCGTGCAGCCCACGACGCCCCTCGTCCTGACCCATGTGGGAAGGAGGAAGTATACCGACAAGGTGCTGGTAAGAAAGGACCCAAGGGGGAGGGCATACTACTGGCTCTTTGGCGAGAAGCTGTCACACTTCCCGGCGGACACCGACATCGAAGCTGTGGCTACGGAAAAAAAGGTGTCTATTTCGCCGCTCGTCCTGCGGATGTCGGGGCCGCTAAGCGAACCCCTCATGGCCTTCCGAGATCGGGTCCAGAGCAGACTCAGGAGCCCGCGGCATTCTAATCCCGTAGAGGACCAGTAGCATCGTGAAGGCGCCCGGGGAGGAAGATGGGAGGTCAGGGTGGGAGTTGATATTCAGTGACCTTAGAGTTGTGAGACTGACGGTACCCATTCAACTCCTTGTGCCCGCTTTGTTGCTCCCTTCGCTCTCAAAGAGTACGAGAGGTTTGAGCCTCTACCCGGGGAAGGGGGGACTGGCTATCGGTTTTGCGCTCCTGGTTGCGAGCCTCCTCCTCGGAGCCTTCCTGGCAGGGCCCACCGGACCCTGGGGCGGGGTCGCTTCCTTCTGGGTCCTAGGAACCGCGGGAATTGTCATCATCGCGAGCGCACTTCGACCTACCGCTTTCGTCAAGCCCATATGCGTGAGGTGCAGACTCCTCCCCATCATCAAGGAGCACGAATCGATTCACCTGTCAGGGGTGGCCAGGGAGAGTGTGGTGTGGGATTCGATGCGTTCACGCCATAGTGTTGAAAGCCTCGCTCTCGTGGGCGACCCCGCAATATGCTCCTTCTGCCCGATCCCGAAGAGGTTGCAACGGCAGTAGGGTGTCTGAATGGTCCACAGATTAGCCGTGGTCGACGCTGACCTCTGTCAGAGCAAGAAGTGCGGGCTCGAGTGCATCAAGGAGTGCCCTGTGAACATCAACGGCCAGGAGTGCATCGTCCTGGACGAGAAGAGGGTCAGCCTGATCTCTGAAGAGCTTTGCATCGGCTGCGGAATCTGTGTCAAGGTCTGCCCCTTCGACGCGATAGATATCCTGAACCTGAGCGAGGAGTTGAAGAGCGACAAGATTCACCAGTACGGCGTCAACTCGTTCCGGCTCTTCCGCATACCGACCGTAAGGCGGGGACAGGTGGTCGGCCTCGTAGGCAGGAACGGGATAGGAAAGTCGACGGCTCTCAAGATCCTCGCGGGACAGCTCATCCCAAACCTGGGGGACTACGAGGGGCAGGCGACCTGGGACAAGTTTCTGAAGTACCTCAGCGGTCGCGAAATGAAGGAGCACTTCGAAAGGATAGCTGCCGGCGAGATGAGAGTCTCCCTCAAGCCTCAGGCAGTCTACAGGCTACCAGAGGCATGGAAGAAGGAGGCAGGGTTGCTTCTGAAACAGATGGACGAGAGGAAGAGAATGGACGAGGTCGTGGACATCCTTAACCTAAAGGAGACCCTGAAGAAGAATGTCCCCGACCTGAGCGGGGGCGAGCTTCAGAGAGTTGCGGTGGCCGCAGCGGCGCTGAAGGACGCAGACCTGTATCTCTTCGACGAGCCGTCTTCTTACAATGACGTCTACCAGAGGTTAGCCGTCTCCAGGCTCATCACAGGAATCGCATCGACGGGGAGGTCCGTGCTCGTGGTGGAGCACGACATAGCATTCCTGGACTACGTCGCAAACTACGTTCAGGTGATTTATGGCGAGCCAGGAGCCTATGGCATTGTCTCGGGGCTCTACGCGTCGAGGACTGGAATAAACGCACTCCTGGACGGGTACCTCCCCCAGGAGAACATCCGCTTCCGCGACCACGCCGTCTCCTTCGGGCAGCGCGCGGCGGGAGAGACGGTGGAGAGCGAGGACGTCGTCGCGAAGTACACCAGACTAGCAAAATCGTACCCGTCGTTCAAGCTGACTGTAGATGCGGGGGAGATCAGGAGGGGGACGATACTGGGTGTGGTCGGGGCAAACGCCCTCGGGAAGACGACGTTCATCAAGATGCTGGCGGGAGAGGAGAAGCCTGGTAAGGGGAATGTCCACGTGGATGCCAAGGTTGCGTACAAGCCACAGTATCTCACTTCAGACTTCGATGGCACTGTGGAAGAGTTCATGATGTCAACACTCGGAACGAAGTACAGCGACTCGATTCTCCAGGACAACCTCGCCGTTCCACTAAGGATTGAGAAGCTTCTGGCCAGAAGGATGGGGGAGCTGAGCGGAGGGGAGCTTCAGAAGGTGGCCATAGTCGCGACCATGGCGCAGGACACCGAGGTCTACGCCCTCGATGAGCCGTCCGCCTTTCTCGACGTGGAGGACAGGTTCGTCGTGGCGAGAGCGGTCAACAGGATGGTGAAGGCCAGGGGGAAGGCAGCGGTCATAATCGACCACGACCTGCAGGTCGTGGATATAGTCTCAGACCGGCTGCTCGTCTTCGTCGGCGAGCCAGGGGTCTCGGGAGAGGCGACCTCCCCGCTCACCAAGGAGGATGGGATGAACGAGTTTCTCAGGAGAGTGGGGCTCACCTACAGGAGGGACGTCAACACGGGGAGGCCGAGGGTGAACAAGCCCGGGAGCAAACTGGACAGAGAGCAGAAAGAGAAGGGGACATACTACTACGTATCGGCCCAGAGGGGAGAGAGTGTCCCGGCTGATTAGGGCGGCCCTCGAAAGAGCCGAGGTTGAGGACGCGGGGCGTGTTTCGTCGGGGGTAGACGTCGTAGGGGACATAGCCATCATCAGATTGGAGGGTTTCTCTTCGGCCGAAAAGAAGAGGATTGCCGGCGCCCTCCTCGAAGAACTCAAGAATCTGCGGGTGGTGATGGAGCAGAAGGGAGGAATAGAAGGGGAGTACAGGCTAAGACCACTCCGGCACCTGGCGGGAGAGAAGCGGACGATAACTGTGCACAGGGAAAACGGGTGCTCGTTCAGGGTCGACGTCTCGAGATGCTACTTCTCTCCCAGGCTCTCTACCGAGAGGCTCAGGATAGCCACGGCGACGGGGCCAGGGGAAAGGGTGCTAAACATGTTTGCGGGGGTCGGACCCTTCTCGATCCCAATCGCGAAACTAAAGGGTGCCAGGGTCTTGAGCTGCGAGCTGAACGAATACGCCACCCGCCTTCATTCGGAAAACGACGCCCTGAACAAGGTCGAGAGGTTAATTGAGGTTGTGAATGAAGATGCCATAAATCTCCCCAAGACCACGAAGAGGAGGTTCGACAGAGTGCTCATGCCCCTCCCTTCGGAGGCGAACAGGTTCCTCCCTACGGCCCTCGCCATGGCGAAAAAGGGGGGCATCATCCACTACTACAGGCACGTCCTGGGGGAGGACGAGGACGAAGCGACAGTATCCCTGCGCGAGGAGCTCAGAGCGCTTCTCCCCCCGAGGGCAGCGTTCACCACCAGAAGAGTGAGGGATGTGGGTCCGAGGTGGCTAGAGATGGCAGCCGAAATCCGTACCCCGGGCTAGAATGGCAGGCTCTGGCTATATCTGTAGAGATGCATGATAACGCCGAAAGTCACAAGGATCGCGCCGACGTCGAAGAGTGTCATCGCATTCAGGTTTGTAAGCGCGGCAGTCCATGCAAAGAAGTTCAGGGCGAGTTGGGCGCCCACAAGCATCAGGAATATGATGAAGACCCATTTCTTCGTAAGCAGGGGGCTCAACGGCGCAACCGCTCTCCTGACACGCTCCTTCGCCTTCAGGTACCGGAGGAAGGCGTAGGTGAACGCGAAGGAGAGCACGGTAACCCCGAGCATCGAAGAGAAGTAGAGAGCGGGGTCGACGTAGAGCCTGGCCAGCGTCGGGAGGCTGGTGTCTGGGTTGATGTAGAAGCCCCAGGCGGTGGTGATCAGAATCTGAGCGATAGTGGTGATCCCCAGGGCCGTAAAGAACGGCCTGTCCTTCCAGTTGAGCTTCTTAGACGTGTCCACGAAGGGGACTACTAACGCCATCAGGAAGAGCAGGGCGGGCATGAGACCCCCCATCACGAACTTGTCGAACTCTGTCCTGAGGAGCGCGTAGATCCCAGTCAGGTACCACTCCGGGATGGTAAGTTGGGGGTTGCTCGGGCTGTAGCCTATCCCCACGGCGACGGGAAAGATTGCGGCCACTAGAAAAAGGCCGCCCACCACAGTCGAAATGACAGGCAGGTCGAACACGAGGTATCGAGGGAAGTGCACGAAAACCAGGATTATCATGATCATGGGGAGGATGAACACGTGCACGGCGTAGAGCCTGAGGACGAAATCGGTGAAACCGGCGCCGAAGGTGGCCAGCCTAAGTGTGCCGCCCACAAGTGGCGATGCGTTGGCGAGCGAAGATCCGATCTCAATTGCCAGTCCTGCTCTTTGGTTGAAAAGCAGGTCGTAGCCGCTAAAGGCCTCGACCCCGGTGATAATGCCGAGGATAACTCCCGTCACCCAGAGGACTTCGTTCTTGATCTTGAATCTTCCGCTGAAGTACTGGTAGTACATGTGGAGCACTGCCAGAAGGACCATGGCGTTCGACGCCGTATAGTGGATGTTGCGAAGCAGCCATCCGAAGGGCACCGTGTTGTTTATGCGCTCTATGCTTGCGAAGGCGCAGGTCAGGCTCCCGCACCCCGCGAGTGTCGGTTGATAGTAGAACATTAGGAAACCACCAGTGATGCCGAGCACGAGGAAAACAATCCCAGTCAGGACACCGAGGTACCCGAGGGGGCTCACGAATCGCTTTGGGTAGGTGTACTGCACCCCCATGTACACCGTCCTCTCCAGGCCGTCCTTGACCCACTGATAGAGTCTGGAGACTACGTTTCCTTTCTCCTGCGGCTTGCTCATGGCTCTCCCGGTGCCTTCGCCTTTCCCTGCGCGATGGGAAGGATGTAGTCCTGGTAGCTATCATAGTTCCTCCCGTATCCAATGACACCGTTGTGATCGGGATCCCACTGTGGGATTTCGATCCAGAGATTCCCGTCAGAATCCGACGAGAGCGTGAGCATTGGAATCGCGTTGGTCGGAGGGGCCTGCAAAGAAGCCGGACCCGCTATTGCCTTTCCCGCGTCAATCAGGTTCCCGTTGGGATCCTTGGTGGGGAGCTGATAGATGCTGCCATGGCACGGGCACTGGTATGTCTCGTAGGTAGGGTTCGAGGACTTCTGGGGGTCATAGTTGGGGCTGCACCAGAGGTGGACACAAACCTTGCTGTATGCCACGAATGCCGAGGCATCCTTGTTCGAACCCCCTAGCTCGGACGGGAGCCTGATGAGGCCGAACTTCTGGAAGGTGTCTGGGCTCTGCGAATCGACATTGATGTCTCCCGATGTTGGGTAGGTGATTAGCCAGGTGCTGTTAGGAGGGAACGAAGTCAGATCGTTCACGCTAACAAACTTCCCCGCGACCGCTCCATTCGCGTTGTTGTTTGTAGCCGTGTTCATGTCCAGCTGGACCTTCTGCCTCTGTAGCGCGCCGTGGCTCGACACAGAGGAAAGCAGGAAGTTCCCCCATGGGGCGAACGGGATTATGGTGAGAATCGCACTTATGGCGACGAGCGCCTTCAGAAATGTCCTTCTTCCGGACGGCTTCGGCTGTTGGGCAGGACCGGGGGGAGGCGCCTGTGCGGGAGCCGATGGCCTCGGAGCGGGAGTCGCAGGCCTAGGAGTGGTTGCCCCCTGAGGAGCAACGGTAGGGCGAACCGGAGGCACGGCAGGCGCTACCGGTTTTTTCTCCGCTTCAGAAGGGTTCTGTTGGGAGGGCGGGGTCTCTTTACTGTCCTCCACCATTCGAATGTCAGCGGTCGGGGTGTCGAAAGGCGTTTTTTAGGCTTCGGTTTGACGGATTGAAACCACAATCAGGCCGAAAACGCTTAAAGGCGATAGCAGATGGGCGGGGACGAACGTCCTGTGAGTACTCGGACTTCCACAGCAGTCGGTGTTGTGGTCACAATACTCATAGTTGGAGCTATTGCAACGCTAGGGTACTATCAGTTCGAGGTCGCGGACAAACAGACTACGACGACCTCTACGTCGACGGTGGCGACTGTGGCCTGCCCGTCTGCCCAATGCGTGAATGTGACCATACCGGTCGGTGCCTCCTCTGCGCCTCCTGGCTATTCCGGCGGGAAGACGACCTATGGCTTCTCTCCTGACTCGGTCACAGTGGTTATTGGAAAGAACAACACGGTGTTCTGGACAAACGACGATGCGGCCCCTCACACCGTAACTTCGGACACGGCCGGTATCTTCGATTCGGGGACGGCGGGACCTCTAACCACCCAGGGGGGCACCTTCCAGTTCACATTCACCACTCCTGGCACCTACACCTACCATTGCTCCTTCCACGCCTGGATGCAGGGGACAGTCATAGTCCTGGCGGGTACGGGGACAGGTTCCTCATCAAACTCAACTGCCTCTTCCACGACGACACCCTCCACCACGACTTCGTGAGCCAGCGCAACACCAACATACCCGTGGGTGTCTGCACCCTGAGATGCAGAAAATCTCCAGCGGAGCGGAGCTCCTAGAACTGTCCCGCGACTCCGGAATTGTTGCCCTCGTTCCAAGGGTGGCATACAGGGCCGAAACTGAGGAAGACGTGGCCCTTGGCATCAGGGAGGCAACCGCGGAAGGGCTGACTGTGACAGCGCGCGGAGGAGGGACCTCGATACCCTCCCAGTCGGTTGGCCGGGGCGCGATCCTGCTCCAGGCTAGACGCAAGGTCGTTGTTCTTCCTGACGGCACGGTCGAATGCGAGCCCGGGATAATCAAGGCGGACCTCAATAGGATTCTGAGCGCCGCTGGAAGGTGGATGCCCGTCGACCCTTCGAGCAACGCCAGTTGCACAGTCGGAGGCATGGTTGCCAACAACTCATCGGGAGTGCGGACCATGAAGTACGGATCGACCATTGACTTCGTGAAATCGCTCAGGGGAGTGGTTCCCGGCGGGCCCCCAGCGCGAGTGCACCCTCTGCCACTGGACGAGGCCCTGAGGGCGGACGCGAAGACCCGGAGAGTTGCGTCGCTTCTCGTTGAAAATGAGAAGGAAATCCGCCAGGACCAGCCCAATGTGACCAAGAATTCCTCGGGCTACAGGCTGGAAAAGGTGGTCCACGACGGGATCTTCGACCTTCCGAAGCTGTTCGTGGGCTCGGAAGGGACGCTCTGCGTCTTCACCGAGGCGACAATCACGACAGGAGCACCCCCGAAATGGAGGCTTCTGCTCATAGTCGAGTCGACATTGGAAGAACTAAACGGAGTGGCGAGCGCGTTCAGGGTCCACTCCCCATCGGGGCTCGAGCTGGTAGACAAGTCGGTGTTCAGAATCATGAACAGATGGGAGACGATCTCGCGATATTCCAGGACAGACAGCCCCTATCTTGTGTTCTGCGAGTTCGACGGAGACACGGGCGACTTCGGCGCCAAGGCGGAGGAGCTGGCAGCGTCAAAGGTGGCAGGCTTCGACCCCGCGGTCCTCACGGGCCCCTCGGAGATCGCGAAGGCGTGGGAAGCAAGGAGCGAGGTTCTTTCCATCGCCCAGGAGATCAGGAAGGGGAGCAAGACCCTCGTGCCCGGGGTAGAAGACCTCACGGTGCCCCCGGGGAGGCTGGCGGACCTTGTCGAGCTGCTCATGACTGAATTCGGGAAGAGGGGACTGGAGTACATTTCCTACGGGCATGCGGGGGACGCAAATCTACATGCTAGGCCTCTGCTGGATATTTCGGAGCCCAATGGCAGAGCGGTGCTTGATGAGCTGATGGAGGAGTGTTTCGAGGCGGTATGGAAGATGGGGGGCACCATGACAGGGGAGCACGGAGACGGGATGCTGAGGGCAGGGTTCGTCGAGAGGCAGTATCCAAGGACATACTGGATAATGAAAGAGATCAAGGAGCTCTACGACCCGGCGGGAGTTCTGAATCCAGGCGTCAAGATCGCGCAGCGAGGAGGGCGCGAGCCAGTAGTTTAGCCACCCGTATCGGCTCGGGGACCGACCCCTGGAGGGTGAACATGTCGAGGACGGGTTTGCTCGTGTCGGGCTCCATCCCCGCCGTCCGCACGTATACGCGGTGTCCCGTTCGGAGCCTTACCCCCACGCGCCTCCCGAGCTTCGCGTACGCCTCGAGCTTTTTCTCCGCCCCTCCGGGGAAGTGGCGACGAATCGATTCTTCAATGCCCGCCGTCTCTTTGTAGGTGAGGCAGATCACAGGGAGTTTCGTCTTCTTGGAGAGGAGGTCCACATCGATGACGTTGTAGAGACTTAGGATGGCGCCCGAAACGAGGACAATGTTGACGTCGTTACGCCCGAACTTTGTGAATAGGCGGGCTATCGAAGACGTCGCGTCGTCACCTCCCACCGAAGTCCTCCCTAACGCCACACCGTCGATGACGAAGTCACTCCTCATGACAATCCCCGCAAGGACCGATCGCTTCTGCCCCTGCCTGAAGCTCTCAGCCACTCCCAGCGCCCTGATGCCCGGCTTGTTCAAGTGAAGCCGCACGTCAGTTTTTCGCGGCCGCAATCCAAGCTTTTAACCGAATGGGTGCGAGCGGAGGCGAATGGCAAAAATCTACAGCCTGAAGGCGGGGGCCAGGATTCCAGATGACATTCTGGCTTTAGCGAAAAGGGAGAAGATGGTCACCGCGAGAGTAGAGGCAATTGGTGGGGTGGAGAAGCTGCGTCTCGCTTATTTCAACCACCATACCAAGCGTTACGAGGAGCATGACTTCGAGGAATTCCTCGAGGTCACCGGAATCCTTGGCAACGTGACCCTGAAGGACGGGAAGCCCTTCCTGCACATCCACGGGACCTTTGGGAGGAGTGATCTTAGCACACTGGCCGGGCACGTTATGACCGCCAAGGTCTTCCCGCTCCTTGAAGTAGTCATCACGCCCACAAAGAACCGGGCCCTGCGAAGGTTCGATGACAACCTGGGGCTAAATGTGATTTACAGAGCCTAGGACCAGACTCTGTTCGGCCTCGACAAGGTCTCGGCGAGTCCCCCTTCCAGTGCTGCTTGGGGGGCGCTAGGATGCAAGAACGAAACTCGCCCGGGCGTGCTCCGTCCTGTGCCGCTTTCGGCATCAAAGCGGGTTTAAGTGCGCCTCGGTCGTGCAGCTTGTGCCCTCGATGACTGAACAGAGTTACGGGATTAAGGTCTAAGATGACCGGAAGGCATTAGACTGAGAGGGCGCTCACGACGATGTCCCCTGACTACTTCCATTCTCGCTAGGTAATTACTCTCCCGACAGGGGCAGGTCGAGTACCGTGATCAGCCCAGCTCTGGCTCTGCCGATCCTTTCCACAGCGTGGACCGTCAGGGCCACCGTCGCCGAGTCCCCGAACACTCCCTTTTCGAACCTCAACTTGATCTCTGGGTCACCCTTCACCTCGACGACGTCAAAGTCTGCCGAAGTCATGCTCATCTCCAAGTCCAGTCTGATAAGACAGTCTCCTGACTTCCCTTCGACGAATTGGCGCACCCCCATGACGTAGTCCTCTGAGCCTACAACGGGGAAGAGGCCGCTCTTGAGCCCTTCCAACGGCTTGCCGAGGGATAGGGCGATGAGGTGGGCAGATTCTACCAGTCCTACGTGGCCGATCGCGCCCTCCTTCGCCTCCTTGTCGAACTTGGCCCTGGAGTGTCCCACCCCCGACTTTGCCTGCAGTTGGCGTCGCCTTCGGCTCACGTCTACGGATCTGACCACGTGTATGCTCGTGGGGTTCTTGATGGCTGAGGATACGAGAGCGGGAACCCAGTCCATGACAAATCCCGGATTGACCCCGACGCCCACTATGGTGACCTCGTTGTCTGTGGCCACCCTGTCGAGGGCGGGGACGAACGGCGCTCCCGCGTATGCGGGATAAGCCATCTCCTCCGATGTCGTTACTACGTTCAGTCCTTTCGTCGCCGCGTAGGTGATGTCTTCTACAAGCTCGGGAATCCTTGACTTGGTGCTGAATATCGCGACCTCTGCGCCGTCGAGCGGGACCTCCTTGATGGAACTAGAGACCCTTATCGCCAGTGGGAGGCCTGTCAGCTCGGCCACCGTCCTCCCGACCTTCTGGGGGTCGTTGTCCACTACTCCCACAACTTCATGGTTGCGTTTCAGAAGATAGCCAAGGATCTCCGTACCTATGGCGCCCATGCCGCACAGGACGACCCTCGCCAACGTCTTCATGGGGGACAGGCGGTCTAATAATCGAAGCGCTGCGACCGAGAAGGGGCCCCTGGGGACTGGCGGACGGGCCGGAGCCTAGTATTCCTCGAACCTCCCTGTCCTTCTGGAGAGGTTCTCGAATCCGGTGAAGAGAGCGTACCCAGCGACCAGTACGAGCAGGGCATCGAGCGCTTCAAACCCAAGAGTCGGCACCAATGCCGCGAAGGAACTCCCTGCTATTGCCATCCTCACTGCCTGGGTGCCGTAGGTTAGTGGTATAGCCCAGGAAACCGGCTGCAGCCACGCCGGAAGCGCCGAAACTGGGAAGTTGACCCCGCTGAGGAGGAGGGTGACGAATAGGAAAATGTTCGCGACGATCAATGCCGTCCGCATGTACAGCCCCACAGCGCTGATGAGCAGACCGAAGCCTGTCATCGCGACGCTCGTCAGGAGAACGGCGGCCGCCACGCCAAGGAAGTCAGCAGCAGCGAAACTCACCCCGAAAATGATCGCAGCGTAGAGCAGGCCTGCCGCGGCTATCAACGCAGAGAGGAGGACTTGGAACCAGGCGCGTCCTATGAAGAGAGCGATCCTGTTGGCAGGTGTGACCATTGTGCTGGGGAGCGTCCCCTGCCATTTGTCCTGGGATGTGATGTTGGCGACCGCGAACACAGCCGCGAATGACATCGACTGGATTGCGTTACCTATCACTATGTATTGCGTGACCGACGGTGGGTACTGCAGATATATCGAAAGGAGCGCAAAGAATCCTATCTGCGCAATCGGGGTGATTACGATCTGCATCACCCACATCTCCCAGGAATCCCACATGATGAGCCCCTTCCTCCCGAATAGGAACGCCCCTCTGAACACCCTGAGGGCGTTCCTCAGTCTCTTTCCCGCACTGAGGGTTGTGGCAGGAGCCTGTCTAGTACTCTTCAAGAGTCCCGTTCCTCTTAGCGAAGGCCTCCACGCGTTTGAAGAGCACGAAGGCCAAGCCGAGGTATGCTAGTGTCTCGGCGGCCAGTATCGCCAGGTCTGTCCAATAGCTAGTCGCCAAGCCGGTATAACCTTGGAGCGCTGACAGCCGGATCGCCTCGATACCCCAGGTCGGGGCGAGCAGGAATGCAAACGGCAGGGCCACTATTGGGAGTATGCTTACGGGGAACATGGTTCCGGTCGCGATGTAGACCGGGATCTCCATCGAGTTGGTAATGAACCCACCCTTCCTAGACAGGAGTATTATTGTGCACATCAGCAACCCGAAGGCAGACAATGACAGGAATGTGCTCACCGATGCAAGGAAGAAGAGGGCCGGGTTTACGACGCCGAAGCCCACCTGGAACCAGGCCAGACCTATGACCAGGATGAACACCGCGTTGATGACCCCTTCGAAGGTATTGAAGAGCACCCTCCCTAGTGCTATCCAGGACAACGGTATCGGCGCCGCCAGTGTCGACTCCATGGTCCCATTCCACCTGTCGAAGCCAATCGAGTTCGAAGATCCGTAGATCGTGGTGCCCCACATCCCCATCAGTCCCGAGCCGAGGACGAGATAGAGCAGGAAGGAACCGCTCGAGGCTTGCCCTCCGAAGAGGAAGAAGGCCACCAGGGTGAAGATGAAGGGTGCTATGATGCTCGGGACTATCCACTGTGGGTCCGCGAAGAACAGCTTTGCGGTAAGAACAATGCACGCCTTTAACGCCTGTCCCCTGCGCGCAAGGTTTCCTTCGGTCCTCTTCCCCGGCGTGAGTTCGGACAGACCCACTACTCTTCCACCAACCTCAGGTACGCGTCCTCCAGGGTCGGCTCCTTGATGGTCCTGTCTATCACTTTGGCGTCGGAGGGGAGGGCAGATGTCAGTTGTGATAGCAGGTCCGCCCCCAGGGGGCTCTGTATTCTGATGTTCTGAACTTCGGAGTCAAGGTCTGCAACCACCCGCACCACATGGGGGAGGCGTTTGATCGCCTCCACATAGTCCGCGGTGGCACCGTAGGTCCTCAGTTCGATGACCGAAATGTCCCTCACAAGCTTCTTTAGCTCCGACGGAGTGTCTAGGGCGACTATCCTTCCCTTTGAGATTACAGCCACTCTCTGGCAGAGCTCCTCCGCTTCGAACATGTAATGGGTGGTGAGGAGAATTGTCTTCCCCTGTTTTTGCATCTCGCGAATCATGTTCCTGATGTCCCTCGCCCCGCCAGGATCGAGGCCTATGGTCGGCTCGTCGAGGACGAGCAGTTCGGGGTCGTGCACGAGTGCCTTTGCGATGTGAAGACGCTGCTTCATTCCCCTGGAGTATTTCTCCACCCTTTCGTCCGCCCTGTCGGCTAGGCCGACCGCCTCCAGGAGCTGGGGAATCCTTTCTCTCGCTGTGGCCGCGTCGACGCCGTAGAGGTCCGAGAAGTAGCGAAGGTTGTCAAGTGCGGACACCCTGTTGTAGAGCCCCCTTTCCCCACCGAAGACTATCCCTATGCGCCGCCTGATCTCATAGAGGTCTTTCCTGACGTCGAGCCCGAGGATGAATGCCTCGCCGCTTGTCTGGGTCAGGAGCGTAGTCAGAATCTTGACGGTTGTGGTCTTCCCAGCCCCGTTGGGACCGATGAGGCCGAAGAGTTCCCCGGTCTTCACCGAAAGGTCGATTCCGTCCAGTGCCTTTGTGACCTTGCTGACAGTGCCGAAGAAAGAGCGGGTAGTGTACTCTCGGGTCAGGCCAATGACCTCCACTGCGAGCTGCGGATCAGGAAATTGTCGACTCAATATCCATAGTGTCTCCTGGGTCGTCAGGCTTCTGCGGAAAATGAGATAGGTATGAAAGAATTCCGGTTCTCTCGCCCCGGTTACGGGGAGGCCTCCTTGAAAGTGTTCGTTTTGGGTGGCGCGCGCCTGGCCGGAGCCCTGTGCTTAGACGGGACAGAGTGTGGCCGGCGAACATATATCCTTCTGTTACCTGCTGGTACTGAGTTCACTGGCGTGAAGGCGTCCAACAGCTTAAAGGAACTGAGCAAGGCTTCAGAGGCGGCCCTGGGGCGACTCGGCTATGAGTACGGCAAGGGAGGGCGTCAGGGGCTGGTGGAGTACGTCATCACAAAGCCCTTTGCCTTCTCGGTCATACTGGAGGACATCAGCGGGTTGTCATTCTCGAGGACGTCGTTATTCCTCGGGGGGTTTCTTGCGCCTAATCCGACAAGGTCGAGCGTCCTGATCAATATCCCCGGCGACGATCCCATGGGATATGGCGCGGCCTCCGCCTACGCAAAAGAGATGGTCGGAGGGCTTAAGAAAATGCCCTGGAAAGGCCTCGGAATCGTGAGCTCGCGCACGGCAAAGGTCCTCTGGGACCGATGGCTTGAACCGGGACAAGAAAGACGAATGGGTCCGGCGACTGTTGCCGACGAAGGCGTGTGAAGACTAAGCCTTCCTGTAAAGCGTCAGCGGCTGCAGGTTCAGGTCTTTGGCGTACCAGCACGCTGCCTGATGGCCCGGGGATTGGACATCCAAGGAGGGTATTTCATCCTTGCACTTCTGAGTCGCGTACTTGCACCTGTCATGGAAGACGCACCCCGACGGGAGGTGAACCACCCCCGGCACGTCCCCAGTCAGCACCTCTCTCTTCCGCCTAACTGCCGGGTCGGGGACCGGAATCGCCTCCATCAGGGCATGGGTGTAGGGATGCATGGGGTTTGAGTAGATGGTTTCCGTGTCGGCAGCTTCCATCATCTTGCCGAGATAGAGTACCCCCACCCTGTCGCTCATGTGGGCGATCACGCTAAGATTGTGCGAAATGAAGAGGTATGTCAGGTTGAACTCCTTCTGAATGTTCTTCAAGAGGTTCAGGACCTGGGCCTGGACCGAAACATCGAGGAAGGACGTCGGCTCGTCTAGAATCAGGAACTCCGCGTTTGTCGCCAATGCCCTGGCGACAGCTATCCTCTGTCTTTGGCCCCCACTGAATTCGTGGGGGAACCTATAGAGATGGTCCTCGTTCAACCCCACAAGCTCGATCAGCTTCTTGGAGCGCTGAAATGCGTCGTCAGAGGACTGCTTCCCTCCAGAAGCCCTCACCGCTTCCGCCAGAGCGGATTTGATGGTCTGCCTTGGGTCGAGGGAGGCGTAGGGGTCCTGAAATATGATTTGCATGAGCCGATGGTAGGGCGCCATCTGCTTCCGCTTCAGCTTGGTAATGTCGACTCCGTCAACCACTATCTCGCCAGATGTCGGTTCGATTAGCCTCAGAATGCACCTCCCTATGGTTGTCTTTCCAGAACCGGACTCCCCCACCAGGCCGAAGGTGCCCCCCCTTGGGATCTCGAAGGAGACGTCATTGACCGCCTTTACGTAGTCGACCGTCCTGCCGAATAGTCCCCCCGTGATGGGGAACCACTTCCGGAGGTTGGTGACCCTTATGAAGGGGTCTGGCGTTTTGCTCCCTCCGTGTAAAGATGGCAGGCAACCTGGTGGCCTTTCTCAACCTCAAGAAGTTCGGGCTTCTTCTGCTTGCATAGATCCCAGGCGTACGGACACCTTGGATTGAACCTACAGGCGGGCGGTGGATAGATCAGGTCTGGGACAGAGCCGGGAATGGACTCGAGAAGGGCGGGGTTGGCCGTGAGCTTCGGAACCGCTCTCAGGAGCCCCTGGGTGTAGGGATGAAGCGGCTTTTCGTACAAGCTCACCGCTTCAGCGACTTCCACCACGTCCCCCGCATACATGACGGCCACCCGATCACACAGATCGGCCACCACGCCAAGGTCGTGGGTGATTATCATGATCGTGGAATTGAATTCACGCCTCAGAATCTTGAGCAGCTCTAGGATCTGGGCCTGGATTGTTACGTCGAGGGCTGTGGTGATTTCGTCCGCAATAAGCAGATCAGGATCCCTCGCAATCGCCATCGCTATCATGACGCGTTGCCTCATTCCGCCAGACAGCTCGTGTGGGAATTCCTTTATGATCCTCTCCGAGTCCGGCACCCTCATCCTATCGAGGGCCTCAGAGGCCAAGGCATCCAAGACCTTCCTCTTGTGGCGACCTCTTGGTGCGGGAGGATTCCCTCTCTCCCCCTCGAGGTGGTTGATGCGCGCCCTGAATTCAGCCCTCTTTGCGTCGTCAGTCGCGCTCGACTCCTCTTCCTTCAACCTAGCGAGATCGTAGTCCAGCGCGGCTTGGGCGAGCCTCTGCTTGTTTATGCTGAAGACTTCCCGAAGCTGTTCACCGATCGTAAGAACTGGATTGAGAAAAGTCATCGGGTCCTGGAAGACCATCGCAATCTTGGTAGACCTGAGCTCCCTCACCTCCTTCTTGGATTTCTTCAAGAGATTTTCGCCCAAGAAGACTATCTCCCCCGATGTGACCTTGCCATTCTCTGGGAGCAAGCCCACAACGGCAGCCGCGGTCACCGACTTCCCGCACCCGCTCTCCCCCACCAGACCCACAACCTCTCCTTTGTACAGGGTGAGATTGATTCCATCAAGCGCCTTGACTTTGCCTGCATACGTATGGAAGGAGACGTACACGTCTTTCAGCTCAAGGACCGGCGTCCCCTTGTCCGACCTCTCTTCTTGCCTTGTGATGCCTACTTGGCTCATCTAGTGCCTCCCCGGGCTGTGTCAGGCCACTGTCCGACTTCTAGTCGAATCAACAAGCTGCTCAAGTCCTCTTTCTTCTCTATCTGATCAGAGCGAGCATTACGAGGAGTATGATTACGAAGACCACGAGGGGCACAAGTATCGTCTCGAAGGCTGCGATTACGAAGGCCACGTAGTCCTTCCATTCTAGCCTGACCTCTCCCTCAGGTTCCTCTTCGTCTTCTTCCGGCATTGGTCCTGATCATCTTCTTAGCCTCGGGTCAAGCACGTCTCTTAAACCGTCCCCTACCAAGTTGAATCCTAGGGAGATGAGTAGTATCACGAGCCCCGGAATCACCAGGAGCCAGGGCGCTGTGAAGATCTGGTTTATCCCGTCCGCGGCCAGGTTGCCGAGCTCGGGGAGAGCGGGGGACGGAGAGAAGCCAAGGAACACAAGAGCGGAGAACGTCAGAATGACTCCACCTATGTCGAGGGTCGCTTGTACGAGAAGGGGATATATCGAGTTGGGGATTAGGTGGAAGAAGAGCGTCCGCCACCTGCTTACTCCCAGCGCCCGCAGCGCTTCGACGTAGGCCTTGTTCTTTTCGCTCAGCATCTGTCCCCTTATGAGCCTGACATAAACAGGCCACCAGACAAGGAATATGGCAAGCTCAAGATTCGGAATTGTCCTCCCGAGAACTGCGGCGAAGACAAGAGCGAGGATAAGGAACGGGAATGCGAAGAATATGTCCGTCACCCTCAGTATGACTTCGTCGACCCACCCCCCTGCGTAGGCGGCAACCGATCCGAGCAGGATCCCTATCGCCAGGGCAGAAGCAACTATCTCGAGAGCAATCGAAAGATCAAGGGGAATAGCCAGAACTATCATCGACAGAAGACTCCGCCCGTAGCCGTCGGCACCGAATGGGTAGTTGACGGACGCCGGGCAAGTGACAGACTGGGTCCCCCAGCTGAACAGGTTCCCGTTCCAGCAGTAGGAGATGCCGAAGTTAAACTGGTTAGCCGAAGCTGGGTCCACAATGATGTGCGAGAATATGGAGACCAGGATGAAGAATATGGACAGGACTATTCCGGTCAGAACAAGCTTGTTTTTCACCAGGAGAGTGAGCGAGTATTTCAGATCTTCCGCATAGGCCGCTCTTATTCCCGACCTCTTGGGCGGTTGCTTGGATTCCTTCGACTCTTCGCTCATAATATCAGTACCTTATCCTCGGGTCAACGACGGCGTAAAGAACGTCAACTATCAGATTGGCCACCACCACTATCAGCGCAGTAACCAGAGTGTAGAGCATCACGAAGTTGCTGTCCCCCTGAAGGACAGCGCGCACGCTATCGAAACCTACCCCCGGCCAGTTGAACACCGTCTCTGTAATCACAGCCCCGCCGAGGAGACCGGCAAAGAGGAGACCGGCGACCGTCAGGGCTGGAATAAGGGCGTTTCTGAGCGCATGCCTGAAGATCACTACCCTCTCGCTGAGTCCCTTCGACCTCGCTAGGGTGATGTAGTCCTGCCTCAAGACCTCCAGCATGCTCGCCCTGACGAGCCTGGTCAGTGCCCCGAGGCTCGCGAACGCGAGCGTTATGGCAGGGAGGATGACGTGCTGCAAGGCGTCCCAGGCGTATCCCCAATTCGCGTTTAGCAGGCCGTCTATGATGGGAATCCCAGTGTACGTCTTTACCGCCGCTTCGTTCGTAAAAAGCGCCCCCTGGTTGGGCAGGTGCGGAAGCCCCCACTGCACGAAGTAGAAGAAGAAAATCAGCTGGAGGATGAACCCGAACCAGTACACGGGGGTGGAGATGCCAGTCAGAGCCACAACCCTGGCCACGTGGTCCACCGGACTGTTATTGCGAACCGCGGAAAGTATCCCAAGCGGGAGTCCCACGATGACGGTTACGACCACCGCGGCAATCGCAAGTTCGACCGTGTATGGGAATCGGCTCGCGAATACGGACATGACTGGGAGCCCCTGTGCCCAGTTCCCGGCATTCCCCCAGTTGCCGGTGAAGACGTCCCTAAGCCAGTAGAAGTACTGTTCGTACAGGGGGAGATAGAAACCGTGCGAAGCACAGGTCTCGTGGATTTCGGCAACGGTCATCCTGGTAGTGATGTAGGGGGTGCAGGGGTTGAAAGCTGAAGGGAAGCCCCTCGAGAGGTAGAAAGTAATCAGGCTCACGCCGAAGAGTACGAAGATTAGGAGAACGCTCCTCCTGATGATGTATTCGTACATCCTCAAGGTGAAAGGCTAGGCCGTTTCACGCGTTAAAAACGTTGTTAACTTTCTCGCTCGTGAGAATGGACTTTTCCTCGGAATAAAAGAAGGGGACGGTTGAGAGCTAGCTCGGCGGAGCGAAGCTCAGAACCGCCCAGTATAGTGCTTCGTTAGGAGTAGTTTCTGGATTGTAGAACCAGCCGTGGATCCACGTCGAAATGAAGTCGTAGTAGAGCTGGTACTCGTTGAGCCAGTAGTAGCCGTTCTCGTTGGAAAGGGTGCCCATCAGGGCAGCGACCTTCACCAGCCCGGTAAGGTTCCCGGACTCGTCGGCCAGTGTACCCTGCAGAACGAGGTTGTTCCACTGAGTGAAGTTGTAGTTGCTCCAGCTTGGGTAAGTCCCAGTCGAACCGAACATCGGCCCGAGCCAGTCGACGACCCAGTTGTAGTCGTCAATCCACCCTGCCCAGTAGGCATAGATCTCGTGTTCACCAGCGAGGGTGTAGAGCGTTCCTGCCGGAACTGGCACTGGGGTGAACGTGATTCCAAGGTTGTCGTTCCCGCTGATAGTGTTGAGGTTCGAGACCGCCTCCGTCAGGATTTTCTCAGTAATGGTGTCCCCTGCCTGGTAGTAGAGGTTCACCGTCTGTCCCGAGCAGGAGTTGTTGACGGTCCCATTGGCTATTGGGTGTCCGGCCACGTTGACAAAGTGAGTCAACGGGTTCTTGCACGCAGCCTGCAACAGGTTTGCCGCTTCGGTGAGGTTGTAGCTGTATGCGGGTTGGGTGACAACTTTGTCAGCACCCGACGGGAGCGTCCCTGGCGGGAACATCCAGTTCGCGTACTGGTCGAGACCGTAGGTCACGCTCTGGAGGACGTCGGTCACGTTGGCCGAATCCTCGACCGCAAGCCTGAATCTGATGTCAGCGAATGGTTGGAACGAAAGTAGTGTCCCAGCCGTGTTGGTGACGTTGAGATTGAACTGAACCCACCCAGTGTTATAGTAGGGATACGGACCGTGGAAGATAACACCAGGAGTATCAGAGATGTATGAACCATTGGAATCATAGGCATCCCTGCTCAGCAGCGAGAATATGCTGTCAGGATTAACGCCCACGTCGGAGGCAGTACCTCCCTTAAGGTCCAAGATTCTAGTGGTCTGGTCCGCAACGACCTGAATATCGATGTTCGGGATAGCTGGTTGGATCTTGCCGTACATGTAGCCCGGCGGTCCTCCCCAGTAGTTGGTGTTGGCAGCTAGCTTGATTTCGTATGTGGTCGGGTTGACGCTGGTTATGTGATACGGGCCAGTACCCGCCTCTGAGCCTTGGTACGAGTTGTCCAAGTAGGTGGTACCGTTCCCTGCGGTGTGGTCATAGTACGCGGTAAAGTTGGCGGCCCCGTTGCTTATTGCCGCAGGGTCGTCATGGGCGATCACGAAACTTGGAGAGACAATCATTGACCAAGTTCCGGCGATCAGGACGGGGAAAGCCGATGACGGGTTCTGGAGGTTGAACTGAACCTTGTAGGTGCCAATAGGCTGGCAGAATTTCTCCGCCAGTACTTGGTCGACCCAAGCCTGTGAGTGCTTCATGGATGTGCCGTCACCACCCTCAGCTGTGAACAACGAGTGATTGCCGAGCTGCTGGATGATCCAGCCCGACCCGGAAGGCGATCCGGTTGGCTGATAAGCGTCCATAACTAGCAACCTGTTGAAGGTGAAACAGACGGCTGTGGAGTTGAATGGAGTGCCGTCTTGGAATGTGATTCCCTGTCTGAGGCCCAGGACCGCGACGTGAGTGTTCCCTTGGTATGGATACGAAATGTTCTGAGCCAGCCACGGGATAGGCGTTACACCGTTGGTCCCGTTCCACCACATCAGAGCCTCGTATGAGTTCTCCAGGATTCCGTAGTCGTAGGAGAAGTATGAGACCTGCGGGTCTAGGTACTGATAGTTCGCCGCGCCTTCCAATACGAGCGTGTTCTCCTTCACGAACGCCGGCTCAGTCGTGGGAGGCGTCGTTGAACTGGACGAAGTCGTTGAGGTTGTTGAGGTAGTCGAAGTGGTTGAGGTGGTGGAAGTCGTCGAGGTGGTCGAAGTTGTTGAGGTTGTCGTCGAGGGTCCAAGTGTTGCGTAATAGATGCCGACCGCGGCAGCTATAACAAGAACAATGACTATACCGACTGCAGCTCCTCTGCTTATTGCTGATCTTGAGAAAGTATGAGGTATTTTCATTCTCGAGCGTCGAGGCCTTCATAATTTATTTAAGGATTGTTAACAGGAAATTAGGGGTCAGATTTAGCAGCAAGGTCTGACCCTGGCTCGAAAGGCCAAGAGGAGCTAGAAAACGCCGATTTACCTTAAGGAGCGCATAAGCATCGCGTATCCTTCTTCCGTGACCCTATAGTACCTCTGCCTCGATCCGGTCTGGGTGTATTCAACGAGCCCGCTGTCGCGTAGGGTCCGGAGCGTTCTGCTCACCTGCGAAAGGTGTTTTTTCTCCATGGTGGCTAGCTCAGTCGGAGTCTTGGGGGACCCAACTAGATAGTACAATAGCCTGAGCCAGCTTGGACCAGAGATGCCGACTCCA
>Ga0187770_10000386_pt1 | contig 21527 bp, 32 predicted proteins | sample 0116_SJ02_MP02_2_FD_133154 | JGI IMG/M metagenome (GOLD analysis project Ga0187770, IMG submission 133154) | Tropical peat soil microbial communities from peatlands in Department of Meta, Colombia - 0116_SJ02_MP02_20_MG | ecosystem: Environmental > Terrestrial > Soil > Wetlands > Peat | place...
AACGAGCAGGGAGGCCCAGATCGTGCGGGACCTGGACAAGCTGGAGATGGTGGTGCAGGCGTCCTCCTACGAAAGGGATGGCGTCAGGAAGGATCTCTTGGACGAATTCTGGAAGACGGCGAATGAGAGGGTGAAGACGGTCGAGGGGAGAGAGATGCTCAGCCTTGCGTCTTCGCTCCGGCCTCGGCGTCCAGCTCCCTGATCGCATTCCAGAACTTGTCGCCGATGTAGTGGAGGTTCCTGACCACGGGTCCCTTCTCCATCTTCTCAGCCTCAACGCTGTCGACCATCGCCGAGCCCACCGCCAGAGCCTTACCATGCCTTTCGTCGACGACCGTGACGACGTCTCCCTTTGAGAAGGAGCCCGAGAACGAACGGATGCCGGGCCTCATTATGTTCGCTCCGTTCGTAACGAACTTAACGGCGCCCATGTCGACGACCACACAGGGGAATGCCTTCAACAGCTGCTCGTCGCCGAGAAATGGGACGAAGGCCCCCCGATTGTCCACCACCATATGAGTCCCAAGTGCCACGTAGAGGCCCTCCTCCACGAACCCCTTCCTTTCAATGCCCAGGGCGGGGGCCTCCACGTTCTTCCACTGGGCAAGGAGGGTTTCTTCGACCTCCTTCAACTCCCGTTTGGAGTAGAACTGTATCTTCAAGAGTTCCGCGCGTGTGAGGCCCGTCGCAAATTTAAATATATGGGTACAGACTCCCCACGACTGCGGAGATACGAAATTTGGCAGCTGACATGACTTTTAAGGTGCTGAATGAAAGCATCGGAAGGACCGTCCTGATCAAGCTCAAGGGAGGAAAGGTCATCAGGGGATCTCTTCAGGGCTTCGACCAGCACATGAACCTCATCCTTGAAGGTTCGGAGGAGATGCTGGCGGAAGGAAAGGCGAACACCCTCGGCACGATCGTGGTCAGGGGCGACAACGTGGTGCTCATCTCTCCGCCTCCGCAGGCGTAGAGTGCCTCAAGGGCGAATGATCAAAGATGAAAGGGACTCCGTCGGCCGGCAAGCACAGCAAGCATAGGACCCATATAGTGTGCCGACGGTGCGGGAGGGCAACATACAACATCCACTCTAAGAAGTGCTCCAGCTGTGGATTTGGCGCGTCCCCCAAGCTGCGGTCCTATAGCTGGGCAAAACGCCTCGACTGACGTCCTTTCATCCGAGAATACGCTTAACTAACTGGGCGTGTATAGCGGCAAGCGTAGAGGGAACTGGCTTTCTTGAGCTTCGATGCAACTTCTCTCTTCGTTGAGGCGCTTGGTGCTGCCTTCGGAGTGAGCATCGCCGTCGGCATCGTCTATCTCTTCTCCCGACGGGCGAAGCCATCCAAGCCAGGGCCGCCAAAGTCCGGGCCCTCCCCCGAGTCCACCGCGAGCCTGCTGGCGCGGGAGCCGACTCCTACCGAAGTTGAAGGGGCCAGGAGGGAGATGCGCCTCCTCAAGATGGAGAAGGAGTACCTCAGCGGAGCTCTGACGCGGGTTTACGAGGCGGAGGTCCAGGGCAAGATCACAAAGGACGAGATGCAGTTCCTCTCTCAGAAGTACCGCGGCGACCTGCAGGGTATAGACGAGAAGCTGTCGAAGTCCCAGGCAATAGTTGAGGTCGCTGACTTGGAGAACGCAAGAGAGGAGCTCCTTTCGCTGGTGAACAACAAGGTCGCCCAGATAGACGCCAGGCTCAAGGAGCTCAAGGTGAAGGTGGGCGTCGAGCTCCCGCCGCTGGAGAAGGCCCTGGAGCCCCTCAAGGAGGAGCGGAAGGAGAAGGCGGCCGAGGCGAAGAGGGAGAGGGCCCCAGTCATGGACGAGAAGCTGAAGAAGGTCGTGGACGACATAAGCGAAGCCATGGCGAAGCTCGAGCAGATGGACCTGGAGCAGTAGGGTGGGGACGGTTGATAATCCACCTTGACAAGATGCCAAGGCTTAGAAAGCAGCTACAGGCCACCACTTCGCTGGGCCTCGGGAGTGGGCGGGCGGCTGCCGACTTCGTCCGCGCGTTGAAGGAGGAGGGCTCCCTTCCGCGCCAGCTCGTCGTCTACCCAACCTCCAGGCAGATCTCGATCGTCGCCGCCGAAGCTGGCTTCGTCATCGGCTCCATCGATTTCATCAAGGGCGTGGACACCATGGTGGACGGCGCCGACCAGATCGACTCAAGGAGGCGCATAATAAAGGGCGGAGGAGGCGCGCTGCTCAACGAGAAGATCCTCTGGGAGGCGGCCAAGTCAATCTTCGTCATAGCGGGGGAGGAGAAGTTCGTCAAGGACCTCGACATGCCCGTCCCCGTAGAGGTCATCCCCGCGTCGGTCGAGCTCGTCAAGAAGAAGCTCGCCCTGGACGGCGGCAAGTCCACCCTGAGGCTCCTGGAGAGGGGCTTCCCCCTGCTGACTGAGAAGGGGAACGCGCTCCTCGACGTGAAGTTCCCGCACATCGGCGACGCCGAGGCCCTTGAGAGGAAGGTCAAGGGCTACCCAGGGGTCGTGGAGGTGGGCCTGTTCAACTTCCCCGACGTCTCGATATACATGGTAAAGGGAGACGAAGTAGAAGAGCTGTGAACCGGGCTCATTCGTAGACGAGCAGGGATCTTACATCGTAGCCCTTGAGCTTGTTCCTGCCCCCGAGGTATTTCAGCTCCACGATGAAGGCCATCCCCATCACCTTCGCCCCCAGCTCCTCGATCAGCTTGGCCGCGGCCGCGGCCGTCCCTCCGGTGGCCAGGAGGTCGTCCACCAGGAGCACCCTCTGCCCCTTCTTCAGGGCGTCCTCGTGGATCTCTATGGACTCATCCGCGTACTCCAGCCTGTACGTCACCTTCCTCTTCTTCCAAGGAAGCTTCCCAGGCTTCCGCAGAGGCACGAATCCCACCCCAAGCTTTAGGGCTAGGGGAGCGCCGACGATGAAACCGCGGGCCTCCACAGCGGCGACCATGTCCACCTTCTCCCTTTTGTAAAAGCCAGCCAACCGATCGACCGCCAGCCGAAACGCCTTTTCATCCTTGAATAGCGGGGTGAGGTCCCGGAAGATGACGCCCTTTACCGGGTAGTCAGGGAGATCGCGGATGTATCGCCTGAGGTCGCCGGGCTTGGAAGGTTGCAACCCTCCATACTCGTCTCGTCGTTTATTTAAGGTCTATTCCCCTTCGAGCCTGCGGCTCTGGCAGGAAAGGGTAAAAAGGGAACCGAGGCCTCATCAGGGTGCATTGGCAGGCTTCGGAGTCGCCGTCTGCGAGCCCATCGGATGGCACCCGAAGGACTTTGCTGTTTTGAAACAGAGGCTCGCTCATTCGGAATGGCTGCACATGGTGTCCTCCCCCACTTTTTGCGACAACCTGGAGGAAGTACGGGGGTTCGTAGCTGATTATGGCCTCACCTCCCTAGCCATCGTCGGTCCCGTTGTCAGGGCCGCCCTTGCTGAGGCCGCCAAGGCTGCCGAATCGGCCGGCGTTCCGCGGTACGCCATCCAGACGCTTCCCTTCCAGCTCTATCACCGGCGTGACGACGGGCTCTTGGGCGAAACTTGGGCCCTGGCCTCCGCGTGCCTTGCGAGGAAGGCGGCCTCAGCGAGCTTCGCGTCAAGAGCCGTGACGGCCAGCACGAGAGATTCACGCGTCGAGAGGAGGGACCTCTTCTCCTCCCTGCAGAGGCTCGGCAATGAGCCCGTCGAAGACCCCGTGATGGTCCCCGAACGCTGCTCTCCATTTCACAGGACCTGCCGCTTTTGCAGCGACGCCTGCCTTTATTCAGCGATATCACACGAAGGTTCCACTGCGCGGATCGACCCTGCCCGCTGCATACACTGCGGAGCCTGCGCCGCAGTGTGCCCTTCTGGCGCCCTTCAGCCCCCGGTCTTCAGCGACGACGAATACAGGGCCCTGCTGCGTGAGTTCGCCTTCAGATCCGCCAGCTTCGAGAACCCGCTTGTGGTCTTCACCAGCGACCTAGGGATCTCCATGCTCGAGGCGGAGGCAAGGTCCGGATTGGGCCTCCTTGAAGGAATGGTGGCGGTCAGGTCCCCTACCGCGGCGCCTCTGGGCTGGCCGCACTACCTCTGGGCGGCCTCGGCGGGGGTCCCGGTGCTCAGCGTATGCTTGGCAGAGGAGGCCTCCAAGCACCCAGAAGCGAAGGGCGCCGAGGAGCGAGCGCATGCCGCCTATGAGACCCTCAGAGGCAGTTACAAGACGCTGGTGAGCTATCGGACTCTCGGCCCAACGGAGAAGCTTTCGGACATCTGCGCCGAGTCCGCACAGCATGCCATCCGGAGATTGGGCGTTAGCTTCACGCCGCCAGGCTCCAGGGTCGACGCAGTTCACGGAGTTCCCCTTTCGGTGGTTGCCGACACGGAGGTCAGGCTGCCGGGCCTGAACAGCTTCGACGTCTCCGTGAACGAAAAGTGCACCCTTTGTGGTACCTGCTCTAACGTATGCCCTGTCAGGGCCTTCACGGTCGCCACGGTCGGAGGGGAAATGGAGCTACGATTCAGCCCGGGCCAGTGCACTGGCTGCGGGATCTGCGTCGCTGAGTGTCCAGAGGGGGCCATGGAGGTGGCCAAGGCCTTTTCCCCCGCCTGGCTGGACTTCAAGAGCCGCACCGTGAAGGCCCGCGATCCCGTCGAGCTGTGCAGAAGGTGTGGCAAGGCCGTAGGCTCCCACTCAAGCCTGAGTAAACTTCACGACCATCTGGTGCAGCAGGGTTCAGCCGCCCTGGCCGATTCAGTCTACCTGTGCCAGGAGTGCAAGGTCGAAGGGTCGTCGGCCGCCGGCGCCTGAATCGGCCTTTCTCGAACTCGTTGTCGTCCAACCCTTTTATATGGTCGCATTTCCTTCAATGGGGGGCAGGCCGATTCCAATTGTCAGACGAGATTTTGGCAGATTTGGACGCAGTCTCCGGCAGCCGCAACGCGCTCTACTCATTCCTCTCGAGGCTGTTCGAGAAGGAGTTGACCGAGGAGATCCTCAGGGAGCTTCAGGAGAAGACCGACGCGCTCAGCCAGCTGAGCACCCTCAAAGGGCTAGGGAACAAGAAGCTGAACGCCGGGCTGGAGGACCTCGACTCTTTCATGAAGAGCTCCCGGTCGGGCCAGAGGAACGAGCTTCAGAAGTCGCTGGCCGTCGAGTTCGCGGGTCTCTTTCAGGGCGCATGGCCGAAGTCAACACATCCCTCGGAGTCTGCATACACCCAGGGGACCAAGTCAGCGAAAGAGAAGAAGCGGGAGCAGGTCATCGACGCCTACAAGTCTGTCGGCCTCGACAAGGCTTCATCCTTCAACGAACCCGAGGATCACATCGCCGTAGAACTACAGTTCATGTCGTATCTAGCCAAGGAAACCATGAACGCGGCCAAGGCTAGGGATGCCGCCAAGTCGCTTGAACTCCTCAAGGTCCAGCAGAAGTTCCTGAAGAACCACCTTGGACGCTGGGCGGGCCTTCTCGCGGGCGACGTCTCCAGGCAAGCGAAGTCCGCCTTTTACAAGGGGGCCGCGCTCATCGCCGCCGGGTTCGTCGAAGAGGACCTGAGGACGGTCGAGGACTTCATCGAGGACGTGGGCCCCTCGAACAAGGGCGCATGATATTCAGGCCCCCGATTGCGCCCCTGTCAATCGACTTATGAGGGCTAGACCGTCATCTGGGAACCTGAGCACCGGCACACCGTCGAAATCCTTCCCCTCAAATGAAGAAGCCACTATCCCGCTTATGCAGTCGAGGTTGGGGAGCATCGTCGGGACTAGCGACGTCAGCTCCTCCATAGTCTTGCATGTCAGGATCCTGAAGGATCTGCTGATCCCGCCGGAAAGGATCTTGAACCCTTCGATCACGAGATAGTCGAAGCCATCCACCGTCAGGCCCTCTGAAAGCCTTCTGAACTCTTCATCAGCGTCTCCCGGGGACCGGAGGATGGCTATTTCGGACGGAGAGAAGCTGACCACTTCCTTTGCCCCGGCCTTCTTCATTCGATAGGTGTCCTTCCCCGCGCTGTCGAGGGTGAATTCATGGTGTATATGTTTCAGGGCCGCGACCTTGAAACCTCGCTCTGTCAGCTTCAGCACTATGAATTCCGCCAAAGTTGTCTTGCCTGAGTTCTTGGTGCCTACGACGAAGACGGTCTTCATACTGCTTCGTTGCGCGAGTGTGTATTAAAACGACTCGAAGAAGGCGTTGAATAAGTGCCCCCAACCCCACCTTCATGCACTCCCTGGAGGCTGAGCCGGCCTTACCACGGCCGACGGAGACATGTTTAAAAGAGGAAAAGTGCCTTTGAATATTGAAATCTGCGATGGTGCTCCTGCGGGCCGGCGAGGAGCCAGGGATTTCGACGGCCGGGAGAGAGGACCCCGGAGCGCTGACGAGATGTCTGAAGGCGCTCAAGTCGGGATCGGTCCCGCCGCGGAGTCTGCGTCGCGGGCGCCAGGACTATAAGTGAGACAGGGCTTGGTCCTCATCGACCGCTTTGGAAGGCCAGTTTCGGCAGTGAGGATAGCGGTGACGCCCGAATGCAACTTTGACTGCGCGTTCTGTCACAACGAGGGCTTCAGGGGCAAGGCCGATACCGTGATGACCCCTGAAGAGATTGGCAGGGTCGTAAAGGTCCTGACCGAGTTCGGCGTTAGGAAGGTCAAGATCACAGGCGGGGAGCCCATGGTCAGGCCTGACATCGTCGAAGTCGTTCGGGAGATAGGATCGCTCGACCCGTCGGACCTCGGGATGACCACCAACGGCACCAGGATCGAGGTGCTCGCAGCCTCCCTGAAGGAGGCAGGCATGATGAGGTTGAACATCAGCCTACACAGCCTGAAGGAGGACCGCTTCAAGTGGATAACCGCGAGCTCCCGATTGAAGGAGACGCTAAGGGCCATCTCGGCGGCCGTCGAGGCCGGCCTCACCCCCGTCAAGCTCAACACGGTCCTCCTGAGAGGCTATAACGAGGACGAGCTCTGGGACATCATAGACTACGCGGAGTCGCTGGGCGGAGGGGACAGAGTCATAGTCCAGCTCATCGAGCTCGTGCCCGTCGACCTGGCCTTCTATCGCAGGTACCACTACGACCTAGGCCTCGTGGAGGCCCAACTGAAGGAAAGGTCCTCCTTTGTCTTCGTCCGCGACCTCCAAAAGAGACCTCAGTACACCCTTCACAACGGCGTCAAGGTGGAGATTGTCAAGCCAATTCACAACGCCGAATTCTGCATGGCAGACAACAGGATTCGCATAACCCATGATGGCAAGTTCAGGCCCTGCCTTCTTAGAAGTAATGGAACCATAGACTTCCTGAACTCCATGAGGGCCGGATGCCCGGACCAGGAGATCGCGGCCCAGTTCATGAAGGCCGTTTGGCAGCGCGAGCCCTACTATCGCAAGCCCGAGCTCAGGCCGGCTCAGCGCATCAGCTTCGCCTAGGTCTCCAAGGCCGCCAGCCTTCAGCCTCGCCAGGGCTCATTGCCGCCGGGTGATGTTGTGGATGGACTGGGCGGGAATTGAACTCGCGGACCCTTTCGGGCCTCCCGCGACCTCCCGCCTGCAAAGCGGGCGTTACTACCACTGAACTACCAGCCCGGCGAGCATGCTCCCCCGAGGCGTCTTAAAAGAGTTGGCGCCGCCCGCCGCCGTAGGCCCTTCCCCACCTAATTTGAGACCGTAGCTCTTATAACATGGCCCTCTGGAAACCAAAGAACGAAGGATTGGGCCGGTAGCTCAGCTTGGTCAGAGACCGCGTAATCCACGGCTGGAGCGTCTGACTGATAATCAGAAGGTCAGGAGTCCAAATCTCCTCCGGCCCACTTGCTTTGGTTATTCAGTCCTGACTATCCCGTATAGGTCTAGGAGGTCGTTCAGCCTCTCGCGATCCATTGGAATTGGCCTGCTGGACAAGATTCTCACGCTGCATGCGTCCCCCACATCCCTGATGATTACGTCCGCGGCGTAGCCTCCCTTCGGCTTGGCACCTTCTGAGGCACAGGATAAGGTCCTCTTCATGGCGACCGAAAGTGCTGTCAGCGACGACCTCTCCATGTTCGCCAGCTTCGCGATGGACTCCCCGGGTTCGGAATTGGCTTCTAGACATCTAACCTCTTCGATTGTGGCCGGGACCACTATGCCTGACCTTAGCTTCGCCACCTCCATGGCCCTCCGTAAAGCCCCCGCCCTGCAGGCCGAGTCCGAGGGCCCTATCGTCCGGACCCTGAGGTAGTCTTGGCCGCCACACTTGACGAGCTTGTGCCTTCCTCCGTTCACGTCGCCTCCCAACCACCTAAAGTAGCAAACGTGCATCTTGAGAAGGAGGAAATCATATCTCACTCCGAGGCTGTGCCCGTCGTTCGCGAGGCCGGCAGATCTTGACGCTCCCTTCAGGAGCGTTGGTAGCCGCTTGGGGACATAGTAGGGGGCCGCCACGAGGGCCACCGAGCAGCATAGGGAGAGGATGGGGATGACGGCAAGGATAGAGGGGGCGAGGAAGCCCCCCGCTGCGAGGCCCAGGATGAGCCTCCAAGGCACCCGACGTTTCCTATTCCTCCACAGGCTCCAATAAGTCATCGCCCCCGGCAGCGCCGCGGCTAGACCCAGCTGGCACAGGCGAGGGCCCAGCCCCTCCGGCCCGAACCTCAGGGATAGAGAGAGGACTGCCATGTAGATCAGCAGGCCGGCCAGGAGGACGAATGCCACCTTCAGGGCCCTGCCGAGGAAGAAACCATCCACCTATTCGAAACCATCTTCACCGAGCTTCAGGAGGCATGCGGACCCATACTCCTCCAGCCTCGGATGTCGGTACGCCCATACCAACCTGTTCCCCTTGCCCTTGGCATCGGGGTTGGTCAGCGGCACCTCGTCTAGCTTGGATTCGCTAGGAGCCTTCTCCAGATGAAACACATACTTGAAGTCGTATCCGACGATCAGCCCCCCATATGGATGAGACCAGGCGGGGTTGATCGGATGAACGGTGATATGGTTTACAGCAAGCACTGCCAATCCCATGCTGTTGCAGATCCTCTGCACTTGGCCCAGCAGCATCGCCAGGGAAGAAGAGCGGGCTGGGAGGTCCTGGGTCCCGGCGAAGATGGCCTTCATCGGAGCCGAAATGCTGTCGTAGACGACGAAGGAAGCCTTTCTTTCGGCAGCCAACCTTCCAAGCGGAGAGAACCGAGGATCGGTCAGCCCATGAGGCTGGAGCCTGACCTCCACCCTTCCACCCTCGCTGATCACTACCTCCACTCTAAGGCCGTGGATCGCCAGTAGGTCCACGAGTCCTGGCGCCTCGACCACGAAGATGCACGGCTCTTCGCACTTTTCGGCTGAAAGCTGAATGGCAGGCGCGAAGATGTTCAAGGCTTCGGTGAGCTCTTGTTCGGTCGGCAGCACCTGGACCTGCCTCAAGGCCCCGGCAAAGGCTTCTCGAAGGTAGGCGTCCGACGATTTCCTCTTCTTGGCGTCGTCAAACGTCTTCCTAATCTCAACCCTCACCACCCTGGCCTTGCAGCCGAACCTCTTCCCCATCGGCTCGAGCCAATGAGGGACGACGTTGTTCAGATACCCGAGTTCGGTATCGACGATGATGGAGCTCCTCCCGCTAGACAGGTTCTTGACCGCCGTCTGGAAAGACAGGATGGACTTCCCCAAGGCCTTCAATCCAAAGAGCTGAACAAGGGAGGAGGCCGGGAGGCCGCCATCCAGCATTGCGTCCAGGTCGGGCGACCCTGTGCTCACAGGCTCGCTCAAGCCGGGCTTCCCTCCATAAGAGACAGGAGGTTCTTCCCTGAATCCGTCAGCGTAAGATAGTGCGCCTCCCCCTGACCCTTCCTGAGCTCGACATAACCTCCTCCTATGAGAAAGTCCATCGCCTGCTGGATCCTCTGCTCCTCCATCCTCCCCTTGAGGAACGAAACGAGCCCGGCGTAGGTCACGTTGGAATAGGAGGAGACGGTGGAAAGCACGGTCCTTTCGGCCTCCTCATCTTCGAACTTAGCCCCCTCCGGGTAGCCTCCCTCCGATGGAGGGCGCCCGAGACAGTCGTTGACTAGGTAAACATCCTTCCATCGGCTGCCCGGGCCCTTCATCCGGATGAATCCGTCGGCTTCGACGAGGCGTGTCTCGAAGATTCCCTCCATCTCACGCGGCAGCGGCCTTCGACTCTGTGCCACGATCTTGGTCCCGGCCTTCTTCATGCTCCAGAAGAAGGAGGCGGCCACCTCCATCGGATATCTCATCGATCTCGTCTGTGCTTCGGGCAGCATCTCCTCAAACGAGGCTACGATGATGCTAGCCCCCGGATGGTCGATGACATATTTGGCTAGGACTACGTATGCTAGAGCCCTTCGGGCGTACCTGCCGTCCACCCTTCCGAGGTCCACTTCTATCCGACCCGGCTTCACTCCGCCCGGGCCGAATGCGGGCGGGATGACGGCGAGCTCGTCCAGCTTCATTTTGAGGAGCTCAAGTTGCCTTGATTTCTCAGGCAGCATGGAGGAGATGGAGATGACGCCTCCTGCCTCCGCATTTGAGTAGTAGGTCCTCGCGGCGCTCAGGAGGGCTACATGCTCCTCTTCGTTAAGATTCAAGGCCGCTGCCAATCCGCTGGCCAACATCTCGGCAAATCCTCCGGCGTCGCCTTCGCAGCTGAAGGCATAGCGTGATGCCTCTCCAGCCTCGATTCTGTTGAACCCCGCCTCCCCTCCCGGCATCCTTCCGCCGAAGTCAAGGAGCAGGGTGCCCTCCGAGGAGAACCGTCGCGTCATGAGACGCGGAAGTGTCTCCTCTCCCGACTCCGCCAGCACCCAGCCTTCGATGTCCGAGTCGGTGAGCTCCACCGGGGCGGCCGTCGCCATTTCATATCCGATAACAGTGCTTGATGACATTGCGGGCTGCCGTCACCGATCGGCGATATAGTCTCGGGTGGTCTCGAACCTGGTTTACCCGACTTGCAAAGCGGTCACTTCAACAGTCTTCGGGTGACTAGGTAGGATGCAAAGGCTACGATCAGGCCTCCGATTATGTATCCAGGCTGAGCAAGACGAGCGGCTTGGGCTCCAGAGACGATGATGACGGCAGTGGGGATGACGAAATGGATCCACCAGGGCCGTCGGGCCACGGGGGCGGCCGGCACTTCCAACGGCGAGACGACGCCTTCGATAGAACCCAGAAGACGTGTCCCCAACGCGGTGAGCCTCCAGTGAACTTCCCCCTGGGCGGGCTCAGTCCTCTCCACCACCCCCGCGTCTATCATCTCGTCGACTATGCGGTAAAGCGTTGACGGGTTCTCCCCGCTCTGTTTGATGACGTCTAGGGGCCGGCTGGCACCCCTGCGAAGGGCCAACAGCATCCTGACCCTCGATTCGGTCTTCAGGCACCCAGCGAGCTTGACGACGTTCGAAATTGTCGCGTCCTCACCGGAGCTCAAGTTCTGACCCTCTGACAGTCGTGCCTCGATTAAACCTTTCTTGGCCAAGGCCTGAGGGAAAGCTTTTATTGCATCAACATTTGGTCTTGGTCTGCGGAAGCGTAGGCTTTATGGGACATAGGAAGCACAGCGCACCAAGGAGGGGCTCTTTGGCCTTCTTCCCTAGGTCACGCGCTGAAACTCACGTGCCAAGGATGAGGACCTGGGCCCAGCTTGACATCGAGAAGCCAGTCCTCGCCGGCTATTTCGCGTTCAAGGCCGGAATGATCCACGTGATAACGGCCGACGACAGGGAAAAGACGGTGAACTTTGGAAAGCCCCTCTTCAACGCGGCCACCGTAATGGCTGTGGCGCCGATGAAGGTTTACGGGATAAGGGCCTATGAGTACGGAGATGGGGCCTACAATGTCCTTGCCGACATCTACGATTATGACGATCCGCTCTTCAAAAGGGCCAAGTCCAAGCCCTCACCGGACGACCAGCTGAAATCCCTGCAGAACGTCAAGGAGAAGGTGAAGGAGGTCTTCGCCCTTGTCATGGTCACCCCCAAGGACGTAGGGCTATCACAGAAGGAGCCACTGAGGATGGAGGTGGCCGTCACGGGCGGCACCCCCGAAGCCCAACTCTCCTTCGTCAAGGATCTTTTGGGCAAGACCGTTTCCCTGACAGGGAACATCGAGCCTGGGAAGATGGTCGACGTGGCGGCCGTGTCCAAGGGCAAGGGGTTCGAGGGGCCTGTGACCAGGATGGGGGTAAAACGCAAGCAGCACAAGTCCAGGAAGAGCGTCAGGGCGGTCGGCGTCCTGAGCCCGTGGCATCCCCATGGAGTGATGTATACGGTAGCGAGGGCTGGGCAGATGGGGTATCACCAACGAATCGAATACAACAAGCGGGTCCTGCTTGCCGGGTCCGAGACATCCAATCCCATCACCCCGGAAGGGGGATTCGCCCACTACGGGCAGCTACACGGGGACTACGTCGTAGTCAAGGGCTCCGTTCCTGGTCCCTATAGGAGGCCGGTCATCATTCGGCTCCCGCTGCGAAGCGACTTCGCGAAGGGAAAGGTTCCGACGATCCTGTTCGTCAGCTCGAAGGCCAAGGGAGGCGGGGCATATTGAAGGCGTCTGTCATAGACCTCGAAGGCAACTCCGTCGACAGCGTGGAGCTCCCCCCTGTCTTTGGGACCCCGGTCAACGAGAGGCTCATCAATCGGGCCTTCTGGATTCAGTTCACTCATAAGATCCAGCCCAAGGGCACTTCTCCCATCGCGGGCGAGAGGACCAGCGCGATGTCCTGGAACACGGGCCACGGCGTGGCAAGGGGCGCCAGGGTCAAGGGCGAGAGGAATCCTCGCGCAGGCCAGCAGGCAGGGATTGGCGGCGTCGTAAAGGGGAGGATAATCACCCCTCCGAAGTCTGAAAAGGTCGTATACAAGATGATCAACCGGAAGGAGAGGCTCATGGCCCTGAAATCGGCCATCGCGGCAACGTGCTCTCCTGAAATGGTTTCAGGAAGGGGTCATTCCACGTCCGGCGTCCCCTCCATCCCGCTGGTGGTCGACGACAAGCTTCAGGAGGTACTGAAGGCCGCCGAGCTTCGTGAATTCTTCGGCAAGGTTGGCCTGATGGCCGACATCGCGAGGGCCTCAAAGAGGAAGAGCAGGGCAGGGAAGCAGAGCTGGAGGGGGAGGGGCCACAAGAATGGCAAGGGTCCCCTGTTGGTGGTGGTCGACCCGAAGTCCGTAGGCAGGGCGGCTAACGGCTTCCCCGGCGTCGACGTGGTCAAGGTCGATGACCTCAGCATCCTTGAGCTGGCTCCCGGAGGGAAGGCAGGCCGCCTTACGGTCTGGACAAGGTCCTCTTTGGATTCATTGGCCAGGAAGTTCGGGGAGGTAATGGTTAGTGCAGCTTGAGAAGGCGTTCTCCATAGTCAAGATGCCCTACGTCACCGAAAAGACCTTCAGGCTCATCGAGCAGGAGAACAAGATGGTGTTCCTGGTCAGCAGAGAGGCCACGAAGGCGTCCGTCAAGGAGGCGATTGAAACGATATACGGCGTCAAGGTGCAGAGGGTCAACCTCATGACCATCAGCACCGGGAAGGAAGCTTTCGTACGGCTCTCTGATGAGACGCCTGCAGCCGAGCTCGCTTCCAAGCTAGGAGTCCTATAGGTGATCATGGTTGGGTAAGAGGCATGTAGTCAGGCGCAGGGGCAAGGCCGGCCTTCAGTGGCGAGCTCCGAAGAGGGGCAAGATCGCCCCGGTGGGCTATCCACTCTACGAGCTTTCCATATTGAAGACGGGCACCGTCAGGGACATCATTCACGAGAGGGGTAGGACGGCACCGGTCGCGAAAGTCCTCTTTGAGGACGGAACTGTTAGGTATCTGCCCGCCGTAACCGGCCTGCATGTAGGCTCGTCCATCGGAGTCGGCAGTGGCGCCACCCAGGATGACGGCTCCATTCTGCCCCTAGGAAAGATCGTCGAAGGGACGGCCGTCAGCAACATAGAGCGAAGGTTCGGGGACGGAGGGAAGCTAGTGAGGACCGCAGGAACCTCGGCCATAGTGTTTTCGCAGACTGGTCCCACCACCATAGTGAGATTCCCGTCTAGGAAGAGCGTGGAGCTCGATTCTAGCTGTAGGGCCACCGTCGGAGTGGTTGCAGGGGGCGGGAGGGGAGAAAAGCCCTTCCTAATAGCGGGGAATCGGTTTTACCACCAGATGGCTCGGAACAAGAAGTATCCCACCATGAGGGGGATCGCCCAGGCCGTCGTCCATCATCCATTTGGGGGCGGGCGCCATCAGCACCCGGGCAAATCCACTTCTACCTCGCGTAACGCGCCTCCGGGGCGCAAGGTGGGCCACATAGCACCGAGGAGGACGGGCCGAGGGAGGCAGGCAAGGGTGGAGTCGACGGTCCGCAAGTGATAAATAGAATGGGGGTTTGGTGAAACAGTAAATTGCCGAAGGAGTTCAGGTACAGGGGCTTCTCTCCCGAGGAGCTGCAGGAAATGCCTCTGGAGCAGGTGCTCGCGCTTCTGCCTTCGAGGGCCCGCAGGACCCTTAACAGGGAGCTGAGCCATGAGAAGAAGCGACTCATAGAACGGGTGAGGGCCGCCACACAGGAGGGCAAGATGATAAAGACTCACGCCAGAGACATGGTCATCCTCCCGTTCATGGTCGGGATCACCATCAGCGTCTACAACGGCAAGGAGTTTGTGGCCGTCGAAATCAGACCGGAGATGATCGGCCACTATCTGGGAGAGTACGCGATGCCCATCAAGAAGGTCGTGCACGGCACCCCCGGAATCGGAGCGAGCAGGAGCTCGCTCTATGTCCCCTTGAAGTAAGAGGCTACTCCGTTTCCTGCTTCAGTTTGTCGGCCACCGAGACCATCTTCCCGTCCTGCTGGATGCGGATGGTGGTCTCAATGTGGACCCTCATGCCAAACTGCCTGAAGAGCCAAAGGAGGGCGCCGCCGGAGATTTTCTCCTGTAGCTTCCCCTTTTCGATCAGGTCAGCCAACTTTTCCACGATCATCTTGGTTTCGCTTGGATACTGGCTCTCGGCCGCGGCCAGCACTTCGTCCCCCCTGTCGTAAAGCATGGAGAGGAAGACCGCCCTCGGGTCCTTCGCTTCGACCTTGGGCTGCGGCTTGGGCCTGGCGTTCTCCGCCGCTCGGCGCCTGAGCTCGAGAAGCTTCTTCCTCATGAGGATGTCCACGTCGGGATCCCGGTCAGCGCCCATGGCCCAACACCTCGCCACCAACACCGTCCAACGTTGACTCCAATATCACATTCTTATTAGTTTGCTTGTACGCCTCAATGTCGATGCCCGCCTCTGCTTCGGGGACGTGGGTGGCCCTCCCAAGCTCCCTCCTGATGGAAGACAGGGACCTCAGGGACAAGACCGTCAAGCTTGGAACCGTGGCAAGGGCTGCGAGCATATTCAGAGTCGAGAAGGTGGTCATCTACACGGACCCCGCAGAGCACACAGTCGACGATTCATCCCTGATCGAAGAACTCCTCAGGTACATCGAAACTCCCCAGTATCTGCGTAGGAAGCTGTACCCCCTGAAGCCCAGGCTATCGTTCGCCGGGCTCCTCCCTCCCCTTCGAATACCCTCCCACAAGGCAAACGTCGGAATGGGTGGCCTGGTCGATGGCGAGTTCAGAGAGGCTGTTGTGGAGTCCTCGAAGGGGAGGCCATCCGCCGACGTGGGCGTCGAGGCCCCCATTCCCTTCGAAGGGTCGGCGAGGCCCGGTGCAAGGGTCACGGTCCTGATCCACAGGCACGAAAGGGAGCTCAGCTGCGAACAGGTGGAGAGGAGCGAGGTCAAGGGCTACTGGGGATTCGAGGTGAAGCGGCAGAGGGACCTTACGGACCTCTTGGACGACGGCCGAATCGGCGTCGTCATAGGCACCAGCAGGAAGGGAGTGCCCGTTACGGAGATCTGGGAGGAACTCGTTTCGGCCCTCCAAAAAGGAGGAAAGAGGTTGGTCGTATTCGGGGCGCCAAAGCGGGGCCTCTACGATATGTTTCCGAAGGTCCTCCTGGACGCGAAGTTCGACTTCATGGTGAACACTATTCCCAACCAGGGGACGGAGACGGTGCGGACCGAGGAGGCCCTCCTTGCATCCCTGGCGGTGCTGGCCTTGGCGCCATCCTCCCCTTGACTCATTTCACGCGACCCGTAAACAGAAAGTATTTATCTACTACTGCAGAGGCGACTTATACGCGCGGTGCGTATCGTTGCCGCAATTCGGGTATTCGTATTCCGGGTACAAGCCTGCGGTCCAAGTCAGGGCTAGCAGCAGAGAGGCGGACGTTAGCCCAAAGACCGCCAGGGAAGTCTGCAGGTCCATAGTTGGCCTAACAGTGCCCGAAGCCCGAACGTTCCTCGAAGAGGTCGTCGCGCTCAAGAGGCCTGTCGCGTTCAGGCGATTCAAGCTCAAGAGCGGTCACAGGAGCGAGCTGCAGGGGTTCCCGGCCGGCGCCTACCCTGAAAAGTCAGCCGGCGAGGTCCTGAAGGTGCTAGAGAATCTCCAGAGCAACGCGGAGTTCAGGGGCTTGAACCCCGACAGGGTCAAGATCCTTCATGCCGCCGCCTACGGCGGTCGCAAGCTGCCTGGTTACGCCCCACGCGCGTTCGGAAGGACCAGCCCGAGCATGAAGGTCCTCGTTCACATCGAGCTGGTTGGAGCCGAGGTGTCTTAGGATTTGGTCACCACGAAGCTGATCCTGAAGAAGTCATTTTCCTATGCAGAGATAGACGAATTCCTCGAAAGGAAGCTCGCCGAGGCCGGCTACGCCGGGATGGAGATGGAAAAGCTGCCACTCGGCTTCAGGCTCAACATCTCCGTCGTCAAGCCCGGCCTTGTCATCGGAAGGAAGGGGATGGGTATCAGGGACCTTACGGATGATCTTTCGAATAGGTTCAAGCTGGAGAACCTCAGCATCAACGTCGTTGAGGTCCCAAACCCGGACCTCAACCCCCGTATAATCGCGGCCCGCATCGCCTCCATGGCCCAGAGGGGGATGGCGTTCAGGAGGGCCGTCCTCGTGGCCCTGTCCAGCGTAATGAGGGCCGGAGCCATGGGATGCGAGATCACCGTAAGGGGCAAGCTGCGCAGCGAAAGGGCTCACTTCGAGCGCCACATACAGGGAGTCGTTCCAAAGAGCGGCCAGATGAGGGAGCTCGTGGTTTCGAAGGCCGTCACCGACGTCCTACTGAAGATGGGGCTCTACGGGATACAGGTTAGCATAGCCTACAAGGACGCCGTTACGCCCGATTACGAGGCCGTCAAGCCGGAGGCCAAGGAGGGAGCTACTGCAGAAGCGCCGAAGCCGGAGGGGACCAGTGTTGACAACGCGTAAGATGAAGGAGCTTCGGGACATGAAAGACGAGGATCTAAAGGGGCGGCTTTCCGAATACAGGCGTGAGCTGCTCAGGCTCAGGACCCTCTCGTCAAGGGGCACCATCGCCAAGGAGTCCGGCAAGATCAAGACGCTGAAGAGGAACGTAGCCAGGATTGAAACGATCTTGGCCGAGAAGAAGGTTGCTCCCGAATGAATGCCCTCGAGCTAGCCCAGCGATACTTACTGCTAGGAAGCAACATAGAGGTGGTGGACGGACTGCCTCAGTACGGGGGCCTTTCGGGCACCCTCATCCATGAGTCAAAGAACATGCTCTGGCTCTCGTCGGACGGCGACACCATTCGGGTGCCGAAGTCCCCGAACACCTTTCTTGTAGACCGATCTTTTGTTGTCTCTGGTGATCTGCTCGTTGGCCGCTTTTTCGATAGGTTGGTGAAATGATGAGGAACTTGGGGATCCAGGGAGTCAAACCTCCGACCAAGACCTGCGAAGACGAGTTCTGTCCTTGGCACGGCACGATCTCCGTCCGGGGAAAGGTCCTTCAGGGCAAGGCTGTGAGCCTCAAGGTCAAGGGCTTAGCCGTAATCCAGCGCGAATACTATCACTACGTGAAGAAGTACAGCCGGTACGAGAAGAGGAGGAGCAGGGTCCATGCCCATGTGCCCTCCTGCGTTTCGATAAAGGAGGGGGAGGAGGTCGTGGCGGCCGAGTGCAGGCCCATCTCTAAGACGGTCTCCTTCATAGTGGTCGGCAAGGCGGGTGTGTAGATCTGTCCACCAAGTCAAGGGCGGTTTCGGCTAAGGGCATCGAGGAGTTCAAGCCCTACATCACTCGGGCCATCCCTGTGAACGCCGTGATAAACTGCGCAGACAACACCGGGGCGAAGACACTCAGGGTGGTGCAGGTGTCCGGCTTCAAGGGCAGGCTATCCAGGCTTCCGTCCGCCGGGGTCGGCGACCTCGTCACCGTGGTGGCGAAGAAAGGCCCGCCGGAACTGAAGAAGCAGATCATGCAGGCGGTCATAATCAGGCAGAAGTATCCGATCAACAGGATCAGCGGCACCCGAATCTCCTTCGAAGACAACGCCGCCGTCATAATAACGCCCGAGGGCGAACTGAAGGGCACCGACATCAGGGGTCCCGTCGCCTCCGAAGCGGCCGAAAGATGGGCGAGGATCGCGAACATAGCCCCAATGATCGTATGAAGATGAGGAAGATGGTGGACAAGAAATCGTCTCAGCCGCGGAAGATGAGGGGCATGCTATGGTCAGGGGCCATGCGCGTCAAGAGGAAGTCTCTATCTTCGACCCTTTCAAGGGACCTGAAGGAGAAGCACTCGTTCGACCACGTCACCCTCAGGAAGGGGGACACCGTGAAGATCATGAGGGGGGATTTCAAGGGCATCGAGGGCAAGGTCTCCAAGACCTTCTCAAAGTCCGGTCAGATAAACGTCGAAGGGGTAACCAGGGAGAAGCTGAAGGGAGGGACAGTCCAGGTCAAGATAAATGCCTCCAAGGTAATGGTGACGTCCCTTAACTTGGATGACAAGCTGCGAAGGGAGGAATTGGAGAAGTAAGGTGTGAGATAATGGCTCGAAAGAGTGGCTCGACGATGGTGAAGAGGCAGGCGGCCCCCTCCTTCTACGCCGTTCCTAGGAAGAAGCTCACCTTTGTGACGACGACAAAGGCGGGGCCTCACGCCAAGGCCGTGAGCTATGACCCCATAACCCTGCTCAGGGACATACTGAAGGTCGTCCGCTCGAAGAAGGAGGCAGAGTACGCCATCAAGCTGGGAAAGATGCAGGTCGACGGCGTTCCGAGGCTCAGCATCCATCATCCGATAGGGCTCATGGATGTCGTGGAACTGGGGACGGGGGGAGAGGTCTACCGCATGCTTCCTCAGAAGGGGAGGCTCGTCGCCCCCGTGAGCATCTCGGCCGACGAGAAGGGAAGGAAGCTATGCCAGGTCCGATCCAAGTCCACTGTCAGGAAGGGGAAGATCCAGCTGGGGACCCACGACGGAAGGACCTTCCTGGTGGAGGACGGCTCCAAGTATTCCCTTGGAGACGCGCTCCTGGTGGAGGTCCCAGCCAACAGGATCGCTGACGTCGTCCCCATGAAGAAGGGCGCCCTAGGCCTGGTCGTCGGAGGCACGAAACTTGGCTTCGTCGGGGAGATCAAGGACGTTTCGAAGGGGAGCCTTACGGCCCGCCCCAGCGTCAACATCCTCATAGGCAGCGAGGAGGTGGTGCTTCCGAAGGACTTCGTGCTTCCGGTGGGCCTGAAGGCGCCGCTCGTTTCTATACCCAGGAGGGCGGAGTGATAGATGGCGGAGAGCGCTTCGGCCCAGGAGTCCAAGCCCGCCGCGAAAGTGTCGCTGGCTAAAGTGGTCCTCAACATCGCCCCGGGAAAGTCGGGAGAGATGGTGGAGAGGGCCTCCAAGGTGCTCGAGACCCTCACCGGTCAGAAGCCCAGCCAGAGGAAGGCCAAGAAGACCGTCAGGGACTTCGGGATTCACAAGGGCGAGCCCATCGCCGTGGTGGTCACAGTCCGAAAGGAGAAGGCCGCCGGGGTCCTCAAGAACCTCCTTGCCGCAAAGTCGAACGTCATAAGTGAGTCGTCCTTCGACGACCTCGGGAACCTTGCCTTCGGAATCAAGGAACACATAGACATCCCCGGCGTCAAGTACGACCCGACGGTTGGCATCTTCGGCATGGATGTCTGTGTTTCCCTGGGGAAGCACGGTTTGAGGGTGGGAAGGCGTAGGCGAGCCCAGGCCCGCCCTGGAAGGGAGCAGAGGGTTTCGAAGGAGGAGGCGATTTCCTTCATGAAAGGGAAGTTCGCCGTGGAGATCAGGTGATATCGAGGGATGCCAAAGGAGCGACACGGGAAGCCGAGGAAGTTCGGCAAGGGATCCAGGCCGTGCAGAAGGTGTGGCCAGTACGGTCCCGTCATCCAGAAGTATGGGCTCATGCTCTGCCGACAGTGTTTCAGAGAGGTAGCCCCGAAGATGGGGTTCAAGAAATACGAGTGATATAGAATGCCAGCCACAAATGTCCTTGCCAACCTCTTCGCGACGATGTACAACAACGAATTGAGAAACAAGAAGGAATGCCTAGTCATCCCCGCCTCCAAGCTCGCCCAAGAGGTGCTTCGTGTGATGCAGAGGTCGAAGTACATCGGAGAGTTCGAATTCATCGATGACGGCATAACGGGGAAGCTAAGGATTCAACTGTTGGGTAGGATCAACAAGTGCGGGGTCATCACCCCACGGTACCCGGTCAAGTCGGACTCCTACTATGAGTGGGAGAGGCGCTTCCTGCCTGCGGTGAACGTTGGGATCCTCGTCGTTTCAACCAGCCAAGGGGTGATGAGCCACAACGACGCGGTTCAGAAGGGTTTGGGAGGACGCCTCCTGGGGTACGTCTACTAGGGGATGATGGGAAGATGACCAGCAAGGAGAAGGAGACGCTCAAGTCGCCGCTCCCGGAGAAGGTGTCGGCCAAGCTCTCGGGCGACGTCCTCACCATCAAGGGCCCCATGGGAGAGGTGTCGAGGGACTTCTCGAAAGTCCCCATCGGAGTCAAGGCGAGTCGGAGGGAGGTGGAGTTCACCACCTTCGGCTCGAGGCGCAGCGACCACGCCGTGCTGAACACGTGCCAGAGCCACCTCAACAACATGGTGAAGGGCGTGACCCAGGGCTTCAAGTACAAGCTGAAGGTGGCCTACGCCCACTTCCCCATCACGATAAAGGTCAAGGGCTCGGAGGTGCACATCGAGAACTTCTACGGGGAGAGGTTCCCCCGAGTCGCCAAGATCGTGGGCTCTCAGACCAAGGTCACGCCGGAGGGCGACGACGTCATCGTGGTGGGCCCCAGCATCGAAGAGGTCAGCCAGACGGCGGCCAACATCGAATCGGCTACGAAGGTGAAGGAGAAGGACGTCAGGATCTTCTTGGACGGAGTGTATATCTATGAAAGAAAGCAGCCAGCGTAGGGACGTCAAGGAACTGCTCGAGATGCGGGCCAAGGCAGCCAAGCACAGGCCAAAGTTCGTGCGCCAGGAGAGCTGGCGATACGACAAGCTGAAACCCAGCTGGCGGAAGCCGAAGGGCTTGGACAACAAGATCCGCCTCCAGCAGGCCGGCTTCCCGCCTTTGGTCAAGGTAGGCTACAGGACGCCCAAGGTCGCCCGCGGGCTTCATCCCTCGGGGATGCTGGAGAAGCTGGTGCACAACGAGGCGGAGCTCGATGGAGTGGATCCCA
>Ga0187770_10000388_pt1 | contig 21503 bp, 21 predicted proteins | sample 0116_SJ02_MP02_2_FD_133154 | JGI IMG/M metagenome (GOLD analysis project Ga0187770, IMG submission 133154) | Tropical peat soil microbial communities from peatlands in Department of Meta, Colombia - 0116_SJ02_MP02_20_MG | ecosystem: Environmental > Terrestrial > Soil > Wetlands > Peat | place...
AAACCAATGGGGTACCCTTAAAGCGGTTAGGTGGAGCGAGTCGCTCGACTCGCTTCCGGTTAGGGCGCCCTGACCCGTGCCGAGTCTGGGGCACGCTAAAGATAACCCGCTTTAGGAGAAAGGAGGAATATAAATGGACAAAAAATTAATAATCGCAGTCCTAGTTCCGCTCATGATCCTGATAGTCGCTGCATATGGCTATGCTTCTTTCACGTCTACAGTCACTGAGACCGTAAACGCAAGCGCTGGAACACTTATCCCAGTATTCACAAATTTCGCGGTAGGCACTAATCCCAGTTACTTGGTTGTCAATGATGTCGGCACCGTGTCTCCGAACCTCGTAGTCAACGCAGGCCCATTTAGACCGGGAGATGTAGCAACATTCTATTTCCAGATAACAAATGAAGGCAATATACCGTTCACGCTCTCTGGAGGGAGTCCTGTTGTTAACCCCATCAGCGGTGGTGGATGGTCTAGTGACCTCGCTTACTCGGATAACGTTGCCGGCACTGTTCTAAATCCTGGCCAGACATCCAGTTGGTTCACTGCGACTGTAACTTTCAGCTCGACGCCAGTAGGTAGTCCAGGCGCTACATACGATATCGTTGTTACTGTAACTGCTTCCTAAGCTAAGACGCTATTAGTCTGAATGCAACGAGCAAAAACTCCTGATTAGCACATGCAACTGCAGGGAAGTCTCACATTCCTTTTTTTCTTTAAATAATATGGGAAGATGAAAAAACTGATGAATAGGCGGTTAAGGTCAACGATTCTTACGGTCGGAGCAGAGAGGAGGGTAGGCTGAATGGCGCGAGCGAGAACTCTGCTGACGGCGATTATACCTCTCATGCTGATTTCTGTAAGCGCCTTAGCATGGGCCGGAGTCACACCCTCATCCAACAGTAAGGTACCTGGGTGTGCTGGAACGTTGAGGCTGATAGTGACAAGCTACAACGTGGTGAGCAAGCCGAAGTACGTGACTGTTTCCTTTTGCAGCGTAGACTCTTGCTTCCTATCTGTTAAGGCATCACCGTTCGCGCCTGGCGACACAGTGGTGATAAGCCTCACCATTGAGAACACGGGAACCCTCCCAGCATCCTCGCTCAGAGAATGCGCGACCATCATCAACTCATACGACAAAGCATTCACGCTGACCGTTGGAAAGTTGCCCTCAAGCCTGGCTTCAGGGGCTTCAGCAACCGTAAGCGAAACGATTACATGTGCATCTGGGCTAAGAAACACCGCGCACCCCGCATCAATGATTGGCATGGTTACGTTCACAGGAGAGTACGGATACCCAGACAAATAATGCATACAAATGCCGCACCGAAACATCACAAAAGAGAGAGCACGGCTAAAAGCTCTACATTCCTTTTTTTCTTCAATAGTGAAGAAGGCGAAAAGACGATAAGAGTTAGCATTAATCATCTCAATGACTGTGGGTGGCCTAGTTCCATGGCGCCCATAAAACTATTTGTGATGGAAATTCTAGTACTGGTGTTTAAATAAACCTTGAACACTTGAAACATTAGAGACGCAGAGGCTTGACGGATGACGAGAACAAAAGTTGTTCTTCTTCTCATAATTTTCGCATTATTAGCCTTGTTTTCATTAGTAGGCATGTACTTCGCTCAAGAGGCTCCCACCGAACAGTCTCAAGTCACAACTCTATTAACCTACTCCCATGATGGACAATACGATTACGTCGCACAACTCAAGTCTAACAACCTCTACAACACGACAACACTGAAACCAGGCGAAGGAACACTCTACACCGATATAACTGACGTGATAAACTTCACCTTCACATACACCTTCAACTGCAGCCTCCCAGCCAACATTACAGTTCAATACGTCGATGATGAATTCATGTCTTCTCCAAACTGGAACAAAACCATCATCGCATCACCGCCAAACACCTTGAATTTTTCTGAAACCAGCATCGCTCAGTTCTCACTTACGCCATCCATCGACGTAACGGCCCTCGGCGAACTGAAAGACTCCATAGACACAGAAACCGGAACCTTCACAACAGAGTATTCTTTCGTCATCCAACCGGAAATACAGGTCACAGCCTACACAGCGGCGGCAACGGTAAATGAACCATTCACCCCCAGCATGAACATGACCTTCTATTATGGAAGCCCCCAAGGAGACTACATTGACATAGAAGGCTTAAACAACACGCAGCAAGGCAGCGTCCAAAAAACAGAAACAACTCAAATACCTGACGTGATGACCCAACGGTACATTTCCTACGCCCTCTCTGTAATCTTCATCTCCGCCCTGCTGTACACAACACGGGTGTACATGAGGGCTAAACCGGTAAGAGCAGAGGGGGCAGAAAAACCGATAGAGGAAATAATGGCTCCACACGAAGAAATCATTTTCAAGCTGGGTAAAGAACCATCACGCGTAACTGCGGGGATGACAACGGTGAAAATGAAGAGCTTGGATGATCTCGTCAGCATTGCAGACGGGCTGGTCAAACCCATACTTTACATCAAGAAGACTCCAAGCCCAACTGAAAATGCGACCCGCGCAATCTACGTTCACGTATTCTACGTTTTAGACGGTTCTGTTAGGTATGAATATGAGATAACGGAGCCAAGGACCAGGACGGCTGGTTATCAGAGTTGAATAGAACAGGGCTCAGGCAGGCCATTTATTCCATCCTACTATTCCTCATAGTCTTCGGGTTATGGCAGATTTACTATATGATTGAGATCAACAACCCCGAAATCCAGGTTTATTACACCGATGCCATCTACTTCGCGGTCTACCTCCTCATCCTCGCCATATTCCTTCTCCTCGTTAAGCTTGGAAAATCAACCTTAAGCGAACACGGCTTTAAAGAACCAGCAAACATGAATCAATGCTTAATCCTAAGCGTTTTCTCTATCATATTCTACCTGGCAGTGACATTGTTTCCAGGGCTCATCTCTGGTTTCAGCTCACCACCTTTTCCCCACACTTTTTACTACTTCGTTTTCGCTATAATGAACGCCATAATCGTCAGTTTGGTGACAGAATCCATCTTTCGAGGGTACATCTTCAAAAACACGGTAGGCAAACAGGGGTTCTTCCCATCCCTGTATGTGTCCTCCATCATGTTCAGTCTTTACCAAATCCCAATACTAACCTTAGCAACAATGAGTTCCAACGGAATCGTCACCTATGTATTCACTGATGTACTGCCCGTCTTCGCTGCAGGCCTGTTCCTCGGCTTCTTCTTCTACAAGACAGGCTGGAGCCTCGTCGGCCCCATAATATTCAGGATTGGCATCCTGCTCTACCTCTTCTTCCCTCCGGTCATAGCGACACCGCCATGGTGGATGGACCTAACGTTTGAAGTGACCGCCTACGGTTGCCTCATCATCATACTAGACACGATAATCAAGGAGCCAATGTTTCAACGCAGAAAATACGGCTTAGAAAGTTGAAAAGATTGGGTAAAACCCATGAAAAGCAAACATCGGAAAACTCTCTTAGACTCGCTAGCCATAGTCATCATAGTACTTGCAGCTGTCGGCGTCTATTTTGGACTGAGATTTTTCCTCTCTACCGACGTGCCACTCGTAGCGGTGGCGTCTGGAAGCATGAGACCGGCCCTCCAAGTCGGAGACCTCGTTATCATTCAAGGAGTTCCAGCTTCCCAAATTAAAGTGGGAGACATAATCGTTTTCAACCAGCCAGACCAAACAATCAACACTATCCACAGGGTGGCCGCGATAGAAACCTTGGCAAACGGAACCATCGAATTCAGAACAAAAGGAGACGCAAACCCAACCGAAGACCCACAATGGACTCCAGAACAAAACGTCAAAGGACGCGTTCTGTACCGCATACCCTACATAGGCTACATGGCACTAATTCCAACAATACCCATAACCATAATCATAATCATAATAATCATCGTACTTGTTTGGCCTGAGAGACCCAAAAGGTTTAGACACCAAGTCACACACGAACGTGCCTAAAGTCTCAAGTGGTGCTTAGGTTTCAAAAAAGGTAAACTCCGCTCTAACTAAAGGACATCCAAGGTAAAATGTGACAATTTATTGTGTAATGTATACACAGTATAAACAGTAGAGTAAACAGTAGCCCATAGACGCGCCTAATCTCAAAAGAACGGGCACGAACAAACGAACACGCAACGAACAAGTTATGCGTGGTTTCTCGCCACGTAACATGGAAATTTACGCTGCAACATTACAACGGACGTAAAAAAATAGGGGGGGCATTCATATGCGCAAAAAACTGAAGAATGCTAAGGCTGGAAACTAGTCCGTGCATACGATCGTCATGTACTCGTTTAATGACCGGATGGTCAGCCTGCTTTCGTCGTTTTGATCAAGCGTGCTTGCGAGCGCTAAGGCCAGCTCAAGATTCGTCAATACTGGGACGTTGAATTCAACGGCAAGTCGCCGTATCGTGTACTCGTCTTTCAAGATTCTCTCTTGATCTTTTGAGGCGTTAACCGCGGGTATGTTTATGACCATGTCGATTTTTCCTTCTTGGATGTAATCGGCTATGTTTGGTTTCTTGACGGGTTCTCTGACCTTGTGAAGTACAGAGACGTTTTCTAAGCCTGCCTCGTCAAGAACTTCGGCTGTTCGATCCGTTGCGTATATCTTGAACCCTTTCGCACTCAGGTCTTTTGCCAGAGGAATAATTCGCTTCTTCAGTTCTTCGCCTCCGACCGTGATGAGAACCGAGCCGCCAGCAGGGGGAATCCTGAAGTCCGCCGAGTTCAGTGCCTTCGACAAGGCTTCTTTGAAGTTCTCTCCGAGACACGCAACCTCTCCCGTGCTCAACATCTCGACTCCCAGAACCGGGTCTGCGCCGCTTAGACGCATGAAACTGAATTGGGGCACTTTCACTCCAACGTGTCTGATGGGAGGCGGCTCGAGGGCTTGTATGGTTTTCAGTTTCTCACCCAGCATCACTTGTGTGGCTATTTCTATCAGGTTGATGCCTCTGGTCTTGCTGACATAGGGCATGGACCTCGACGCTCGCAGGTTGCACTCAATGACGTATGCTGTGTCGTCTTTCACTAGGTATTGAATGTTGTATGGTCCTCTGATTTCAAGTGCTTTCACAATTTTTTCGGTGTAGCGTTCGATGGTTCTTTGGGCTTCAGGCGCCAGTGTTTGAGCGGGTATTCTCATCGTGGCGTCTCCGCTGTGCACGCCAGCATTTTCAACATGCTCTATTATGGCTCCGATTAGCACGTCTTCTCCATCGGAAATCCCGTCGACTTCAAACTCTCTCGCGTTATCCACAAATTTGGAAATCACGACAGGATAGTCTGAGGAGATTCGCGTTGCGAGTTCGAGGTAATTCTTCAGTTCTTCTCTCGAATGCGCAACTCTCATGGCAGATCCCGATAGGACGTAGCTAGGCCGGATCAGTACTGGATAACCTATTCTGTCCGCGAATGTTCCGAGTTCATCTGTCGTTGAAAACGCTTCCCATTCTGGTTGGCGGATTCCCAGCATGTCCAGCAAAGCGCTGAACTTCGCTCTGTCTTCTGCGCGATCTATGCTTTTGGCCGATGTGCCGAGGAGTCTCACTCCCGAACTGGTGAGCTTCATGGCAAGGTTGTTGGGTGTTTGGCCTCCGACACTCGCTATTAGACCGAGTGGGTTCTCCTTGTCACAAATGTCAAGTATTCTCTCTCGCGTCAGCTCTTCAAAGTACAGCTTGTCAGAAGTGTCATAATCGGTTGATACCGTTTCAGGATTACAATTTACCATAATGGCCTCTTGCACACCGTTCTTCTTAAGAGCCCATATCGTGTTCACTCCGCACCAGTCAAATTCGACGCTTGATCCTATCCTGAACACGCCTGCGCCGAGAACTACGACTTTGGTGTGATCCGGCGCAAAATCTATGTCATCTTCGTCTCCGCCGTACGTGAGATAAAGGTAGTTTGTTTTAGCGGGCCACTCTGCAGCCAGAGTGTCAATCTGCTTGACAACAGGGGTTATGCCGGCCTTCTTCCTAATCTCTCTAATAGCCATCTCGTCTTTTTCCATGCAAACCGCAATCTGTTCATCCGAAAACCCAAGCCGCTTTGCTTCTCTTAAAAGAGCCAGGGATCCCGGATTTGGGCCTGCAACGCAAAGCCTTTTCTCCATTTCGATGATGTTGCCAATCTTGTAGAGAAAGAAAGAATCAATCCCGCTGAGCCGGTAAATCTCCTCGATAGAGACTCCTGCTTTCAAAGCTCTAGCTATCTTGAAGAATCTCTCATCTGTAGGATTAGCCAAGTCTTTTTTTATCATCTCTAAATTCTCGAGGTCCCCTCCGACGTTGCATGTTAAGCCTCTTTTTCCAATGTCCAGCATGCGAACGGCTTTCTGCAACGCTTCTTCCAGGCATCTTCCAATGGCCATCACTTCTCCGACAGACTTCATTTGAGGACCCAAATGTCTGTCAACGTTCTTGAATTTCTGCAAGTCCCATCTTGGGAACTTTACTACCACGTAGTCGAGGGCGGGTTCAAAGCAGGCGGTGGTCACCTTCGTGACTTTGTTGATGAGTTCTGGGAGAAGATAACCAATTGCCAGTTTGGCGGCTATGTACGCGAGTGGATAGCCCGTTGCCTTGCTGGCCAAGGCGGAACTTCTTGACATTCGAGCGTTAACTTCAATTGCACGGAATTCCATACGTCGCGGGTTCAGAGCCCATTGAATGTTACACTCGCCGACTATCCCCAGGCTTTTTATGGCGTTTATCGAAGCTAGGCGGAGCGTGTGGTATTCGTCGTTTGACAGCGTCTGCGATGGTGCCACAACGACTGAGTCTCCCGTATGGATTCCCATGGGGTCGACGTTCTCCATGTTGCAGACTGTCAAGCAGTTATCTGCAGCGTCTCGCACAACTTCATACTCGATTTCTTTCCAGTGATTCAAGTACTCTTCAACAAGAACCTGGGAGATCATGCTCTGGGCGAGAGCTCGGTTCACTATTTCTCTCAATTCGCTTTCGTCGTGTGCCACTCCTGATCCCTTGCCTCCCAACGTGTACGCCACACGGACGATGACTGGATAGCCTATCTCCCTCGCAAATACAATGGATTCTTCAACAGAAAAAGCAGACTTGCTTCGCGGTACAGGAATATTCGCCTTTATCATCGCTTGTTTGAACAGCTCTCTGTCTTCCGTATCCTCAATCGCCCTGATGGGTGTTCCAAGCACCTTGACGCCGTACTTGTGCAGGATCCCGGATTTCTCAAGCTGAACTCCGCAGTTCAGGGCTGTCTGTCCTCCAAACCCGAGGAGTATGGCGTCAGGCCTCTCTTTCTCGATGACTTTCGTCAAGAATTCCTGCGTCAGGGGAAGAAGATACACCTTCCCGGCTAAGTGCGGGTCGGTCTGGATTGTTGCTATGTTAGGGTTGACCAATACTGTTTCGATGCCTTCTTCTCTTAACGCTTTGAGGCATTGGCTTCCTGAATAGTCAAACTCAGCAGCTTCTCCTATCTTTATGGCGCCGCTGCCGAGAACTAGCACTTTGTGTACCCAGTCAAGCTTCGGCATCGTCATCTCTCTCCGAGTTTCAGGAATTCGTCGAAGAGGAACTCTGTGTCATAAGGCCCCGGTTCTGCTTCTGGATGCCACTGGAAACCGAAAGCTCGCCTGTTCTTGTGTCTTATGGCTTCGACTGTTTGGTCGTTGGCGTTGATGAACCATGTTTCCACGTCTGTGTGCTTCAGCGAATCCGGATCCACCGCGTACCCATGGTTTTGAGTTGTGATGTAGCAGCGCCTCGTCACCAAATCGAGCGCCGGCTGGTTCTGCGACCTGTGACCGTACTTCATCTTGAACGTGTCTCCGCCCAAACCGAGAGCCATTATTTGGGTTCCCAGACAAATGCCCATCACGGGAACGTCTTCCTCGATCAACTCTTCTGCGCATTCCGCCGTTTTGACGCATCTCTTCGGGTCGCCTGGGCCGTTGCTTATCACAACGCCGCTGGGTTTGTACTCCAAGATCTCTTTTGCAGAAAAATCATACGGCACTCTCACCACGCCGACCCCGCGACGTAGCAGACTTCGCAGAATGCCGTACTTCACTCCACAATCTATCAGCACGACCTTCTTGTTACCCCTCGTTTCATAAAGCTTGGGTTCTTTTATTGTGACCTCGCCCACAAGATCCTTCAGGTTAGGGTTTTGAATTGATTTTGCTTCTTCAACGAGTTTGTCGAAATCCGGCTGTTCTTCGGGCCCGTAAACCTTCATAGTCCCGAGCATGACGCCTTTGGTTCTCAGCTTTTTCACGAGTCTCCGCGTGTCTATTCCACATATGCCCGGAACGTTTTCATCTGCGAGCCATTCGTCAAGAGTCATTACTGATTCCCAGTGGTGAGGACTCTTGCACAACTCGTGGATGATGAGGCCAGCCACTTTAATGCCGTCGGATTCAAAATGACGCAAGACTCCGTTGTCAAATTCCTTTGACGGAACCCCATAGTTGCCCACAAGAGGGTAAGTCAACGTTAAGATTTGTCCCATATAGGATGGATCCGTCAAGGCCTCGGGGTAACCAACCATAGACGTGGAAAACACTACTTCTCCCGAAACTTGCCTCGAAACCCCGAAACCCTCACCACAAAAAATCGAATCGTCTTCCAGAACCAGAACGGCTTTCGACCGCTCGTTTGTTCGTGTTAGGTTTCGGCTCAAAGCCCTACACTACATGGGGCCTTGCATTTTTAAGCTTTGCCACTCATTTAGCCATGGAAATTTACCAAGCGCTCTAGCTTGCCCAACTACATCTGACGCGCAGGGATTCCCTCTTTATCTTCTGTGGTCTTCACAGGCGACCACGTTTAGCGTATGCGTGACTTAGCCTTGCTCCGATAGCAAAACCTCAGCACAGAAAGTTATATTGACTTGCTAAGTGCTCTTTAATGCTGTTGGGGAAGCTGTTTATGGACATCAAGTTCAAAGAGGATTTCATCGGTCTCTGGAGAAAATATTTTGGTGATGCAGAGCTTCCTATTGTCTTTTATTACACCGACGAAGAAGGGCACGCGGAACAGGTGAAGCCCGGTTCGGTTCCAAGGTGTGTCATCAAAGCACTCTCACTCGTGAGGGAAGGGAGAGGTTTCTGTTTCGACGCAGAGTCGATTGGCTGTTTCGGCGGGAAAAAGTACCTAGGTTTTCGTGAAGAAATCAGACCTGACTTCGAATATTTCCTGTCCTGTGGAATTCCGGGGAAAGTTGAGGGTGAACGGTACAAGAAAACTCCGGAGCTTGTTGCCGAGTCAGTTAAACTTGCACCATCGTTCAAGGCTCCTGCGAGGTTCATAGTGTTCAAAAGATGGGATTCATTGGAAGAGAATGATGAACCCGAAGTCGTGGTATTCTTCGCCTCTCCGGATGTCCTTTCGGGTCTCTTTACGCTTACAAGTTATGATGAGGCTGAACCGAACGGTGCTTTCGCTCCGTTCGGCTCAGGCTGTTCCTCGATTGTACAGTATCCGTACCTTGAGAAAAACTCTGTGCGACCGAGAGCAGTGATAGGATTGTTCGACGTTTCCGCTCGCCCCTTTGTCCCTGAAAACGCGCTTTCGTTTTCAGTTCCCATGAGCAAGTTTGTGGAGATGGTCAAGAACATGGATGGAAGCTTCCTCGTGACAAATTCTTGGAGAGCAGTGCAGAGAAGAATCCATGGAATCTCACATTAAGATTGTCACGCGCTAAAAACTCAAATATCCTGATTTCTTAACACGTTGTTGGTGTTTCTGTTGGATTTGAAAGGTGTTCACTTTTTGTTGACTTACAAGTGCGGGTTAGAATGTGATCATTGCTTCGTTTGGGGCAGTCCGAAAGCGCAGGGCGTATTCACTCTTGAGCAGATAAGATGGATTCTGGCGGAGGCGAAGAAGCTTGGAACTGTGAACTTCGTCTCAGCAGAGGGCGGGGAGCCTTTCTTGTACTATCCAATCATGGTTCATCTTGTCAAGGAAGCAACGAGCCTAGGTTTCCACGTAGAGGTTCTTTCAAACTGTTATTGGGCCAGCTGCGTGGAAGATGCTGTGGAATGGCTTCTTCCAGTGGCAAAAACTGAAAATGTTGAGTTCAGCTTCAGCAGTGACCCTCATCACGGGGAAACTTGGGAGACTGAGGAAGTGAGGAACGCTTTGAAAGCTGCGAACAAGCTGAAAATCAAGGCGGGGGTGATAGCTGTGAAGGATCCTTTCGCTCAAGCTCCCTGCCCAAGCCAGATTGAAGGAGTGAAAGTTTCTCTTTGGGAGCTAATGTTCCGCGGTCGAGCCGCGTCAAAACTGACAGAGAAGGCAAACAAAAAACCTTGGCGCGAATTCACAAAGTGCCCGTACGAGGACTTCGCTAATCAAAAGAGAGTGCACATAGACCCATTTGGCTGGGTGCACGTTTGCCAAGGCATCTCGATTGGCAACGCGTTCCAAAAACCGCTATCAGAGATAATTCAGATGTACGACCCGTCTGGGAATCCGATTCTTAAACCTCTCATCCGCGGGGGCCCAGCAGCCTTGGTTGAACAGTTCAATCTGCTCCACGACGACACATACGCTGACGCATGCCACCTGTGCTTCACCGCACGCTTGGCGCTGCGAAACAGATTCCCGGACATACTGGTCCCGAACCAAATGTATAGAGAAACCTAATGAGTCGTCCAAGGGGGTTCCAGTCGTGATTCTGCCTACAAAACCATATTACAACAGATAAGCATAATGGTGGAACATGAGAGACTGGATAAACAAGCTGTTCATTGAACGTTCAGACCTTTTCTTGAAAATTATGGACCAACGATGGGCCAAGACCGAGCTGCTCGTCAACGGAATCATGAATGCACTTGGCGATTTCGGAATCAAGTCGGGTAGACTGCTCGACTTATGCTGTGGGAACGGTCGAACTTCCATCTACATGGCCGAGAAAGGCTTCAGAGCTGTCGGAGTCGACATATCAAAAGCCTTTCTGAACGACGCCAAAAGAAAGGCGAAACAGCATGGGGTTTCAGACCTTGTCACTCTTCTGGAGGGCGATGTGAGAAAATTGAAAGAAATCGTTGGACTTGATTCAAAGCCCTTCGATGTGATCGTCAACGTCTGGACCTCTATAGGGTTCTATCCCGAAAAAGACGACATGAGCGTTTTCAAACAGGCTCGGCAGCTTGCGAGGGAAGACGCAATCTTGTTCATTGCTGAAACCGTCCACACCGAATATCTCTCGCTCAAGTTCACCCCAACTTCTTACGCTGAGCTAGACGACATTGTAATGTTGGAAAACAGAAAATACGATCCAATCACGGCGCAAGCCCACACTTCATGGATGTTCTACAAAAGACGCGGCGAAAACCTGGAATTCATGGACAAAGCCGAAATCATGCACCACGTCTACAGCCTAAGTGAGCTGTGCGCGCTCCTGAAAAGAGCCGGCTGGGAAACCGTGGCCTCCTACGGGAATCTGTCGACGCTGCAACCGATGAGCCCCCTAACACACATGAACATAGTGGCCAAAGCCATTTAATTTCAGATGCCCGAACATGTGCGGGCAGAATTGAGATGCAAGAAAACAGTTAAACCCTGTCAAAAAAGAACAAAAGGGAAGTGTTGGAAATGGGTCGCAACAATCTGACTTGTTCCTTGACCCTAAAACTCAAGGCACTTCCTCCCTATGACTTTGGTCTTTCTGTCCACAAACCCGCCGGGTGGCCGCTGTCGACACCCTTCGAGGTGTACGAAAATGGCACACTATGGACTGTCATGAGGGCATTTTCTGGGGAGCTTTTCGGACTTAAGCTGACGTCCGTGGGAACGGTGAAAACACCAAGGATATCCTGTGAGGTAGGTTCCCACAGAGAGCTTGGGACGAGCGAGAAAAGAGAGGTGTTGGAAACCGTGACGTGGATGCTGAATCTCAAAGAGGACATCAGAGGTTTCTACGCGCTTGCCAGACGAGATACGTTGGTCAAGGCGTTGACAAAAGATTTGTATGGAATGAGAAATACGAAACAGCCCGACCTTTTCTCACGTCTTGTCTTGGCGGTTACCCTGCAGATGGCTCCGATAACGAGAAGCGATCAGATGATGAACTTGCTCATCGAGGAATATGGCGACCGAGTCAGCTTCGACGGAAGGGATGTCCTGTACTGGCCCTCTGCGGAGAGGATAGCGAGTGCCGAAGTCGGGGAGCTTAAGCAGAAGTGCAAGCTTGGTTACAGGGCGAAATTCCTCAAAGACATAGCGGAAACCCTGCAGGCGGGTTTTCCCTCGCTCCAGGAACTTGAAGAAATGCCGGCCGAGGAGGCCAAAGCCAAGCTTATGCAGCTGAACGGGATAGGAGAGTACTCCGCGGATATTGTGTTGCCCCATTCGGGATTCGCCCTAGACGTCTGGAGCGCAAAAATATTCAGTGCGCTCCTTCTTGGAGAAAAAGCAGAATCGCCACGCAACCTGATTCCGAAGTTGAAGAAGATGGCGGAGGACCGATGGGGCAAGTGGAAAGGTTACGTCTTCATCTACGTACTGCACGACTTGGACAATCTGTCAAGAAGGTTCAATCTAAACCTGACAAAAATGTGAGCACACACGCAGATTGCATGGTTCGTTCTCTCTCAGCAATGATAAAACACTTAACGGCGGCTGAACAATAGTAATTGACGTGTCACAGAGACACTTCTAACCATCACTGGAGAGATTTTGGGTGAAGAATAATCCGGTTATTCAAACAATGCTTGATCACAAGTCGATCAGAAAATTCACTGACCAGACGCCTACGGACGAGACAGTTGAAACAATCGTGAGAGCCGGTCAGCAAGCTCCCTTCGCGTCGCAGTTTTACAGCGTCCTGCTTTCGAGGAACAGAAAGCGAAACCCGTTCAAAGCCCCTTTACTATTCACTATTTGCGTAGACTCCCACAAGTTTGAGCAGATAATGGCAAAAAGACGCTGGAAACTGGTCACAAACGACCTTACGTTGCTGTTTTTCGGAATTCAAGACGCTGCCTACATGGCGGAAAACATGGTAACTGCGGCCAGAAGCTTGGGACTTGGAAGCTGCTTCCTCGGCGCTGCAATGTTCCGAGCGGACAAGATCGCAGAAGAATATCAGCTGCCTAAGAGAGTGTTCCCACTCGTACAGTTGGCCGTGGGCTACCCAGCAGAAAACCCGTCGCCTCGACCAAGATACCCGATGGAGTTCACACTGTTCGAAGACAAATACCCCGACCTGAACCCAAAGGTGATCGCGAAAGCGATGAAACAGATGGACGACGGCTACCTGGCTCAGGACTATTATCGCAAAGCAAAAGCCAAGATATCGCTTGAAGGAGAGAGAAAAGACATCTTCACTTATGACAACTACAGCTGGACCGAACACATATGCCGAAAATGGGGACAATGGTACCCAGACCAGAAAGAACTGCTGAACCAGCTTGAAAAACGCGGATTCAACTTAACCAACAAGAAAACAAAATAACTGCTCCGTTCAACGTGTCCCTTGACAGACCAGAATTCTTAAGAAGTCTGAAACTCAAGAGTCAGCTGGGTGGCCTTCATGGACGTCGATGAGGCTATAAGGGGAAGGCGGAGCATACGCAAGTATGCGGACAAGCCTGTGCCCCTGGAGATTGTTCGCGAAGTGCTGGAAGCAGGGACGTGGGCGCCATCAGCCAAGAACGGTCAACAATGGCGATTCACAGTACTCACCGGCCCCTCCAAAAATGAGTTGACAACACTTTTCCATCATGAACTCGAAAAGCTCTCGACAAAGATTGGCATGGCATGGATGGGATAGTCATTAAACTCCTCCCGCATAATGGAAGAGGCGCCTGTTCTCATCTTGGTTTGGGACTCTAACGAGGTTAAACAATTGGAGGAGTCTTCGTTGCAGAGCGTGGCCGCCGCGATTCAAAACATGCTGCTGAAAGCCTACGGCATAGGTTTGGGCTCACTGTGGATACGCGACATCTACTACGCGGCAGAAGCACTCACGAAACATCTCCGCAAAACGTGGAAACTGGTGGCCGCAGTAACCCTCGGGTGGCCGGCGGAGGCTCCGCAGCCGAAACCCAAAAAGCTTCTTGATGAAGTGTCAGAGTTTCTTGGCTGACACACTTTGTAGCAGGCTGGAGTCTTGGTGCGCGCTAGGCTGTTGCTAAATCGAATCGTTCGTGTTAATTTTTGAATAGCCTCTGGCATAGTGGTGTTTTCCTAGCAATCTTACGTCCCAAGTCATGATGCCCGTCCAAGCCTGAGAACGGCAGACCAGGTTTATGTCAGTCCCACGAATTTAGCAACAAGCTGGCGCGCGGGGGCGTGCTAGGTGCTCTAGTGTGCGCTGACGGCCCCTACCCCCGGTCAACGATATGATCCAAATATGATTAGAGAGAAAAAATGCGCACAGCCCATGGGTTCGTTCAATCCCTTGCCCAACCCGGCGTCGGCATAGGGTGCGGGCCGTGAAAACAAAACAGCACTCTTGCTCCTAACGGCGGACGCTTAATTCGATCCTGTCCACGCCCAAGTAACGCAATTTGGAAATAGATATGCGCGTTCTCAGTTTTGCCGCAGTCTGTTTCAGTCCTGAATGATCCCGCGGGGGAGAGGGCGGCTTGCGGTTTGAGGCATAGTTTTCTTGAATGAGAAAAAACAGAGAATGTTTATTGTCTAGGCCTGTGTGGGCAGGAGAAGCGTTCAAGTGGTCATTTGGTCTCTTTGCTCTCTTTTTTGCTCGTGTCCTTGACGATCTCCTTGAAGCCGTACATGCCTATTGGTGGCCATCCTGCTTCTGGCATGGATGATGGGACGAGCATTATCGTGTTCGTGCTGGATTGTTGTCCGATCTCGTACAGTATGTTCATCCAACGCAGTCTTAAGGCTTCGTGGCTTTTTTCGTAGAGGTTTGCGGCTTCGATCATCTTTTGTGCGGCTTCGAATTCTGCCGTGGCCAGTGTGACTCTGGCTCTTCTTTCTCTTTCGGCTTGGGCTTGTCTTGACATGGCGTCTTGGAGTACTTGTGGGATTCCGACGTCGCGGATTTCTACGGCAGTCACTTTTATGCCCCAGGCTTCTGTTTTTGAGTCGATTATGCCCCTTGCGATTGAGCCGACTTTTTCTCTTTCAGTGAGCACTTCGTCGAAGGTTGCTTGTCCGATTACTTCTCTCAGCGTTGTTTGTGCCGCAAAATCGGTGGCGTCTCGGAAGTTCTCTGCGCCCAGCACCACTTTCTGCAAGTCTACGGGTTGAAAGTACATGACGGCGTCTACGACTACGGGCACGTTGTCTTTGGTGAGAGTCTGCTCCGTCTTGAAAGATACTACCTGCAGCCTGGTTGATATTACAAACGGCACGCGGCTGATGATTGGCGGTATGTAGATTACTCCTGGCCCTTTGAGTCCTTTGTATCGGCCTAGGGTGAGCAGTGGGGCTCTTTCCCATTCTTTCAGAACTCTGATGCCGCTCAGAAGGATGATGAGAACGATCAGAATGATGAAAATCTCTATGCCGAGAATGACTGGATCCGTTCAGAATCACCTCAATTTGGAAAGAATGCTCTTCACTTATTAATTTTGCCATATTGGAAAAAGATCGCTCGTTCATGCTATTTCTTGGTCTGGGTCGAAGGCTCTCCGTCGGCTTTCTCAACTTTCAGCACGAGATCTTCGAGGGACTTTACTCTGACTGATTCACCCTTTTGAATGTCGCCTTGAATCGACTTGGCTCTCCAGACGATTCCTCCGACCCTCACTTCTCCGTCAGGTTTTAGATCAGTCACGGCTGTGCCGGTTTTGCCGATTATTGCCTCTGGTCCGGTTAGTTTGCCGCGGTGCATTATCGGCCCTATCATCCATCTAAAGTAAAGTCCCGCAACTACTCCAGCCACTACGACTAGGAAAAGTTCCAGATCAGTCACTTCGGTGATGGGGGAGGGAGAATAATTTAATCCTTGTGCTAGGTAATAGATACCAAAAGCTCCAATAGCTACACCTGCCATCATCGCGAATCCATGTCCAAGTTTTAGTTCAAGCGCAATCAGAACTGCTGCAATGGCTAGGATAACGTAGCCGAGAACTGAAGCCCCAATCACCTCCGCGCCTATGAGCCCCAACACTATTACTACGATACCAGCTATACTGAGAATAATTGTCGGATGGTAAAAATCAATGGCGATCGCTATTATTCCCAGCAGAATGAGTATCCCATCAAGAGTGGAATTGCTCAAGGCACTGATAAACTGATCATAGAGAGATTCGCTGAGAGTGACTTGAGGCGCTCCCGTTAAACCAACATCACTCAGCACTTCATTTAATGAACTTGCAGAACCATCAGCGACATGGTTGTCGAGAGCCTCAGTCCACGAGAAAGCTTCATCCTGCAAAACCATGTTTTGCGCTGCAGTGATGTTCCGGCCCCATTCTGTGGCAAGGCCTTCCATATAATTGAGCATGAAAGTTTCTGTGTGGTTCTGCTCCAAATCGGTGCCTCCGACGACGATTGGAGTGCTAGACCCAATTGCAGAGCCAGGTGCCATGAATATTTTGTTGGTTGCCATCGCGATGTAGCTCCCTGCAGATGCAGCCCACCCGTCCGGCACGACGAACGTGTAGCAAGGTATGCCTGACTGCTGAGAATCATTTATCGAGTCTATGATAGATTGCATATCACTCAGTAACCCTCCTGGCGTGTTCATTTCAAACACAATTGCCGAAGCATGTTGTTGAATTGCATAACTGATAGCTCTGCTGACGAAACCTGAAGAACCTGGATCTACAGGGACGTCGAAATTGACTATTACGACCGGGCCTGAATTTCCCTGCGCAACTCCCTTAATGACAAGTCCCAGACAACCAGCCAACGCAACGAGGAAAACCAAACAGAAGAGCAAACAAACGCACACGTACGACCTTAAACCCATAGTCCTCGCTCTCCTGAGAATACCCCGCTCTTCGTCAACGACACCCTTCGTCGAGCGCGTTTCCCCAAAAAGCGGAAGCACAAAGGCCGACCGAACACAACCAGATCGCCAAGTTTTTTCTCTTCTTGCCAGAAGCAGACTGGAAAATATAAAGCTTAAGGTAATCGCGGGATAAACGTGCTAGCTCGAAGGTGACGCTCGCGATCCGAGAGCTAGCTAACGAGAATGGTAATGGTGACTCTCCGAATCTTTAGGTTGCTGGGCCGCATGTTGTCCATTCGGGAACACGAGCGTTGGGAACACAATCGGCCTTGGGAAGATAGGGTTTGATGTCGACGATTGGCGAGCCGTTTTCAGCGTCAAGTCCCTTTACTGTTAAGACGCACTTTTCAATCTTCATCAGCTCAACAATACACAGTCCTATCGGGTTCGGGCGGGAAGGGCTCCTGCACGCGAACACCCCTGTCTCAACGTTTACCGCGTGTTTTTTCGGAAAAACCAGCAGAGTTTTCCTGTCCTTCTCACTGTCGCGCAGATGCATCCAATAGAGAATAATCAGGTGGGAAAAACCCGTAATCTGCTTGAGCCCAGCGCAAAACTCCGGGAACACTTGTACGTCTGCCTGTTGTTCACTAGTTTTCAAGACGACTCCGATGAAGCGAACTTCTGTTTTAACGCTCATTTTCATGCCTTCGAACTTTCTGTCGCGCGCGTGGGAGGGAACTACATGCAGCTTAGGGGTTTGTTTGTGCGGCACAGTTCGCATGTTTCGATGTTGATGGTCGGGTCGAAAGCCTTGTGCAGCTCGCAAAGCAAGCCCTTGGCTCTTATCGTCTTGCAGATTTCGCAGTACTTGGGAATCATATCTCGGCGTGAAAGCTTGTTTTCGGCCAATGCTACTGCGACGTTGCGAACCAGTTTTCCGATGTCCTCATCGTTTTCCAGGTTAATGGCTCTGCCGCGGATCTTTCTGCTGTAGAGGCTTATGGCCGGCTGGCTGACTCTGAGTATCTCCGCGACTTCCGTTTGTTTCATCCGGTTTTTTGCTATGAGCTCTTTGGCCAGCATGGCGCGGATCACCGGTAGAACGCATTTCACTGCAACTTCGCATGGCATAGACATTGATGGGGCTTCCGCTTTACTGTTGTCGAAAGGCATAAATATACTTTATTACGATCGTAATACAAATTTGAAGGTTCAAAACATGAACTGGCGAAATATTGCCGAAATCTCAAAAAACGTTTACTGGGTAGGCTCCAGAGACTGGAATCGCAGGCTCTTTGATGCGCTAATCCCACTCCCGAGAGGAACAACGTACAACGCTTACCTCGTAATAGGCGAGGAGAAGAAGGCCCTCATCGACACGGTGAACCCGGGCTTTGAAAAGGAATTGGAAGAAAAAATCAGGAAAATCACCGAGCCGGCGGATCTGGACTACGTAATAATGAACCACGCTGAGCCTGACCATGCGGGTTCAATCCCGTACATCATGTCTATAAACAGCAAAGCCAAACTCGTAGCTACCAGCAAAGGCGCCAAGATGGCACAAACGTTCTACAAAGTTCCCGAAAACAGGATAAAAGCCGTCGCTGACGGAGAAACTATCAACCTAGGCGGCAAGACGCTTCGATTCATCGAGGCTCCGATGCTCCACTGGCCCGAAACCATGTTCACGTATGTCCCGGAAAACAAAACACTGTTTCCATGCGACTTCTTCGGCTCACACGTAGCTGAGGGGCTCTACGACGACGAGGTGGACGACCTGCTTGTTTTTGCCCAGAAATACTTCGGCGAGATAATGATGCCCTTCAGGTTCAACGCACAAAAAGGAATCGAAAAGATAAAAGACTTGCCGATTGAAACCATTGCCCCCAGCCATGGACCAATACACAGAAACCCCGAGCGCATCCTTCAAGCCTACAAGAAATGGTCTAACGGTGAAACTAGGCAGAAGGCAATCATAGTTTACGCAACAATGTGGAACAGCACGGAGAAGATGATTCGGCCAATCGCGGACGTCTTGGCATCTGAAGGCATCGAAATCGTACGGCACAACCTGACCACGGCCGACATAGGAGACGTGGCTAAGGACCTGGTCGACTCAAGAGCCATCGTGCTAGGCACTCCCACGGTTCTGGGCGGTGCTCATCCATTAGCAATGTACGCCAGCTATCTGGTCAAAGCCCTAAAACCACCGACAAAGTATGCGGTGGTCCTTAGTTCCTACGGATGGGCGGGTGGCGCGATAAAACACGTTCAGGAAACACTTGGACCGATAAAAATGGAAATCGTCGGAGCCTTGGAAATCAACGGTCCACCAACCGAAGGCGACATCGACAAGATAGTGGGGTTCGGCAAGGTGCTCGCAAGTAAGATCAAGGCAGAAAATTAACTGCAGTTCCCAAACTTTTATCATCTAGAAATCTATGATTTGAGCCGTCAGGAAGGACATGAAATGGCGAAGGAAAAGGCCAACAAGAAGAAAATGTTGAAAGAGGTAATCAAGGAGTTACACGGTGGAGCGTCGCCCACGGAAGTTAAGGAGAAATTCAAGGAAGCCCTGAAGGGCACGAAACCCGAGGATATTGCCAAGATAGAGCAGGAGCTCGTCAAGGAAGGAATGCCGAGAGAAGAGCTTCAAAGGCTCTGCGACGTTCATCTGGCGGTCTTCGGCGAGCAGGTTCAAGATCAAGAACTGCACATTCCCGCAGGTCATCCAATCAGCATACTCATCGAGGAACATAGAGTCATGCTGGAAAAGGCTGAGAGACTGGAAACCCTCGTGAAAATGCTGGAAGAGGCGTGTGACTCTGTCTACGTTGGCGAGGCGTTGACGGAACTGCAGACCTTGGTGAAGGATTTTCAGGATTCAGAGAAACATTATCTGAGGGAAGAAAACGTGCTTTTCCCAACCATGGAAAAGCATGGAGTCAGCGAACCTCCAGCGATAATGTGGATGGAACACAACCGAATAAGGGAGATAAAGAAAAAACTCCACAACTTGGTTGAAAAATGGAACACGATGCCCTACTCCGACTTTAAAAAACGGTTAAGCCAAGATGCTGGGCCATTGTGCAGTGTTCTTCCGGATCACTTTTTCAAGGAAAACAACATACTGTTCCCCACAGCACTCCAGGTCGTTACGAACAAAGAATGGGAAGACATTAGGAAAGAATTCGATGAGATTGGGTATCCCAGTTTTACGCCCTCGAACGTCCTGGCAGCCTTCCACGCTGCAGAATCCAGACCCAAAGCGGCCGCGCAGTCCGTAAGTGATTGGCAGTTTGAAACTGGAAGCCTCTCAAAAGAGGAGGCTGAGGCCATTCTTGATGCGCTGCCTGTGGACATTTCGTTCATCGACAAGGATGACCGTGTGAAATACTTCAACAAAGCTGAGAAGAGAATATTCGTGAGGACTAAAGCGATCATTGGCAGAAGCGTACAGTTGTGCCACCCTCAGAAAAGCGTCCACATAGTCAACAAAATCATTGAAGCCTTCACGAACGGGGAAAAAGACACGGCAGAATTCTGGATCACGATGAACAATCGCCTAGTTCACATTCGGTACTTCGCGGTTAGAGACAAGAACGGAAAATACCTGGGAACCATGGAAGTCACACAGGATCTGACCGACCTGAAAAAGATTGAAGGAGAGAGAAGGCTCCTGGACTGGAAAGAATAAACTCAGTTCAATAGTTTTCCATGCGTGTGGGCATCAAAACACTCGGGTGTGGATTAATGAGACCTTAGAGTAAAGGTCGGAAAGGATAGGAAAGGTTTTTAGTATAGTTGTCGTATCTGAGACTGCAAATAGTTAGGATATACTGTGAGGATGAAATGAATGTCAGTATTTGCAGCACCAGGTGCTTACGACCGTGCGATTACTGTTTTTTCGCCGGATGGGCGGCTGTTTCAAGTTGAATACGCAATGGAACTTGTCAATCGGGGAGCGACAATCCTTGCCATACGATGTTCAGAAGGAGTTGTTCTCGGAGCAGAAGAAACCGTTGATCCGTTGGAAGAAACAGAGTATTCGTGGAAGATCTTTCGAGTAGACGATCACGTGGGCGCGGCCATCGTTGGTTTGAGCTCGGACGCGCGCATACTCATAGATCAGGCGCGAGTGATGGCGCAGTCTAACAAGCTAACGTATGATGAACCGATAGACGTTGAAGTCGTGACCAAAAGAATATGCGACATAAAGCAGCTTTACACGCAACACGCGGGTGTAAGACCCTTCGGCGTGTCGATGGTGTTTGCCGGAGTGGATAAAACTGGAGCCCGAGTGTTCGGAACCCACCCTAGCGGAACCTACAGGGGCTACAAAGCCCGAGCGGAAGGCGCAGGAAGAGAAACGGTGTTCAACATACTGAAGGAGGAGTACAAAGAAGACTTGAGCCTCGAAGAAACCACGAAGCTCACTGTGAAATGCTTGGCCAAAGCCTTGGAAGCAAGACAACTGCCGCCGAGAATCAAAATAGCAGCGGTGTCCTCAGAAACCAAAAAACTGGAAATGCTGAGCGACGAGAAAATTGAAGGTGTCCTGAAGGAGATAGGCGTGGGCAAGTGACACACTGATGAGTGAGAA
>Ga0187770_10000389_pt1 | contig 21472 bp, 21 predicted proteins | sample 0116_SJ02_MP02_2_FD_133154 | JGI IMG/M metagenome (GOLD analysis project Ga0187770, IMG submission 133154) | Tropical peat soil microbial communities from peatlands in Department of Meta, Colombia - 0116_SJ02_MP02_20_MG | ecosystem: Environmental > Terrestrial > Soil > Wetlands > Peat | place...
CAATTTTACCACTGGCCAGGTATACGATGCGGTCATCTCGAAGGAGAGGCGCGGGGAATACCTCGGAGGAACGGTCCAGGTAATACCCCACATCACGGACGAGATCAAGGGGATGATCCTCGACGTCGACGAGAGGATCGACATCGTGCTCGTGGAGATTGGAGGCACTGTGGGCGATATAGAAAGCCTGCCCTTTCTCGAGGCCATCCGCCAGCTGCGTAACGATCTCGGAAAAGAAAACACCCTCTTCATCCACCTCACCCTGGTGCCGTTCATCAAGACGGCGGGAGAGATGAAGACAAAGCCCACGCAGCACAGCGTCAAGGAACTGAGGGAGATCGGCATTCAACCCGATATCCTCCTTTGCAGAACCGAGCAATTCCTGCCCGCGGCGCTCAAAGACAAGATAGCCCTCTTCTGCAACGTGGATAAGGACGCGGTTATCACCGCAAAGGACGTGGAGACCATCTATGCCTGCCCCCTCATGTACAACCGGGAGGGTCTCGACGACAAGATCATGAGCATGCTCAACGTATGGGCCAAGAAGCCTGACTTGAGCCAGTGGCAGAACATCGTCGATGTCATCACGGCCCCGAAAAAGCAGGTCGAGATCGCCATGGTGGGCAAGTACGTGAAGCTCACCGATTCTTACAAGAGCCTCAACGAGGCACTCACTCACGGAGGCATAGCGAACAATTGCAAGGTGAACATCCGCTACGTGGACTCGGAGGACCTGGAAAAGGACACGTCGCGCCACTTGAGCGGCGTAGACGGCATCCTTGTCCCCGGCGGGTTCGGATCGAGGGGAATCGAGGGGAAAATAAACGCGGTTACCTACGCCAGGGAGAACAAAGTGCCCTATTTCGGCATTTGCCTCGGCATGCAGGTTGCCGTGATAGAGACGGCGAGGAACCTGGCCAAGCTGAAAGGGGCCCACAGCACGGAGTTCAACGAAGAGACGGAGTGTCCCATTATCTACCTCATGGAAGAATGGGTCGATCGTGAGGCGTGCGTTCAAAAGAGGGATGCATCGACCGACAAGGGCGGCACCATGCGCCTCGGGGCATACCCCTGTAAGCTTAAGGTCGGCAGTCTGGCCCACCATGCGTACGAGCAGGATCTCATCCACGAGAGACACCGCCATCGCTACGAATTCAACATGCGGTACCGGGACAAGGTCGAAAGCTGCGGAATGGACATTACGGGCATATCCCCCGACAACACCCTTGTGGAGATTGTCGAGTTGAAGGGCCATCCCTGGTTTCTGGGGTGCCAGTTCCATCCCGAGTTCAAGTCAAAGCCCTTCAGCCCCCACCCCCTCTTCAGGGACTTCATCAAGGCCTCCTTGAAATCTAAGCAGGAAAAAGGGCGATGGCGAAAGAGGTGAGGATTGGCACCGTGACCATTGGCGGGGAGGCTTTTGCTTTTATCGGCGGGCCGTGCGTCATAGAAGACAGGGAGATGACACTCCGCATCGCCGAAAGGCTCGCCGGCCTCTGCTCCCGCATGGCTATCCCTCTTATCTTCAAGGCCTCTTACGACAAAGCAAACCGGACATCGATTCAGAACTTTCGGGGTCCAGGCCTGGACAAAGGCCTTAAAATCCTTGCCGAAGTGCGGCGGACCACCGGGGTTCCCGTTCTCACGGACGTCCATTCCCCGGAAGAAGCGGCAGCCGCGGCCGAGGTCGTGGATGTCCTTCAGGTGCCTGCCTTACTTTCGAGACAGACTGATCTGCTCGTATCATGCGGGAATACAGGCAAAGCAGTCAACATAAAGAAGGGGCAGTTCATGTCTCCCTACCAGATGAGGTATGCCGTTGGCAAGGTAGAATCGACGGGGAACACGCGCATCATCGTCACCGAACGGGGAACAAGCTTCGGCTACAACAACTTGGTCAATGATTTCAGGGCGTTACCTATCATGGGGCAGCTTGGCTACCCCGTAGTCTTCGACGCCACCCACAGCGTCCAGCTACCCGGAGGCGCGGGCGGGGCATCGACAGGGGAGCGGGAGTTCGTCTTTCCCCTGGCGAGAGCAGCCATTGCCATGGGGGTCGATGGAGTCTTCATGGAAGTGCACGAAGACCCGGCCAGAGCCATGTGCGACGGACCGAATTCCGTGGCCCTCGACGACCTTGCGCCCATGCTAGAGGCTCTCAAGAGGATACGGCAAGCCCTATGAGCAGATTCACGGAGATCGGCAAAGAGGTGCTCGAGAAAGAAGCGCAGTCCATCATCTCGCTGATGGAAAGGCTCGATGACGCGTTCGACCGGACCGTGGAGGCCATCAACGCATGCAGGGGAAGGGTAATCTTCTCCGGCATGGGCAAGGCCGGCCTCGTCGCCAAGAAGATCGCCTCCACCTTTTCGAGCGTCGGCATACCGTCCCTCTATCTCCATCCTGCGGAGTCTATCCACGGGGACCTCGGGATTGTCCAGAAGGACGATCTTGTCTTCATCATCTCCCATAGCGGGGAAACGGATGAGGTCATCAAGATCCTGCCGTGGATAAAAAGAATGGGCATCGTAACAATAGTGGCTACGGGAAACAGGTCTTCCACGATCGCGGGCTACGGGGACATTGTCCTCGACGTGCATGTCGAAGAGGCGTGCCCTTTCAACATCATCCCCACGTCGAGCACCACGACGACCCTTGCCCTGGGGGACGCAATAGCAATCTGCCTGATGAAGGAAAGAAACTTTACAGTGGACGACATTGCCCTGCTCCACCCGGGAGGAAGCATCGGCAGGAGCCTGCTCCTCAGGGTGGAAGACCTCATGCACTCAGGTGAAGCAATGCCGAGAGTTTATGCAGATACGCTCATGAAAGACGTCATCATGGAGGTCACCTCGAAGAGGCTCGGCACCGCCGGGGTATTCAGTAGGGATGAGGAACTCGTGGGCATCATTACGGACGGCGACCTGAGAAGGGCCCTTGAGCGGTATGACAACATGCTGGAGCAGCGGGCGACAAATGTGATGACAATGAATCCGAAAGGCGTCCGGAAAGGCGTGCTTGCAGCTTCAGCCCTGAAGAAGATGGAGGAATTCTCCATAACGTCCCTTTTCGTCTTCGAAGGGGAGGAACAAAAGCACCCAATCGGCATCATTCACATTCACGACCTCCTCAAGGCTAAGGTGACATGAATAGGGCACCCTTCCACGAGCTTACCGGCCGGACAGATAGAACGAGCGAAGCGAGGGTGAGCGGGGAGGCCGGGGCACCCGCGAAGCGGGTCGTGGCTTTGCTGCCGGAGGGGGTGCTGAACCAGCGACGAACGAGCAAAGCGAGGGTGAGCGGGGAGGCTCCGGCAGCTTTGCTGCCGGAGGGGGTGCTGAACCAGCGACGAACGAGCAAAGCGAGGGTGAGCGGGGAGGCTCCGGCAGCTTTGCTGCCGGAGGGGGTGCTGAACCCCGTTAATTGAATGAATCGCAGGACCTCAGCCATCTACGCAGCGTCTGGATTCATCGTGGTCATTGTACTCCTCTCCGCCTATTTTCTCGCCAAGAAACCCGAGCAGACGGCATTCCACGGCCCATCGGAGAGTCAAAAGGTCTTTGTTTTTAGGGATGTGAAGTACTCGGGGGAGAAGAAAGGCATTGTCGCCTGGGAGGTACGGGCAAAGCTGGTGCGGAAATTCATGGACAAACCGACGGTCGAGATGGAGGGGATCGATGGCGAATACCACCCCAAGCCGGACACCGTCGTTTCGTTTAAGGGCCTCAAGGGACAGATGGACACGGCAAAAGAGACGGGCACTATCCAGAACGTAGAGGTCTACTACAAGGGCGAGTACGTCATCAAGAGCAGTTCAATGGACTTCGACTTTCAGAAGTCCCTCGCATCCACAACCGCTCCGGTGGACGTTCAAGGGAAAAAATTCACTATGGTTGGTGTGGGCCTCAATGCGGATACGAAGGAGCAGCTGATCACTGTGGAGAGGGATGTGAGCGGGACCATTCAGGAGGAAAAAAGCAGATACAAGTTCTCGGCAGACCGGTTCACCTACCTTTTGAAGGACAATACCTACATCTTCGAGGGCAAGGTAGTGGTGAAGGGAGAGAAGATGGACATTCTTTGCGACAAGATTTCTGTCTTCAGCGACCACGACAAGCCGGAAAAGGCCGACGCTACGGGCCATGTGAGGATCCTGTCTAAAGGGACTATTGCCAAAAGCGAGCGGGCAGTATATTATTTTACGGAAGGAAAGGCCGTGCTTACAGAAGAGCCGACGGTCGTGAAAGACAGCATGACGATGCAAGGTATGAGCATCACGTACGATCTCAACAACGACAGGTTTTCTGTGGATAAGCCGAAGATGAGACTCGATCAGCGGCCTCGGTGACATGTTAGGAATGGTTGAACAGACCCGCCATACATCGGTGCTCAGGGCTGAGCACCTTTCAAAGTCGTATGACTCCAGAAAGGTAGTCGACGACGTGAGCGTTTACATCGATACGGGCGAGATAGTGGGCCTGTTCGGCCCGAACGGGGCCGGCAAGACCACGACGTTCTACGCGATTATCGGCTTCATAAGACCGGACAACGGTAAAATCCTCCTCGATATGGATCGCCTGGACGGTCTTCCCATGTTTCTTCGTGCGCGAAAGGGGATCACCTATCTGCCCCAGGAACCGTCTGTCTTCAAGAAAATGAGTGTCAGAGACAATCTTAGGGCCATCCTCGAATTTCACGAGGGTGATAAGACGGTTATCGAGCATAAGATACGCGAGGTTCTCGAGGCTTTCAGGCTCGAACACCTCGCGGAGAACAGTGCGGATCTCCTTTCGGGAGGCGAGAGGAGGAGGCTGGAGATAGCCAGAGCCATGATGATCGCACCCAAATTCATGCTCCTCGACGAACCGTTCTCCGGCATAGATCCCATATCCATATCGGACTTGAAGAAAATCGTGCTGGGCTTAAAGCTGAGAGGCATAGGCATTCTTATCTCCGATCACAATGTGCGTGATTCGCTGCCTATCTGTGACAGGGCTTACATCATAAGCGATGGGAAAATACTCATTGAGGGTGACCCGTTCGAGATCGCGAGGAGTAGGTTGGCGAGGGAGGTCTACCTGGGTGAGGAGTTTTACATAAATGCTGGAACTTAAACAGACACAAAAGCTCGCACAGCAGCTCGTTCTCACGCCGCAGCTCCAACAAGCCATAAAGCTTCTCCAACTATCGCAAATGGAGCTCATAGAAGCCATTGAGCAGGAAATAAAGGAGAATCCTGTCCTGGAGGTGGAAGAGGAACAGGGGGACGAGGGAGAAGCCCAGAAAAAGGAAGAGATGCTTGAATGGCTGGAAAGGTACTCACCCTCAGAAGATTTTGCGACAAGGGAGGACAGAGAGTACCCCGACTACGAGAACATCGTCAAAAAAGGGAGCAACCTCCGTGACTACCTGCGTTGGCAGGTGGGGCTTTCCGATTTCTCCAACGAAGAAAGGGTGTGGGCCGAATGGATTATCGAGAATATCGACGACAACGGGTATCTCTCCTGCCCGCTTCAAGAGATCTTCGAGATGTCCGGGATTCCCGTCGAATCCCTTGAAATCGTCCTCAAGAAGATTCAAAGGCTCGATCCTGCCGGGGTGGGCGCCCGTGATCTCAAAGAATGCCTCCTCATCCAGTACGAGAATACAGGAGAGAAAGACCCCGTTTTCGAAGACGTGCTCAACAACCGCTTCGAACTCTTCCGCAAGATGGACCTGAAGGAGATCGCGCACAAGACGGGGTACTCGGTAGCGCAGATCAAGGGAGTATTCGAAAAGATCAAGAGCTTCGACCCCAAGCCAGGCCGGAACTACGCGAGCGAGCAACCCATTTACGTTGTACCCGATGTGCACGTCGTAAAGGGGGAAGACGGCTTCGACGTTTTTCTCAACGACGAGGGGGTCCCCGACCTTCGCATGAACAGGTATTATGTCGAGCTCTTCGTGAGCGACAAGCTGAGCGGAGATACCAAGGACTATATCAAGAAAAAGATCAAGCAGGCCGAGTGGTTCATGAAGAGCCTCCAGCAGAGGCAGCGGACGCTCTATCTAGTTGCCAAGAGCATTGTCGATTTCCAGAGAGAATTCTTCGAAAAAGGCATCAGGTGCCTCAAGCCGCTCATACTGAAAGACGTGGCAAACTACGTAGGGGTCCACGAGTCCACGGTAAGCAGGATAACGAGCAACAAGTACATGGGTACGCCAGCCGGGGTCTTCGAAATGAAGTTCTTCTTCACCACTGGGGTGGGCAGCGAAAACGGCGACGCCCAGTCAGCGAACGCGGTAATGGACTGCATCTCGGAGATCGTGGCTAAAGAAGACAAGGAAAACCCTTTGAAGGACGAAGAGATAGTCGCCCTGCTCAAGGAGCGGTTCAACGTGAAGATAGCCCGAAGGACCGTCGCAAAGTACAGGGAAGTCCTCCACATTCAATCTTCCAGAGACCGGAGACGCCTGGACTGAACCTAAGAACGGAGACGAGCAAAGCGAGGGTGAGGGGGGAGGCCGGGGCAGTGCGCGAAGCGGGTCGTGGCTTTGCTGCCGGAGGGGGTGCTGAACGTGAGCGACGACCGAGCAAAGCGAGGGTGAGCGGGGAGGCTCCGGCAGCTTTGCTGCCGGAGGGGGTGCTGAACCCCATTAATTGCTAAGGGAATGAATTGACAACATTTTTCCCATCTGATAGTTTTGTAGCCTTGACCCGGTTCATGAGGCCGGCCTCAACCTTCTGAAGTGGGGGAACCATGGACATCACCATCAGTTTCAGGCATCTCGCTTCCGATGAGGGTCTGAAGAAATATGTGGAAGAGAAATTGTCGCGTCTGCAGAAGTACGTGGAGACGCCCCTGGACCTCCACGTAGTCCTCTCCGTCGAGCGGAAATACCGGCAGCGGGTCGATGTGACCTTCGCCCTCAACGGGGTCGTCATCAATGCCCACGAAGTGATGAACGACATGTACCCGGCTGTCGACAAGGTCCTTGACAAGCTCGAAATGAGGCTCGCGCGATACAGCGATAAGGTGAGACAGTACCGTGAAGGGAAGTCGAAGAAGTCCGCTTCCGCCGAACTCGAAGAAAGGGCCGCCCAAATCATCCGCCTCAGGAGCATGGATGCGAAGCCCATGGACCCGGAGGAGGCCAAGATGCAACTCGGTGCTTCAGGAGACGGCTTCATCATCTTTCGCGACATAGACAAGGGCAACGTCTGCGTCATGTACAAGCGGAAGGATGGCAATTTCGGACTGATCGAGACAGCGGGCAGAGCATTATGAACATGAGGGAGGCCCTGAAGGAATCTTGCGTCATCGCCGACCTGAGGGGTGTGACAAAAAACGAGGTCCTTGCAGAACTGGCGTCCTCTCTGAAAGAAGCCGGCCTCATTTCGAAGGTGGAGGAGGCGGTAGACGTCATCCTTGAAAGGGAGAGGCTAGGGAGTACGGGGATCGGCGACGGTATAGCCATACCGCACGGGAAAATGAGGGGCATAGACCGCATCCTATGCGCCTTCGGGAGATCAAAGGAAGGCGTGGATTTCGATGCGGTGGACGGGAAGCCGGTCCATATCCTTTTCCTGCTACTCGCTCCGGAGGATTCTGCGGGGCTCCACATTCAGATGTTATCCCGGATTTCAAGGATATTGAGAGATCCGTCTTTTCGAAAGCACCTCGCCGAGGAGGGCAATGAAAAGGATCTCTACACGGATATTGTCGGAGAGGACGACAAATTCGGTGGATGAAAGGGATAACGGTTCAAGAAATAGCAGACGATAAAGAGTACGGCCTCGAACTCGAAGTTATCTCAGGATTCACCGGTGTCTCGAAGAGGATCTATAACCCGAGGATCCAAAAGCTCGGCCTAGTGACAGCCGGGTACATGGTCTATCTGCACCCCCACAGGGTACAGATCCTCGGCTACACCGAGATCTCCTACTTGAGGGAGCTGAAATCCGAAGAGGGCGCAAGGATAGTAAGGGAACTGTGCGCCAGAGACGTGGCATGCTTCATGGTCACTAGGAATCTCAAGATTCCCGACTATTTCATTGCTGAAACGGACCAAAGAGGCATTCCCCTGCTCAGAACGAAGCTCGTGAGCTCGGTTTTCATCGAGCGAATTACCCGGTTTCTCGAAGAGAAGCTCGCGCCGACCGGAATGGTGCACGGCGTCTTGATGGAAATCATGGGCGTAGGCGTGCTTATCCTTGGGAGGAGCGGCATCGGGAAGAGCGAGAATGCCCTGGACCTCATCATGCGCGGCCACCGACTGGTGTCGGACGACGTCATAGAGGCAAAAAAAATCGGCGCCCTGGAGCTCGTGGGAGAAGCGCCGGTGATGCTCAAGAATCTCCTGGAGATACGGGGCATCGGCATTGTCGACATCAGGCAGTTGTTCGGCGTCGCCTCCGTTCGCGACCGCACGAGGATAGAGCTTGTGGTGGAGCTGCTCGATTGGGACGCGAGCGCCGAGCTGGAAAGGGTGGGATTGAGGGAGGACAAGTACCGTCTCCTCGGGCTCGATCTGCCCCTCATGCGCATCCCCATAAGCCCGGGCCGAAATGTGTCGGCCATCATAGAACTGGCGTGCAGAAACCACGTGCTCAAGAAGGAAGGGATAGACACCGCCCGGGAGTTGGAGGAAAAGGTGCTCAAGGCCACGCAAGGCGGGGACAACAAGTGAAGGTCCTCATTGTGAGTGGCATCTCCGGCTCAGGTAAGACGACCTTCCTTAAGGCCCTGGAGGATGCAGGCTATTTCTGCGTGGACAACTTCCCCCTTGTCCTCCTTCACAAGTTTCTCGGCCTTTACCCGCCGAGCGATTCCAGGCTCGCAAAATCCGCCTTTGTCATCGACATAAGAGAGAGGGAATTTTTTGAGAAGGGCACGAATGTCCTCAAAGGCATCAAGAAAAAGTACGGAGCGGAGCTGATCTTCCTCGAGAGCTCGGACGAAACCCTATTCAAGAGGTTCAAGGAAACAAGGAGGACCCACCCGTTCCTCGACGTGTCGAACATAAAGGACGCCCTGGCCGAAGAGCGGCAAGAGATGCGCTGGATCAAGGAGATATCCGACAAGATAATCGACACCTCGCTCTTCACCACAAACGGGCTCCGCAATTTCGTGATCAACGCCTACGGGGTAGGCGAGAAGCGAATGAAAATAAACCTCATCTCCTTCGGCTTTGCCTATGGCATACCACTGGAGGCTGACATCGTGCAGGATGTGCGTTTCCTTCCCAACCCGTTCTTCGTGGAGGGGTTGAAGAACAAAACGGGGATGTCCCATGAGGTAGCGAAGTATATGACGTCTGACGAAGGATTCAACAAGTTTTTCCCCATGCTTCTCGATTTCCTCATGAATCTCATACCTCTCTTCGAGCGGGAAGGAAAGAGCTATCTCACCATCTGCATCGGATGCACAGGGGGGAGGCACAGGTCCGTCTATGTGGCAAATGAACTCGAAGAGCACCTGCGCATGATGGACTACAACGTCTCCGTGACGCACAGGGACGTCGACAAGGAGGAACGATGATAGGCATTGTCGTTGTGGCCCATTTTAATCTCGCCCGTGAGATGGTAGCCGCTACCGAGCTCATCGTAGGAAAGCAGGATCAGTTCGAGTACGTAGATATCTTTCCCGATGAAGAGGTGGACACGATAAAGGGAAAACTCATGGAAGCTTTGAAAAACGTGGAAGCCGGAGACGGCACCATCGTCCTCACCGACATGTTCGGAGGCACCCCTTCCAATATCAGTCTCTCCTTTCTCGAAGAAGGCAAAGTCGAGGTGGTAACGGGTACCAATCTCCCTATGCTCATAAAGCTTGTTACGTACCGGCAGGGAAGGCCTCTTTCGGAGCTTGCGGGTTTCATCGCCACTTACGGCAAGAAAAATATCTACCTCGCGACGGATGTACTCAACGTGAGAAAGGCGGGAGAGCCGTGATGGAAGGGACTTTTACCATAAGGAACAGGCTGGGGCTTCATGCCCGGGCCGCCGCGCAGTTTGTCAAGAAGGCGTCAATATACGCGTCGGATGTCTGGGTGGAGAAGGACGGCCAGAGGGTGAACGGGAAGAGCATCATGGGGCTCCTGATGCTCGCCTGCCCCTTGGGGACAAAGCTTACCGTGCTGGTGGACGGCCGGGACGAGGCAGAGGCATTCACCAATCTCGGGAAGCTAATAGAGGACGGCTTCGGAGAGACATGAATCAGGAAAAGTTTCTCAACCAGACGCTCAAAGGTACGGCAGTCTCGTCGGGTATATCCATCGGCAAGGTATATCTGCTGGAACGGGGCAAGATCCATGTATCGAAATACCAGGTAAAGGAAGACCAGGTCGACAGGGAGGTAGGCAGGTTCAGGGCCGCGATCAGGCGGGCAGTTGACGAACTGAACGAGGTCAAACAGTCCATCGTCGACGCTGAGATAAGAAAGCACGCTTTCATCATCGACGCCCATCTCCTCATCCTCCAGGACAGGTTTTTCTACGATGACATCATCGAGACGATCAGACGAGACCGCATCAACGCCGAATGGGCCCTCGATCTCGTCGTCTCCAAGTTCCTGGCGAGCTTCGATAAAGTCGAAGATCCATACTTGAGGGAGCGGGGACAGGACCTCAGCCACATCCATCAAAGGCTCCTCCGCATCATGGTGAAGGGGAAGGCCTCCCTCGTGGATACCAAGGGCATCAGAGGAAAGGCGGTCATCGTTGCCCACGATATTTCCCCGGCCGACACGATCCAGCTCGATCTCAATAAGATTTCGGGCTTCGTCACCGACGTGGGCGGCCGCACGTCCCATACGTCGATCGTTGCCAGGGCCCTGGAAATCCCCGCCGTTGTGGGCCTTGGAAATATCACCGGCTTGGTGAAGAACAACGATACCATCATCATTGACGGGGACGAAGGCGTAGTGATCATCAACCCCGACGACGACTTACGGAAAGCATACGCGGCGAAGCACGTCCGTCTCACCATCCAGCGAAAAGAATTCGTGCGCATCGCGCGCCTGAAGTCGGAAACGAGGGACGGGTTCAGGATAAGGGTCGGGGCGAACATAGAGCTCCTCGCCGAGATGGAGATAGTGGAGCGCTACGGGGCTGAGGGTATCGGGCTCTATCGGACGGAGTATATCTATCTCTCCCGGAAGACGCTGCCCACGGAGATGGACCATTATCACATCTACAGGAAGCTCGCCGAGAACAGGGCAGTGAAGTACACGACAATCCGGACCCTGGACATCGGGGGAGACAAATTCGCCTCCAAGATAGAGGTGCCGAAGGAGATCAATCCTGCTATGGGACTGCGCGCCATCCGCCTCTGCATCAAAGAGGTGGACCTGTTCAAGGCGCAGCTGCGGGGCATCCTTAGGGCGAGCGTCTACGGGCCCTTGAGGATCCTTTTCCCCATGGTCTCGGGACTGGAAGAAGTAAAGAGGGCCAAAGCCATTTTGCATGAATGTATGGAAGAGCTGCGCTCCGAGCACGTGGACTTCAATGAGGGCATCAAGATCGGGATCATGATTGAGGTGCCGGCCACGACCATCATCAGCGACCTTCTCGCGCGGGAGGTAGACTTCTTCAGCATCGGCACGAACGACCTTATCCAATATACCCTCGCCATAGACAGGGTCAACGAGTACGTCTCCTACCTCTACGAGCCGCTGCACCCGGCCGTGCTCAGGATGATCAAGCGGACCGTTGACGATGCCCATGCAGCCAACGTAGAGGTATCCATATGCGGAGAGATGGCCGGGGAGCCTCTCTACGCGCCGGTGCTCCTCGGGCTGGATCTGGACGAATTGAGCATGAACGCGTACATCATTCCCAAGGTGAAGAAGATCATCAGGGGCCTCGGGCACAGCTATTGCAGGGATCTCGTCAAGGAAGTGTTCACTAAAGAGTCCGCAAAAGAAAGCGAATACCTCCTCGAGAAGGAAATGGCAGCCCTGTTCCCCGACGACTTCGCGAGGAGTCCTCAAATCATAAGGAGGTAGGTCTATGAGTATGACAAGGTTTCTCTTTACTTCTGAATCGGTTACCGAGGGACATCCTGACAAGGTCGCCGATCAGATCTCTGATGCCGTGCTAGACGCGATTATCGCACAGGACAAGAAAGGAAGGGTGGCGTGTGAGACGCTCGTGACAACGGGCCTCGCCCTCATAGCCGGCGAGATTACGACCAGCTGCTACGTTCATATTCCCGATATCGTCAGGGAGACGATCAAGGGTATCGGATACACCAATTCCTCCATGGGGTTCGACTGGGAAACGTGCTCCGTCATCACTGCCATCGACGAGCAGTCTCCCGACATCGCCGTGGGCGTCAACGAAACGAGCGAACACGAGCAGGGCGCCGGAGACCAGGGCCTCATGTTCGGCTACGCGTGCAACGAGACTCCCGAATTCATGCCCATGACCATGCTCTTTGCCCACCGCCTCGCGGCGAGGCTCGCTGAAGTACGGAAAAACAAGACCCTGCCGTTCTTGAGGCCTGACGGGAAGAGCCAGGTGACCATAGAATACCTGGAAAAGAAACCCGTGCGGGTCGATACGGTGGTCATAGCAGCCCAGCACAACCCGGATGTGACATACGCAACAATCCGGGAGGGGATTATCGAAGAGGTCGTCAACAAGGTGATACCTGAGAGCCTGAGAGACGGAAAGTTGAAGACTTACATCAACTCGACGGGGAGATTCGTCGTGGGAGGGCCCAAGGGGGATTGCGGCATGACGGGCCGCAAGATCATCGTCGATACGTACGGGGGCGTCGGCAGCCACGGAGGAGGCGCCTTCTCCGGAAAAGACCCCTCCAAGGTCGACAGGAGCGCGTCCTACATGGCCCGGTATGTCGCCAAGAATATGGTTGCCGCAGGCCTGGCCGATAGGATGGAGGTCCAGCTCGCTTACACCATAGGGGTGGCACAGCCTGTTTCCGTGAACGTAGATACGGAGGGAACTGCCAAGATCAGCCCCGACCGGATCGCCCAGCTCATCACGGAGATCTTCGACTTGAGGCCGAGAAAGATCATAGAGAAGCTCGACCTCTTGCGACCGATATACAAAAAGACCGCGTGCTGCGGCCATTTTGGGCGGAACGATCCGGATTTTACCTGGGAAAAGCTCGATATGGTGGACGAGATCAGAAAAAAGGCGGGAATATAGGAAATGGGGGGGCTGATGGAATACGACGTGAGGGATATCAGGGCCGCCGATACGGGGCGGGACAAGGTCGAATGGGCTGAGCGGAGAATGCCTGTCCTGAGAAAGATACGGGAGCGCTTCGCGAAGGAGAAGCCCCTCAAAGGCGTGCGCATTTCGTGCTGCCTCCACGTGACTACGGAGACGGCCAACCTCGCCGCGACACTGAAAGCAGGCGGAGCCGACGTGCTCATATGCGCGTCCAATCCGCTGAGCACGCAGGACGATGTGGCGGCGAGCATCGTAAAGCATGTCGGGGTTTCCGTCTTTGCCATCAAAGGGGAGAACGAGGACCAGTACTATACCCATATCATGAAGGCCCTCGCGTTTGGACCGAACCTCACCATGGACGATGGAGCTGACCTCGTCGGCGCCCTCCACATGATTGCCTTCGAGAGGTTCGATGGGCTCCATAAGACGGTGAGGGACTGGGTCAGGAAACTGAAAGGCACGGAGAGGCAGAAGCTCATCGACGGCGTGATCGGGAGCTCGGAGGAGACGACTACCGGCGTGATCCGGCTGAAAAGCATGGAGCAGGAGGGGGTGTTGAAGTTCCCTGTGGTCGCCGTCAACGACGCGTTGACGAAGCACATGTTCGACAACCGGTACGGCACGGGCCAGAGCACCATCGACGGCATAATCCGGGCCACGAACGTCCTGATGGCAGGATCAAAGGTCATTGTGGCAGGTTACGGGTGGTGTGGCAAAGGGGTGGCCATGAGGGCCAAGGGGCTCGGGGCACACGTGATGGTAACCGAAATAGATCCCTTGCGGGCGCTGGAAGCGCTCATGGACGGCTTCCAGGTGATGGAGATGCGTGAGGCGGCCAAGGTCGGGGATGTCTTCGTGACGGTTACGGGCGACATCCACGTGCTCCGGAAAGAGCACTTCGAGCGCATGAAGGACGGCGCCATCGTTTGCAACTCGGGCCACTTTAACGTGGAAGTCGACATCACCGCCCTGGAAGAGATGAAGACGGGCAAGAGGAGGCTGCGTCCCTTCCTCGACGAATACACCCTCACAGGGGGCAGGAGGCTCTTCCTCCTAGGCGAGGGAAGGCTCATCAATCTCGCAGCGGCAGAGGGGCACCCGTCGGAGGTTATGGACATGAGCTTTGCCAACCAGTCCCTCTGCGCCGAATACGTGTGGAAGAAAGGGCGGAGTCTCGAGAAGCGCGTCTACGGAGTGCCCCAAGAAATCGACAGGCAGGTGGCCATGCTCAAATTGGCGACAAGGGGGGTCTCTATCGACAGGCTCACAAAGGAGCAGAAGAAGTATCTTTCGTCGTGGGAAATGGGCACTTAAAAGAGACGGGCGAAAAGCACCCTTCGACACGCATTTTGGAAAACCCTGTGTACGAGCGCCTTGAGAACGTAGTGAGCCTCACCCGCATCGACCACGGCGAAGGCTACAAGCGCCTCTGCGAAGCCTGCCCCGAGCACGGCAAGCGGTTCTCCTGTCCCCCCCACAGCCCCTCTTTCCCTCTCTATGTGGGCAGCGCGCAATGGGCGCGGGTGATCTGCCTCCGCTTTGAACGAAAGCATTTCGGACAATTGGCCTCAGCAGATGCATATCTCACCGATTTCTTTCGGAAGGCAGGGAAGAAGCTCACGGACGAACTGCTGGTATACCGGAAGATGGGTTACGTGATAGCCGGCTCAGGGCCCTGCCTCTTGTGTGAGCCATGCGCCGCCGAAATAGGCCGCGCACACTGCTCAGAGCCCGATGGGCCGATATACAGCCTGGAGTCGATGGGAGTGAACGTAGCGGATCTTTGCAAGAAGGCCTTTGACATAGACCTGGAGTGGCACTCGGAAGATAGGCAAGAAGGCCATGTATGCGTTGTGGGGGCCGTGTTCTCGGAGGGGTTTGCAGAATTGGTTCCCCATTGACCCCTTTTCGTGCCTGGCGGGAGACCGCATTCTTCCGTGCCTTTTTCCCCTCACCGCGCATTGCCGTGGACTGGCACAGCGCTTTTAAGTGCGATCCCCTTTTGCGCTGCGAGAGGCGGGAAAGTAGAGGTGAAAGGTAGTGCCGATCCCTTTCGCGGACTCTACGGTAATGGCACCCCCATGCCTCTGCATGATAACGTGGGCCACGGTGAGGCCCAAACCCATGCCTCTCTGCCCGCCCCTTTCCTTCGTGGAAAAGTAAGGGTCAAAGATCTTTGGAAGGATCTCGTCCGATATGCCGCACCCCCCATCGGCAATGGAGAGCTTTACGTAGTCTCCTTCTGCCGCCGGAACGCCCGAAGCCCCTTTCACCATCACGTTCTCAGCGGCAACAGTCACCCTTCCAACTCCCGTAGTTGCCTCGCGGGCGTTCAGCGCTATGGCTTGGATTACCTCCCCGATCTGCCTGGCGTCCGCCCATATGTCCCACAGATCGGCAGGGAGAGAAAAGTCACAGGCCAACTGAGAACCCTGGAGGGCAAAGGCCATTGATTCTTTCAGCAGGCCGGGCAGGGAAACTGCCGTTCTTAGCGGTAGCGCGCCGTCGGCGAAAGTAGTGAGCTGATGGGTAAGGCCGCTCGCCGTGATTGCCGCCCTGCGGGCCTCCTCCAGGTAGATACCCATCTCCTTCCGGTCTTTGGCCTCCGTGGCGGCCAGCTCGATATTGAGGGACATGATGGTGAGAAGATTGCTGAAGTCGTGGGCCATACCCCCGGCCAGAATCCCTATGGATTCGAGTTTGCGGCGGACAAACCGTGCCTCTTCCGCCCGCTTGCGCTCCGTCACGTCTTCCGCCACCACGAGGATGCATATCTCACCCGCGTACTCGATTGCTTCGGCCGAAGTGAGACCGATACGCTCCTCTCCGCTCTTCGTGCGGAAAACAGCCTCTTGGCCGTGGCTTCTGCCCTCGACGTCAATGGTTCGATTGAACAACGCCGATACCTCGGGGTCGACCCACAACCCCAGCTCAGCAGCTGTCCGACCGATCACCTCATCGCGGCTGTACCCCGTGTGCTCTTCAAAAGCTCTATTCACCTCCATGATCTGCCTGTTCCTGGCGAGCACGATGGCCATCACCGCGGGACTTTGGTGAAACGCCAGGGAAAACTTCCTCTCGGAGAGGCGCAGGGCCTCTTCCATCAGCTTACGGTCCGTGATATCCCGCACCACCCCGACAATCCCGACGCACTCCCCTTTTTCATCGATCACCGGGGTTTTGATCGTGCTCACAAAACAATCGCCCAGAGGCCCCCGGGCCCGTTCGTCCCGCATGAGCGGCTGCCGGGTCTCGACCACGATCCTGTCCCCTTCCTGGTACATCTGCGCCAGATCCTCCGGGAAGAGATCGTCAACCGTCTTGCCTACGATCTCCTTTTCGGTCTTGCCCAGGATCCTGCAAAACACAGGATTCGCCGCTCCGTACCGAAGATCTTTGTCCTTCAGCACCATCACGTCTGCTGAACTGTCAAAAACGGTCCTCAGCAACCGCTCCGACTCCCGCACCGCTTCTTCGGCCCTCCGTCGGCTAGTGATATCGATGAAGCTTTCAAGGAAGCACGGGCGGCCGCTTATGGTCACGCCGACCACACTCCTGATCACGGGGATGGGCGTTCCGTCTCTGTCAACCACCTCGTCTTCGGAGCCATCAATTACCCGACGGAGGTCCGTCACCGGGCACTCTCCATGCTCTCGGGGACAGAGGTACCTATGGCAGACAGCGCCCACGATGGCCTCCTTTGGCTCATTGATCAGGGCGCAGGCATTGGCATTTGCGTCGAGGATCATCCGGGTCGCGGCATCGACGATGATCACGCCCGTCTGCACGGAATCGATGATGGTTTTCAGGTAGCCTTCCTTTTCCTCGAGCCTGTCCCTCGTGGTCTTGATCTCGTTCTCGAGCCGCTGTCCGTCCATGAGCGCAAAGCCGAAGGTACCGAGGATGGCCACGCCTATGAAGGTAAGGAAGGCCGCGGCGTCAAGGCCGTTCAGGGCGAAGAAGGCCATCGTGGGAAGCAAGACGACCCTTATGACTCCGCGGAGCACCAGGAAAGCGCCGTACCCTGCCATGACCACCCCTGTGAAGCGTGAGGAGACAAGCAGTTTCCTTGGGGCCTTGAAAAGCAGCTCCCATCCGACGACGAGGAACGCGGCTCCCACGAAGACGGAAAAAAGGAGTATGCGGGCACCTATGTCGGGCCTGAGATAAAGGAAGAAGGCGAGGGCCGATTCGAAGAGGGCTATGGCGCACGAGGACGAAAAAAGGAGCGGGGCGCGCCCGAAGAATGATCTGACGCCCTGCAGGGCCAGCAGGGAGCCGACGAAGAGCAGACCGTTTCCGAGAAGCACCGGAACAAAATCGGGCGCCATATTGCGAAGGCAGAGGGCAACGAGCCCTGCGAGGAGGGCGAAGTACTGGAGGGTCCAGTATCCGAAGCCGGGGAAAGTCCTTTTCGTCCGCCAGATGAACGTCAAGACAGAGATGAGCAGGATGCCTACGACGAAGGCCACGACAACGAGGGTGTGCACATCCATGCGTACGCTATGCTCCTCGAATGGCGGAAACCTATCTCTCCATAGACCCGTGCGCCGAACAGGAGAACCGTGCGTCAATCTTCGCGAGTGCTAAGCTACCCGGTTAGGCACGCCGAGCCATCCATCGAGCAGTGTGGGGTTGGCGACAAGGGCAGCGCTCGCGCCGTGATGGACGATACGGCCCCTTTCCAGCACGATCGCCTGGTCGGTCATAGGGAGGACCTGGCGGGCATGCTGCTCGACGAGCATCACCGCCATGCCGCCCGCGCCCATCATCTCGCGGATGGCCGGCAGCAGCTCCTGGACCACGATCGGCGCCAGCCCTTCCAGAGGTTCGTCGAGGAGCAGGAGCTTCGGGTTGAGCACCAAGGCCCGCCCGATTGCGAGCATCTGCTGCTCACCACCTGAAAGCTGGCTGCCGAGATTCCGTCTGCGCGCCTCCAGGCGCGGGAAAAGCTCCAGCACGCGCGACGGCGTCCAGACTCCCGGCCGCGCGACAGCGGTCATGTTCTCGTCGACCGTGAGGGACGGGAAAATATCTCGCTCCTGAGGGACCCATCCGAGTCCCGCAGCCGCCCGCCTGTGACTCGCCATCCGCGTTATCTCGTCGCCGCCGAACCAAATCTGGCCGCCATGGACCTGCGTGGCACCCATGAGGGTAGCTATCAACGTCGTCTTTCCCATGCCGTTGCGCCCGAGGACGGCGACAGCTTCGCCCTCGGCGAGACTTAGCGACAAGGCGGACAGCACGACCGCATCACCGTAGCCGGCGGATAGGTTCTCGAGGCGCAGCAGCTCACCCATGGGTGGCCTCGCCCAGATAGACTTCCCGTACACGCGGATCGGCGGATATCACCTCCGGCGGGCCCTCGACCAGAATCGAGCCTGAGACGAGCACCGTTATGCGGCGGGCAAAGCGAAAAACCAAATCCATGTCGTGCTCGATCAAAAGCACCGCAACCGAAGAGGGCAGATCGGCAAGGGCGTCATAAAGCTCGACGCCCTCCCCTTCCGGCACTCCGGCAGCGGGCTCGTCGAGGAGAAGAACCCGCGGGCGGGCGCTCAAGGCCAGGGCAATCTCGAGCATGCGCTGGCGCCCGTAGGGCAGCGTCCTGCTTGGCTCGTGCGCGCAGTCGAGGAGGTGCAGGCGATCCAGGAGCTCGGCCGCCTCATCGATCGTTTCCGAGCTCTTCGCGAGCCGGCTCCACCAGCGGGCAGTGGCGCCGCGCCGCTGGGCAACAGATAGAGCGACGCTCTCAAGGGGCGTCATATTGGGAAAGAGCTGGTTGACCTGAAACGTACGGGCAAGCCCGAGGGAGACTCGCCGGTACTGCGGCTCGTCCGTGATATCGACCCCGTTCAGGATGACGCGGCCCCCGTTCGGCACGAGCACACCCGTGAGCAGGTTGACGAGAGTGGTCTTACCGGCGCCGTTAGGGCCGATAAGTGCGTGGCGTGCCCCCTCCTCTACCGTGAGAGATACCTTGTTGGCGACCGCCAGCGCGCCGAAGAGCTTCATGAGATTCCTGGTTTCGAGTGCCGCAGCCATGCCCTAGCCTCTAAGAAGACGTTGATCTGCCGCGCCGGCCGAGCCAAGTTACCCCCTCCTTGGCGAGCCCCACGAGGCCGCCGCGGGCAAGGAAGACAAGGGCGATAAACGCGATGCCTACCCAGAACTGCCAGTATTGGGGGCTGATACCGGAGAGCAGATACTGCGCAACGATGAGGAAAAGAGCACCTATGATGCCGCCGTACAGCGTGCCGGCGCCGCCAAGCACCACCATGAGCATCACCTCGGCCGATTTGTCGAACGAAAGCACGTCAAGGGAGACAAACTGCGTTGTCTCGGTCAGGAGGGCTCCCGATATTCCTGCCAAGGCTGCCGCGATAGTGTAGGCGACCACGAGGCGCCGGGCCACAGGGGTGCCGATCGCGTGCATGCGCCGCTCGTTCTCCTTGATGCCGCGCAAGGCGAGGCCGTAAGGGGAGCGGATGATGCGGCGGACAAGGAGAAAGACGAGAAAGAGCACGATCATGCTGTACACGTAGGCAGTTCGGCCGAAGAGGTCGAATGTCCAGATCCCCAGGATGGGCGAGACTGCGATGCCCTGAAGGCCGTCGGCACCGCCGGTGAGCCAGCGCATCTTGTTCGCGGCTTCCATGAGCATGAGGCAAATACCGAGCGTCACCATGAGCCGCGTCAGGTCCGCTCCGCGCATCACGAGGAAACTCGTTGCAAAGCCGAGGATAGCGGCAACGAAGCCGCTGATCACGAGCCCGCTTATAGGCTCGCCGTAGCCGTGCTGGGCAAGGAGCCCGGCCGTGTACCCTCCCAGGCCGAAGAATGCCGCATGTCCGAGGGAGATGATGCCGGCATAGCCGAGGATCAGATCAAGGGAAAGGGCGAAGAGGCCCATCACCGCAACCCTGCTCAGCAGCACCAGTTGTCGCGGCAGGAGGAAGTAAGCGGCTATGGGCAGGAGCCAAAAGACGAATTCGGGCACACGCCACGAAGCAGCCGCTCGGAGGTATTCGGCTTCCCCCTCGTATCGGATCCGGTGGGCCACGCCGGCTGGTGCGTTTGTGGGGCTCGATCCCATCAGCGTGTCGCCTTTCTTCCGAACAGGCCCTGAGGCCGCCAGATGAGCATGACGACCATCACGGCGTAGATGACGAAGGCGCCGATCTGGGATACATAGTACTTGCCGGCAACGTCGAAGATGCCGAGGATCAACGCGGCCGCGAGAGGGCCGCCTACCGTGCCGGACCCGCCCACCGCGACGACGATGAGGAAATAAACGAGGAATTTCACGGGGAAGACGGGATCGAGGTCGAGGATCTCGATCCCCAGCGCGCCGGCCAGCCCGGCAAGCCCCGACCCTACCCCGAAGGTAATGACGAAAAGGCGATTGACGTTGATGCCGAGGCCGCGGGCGATGCGTCCGTTGTCCACGGCTGCCCGCAGCCGGCTACCGAATCTGGTCCGCATCAGCACGAGGTGGAGGAGGAGGGTGATAACACCGCAAAACACGAGGAGGAAGAGGCGGTATACACCCACGTCAAAGCCGGCGAACACGTGGAACTGCCCCTGCAGGATCTGAGGGAGCTGGATGATCTGGTGCTGGGCTCCCATGAAGTAGGATGCCATGGCGATGGACGCGAATACGATGCCTATGGTGAAAAGCACCTGATCCAGCGGGCTCGCATCGTAGAGGCGGCTGTAGAGGCCGCGCTCAAGCACCATCCCGGCGAGGCCTGGTACGATGAAGGCCACGGGTAGGCAGTAGGGAAAGGGAACACCCCACCGGTTGAGCATCACGACCGCGACATAACCGCCCAGCATGGCGAATGCGCCGTGCGCGAGGTTGACGAAGTTCATGATGCCGAGCGTGATGCTGAGGCCGATGGCGAGGAGGAACAGAAGCGCCCCGTAGGCAACCCCGTCGAAGAGGACCGTCAGCATAGCGTGCTATTCCCTTGCCCCCATGAGCCCATCAGAACTTGCCATCAGGTGGGACGGCAGGGATGCGGTCGAACTCCACATTCCAGAGGTGGCCGTTCACCCGCTTCACCTCGCGGATATACTCATCCTGGATAACATCGCGGTGGTTCGGGTCGATGGTGATCTTCCCCCGCGGGCTCATCCAGGAGAGGCCCTTGGCAGCGGTGAGGAACTTGTCCCCTTCGGCAGAGCCGTTCGTCTTCTTCAGGACCTCGTAGATCAACATCATGCCGTCCCAGCCGCCGACCGACATGAAGTTCGGCCGCATGCCGTTGTTCGCCTTCTCAAAGGC